>WNGN01000297.1_pt1 | contig 55268 bp, 47 predicted proteins | sample 5400561 | NCBI WGS metagenome assembly WNGN01 (sample SAMN13153379, study PRJNA577476) | soil metagenome | isolation source: 115 cm soil or saprolite under Garry oak tree replicate 2 | place: USA:California | collected 2016-06-15 | reverse complement strand
ACATCGGCCGCATCTGGCGCGTCGCCGAGGCGCTCGAGTACGGCATCGTCGGCATCAACACCGGCATCATCTCCACCGAAGTCGCGCCTTTCGGCGGCGTGAAGGAGTCCGGCATCGGCCGCGAAGGCTCGAAGTACGGCATCGAGGACTATCTCGTCGTCAAATACCTGTGCATGGGCGGCGTGGACCGCTAAGCTCGTACAGGACCGCAAGTTCGTCCCGGCGACTCATGACGGTCGAGCGCCCTCGACCAGAGCGAGAAGCTCCCGCACCGCCGGATAGAGGGGATGGTTGGGGCCCGTGACCGCCGCTGCACGCGCCAACATCTTGCGCGCCTCGTCGGGAGCACCGTTCTCGTAGTGGACAAGGCCGCTCCAGTAAAGAGCGGCCACTTCCTTCGCCTCAACTCCGGGTTGCCACGTCGCGAGCGCTAGATCGCGCTGTCCGGCCGCCCGCTGCGCGAGTCCCAACTGAATCCGGGTCAAAGGGTTGTCCGGGTTACGCCCGAGCAGTTTGCTGAAGCCTTCCGCCCCTCGCCCGTGCAACCCGAGGTCGCACCAGAGGGCCGCGAGGAGGCCCAACGCAACTTCGTTTTCCGGATCCCGATCGAGGAGATTCTTGAGCGCCACCATCGCCTCTTCCAAATTCCCGGCCTTGACATGGGCTACCGCCGAGGACAGCAGCTCGCGAACGTCTTTCGAATCAGAGCCAGCTTCAGCCATTTGATTTCCCGAAAGCGAGGACTTACCACAATCGCCACCGCTCGGCGATCCCCGCATCGCCGCATCGGAGGCGTCGATCCATGATTTTTCAAATAAAAACAACAGCCGATACCAATTGGACCCTTCTCAATAAGAAGAAAATAAATAAATTTTGGATTTTTCCATTTCCAATATTCTCGAAAATCTTTCGCAACCCGCGATTCAACCATAGAAATCAAGCGGTAGCCGCAATGAGTTCAAGCTTTGTCGTGACATTGTCATATTGTTTCGCTTGACACGCACGTGATCCTCGTGCGTAAAATCCACCTTATCATATTATCCGGCCGCAGCGTTTAGAGTTTAGGGCTGCCGCCGCGACAAAAGGGGGGGAGGGGTTATGGGCGACCTTGGGCGCGAGCTCGCGCTTGCGTTGGCGTCCGATACGCTTTGGACGGCGTTGCTGGTCGGCGCTCCCGTGCTCGTTCTGAGCATGCTCGTGGGTCTGTTGATCAGCATCTTCCAGGTCGTCACCCAGATTCAGGAAGCATCGCTCTCCTTCGTCCCGAAGATCGCGGCGGCGCTGCTGTCTTTGGTCGTGTTCGGCCCCTGGATGCTGAACATGGTCGTGCAGTTCGCTACACGTCTCATCGGGAACATCCCGATGTATTTCTGAGCGGGGTCATGCGACTTTCAGCCGACATAACGTGGCTGCTCACCACGGTCCTCGTCGCACTTCGGTTCGGTGTGGCGCTTGCGCTCACGCCGATCCTGGCCTTCGGGGCCCTGCCCGCCGCGTTTCGAGTGCTCTTCGTGTTCGCGCTCGCGGCGCTTCTCGGCGCGGGCATGGGGGTGAGCGCCGCTGGAGACGTCCAGGACATTGCCGGGTTTGCCGGCATGGCCGCGGGGGAAGCACTGCTTGGCGCGCTGCTCGCGTTCGGGATCCTGGCGGCCTTCGGCGCCTTTCAATTGGCGGGGAGGCTGCTCGATCTGCAGCTCGGCTTCGGCGTCGCCACTTTGATCGATCCCGCGACGCGCGGCCACGCACCGCTCCTCGGGACGCTGCTCTGGATGGTCGCGGCCGTGGTGTTCTTCGCGATCGACGGGCATCACGCGCTGATCCGCGCTCTTGCCCTCTCACTGCAAAGCGTTCCGCCCGGCACGCCGCTGCCCGACCTCGAGCTTGCCCCCGTCGTCGGGCAATTCGGGGCGATGTTCACGTTCGCCATGGCGATCGCGGCGCCGGTGGTCCTGGTTCTGCTCCTCGTGGATGCGGTCGTCGCGGTCATGGCGCGCACGATGCCGCAGATGAACATCTTCTTTCTGAGCCTCCCGCTCAAGATACTCGTGGGGCTCTTTACCCTGGCGTTGTCCGTCGTCTACCTGGGTCCGGTGGCGCGGCGCTGCTTCGAGACGATCTTCGACATGTGGGCGAGCGTGCTCACGGGCTGATGCGAAATGGCTGAGCAGGAAAAGGACAGGACGGAACCGGCGACGCCTTTCAAGCTCGAGGAGGCGAAACATCGGGGCCAGGTCTCGAAGAGCCTGGACTTCATATCGCTGGTCATGCTGAGCGCTTTCCTCGCGGCGCTCTACGCCTGGGCGGACGATCTCGCCCGGTTCGGCCTGCGGCTTTCGGTCGGCGCGCTCGAGAGCGGCGCGGAGCTCGCGTTTACACCCCCCGTCGCCGCCACGTGGCTGGGCAAAATCTCGCTCGCGACTCTGGCGCTGGTCGCGCCCTTTCTCGCAGCGGCCGTTCTCGCCGCCGTCGTCGCCAACCTCGTTCAGACCGGTGCCATCTTCAGCGCCTTCCCGCTCAAGCCGGATTTCCAGCGCCTGAACCCGGCCCTGGGTTTCAAGCGCTTGTTCTCGCTCAAGGTGCTGGTCGAGACGGGAAAGACGATCCTGAAGCTCGTTCTTTTCGCCGGCGTCGCCTACCTTGCGCTGAGCGCGGTGCTGCCGAAGCTGCTCGCGGCGATGGACATGGAGCCGAAAGTCTATTTCGGCGTGCTCATCAGCCATGTCGCGTCGCTCATTTTCAAGCTCCTGCTCGTCTTTATCCTCATCGTGTTGATGGACCTTGCGTACAGCCGCTGGGATTACGCCAGGCAGATGATGATGAGCCGACGCGAACTCAAGGACGAAATCAAGCGCCGCGAAGGCGACCCGCACGTGCGCGCACGGATCCGCGAGCTGCAAAGAGAAGCGGCGAAGCGCGCAAAATCGCTCAAGCGCCTGCCCGAGGCGGACGTCCTCATCACCAATCCCCAGCACTTTGCGGTGGCCCTCGCCTACGACCGCAAGCGCATGCGCGCCCCGACCGTTATCGCAAAGGGCGCCGGGGACTTGGCGCTGGAGCTGCGGTCGCGCGCCGCGCGCGCCGGAATTCCCACGGTGGAGGACAAGCCGCTTGCTCGACGCCTCTTCATCGAAGCGGACATCGACAGGCCGATCAGCGAAGACCTCTTCGAACCCGTGGCGCGGGTGTACGCGGGAATCTACTCGTCGGCGCATCGGGCCTCGGCGCGCCTGGAGGTATCGAGATGATCAGCGCGCTGCGCAAGATATTCGGCGAGCGAAGCGACCTGTTCCTGGTTGCAGGGCTCATTTTGATCCTGCTCGTTCTTTTCGCGCCGATCCCGGCGGGACTGCTGGATCTCCTGCTCGTCACGAACCTCTCGTTTGCGCTGTTGCTGCTGCTGCTCACGGTCTATATGGCGAAGCCGCTCGAGTTCTCGACCTTCCCATCGCTCTTGCTGATCGCCACCTTGTTCCGCCTCGGCCTGAACGTGTCGGCCACCCGGCTCATCTTGAGCGACGCCTTCGCGGGAGACGTGATTGCGGCGATCGGCGCTCACGTGGTCGGGGGCAACTACGTGGTCGGGCTGGTCGTTTTCCTCATCCTGATCGTGGTGCAATACGTGGTCGTGACCAACGGCGCACAGCGGGTCGCCGAGGTCTCCGCGCGCTTTACGCTCGACAGCATGCCGGGCAAGCAAATGAGCATCGACGCCGATCTCAACATGGGTCTCATCGACCAGGAGCAGGCGCGCGAGCGCCGCCGCACCATCGAACGCGAGGCGAACTTCTACGGGGCAATGGACGGGGCGAGCCGCTTCGTCAAGGGGGACGCGATCGCCGGGATCATCATCATCATCATCAACATCGTCGGCGGTCTCGCGATCGGGATCGCGCAGCGCGGGATGAGCTGGGGCGAGGCCTTGCAGACCTTCACGCTCCTCACCGTCGGCGACGGCATCGTGACCCAGGTTCCCGCGTTGGTGATCGCCACGGGCACCGGCATCATCGTCACGCGCGCCGCGACCGACGCCCGTCTTGCCGAGGAGGTCGCCAAGCAGGTGCTGTCCTACCCGCGAGCCGTGCTGCTGGTGATGCTCGCCCTGACGGCGCTCGCGTTCCTGCCGGGAATGCCCCTATTGGCTATCTTGTGCCTCGCCGCGATCGCGGGCGGGATCTACCTGGTGGCGCGACGCCGCGAGAGCCTTGCCGCGGCGGAGGAAAAGACGAAAGCGGGCGCGGGCGAGGCGGCCTCAGCGGACCTCTACGGTTTGCTCAGCGTGGAGCCGATCGAGCTTGTGGTCGGACAGAATCTGATTCCGCTGGTCGGCGCCGGCAGCTCCTTCACCGAGCGAATCGTCTCCTTCCGCAAGCAGTTCGCGCTCGACATGGGCGCCGTCTTCCCGCGCGTCAGAGTCAAGGACGAGAAGAAGCTCGGCCCCAACCGTTACGAAGTTCGGATCTTCGGCACGAAGGTCGCCGACGGCGACGTCGTTGCCGACCGCACGCTGGCGATCAATCCGGGCGGGGGGGAGCGCGAACGGCTGGACGGCATCGCGACCAAAGACCCGACCTACGGGCTCCCCGCGTTCTGGATTCTCGATGAGCTGAAGGGCCGCGCTCGCGAAGCCGGATACACGGTCGTCGATCCGGTCACCGTTCTGATAACCCATTTCACCGAGGTGATCAAGCAGCAGGCGCCTAATTTGCTGACCCGCGGCGAAACCGACCGGCTGATCGGTCGGGTGCGCGAGCAACAGCCGAGCCTGGTGCAGGACCTCGTGCCCAAGGTGCTGACGCTCGGCGAAGTGCAGAAGGTGCTTCAGAGTCTGCTGCGCGAGAAAGTGCCGATCCGCAATATGGAGGCCATCCTCGAGGTGCTTTCCGACCACGGGGCTCGGGTGAAGGAGGCGGATCAACTGACGGAGCTCGTGCGGGAGCGTCTCGGCGCGACGATCTGCCAGACGCTTGCGAATCCTTCGGGCGAGCTCTACGTCCTGACTTTCGACCCCGTGGTCGAGCAGCAGATGACGGCCTCGATCCGGTCGGTGGACGATCGCTCGGCGCTCGCGATCGAGCCGAGGTTCGCCGAGCAGCTCCTGCGCAAGCTCACTGCCGAAGCCGACCGCATGCTGTCGAGCGAGCTGATGCCGGTCATCCTGTGCGCACCCAATCTGCGCCGGCACGTGCGCCGGTTCACCGAACGGCTGATGCCTCAGCTTTCCGTGCTTTCGCTCTCCGAGGTGCCGAACAACTTGAATCTCAAGGCCTTCGGGATGGTGAGCCTATGAGCGCCGCCCCTGCCAATGCTGCCGCCGCGACCCCTGCTTATTCACGGCTTGCTCTGGTCGATCGCCCCGCGCCGGGGAGCGAGCTGAGCCTGGGGCAGATCATCAAAGGTCGAGTGCTCAGGCACTACGAGGGCGGTCGTTATCTCATGTCGCTCGAAGGCCGCGAGCGCGTCGTCGACAGCAGCGTTCCCCTGCAGACCGGCGAGATCATCCGCGGCCGCGTCGTGGCGATCGGAGACCGCGTCGAGCTGCAGCCGCTGGCCGAAGAAGGCGCCACCGCGGGGACTGCCTCCGGCATAGTCCAAGAAAACGCCGACGCCGGAGCGGCGCCTCCGGCCGACGGGCTGACCGCCGCTTTCGCGAGCGCCGGCCTCAAGCTGGACGAGCAGGCGCGAGCCGCGCTCACTCGGGCCCTGCGAGGCGCGGGCGACTCGCAAGGCGTGATCCTGGCGGCGCTGGCGCTCGCGAAGCTCGGATTGCCGCAGGAGCCGGCGCTCCTCGAGGCGGTACGCAGTCTGCTGCGCAGGCAGCCGTCGACATCCGAGCCACAAGCGGAATCGCCGGGGGCTTTTGTCATATCGGCCGGGCAGAGCCTGGCTCTGCAACTGCGCGATGCGATCAAGACGGCCCTGCCCGGGAGCGAAGCGGCGGGCGCCGCCGAGAACCCGGCGACTCCGGCCGACATCTCCAGCGCCGGCGCCGATGGCCGCCCGGCCCCGGACAACGGCGGTCCGGGCGCGGACTCCGGAACGCTCGGGCAATGGGTGTTGAACGCGCAGACCGGCGGCTCCGTGTTTCACCGCGTGGGCACGCTGCCGCTCTTGATCGCAGGCCGGCTCGTCGAAGTCGATGTCGCGTTGTTCGAACAAGACGCAAGGCAAGCAAAGCCAAGCGAGCAGCGCTCGCGTCATCTCGTGTTCGTGCTCAACACCGAAGGGTTCGGCCGCGTCGAGGTGTCCGCGCGGCTCGTCAACTCGCACGTGCGAGTGCGGTTCGCGAGCGACCGCGACGCAACGCTCGACTCGCTGGCAGGCCGGCAGGAGGAGCTGCGCCGGCAGCTCACCCAGCTCGGGTGGGTGGTCGACGAGATCGCGTACGAGCCCAAGGCGGGTGAGGACGCGAATCCCGCCTATCGCGCCGTCGTCGATCACCTGGTCGCCCAGGGGTCGCTCGACCGACGCGTTTGAGGAAGGAGCGCCGCGCCGTGACCGAGCCGAAGAAAGTCGTGGGACTGAAGTACGAGCCGGGGGAGGGCCTGCCCCAGGTCGTGGTCAAGGGCAGCGGGCCCGCGGCGGAAGAGATCCTGCGGCGCCGGGATGCGCCGGGGGGTCCCCCCGTGGTGCAAGACAGCGCGCTCGCGGCGCAACTGTACCGATTGCCGATGGATGCGACCATCGGTCCGGAGTTGTTCGAGCTGGTCGCGGCGCTGCTCGCGCACGTGTTTTCCCTGGAGCAACGCAACGAGGAAAGGAGCGAAGAGTGGACGCATTGACAATCACCCAAGCCGGCCTCCTGAGCGACGTCGAGCAGTTGCGCGTGCTCAGCCACAACCTGGCCAACGCGACGACCCTTGGATTTCGGCGCGACATTGCGGTGGCTCGGCCGTTCGACACCCACTTGGATCAGGCCGGCGTCGGCGCGGGTCTCTCGACGACCTCCGCCACCGACATCGACCGGACGCCGGGCGCATTGCGACACAGCGGCAATCCGCTCGATGTCGCCTTGGAAGGCGACGGCTATTTCGCGTTGCAGTCGCAGGCCGGAACCGTCTTTTCGCGCCAGGGCAATTTCCAGGTGGATTCCCGGGGGCGGCTCATGGGGGCGAGCGGCGGCGCCGTTCTCGGCGCATCGGGCGAGGTGGTGCTCTCCCAAACGGAACCTCGCATCGACCAGGCCGGCAACATCTGGGAGGGCGACAAGCTCATCGACACGCTGCGCGTCGTTCGCTTTTCCCCCGACGCGCAGCTCACGTCCCTCGGAAGCGGCACGTACGCGTCGGACGCAGCGAGCCTCCAGGACGTGGAAATGCCGCGCGTGCGCCAAGGCTACGTCGAGGCCTCGAACGTCGTTCCCATGCGCGAAATGGTCCGCCTGATCGAAACGATGCGGCACTTCGAAGCGGGCCAGCGCGTGGTGCGCAGCTACGACGACATGATGGACCGGGCATTCAGTCTGCTCGGCGAAGCTTAAGGAGAACGAACATGATCGATTCGCTCTACATCGGCGCGACCGGTATGAACGCGCAGCAGCTCAACATCGACACCGTCGCGAACAACCTCGCCAACGTCAACACCACCGGCTTCAAGCGCAGCCGGGTCTCGTTCGAGGATCTTTTGTACCGCCAAGTGCAGGTTGCCCCGTCCGCGGTCGCCGACCGGCCGGCGATGGGACGCATGGGAATGGGGACGGCGGTCGCGGGCAGCTCCAAGATCTTCAGCGCGGGCGAGATCAAGAAGACCGACCAGCCCCTGGATCTGGCGATCGACGGGCAGGGATTCTTCGAGATCGTCATGCCCGACGGGAGTCTCGCCTACACGCGCAACGGCGCTTTGCGGCTCGACAGCGACGGATTTCTCGCCACCCAGGACGGCCACCGGCTGAGCGCCCAAGTGAAGATTCCGCCCGACGCGCTCCAGGTGCGCATCGACGAGACCGGCACGGTGTTCGCAAAGCTGCCGGACGAAGCCAAGGAAGTGGAGTCCGGCCGCATCGAGCTCGCGACGTTCCCCAACCCGGGCGGGCTCACTGCCATTGGCGACAACCTCTACAGCGTCACCGAGCAATCCGGAACGGCGGTGCCCGGCACCCCGGGGCAGGCGGGACTCGGGGCCGTTCGCCAGGGATTCCTCGAGGGCTCGAACGTGAGCCTGATCGACGAGTTGCTCGGGCTGGTCCTCGCGCAGCGCGCCTATGAGCTGAACGCAAAGGTGGTCCAGGCGTCCGATGAGCTCCTGAGCATGGCCAACAATCTGCGTCGATGAGACCCATCCGGACCGCCCAGCTTCTGGGACTCGCCCTTTGCGCCCTTGGCGCGCTTTGGAGCGGATGCGCCGCTTCGGGCGAGCCGGGCCCGCTCGAGACCGCGCGAAGCGCACTCGCTAGAGCGTTGCAGGCGCGCTACCCGGAAATCACGCGGTTCGAGCTCGCGCCGCTATCCGGAGAGGCGCGCCGCCGATCCGCGGCGGCGCCGTCCGTGTCCGGTTTCGAGATCCCCGCCGACGTGGCGCTCGAGAAACGCATTCGCATCTGGGCGATCACGGCGGGCAAGGACGGCGCAAACCGGCGCACGCCTTGGTGGTGGGCGGTGAAAGCGTTTGGACCGGCGATGGTGGCGCGCCGGGGACTTCGCGCCGGCGAGCAAATTCACCCGACGGACATCGCAGTGGAAGAGCGTGACTTGACGGAATCTCCGGGACTGCTCTTGACCGCCGAGCCGGGGGTGGGAGGCGCGCGCTGGCGGGTGACGCGATTCATTCGCGCCGGCGCCGCACTGCGGCGCTCCGACCTGGAGCCCGCTCCGCAGGTCGCGCGCGGACAGGAAATTCGGGTGAGCGTAGTGTCCGACGTGTACACCATCGAGACCACGGGCATCGCCCGTGACGAAGGGCGGGTCGGCGACGTCATCGCCGTTACGAGACCCGGGACCTCGGAACGCTATTTCGCCGAGGTCACGGGCGAGCGGGAAGCCTTGATCAGGGGGAAGCCATGAACCGTAGGAACGCTGTGCCGGCCGTGCTGCTCGGTATCGCCTGCGTTGCGCCGTTTTCCGCCTGGAGCGGCACGCTGCTGGAGCGCGAGGGCTATCGACCGCTGGTGGCCGACCAGCGGGCGTATCGTCCCGGGGACAACCTCACGGTGCTGATCACGGAAAGCGCGACCGCTTCCACGACCGCGACGACCACCACCAACAAGGACGGCACGGCGAGCGGGTCGCTCAACGCCACCAGTAACACGAACGGCACGAACCCGTATGCCCGCTCGCTCACGGGGGCGCTGGAGCTCACCGAGGATTTCAAGGGCGGGGGAAAGATCGAGCGTGCGGGGAAACTGCTTGCCCGGATCACCGTGGTGGTGCAATCGGTCGAGGCGAACGGAAACCTCCGCGTCAAGGGCGATCAGGAGATCTTCGTCAACGAGGAGAAGCAGCGGATTTCGGTCGAAGGCAGCGTGCGGCCGCAGGACATCCTCACCGACAACACGGTGCTCTCGACGCGCCTGGGCCTGGCCAAGATTGAAATGATCGGCCAAGGGCTGCTCGCCGAGAAGCAAAAGCCCGGAATCCTGACGCGTTTCCTGAGCTGGCTGGGGATCTTGTGAGGAGTTTCACTGTGAAAAGCTTTGTCGCGGTGGCGATGGCGGTGGCGGTCTTGCTCGCGGCGGTGTCTGCGTCGGCGCAGGACTTCGGGGTCCGGATCAAGGAGCTCGGCCGCCTGGACGGCGTGCGAGAGAACATGGTGTCCGGCTACGGCATCGTGTCGGGGCTCGCGGGAACCGGCGACTCCGCGCGCAGCCAGGCCACGCTCCAGTCGGTAGCGAACGCGCTGCGGGAATTCGGGCTGAATGTAACGCCAGCGCAACTTGCGAGCCGTAATGTTGCCGCGGTGCTGGTGACCGCGACCCTCCCGGCGTTCGCGCGCTCCGGGGACAGGCTCGATGTGATCGTGTCCTCGATGGGGGATGCGCGCAGTCTGACCGGCGGCGCGCTCCTGATGACCCCGCTCTACGGACCGGACCGACGGATCTACGCTCTCGCGCAAGGGGCGGTGTCGGTTGGGGGATACAAGTTCGAGTTGAACGCCAACGTCGTGCAGAAAAATCATCCCACTACGGGAATCGTCCCCGAGGGGGCCGTAGTGGAGGCTGATCTCACCGCACAGGTCCTCAGTCCCGATGGCACGATGCGCCTAGTCCTTTTCGATCCCGACTACACTACGGCCAGTCGAATCGCCACGGCGGTGAACGAAAAGCTGTCGGCCTCCGCCGCCGCGATGGACGCCGGGAGAGTCGCGATCCGGGTGCCGGAGGGCGAGCGCGAGCGGCTCGTCGATTTCGTTGCACGGCTCGAGAGCCTGACGGTCCAGCCGGACCTGCGTGCGCGGGTCGTCATCAACGAGCGTACCGGGACGGTGGTCTCGGGCGGAGGCGTGCGCCTGTCGAACGTCTCGGTCGCCCACGGCGATCTCAAGGTAACGGTGGTGACGGACTTCCTCGTTTCCCAACCGGGAGGCGTGCTGGTGAACCCGGGGCCCGGCATACGCACACAAGTGGTGCCACGCACCCGCATCGACGCGAACGAGGAAGGGCTGAGCAGCGTGACCATGCCGGCCGGCGCCACGGTGTCCGACCTGGTCGCGGCGCTCAAGCAGGTCAAGAGCACCACGCGCGAGGTGATCGCGATCCTGCAGAGCATCAAGCGCGCGGGCGCGCTTCACGCCGAACTGGTCATTCAATAGGAGCTCCCCAATGGACGTCACAGGAATTTCGATGATCCCGCTGCAGACCGGCGCCGACCCGGGGACGCTCGCCCGCGACCCGGCGCGTCTCGCGAAAGAGTTCGACGCGCTGATCCTGCGGATGCTGCTGGGCGATCTGGGCGCATCCACGGCACTGGGCGCAGACAAAGGGGAATTCGGCGGCGCCGCGCAGTCCGTCATAAGCCAGATCCTGGCGACCCAGCTCGCAGACAAGCTCGACCTCGGCCTGGGCGCGGTGCTGGTCCGGGCCGGCATGGGAGGCGAGCAAAAATGAGCGAGATCTCCGGCATTCTGAACAACCCCACCACCGAGCTGGTCTTGCGCGCGCTCGACGTCGGCGTATTACGTCATGCCGTGCACGCCGCCAACATCGCCAACGCGTCCGTGGAGGGCTATCACCCCCTGCAAGTGTCGTTCGAGGACCAGCTCGCCGCGGCGCGCACGGCGCTCCTCGGCAGAGACGACGCCGCGGCGAGGCGCGCGATCGACTCGCTCGAAGCGCAGGTGCGTCCGGACCCGACGGACCGTCCGGTCCAGGCGGATCGGGAAGTGGCATTGATGATGGAGAACGCGGTCCGCTACGAGGCGCTGCTCGCGGCGCTGGGAAAAAGCGGAGCGCTGATCAGACTCGCGATTCGGGAAGGGAGGAACTAAATGGATTTCTCATCGGTGTTCGATATCAGCTCGGCGGGAATGAATCTCGAGCGCTTGCGCCTGGAAGTCACCGCGGCGAACCTCGCGAACGCGCAGACCACGTCGGCGGGGGGAAACGCCTATCGCCCCTTGCGGGTCGTGGCGAGAGCCACGGCGATGGATTCCTTTGACATGAATCTGGCGAGCGCGCTGCCGCGGCCCGTGGACGTGTCGGTGGCGGAAAGCACGACGGCGCCGCGGTTGGTCTTCGATCCAGGCCATCCCGACGCGGACGCGCGCGGGTTCGTCGCGTACCCGGACGTGAGCCCGGTGTCCGAGATGGTGCGCCTGGTCGAGATCGGGCGCGCCTACGAGGCGAACGTGCGCGCGCTCAGCATGGCGAGGGCGATGGCGATGAAAACGCTCGACATCGGGAACGAGCGATGAACGTCTACGCGATCGATCCGGCGCTTCTGCCGTCCGCGGAGAATGCGCAGTCCCTGCCCGCGAATGCGCCGACGCAAACTTTTTCGGCCTGGCTCGACGAGCAGATACGTGCGACCAACAACGAGGTCACCGCGGCCGATGACGCGGTGCGGCGCCTGGCGGTCGGCGAGCCGGTGAATCTCCACCAAGTCATGGTTCAACTCGAACGCGCCAAATTGCAGTTCGAGCTCGTTCTCCAGGTGCGCAACAAGCTCCTCGAGGCGTACCAAGACCTCTTGCGGATGCAGATATGACTATGGCCGAGTTCACTGAAAACCTGCGTTCTTTCTGGACCGACCTCGACCGGCGCGGTCGCGCGGCGGTGCTCGGGGGCGCCGTGCTGGTCCTCGTTATCGTGGCGGTGTTCGCGGTGTCGGCGTTGCAACGCGACTACCAGGTCCTGTTCAAGGATCTGGCGCAGCGTGACGCGGCGGCCGTCGTCGCCGAGTTGAAACGACTCAAGGTGCCGTATCGAATCGACGCCGACGGCTCGACCCTCCGCGTACCCGCGGACACGGTCCATGAAACGCGCCTTGCGCTCATGGGGCGGGGCGTACCGCTTTCCGGAGGCGTCGGATTCGAGCTCTTCGACCACAACGATCTCTCAATGACGGAATACACGCAGCGGATCAACTACCAGCGCGCGCTCCAGGGGGAACTGGCGCGCACCATCATGTCCATCGAAGGCGTCAAGCTGGTGCGCGTGCACCTCGTGCTGCCCGAGTCGAGCATTTTCAAACGCGACAAGAACCGGCCCAAGGCGTCGGTGAGCGTCGTATTGGCGCCGGGCGGCAGCCTCACCGAGAACCAGATTCTCGGCGTGCAGCGGCTGGTGGCCGCCTCCACTCCGGGTCTCGAACCGGGGATGGTCACCGTCGTCGATCAGCGAGGCGTGACCTTGTCGTCCGTATCGGACGGCACGCCGGGTGCGACGGTTGGGGGACACTTGCGGATGAAGAAGGAGGTCGAGGAGTATCTGACCCGCAAGGTCGCGGAGGTGCTCGATCGGTCCTTCGGTCCAGGGCAGGCGATCGTGAGCATCGATGTCGCCCTCAATTTCGACGAGATTCGGCGCACGACTCAGGACGTGATCCCGGCGGGGTCTTCGGGCCGGGACCCCACTGGGGTCATGGTGCATAAGCGCGAGGTCGTGCAGCGGCAGTCTCGACCGTCGACGCTGCGCACCGTGGACGGCGAAGCGAGCAACGGACGGAGGGAAGACGGGCAGTTCAACTCGACGCTGGAGACCAACTACGAGGTGAGCCGGCGTGTCGAGCAGGTCGTCACTTCTCCGGGCAGCATCCAGCGCGTAAGCGTCGGCGTTGTCCTCCCGCGCGCCGTCGGCAAGGATCTCGCCGCGAGAATCGAGAGCCTCGTCGCCATGGCGGCGGGGCTCGACGAACGACGGGGCGACGCCATCGTCGTGCACACCCTCGATCAAATCCTGTCGAGCGAGTCGCGTCCTCTGGCTTCGTCGTCCGAAGGATCGCAGGGCCCGGACGTCGTCTCCAGACCGGGAGCCGCGACGCCCGGTCCCGGTCCCTTCGACTTTGCCGGCACCTGGCAGACCTGGGGGCCGCTTGTCGGGACGGGTGTTTTTGGACTCATTCTGGGTTCGACGCTCGCGTTCATGCTGAGGAAAGGGAGCCGCGCGCGTACGGGCGGTGTCGGCAAGGAGACCGAGTCGCGCCGCCAGTCGCTCTTGAATGAAATCAAGGGGTGGATCGGCGAAGAGAAACCCGCCCGCGCGGGCGAGGCAGGGACATGAACTCCGGATATGAACGAGCAGCCCGCAGGCTTTCCGGGCTCGCGGAAGACGACCGGGACTGGCTTCTCGCGAGGCTTCCGGAGGTGGACCGGTTGCGGATCAACGAGTTGATCGAGCGCGCCGAGAGCAGCGCCCAGGTGGACCCTCCTCTGGAAAGCCCGTCGGAGGACTCAGCGTTAACTCCCGAGTTGACCGTCGCAGCGGCATCCGCGGCTGAGGTGGCGGGAGCGCTGCGAGATGAACCGGACTGGCTCGTGGCGCTCATCCTCGCCAAACGCCGCTGGCCCTGGGACAGGGATTACCTGAACGAGTTCGAGCCAGCGCGCGTGGAGAGGCTCCGCGATATCGCGCGTGGTGTTCGCGAGACCGCGAAGCCGCGGACGTGCGATGAAGCGGTCGTCGCGCTGGCGATGAAGCTGCATCGCTCGACACCGGCGCCCGAGCCGCGGTCCGCGTTCGACGAAGTGTTGACCGGCATCATGGATCGCCCTGAAAAGACGCGAGACGAAGGGAGCGAGGCATGGCGGCAGTAATTCGTTCAGTCAAGCTTTTGAAGGAGCCGGTGATGCTGCCGCGGAACGGGGTGGGCCGATCCGGCGTTGCAGGGGCGCTTTCTGCGCCCAGCGCGCCGCGCAGCGTGGAGCACCTGGCGCGAGCGCCTTTGCCCGTGCCGGCCGCGCAGCCGCCGGTCGTGGAGATCTCCTACGGGGAATATAAGCAGCGCTTCGCCGCCGAGCTCGACGTCAAGCGGCACGATGCACATGAGAAAGGGTTGCGGGAGGGGCGGGAAGCGGGCCTCGCGAAAGTCCTGTCCGAGCGCGCGTCGCAATTGCAGGCGCTCGCGACCGTGGTTCGTTCGGCGCGCACCCGTCTCGAAAAAGGCATCGAGGATCTGGCCGACGTCGGGGCGGAGATCGTCTTCGAAGCGGTGTGCAAGGTGCTCGGACGGGCCTCGGCGGAACGCGAGGGCGTCATCGCCGCGGCGCGCGAGGCGGTGCGGCGGGCGCGAGACCGAAGCCGGTTGATCGTGCGGGTAAGTCCCGCCGATTTTGACGTGATCCGGCAGAATCGGGACGAGATTCTGGGGGGGTTCGAGGCAGGCCAGGTGGAGATTGCGGCCGACGATCGAGTCGAGCTCGGCGGCTGCCTGCTCGAAACCCCGTCGGGAAACCTCGACAGCCGCCTCGAAGTGCAGCTCGCCAACCTTCGCCGGACTCTGCTCGAAGCCAAATCCCGTCAGATCAACGAGGACGGCACCCTGTGAACCGCTATCTCCAGGCCGTGCGCCGCGCCGACCTGACCAGACGGGTGGGCCACGTCTCGGAGTATCACGGCCTGATCGTCGAGTCGGTCGGCCCGGATGTTTTTGTCGGCGAGCTTTGCGAAGTGCATTCGAGCGCGCCCGCGCGGACCGTGTCCGCCGAGGTGATCGGCATCCGCAACGGCCGGGTCCTGCTCATGCCCTACGAGGATCTGCGAGGAATCACCTACGGAGCCGAAGTGGTCGCCACGGGTGAATCGGCGCGAGCGCAGGTCGGAGACGCTCTGCTCGGGCGGATCGTGGACGCCTTCGGCGCCCCGCTCGACAGCGGCCCGCCGCTTCGGCTCTCGGCGGAACACCCGCTCTATCCAAACCCGATCAATCCGCTTGCGCGGACGCGCATCGACACGGTGCTCGAGACCGGGGTCAGGGTGATCGACACGATGCTCACGATCGGACGAGGGCAGCGCGTCGCGGTGATTTCGGGCAGCGGCGTCGGCAAAAGCACGCTGCTGGGGATGATCGCGCGGAACATGAATGCGGACGTAAACGTCATCGCGCTGGTCGGCGAGCGCGGCCGCGAAGTGCGGCATTTCATCGAGGACAGCCTCGGCCCCGAGGGCCTGAAGCGCTCCGTCGTCGTGGTGGCGACCTCCGACCAGCCGGCCCTGGTGCGCAGACGGGCCGCCTTCGCCGCGCACGCGATCGCGGAATATTCCCGCGCCCGCGGGCGGCACGTGGTGCTGACGATGGATTCGGTCACGCGTTTCGCCGCGGCGCAGCGGGAAATCGGCCTGGCGATCGGCGAGCCGCCTACCGCCCGCGGTTACACGCCGATGGTGTTCGCCTCGCTGCCACGCTTGCTCGAGCGGGGCGGCGTGACCGAGGGCGGATCGATCACCGCCTTCTACACCGTGCTGGTCGAGGCGGACGACCTGGACGATCCGATCTCGGATTCGGTGCGCGCCATCGTGGACGGACACATCGCGCTCGACCGGGGGCTCGCCAATCGCGGCCGTCATCCGGCGATCGATCTTTTCAACAGCGTAAGCCGGCTGCTCACGGACCTCGCGAGCGGGGAGGAGCGCTCGCTCGTCAAAAAGACCATGAAGCTGTTGAGCGTTCATGCTGCTTCGCGCGAGCTGATCGAGGTAGGCGCGTACCGGGCCGGCTCGAACCCGGAACTGGACGCGGCGCTCAAGCTGCTCCCGGCACTCGAGGAATTTCTCGCCCAGGATGCAGGCACGCGCACGGCGCGCTTGGACGCGCTCCAACAGCTTCGGGCCATCCTCGGTAGCGCAAAGGTTCCGCGCTGATGCTCAGCTTCCGATACGCGCTCGAACCGCTGCTGAAGCAGCGGCGGTGGGAGAAGGACGCCTCCGCAACGCAGGAGCGCGAGGCCCGCCGGGTGCTGAGCGTCCATAGCGAGGGAGCGCGGTCCGCGGCGTGGGCCGTATCCGGCGTCGAGAACGCGCTGCGCGACGCGCTGAAAGCGGGGGTCTCGATCGATCCCCGGCACCACGAGTCGCTGTCGCTGTATCTCGCGCACGCGCGCGGGGTGCTGCGGGAGAAGGCGCGCCAGGCTTCCAAGGCCGAAGAGATGCACGAGCAAACCCGGCGCGGCCTGCTGCGCTCGATACAGGCGGTGCGCGGGTTGGAGCGGCATCGGGAGAGCAAGCAACGCGAGCACAAGCGGGAGCGGCAGCAGCTCGAGCAGCAAAAGCAGGACGAGCTTTGGCTCACCGCGGGGGCTGGCTTCCGCGGCCGAGGATATACGACCGAAGGGCGACAAACACAAAGGAGATCATCATGGCAATAGAGAGCATCGGAGCAGCGCCGCTCGGCGCAGCAGCGCCGGCGAACGCGGCGGTGAGCCAGGACGACTTTCTCAAGATCCTGCTCACGCAGCTGAGGTTCCAGGACCCGCTCAAGCCGATCGACAACCAGGAGTTCGTCGCCCAGCTCGCGCAGTTCTCGTCGCTCGAGCTCGCGCGGCAGCAAGAACAGGATATCCAGGCGCTTCTCACGATCCAGTCTTCGAGCCAGTCCTTATCGCTGATAAACCGGACCGTCGAGGTCGCGACCAACGGCAGCAGCCAGGTGGGCACCGTGACCGCCATCCGCTTCCAGAACGGCAATCCGCTTCTCACGGTCAAGACGGCCGACGGTCAATTCCTCACCGACGTCGGGCTCTCCCAGGTGTCGCTGGTCAACAGCACCCCGACGCCACCGACCACCAACTGAGGACGGAGACTGCGTATGCTTTCGACCATCTATACCGCCTTGTCGGGGATGCTCGGTTTCTCGAAGGGCTTGGACGTCATCAGCAACAACATTGCCAATCTCAACACGCCCGGTTACAAGGGCTCGGAGCTCGCTTTCCGCGACCTGTTCTATCGCTATTCCGTAGAGGGCGGAGCGCCGGACGGGTCGCGCTCGCAGGTGGGTTACGGGCTGGACACCAAGGGCACTCGCACCAGCTTCCTCGAGGGCCAGCTGCGCGACACCGGCAACCCGCTCGATGTCGCGATCGACGGCAACGGGTTCCTCATCCTGAGACGTAACGCCCAACAGCAGTCACTCTACGGCTACACGGGCGGGAGCGGCACGGAGCAGGTTTATACCCGCGCCGGTCAGCTGGTGTTCGGCCAGGATGGAGTGCTCATCGATCAGGTGAGCGGCGGCCACGTCATGGTGTTCCAGAACGGCAGCATGCAAGAGATGTCGATCGACGGCTTGCGCACCAATCCGCCGCAGGCCACCACCGAGATCCACATCACCGGCAATCTATCCGCCGGGAGCACCACGACTGACCTCACCGGCGTCACGGTGATCGACCAGGCCGGGCGCTCGCACACGCTGTCGTTCCACTTTACCGTCGACCCGGCCGACTCCACGCACTGGCACATCGATGGGACGGACGAAAACAATCAAAAGGTCCTCACGGGCGGCGAAATTAGCTTCCAGGCAAACGGTTCGCCCGCGACCGGAGCCAACACGGTGAGCTTCGATTTCGCGCCAGGGTCGCTGCCCGCGACCACGATCAAGCTCAACATCGGCGACCCCGGAAGCTTCTCCGGCGTCACGAACTTATCGGGTCCGGCGCAAAGCCAGCTGCAAGTGCAGAGTCAGAACGGCGTGGCGGCGGGCTCACTTACGAAGGCGACGTTCGACGAGAACGGAGCGCTGCAGCTGACCTATTCGAACGGGCGCACGGTCGCCGGGCCTTCCCTGGCGCTCGCCTGGTTCGACGATCTCCAGGCGCTGCGCCTCTCGGCCGACAGCATCTTCGTCAACGACACGGGTCAAACACCCACGATCGGCACGGCGAGCCAGGGCGTCATGGGGCGCGTTGCTGCCGGGCGCGTGGAGCTGTCGAATGTCGAGCTGACCGCACAGTTCACCGATCTGATCATCCTGCAGCGCGGCTATCAGGCAAGTTCCCAGGTGGTCTCGGTGGCCAACGACATGATCCAGCAGCTGCTCGACATCAGCCAGAAACGCTAAGGGGAAGATCGTGGAAGTACGACCGTACCTCGTGCTCGGGGCGAGCGACCAACGCTTCCTGCTGGAGCGGATCGATGCGGCGCTCGCGGCGTGGCGCGAAGACTGGCTTCCCAAGAACGCTCCCGAATTGCGGCTGGCGCCGGTTTCGCGCCCGCAGGCCGAGCGCTGGCTCGCCGCCGAGGCGGGCGAGCGACGCCGCGTGTTGCTCGGCTGCTCGAGCGGCTGGATCGCCGAGGCAGGCGCGCTTTTGACCGCGCAAGCGCCGAACGCCGCCGCCGCAACGGGGGTGCCGGAGCTTGCCGCGCGAGTGGGCGAAGCGGTGCTCGAAGGACTCGCCATCGAGATCTTCCGTTCCTGCTCGGGAGGGGAGCCGGCAAAGCCGCAGTGGGTCAACGAGGCGCCGCCCGAAACGTGGCGCAGCCCCGGGGCAGGTGCGGCGATCTACAGTTGCGAGCTGTTGCCGGGCTCACCGCTCATTCTCGCGCTTTCGCCGGAGCTGGTAGCCGCTTCGCTTCCAAAAGCACAAAGTGCCGCGCGCGAGCCGCTCGTCGCCGCGTGGAGGGCCGTCGAGCCCTGCGCGGTGATCGTCGAGGCCGTGGTCGGGGAGGCCGAGATCGAGCTCGGCGAGTTGTCTCAGCTCGCGGCGGGCGACGTCATCGTCCTGGACCGCAGACTCGACGATCCCCTCCTTTTGCGGCTCGACATCGGGGACCCGGTGGGCCAGATTCACCTCGGGACGGCGGGCGGAAAGAAAGCGGTCCAGGTCGTGGGGCCCGCGTGAAGATAGAACGGCAATTCAGGAGCAAACGGAAACATGTCAGCAGAGACTACGAAAACCGTGCATGAGATCCGGTTGACCGAGTTCGAAGCCGCAGACGCGCAGGGCCGCAGGGTCGTGGACGCGAACTTCGATCTCATCCGGGACGTCAAGGTCAAGCTCACGGTGGCGGTGGGGCGCTGCGAGCTGACGGTGAAGGAGTTGTTCGAGCTCAAGGAGAACTCGATCCTCACGCTGGACAGCGGGACGCGCGAGGCCGTCGAGGTGCTGCTCGACGGCAAGGTCGTCGCGCGCGGAATGCTGGTGGCAGTCGGGGACAGCTTTGGCGTACAGATTTCCGAAGTCGTTCCGCGCTGAGCGCGTTCGACGCGCAATTCTGGCGATCGTCTTGGCGGGCAGCGTGTCCGCCCCGCCGGGACTCGCGCTCTCGCAGGACGCGGCCCGGCCGGAAAAGGAACCCATCCCGTTCAAGCGGGACGCTGACTCCTTCGAGCTCGGCTTGCTGCTGCGCACCGCTCTGGCGCTCGGCGTGGTGATCGCCGTCGGTTTTGCCGGGATCTACGCGCTCAAGCGCTTCCTGCCGGCATCGCTCGGCCGTGCCGCGGGGGGACAGGGGCGGATCAACGTCCTCGAGATCCGGCATGTCACGCCGCGCCTTACGCTGTTCCTGCTGGAGATCGATGGACAGAGAGTGTTCCTCGCCCAGAGCGGGGATCGCGTGCGCCCGCTGCGTCTTTCCGACGCCAGCGGAAGCGAAAAAGCTCACCCGGATGCGACCGCCGAAGATCGGTGAGACGCTCGCGCGCGCCGCATATCCGGCGCTGTGCGGCGTACTGCTGCTCGCGCCGGAAATCGCCGCGGCGCAGTCGCTCACCGTCCCGGGGCTCGAAATCCGCATCGACGGAGGCGCCGCCCGCCCCGCCGAGGTGGCCACCGCGCTGAAGATCCTGGCGGTCCTTACGGTGCTGAGCCTGGCGCCGGCGATCCTCATGGTCATGACGGCGTTCACGCGGATCATCGTCGTGCTGGCGCTGCTGCGGCACGCCCTGGGCATCCAGGAAACGCCGCCGAACACGGTCCTCGTCAGCCTCGCGCTGTTTTTGACGCTGTTCACGATGCAGCCCGTGCTGTCGCAGATCGACAGCAACGCATTCCAGCCGTATCTGAAAGGCAGCATCGGTTTCGAGCGGGCGACCGAGGTCGCGATTCAGCCGGTGCGCGAGTTCATGATCCGGCAGACGCGCGAGCAGGACCTGATGCTGATGCTTGATGTATCCAAGACGGAGCCCCCCGAGGACGTGGAGCAAGTGCGCACCGTTCATCTCGTCCCCGCCTTCATGCTGAGCGAGCTCAAGACCGCGTTCCAGATCGGCTTCGTCATCTTCCTGCCTTTTCTGCTGCTCGACATCGTGGTCTCCAGCGTTCTCATGTCCATGGGGATGCTCATGGTCCCGCCGATGATGATCTCGCTGCCGCTCAAGCTGCTCCTGTTCGTGCTGATCGACGGCTGGAACCTGGTGGTGAAGGCGCTGCTCGGAAGCTTCCACTAGCTGCATCCAGACGGGCATGGAACAAGAGCCCTCGCCGGATCTCGAGGAAGAGGCCGCGCTCTGGCAGCGCTACGTTGCCGACCGCGATCCCGTCCTGCGCGCGAAGCTGATCGAGCGCTACCTTCCCACGGCCCAGAAGCTCGCCGCGTACGCGTACTCCAGGCGCGGGCCGCAGGCGCCGGAGTTCGCCGATTATCTCCAATGGGCGCGCCTGGGCATGATCGAGGCCTTCGACCGCTACGATCCGAAGCGCGAAGCTTCCTTCGTCACCTTTGCCGGGTATCGCATCCGCGGCGCGATCCTAAACGGTCTGGAGCGCGCGACCGAAGGGGCCGCCCAGCTGGCCTACCGAAAGCACATGGAAAAGGAGCGCATCGATTCGGTCGTCGAAGAGGCGGGTAACGCGCCGGAGGCGCTGGAAGAATTGGTCGAAGTCACCATCGGGCTCGCGCTGGGTTTTGCGTTGGAGGACTCCGGGCTGAGCGCCGAACCCGAGACCTTCGACCCCTATCGCGTGCTGGAGCTGAAGCGCCTGCGGGAGCGGCTGCTGCTCATCGTCGAGGCGCTCCCCGAGCGCGAGAAGCAGATCGTGAAGTGGCATTATTTCGAGCACATGGATTTCAAGCTGATCGGGCTCGCGTTTCGCCTCTCGAAGGGACGCATCTCCCAACTGCACGCCCGCGCGTTGAAGCTGATTCGCGAAGGCCTGCGGTCCATCGATCGGTTCGATTTGAGCTTGTGAGACCGGTCAGTTGCCGGCGTAGTTGGACAGGACGGCGCGGAATTGCCGCTCGAGTTCGGGGTGCTCCTGGATGGCCTCCTCGATGCGCTCGACGAGCTCCAGCGCTTTCGGATCGTTCTGCAGCGCCTCGCCGAGTTCCGATGCCAGCACGGACTCGATGAAAACGCGCCGCCGCTTGCGATCGCGCTGCGGGTCCGCCGCGTCGACTGCCGCGAGGCGCTCGCTGAGCCGTTGCTTGAGCGTGCCGGACCGATCGGCCTGCCCGGTCGGCGCGCCGCCCGCCCGCGCGGAAGCTCCCTTCGCGGGAGAATCCAGGCGCTGCGCCTGCTCCGCGAGCCTCTGCCGCAGCAGCTCGAGCGCCGGGTTGAGCCTGCTGATCGGGTCGGTCATGATTCCCCTGGTCGGTCAGACGGCCTACTTCTTTTTCTTTCCGCCCTCGTCGTCCCCGCGGTTCTCGCGGTACGCGGAGAGGACTGCCCGGCCGGAAGGCCGGATCGACGGCCGGATAATCGGTTCGGCGCCGGCGGCGGCGCCGGGCTCCTGCTTGCCCAGGCGCTCCTGCACGTCGTGCAGAACCCTGCGCATATCGACGTTGAGCGCCTCGTTGAAGTTGTTCGCCTTGATGCCCCGCTCGAGACAGCTCTTGCATTCCTTGAATTCGTCGCGCGCCAGATGCAGCATCCCGGTCTTGAACAGATGCAGGAAGTGATCGGGCCCGAGCTGGTCAAGAGGCCGCCAAGCCGACTCTGCCTGCGCGACCCGGCCGCTGGTGAGATGGAGGAGCCCGAGCTGGAAATAGGCCGTCACGAGCGACGGATCCAGCTCGACCGCCTTCGCCATCTCCTCCGCGGCGCGATCATAAAGGCCCATCTGCGCGTGCTCGGCGGCGAGCATGTAATGCAGGCGTCCTTCGCGCGGCTTCAAGTCGAGAGCCCGCTTCAAATACGTGATCGACTGCTCGTTGCGATTTTCCTTCGACGCCTGCAGCGCGAGCTGCAGCAATTCATCGACGTCGAGCCTTTCTACGGTGGACTTTTCCATTTGAATCTCTCCCAAGGGAGCTTGCTTTGCCGGCACCTGCATGAACTGGCCCTTCATTCTATCCCCCTGCGCCGCGGCGGGCCATTCTTTGCCGGCGCCGGCCCCAACCTTTGGGCACGGGGTTTCCCTCGTATATCACCGGATCTGGCAGTAAGTTTATGCCCGGAACCCCTCGATCGGCTCAGAACGCGATCCGGGAACTGGAAGCGCATCAATTTTTGCACTAAGGTGGTAGCAGCGTAATGTTAAGAAGGAGGAAACAATGAAGGGGTTAAAAATTGGAGTTTTGGGCCTTGCCTTTCACTGTTAGCTCAGCTCGGGGCTGGATGGGGATGGCTGCGTTACTCCTTCTCGTGGCCGGATGCGGCAGCGGCTTCCACTACGAGAAGTTGTCCTCGGAAGTCTATCCGGTCACCGAGGACGTTACCTGGTTGGCCGGCGAGCCGACTCGGCCCTACACGGTCATCGCAAAGTTTCGAGGGGCGGAGACTTCATTGTGCCCGCTGTCGCAGCCCTATTGTTCCCTCTACAAGGAAGCCGCGCTCCATGGCGCGGACGCGATATGGGTACAGCGCCGCGAGCCATGGACCCGGCCGGAGCAGTGGGTCATCATCCAAGGCAGGATGACACGCATCCCGCCCGCGACGTACGAACAGATCGAGGGAGTGTTTATTCGCTACAAGTGAATCACGCATCGCGGAGGCTTAGCGCTGTTGTTCGTTCCAGCGACCCGAGCCGCGCTTCAAATACCAGATCCCGACGCCCCAACACAAAACCGCCGGGACCGTGAAGTACCACGCGAACCCGGAGTGGTAGGCGGCAAGCGTCAAGCTCGCCGCGGGAATGAGCGCAAGGAGCGCCCGGTGGAACAAGGTGCTGGCCGGGAGTTTTTTCTCAGTGTCGCTGGACATCGGAGGGTGCGCCGGAACGGGGTGGCGGCGTTTTCGGCAATTGCTTCGCGCCGTAAATCCGCAGGTGCTCGATCAGAGGCTGAGCGCCCTCGGCGGGCGCTTGCTGCAGCACCTTGGCGAGCAATTCCTTCGCGAGCTCCTCCTTTCCCCGGATTTTGAGAAGCACCGCCCGCGCGAAGCTCGCGCCGAAACCCGCCCGGTCGAGACGAAGCGCCACGCGCACTTCCTGCTGCGCTTCGTCGACGCGGGCCTGGAGCGCGAGCGTCGAAGCGAGACCGCCGTGCGCCTCGGCGAAGTTGCGATCGACCGCGACAGCTTGACGGAAAGTCCTTTCGGCCCCGCGCGCATCCCTTGCGGCGAGCCGCGCCCAGCCCAGGGCCACGATGGTCCCCGAGTTGTCCGGCATGAGGCTCACCGCCTTCTCAAGCCCGGCGATCGCCTCGGCATGCTTCTGCTCATATAGCCGAATCAAGCCGAGGCCGAGCCAGGCGCGCGGGTTCTCCGGTTCGCGGCGCAACACGTTGTCGAAGAACCTCTCGGCGTCTTCCATGTCCTGCTGCTCGATGGAGTAGGCGCCGGCGACGGTGCTCGCGTGCAGGTTCTCGGGATCGCGCGTCAACACGTCCTGCGCGAGCTCGCGCGCCCGCGGCATATTGCCGTCGTCCATCTCGAGCAGTGCGAGATAGCCCTTGCTCTGGTCGTCCTGAGCCTCGCCCAGCCACCGGTTGCAGAATTCGATGGCCTCCTGCATCTTGCCCATATGATGCAGGCTGCGCGTCAGATATGCGAGGTTGTCGCGCGTCTTGAGGCCGAGCGACAGGGCGCGATCGAAATTCTCCTGCGCCTCGCGCCATTTGTCCTGGTAGAACTGCGCGAGGCCCAGGTTGTAAAGCAGCGCGGCGCTATCCGGCTCCGCGCGCAGAAGATCGAGAAGGATCGCCTCGGCCTCTGAAAAGCGGTGCTGGGAGATGCGCACCAAGGCAATGCGGCTGCGCGCCGCCGGGCGTTCCGGCGATTCGATGAGGCTACGCTCGAACGCTGCGACCGCTTCCTCGAACCGCGCGGCCTGATGGTAGAGGTCGCCGAGGGCGAGCCACAACAACGCGTTATGCGGGTCCGCTTTGACGTAGGACTCGTGTTGGGCGATGGAAAGCTCGAGCGAGCTGGCCGCGGAATCTGGCATCATCGAAAGACAAGCGCTCCTTGGACGATGGAAGCGTACTCCGTTCTGCCGGGGTTTGCCCGAACCAATGCGCGGGTGTCGAAGCCGGCGAGAAGGAACTAGTGGGCCCGATTAAAGCCAAACCATCTGCAATCGCTTCAAGAGCATGCGAGAACCACCCGGCGAGCGCGCCGGGCGGTCACTACTCAGCGGACTCGGCTCGACTTCATTCTTCGGGATAATGCGGATCATATGGCATCGGACTCGACGTGCATTCGATGATCTTACCCACAGCTAAGCTTACTTGGTATTTTTCTCTGCCTCATGCAATTCACATATCTTATTGTTTGTACGCAAAACAACGATGGGAGCCATATAACCTTGCAATCCACAACTTAAATCTAATGGGCTCAGGACGGTTAGCTTGTAGGAATTACCGCCTTTCTCGATACGAACTGTGCCACTGTCTTGGCCTAGAGCGCGTGTAGAAATTACTGTCGATTGCCCTTCGTCTTGCCAATCAGAGTTTTTGCGATTTCTTTTTGCTCCTATATCACAGCTGTGTCCATTTGGGGCGATACTCGTGTATCTAAAATCAGTTATTTTCCCAGCAAGCATCTCTATTTTTAATTTATGTTGTATCTTACCCCCTAAAACTGCATCACATGTGAACACCTGCTTCTCTTGAGCAAACGGACCGCGCGGTAGTAAGAAACCGCACAAAATAAAAAACAACCCAGCCGTCCATTTCATTACGCGGTACCTACTATCTTGTCACCTCCCGATCCCGAAGACGAATCGGCCGATGCCTTTAGCGCAATCTCGAATACAGACGAGACACCGGTCATTCGGGCTTGTTCTAGAAATTGGTAACTTTGCCGGTCGCATTAATAAAGTATTTCGCCGTCTTGTTGCCTATTTCCGCTCGCGTCAGCCATTTATTCAAGTCACCCTTGAAACGTTGAGGAAGTGCGGCAACCTCAACATGTTTGGAGAAGACCAATAGAACGGGTTTAGCTAGAAAATCAGCTTTAACGATTATCTCCAAGGGTTACGTTGTCAGGAGGGCCGCCCAGTGTATCGCTAAGCACGCCGGCAAGATTTTGCTCGCCTAATCCGAAATCTTGTTTAGTTATCGGTGAGATCGATTTTATAAATCTACTAAACCGCTTACCCCAAGCTAGCGCATTTGTTGTTTGGCCTGCATATTCCTTCAGCCAAGAAAAGTCAGGTTTTATTTTGTCGAGAACGTCGATACGACTCTCGTATTTTCTCCCTATACATTCGCTAGTTTCACACGCGTCTCTTTCTTTGAGCCACTCGATTTGCTCTGCTTTCAATTGTTTCTCGTCCGATGCCGCGTTGTAAGCCTTTCGATATGCCCCGGCCATCTTCTCATCTAGTTCTAGCAATTTCTTGTCCGAACAGATTAACCGTTCAGACCGAGTGCTTGCCTTAGCACAATTAAAGCTCGCAGCCCAACTTCCATTGGCAACGAGAACAAAAAGGGCAAAAAATATCGTTCTATGGACCATTCTTATTAAGCCGAAACAAAGTATCCGATCATGTCAAAGGCTGTGGCACGTGCTCGAGTTCGAGGCCTATTACAACCGCCACTGCCCAAACTTCACTCCTTAAATCAGGGTGGGGCGCCGAAATATTCTGGAGTAAGCCTGACCCTATCCGGCCATGCAAAACGTCGCCCGGTTGAGGAGCGAGCTGATCGGCCTTATATCCGAGCAGCGGTGGCGTATACGTGGCTTTGCGTAATGTGTGCGCTACTTGAATTTTATTCCGCTTTTCGCGTCCACGCGCGGGATGTCGGTGCAGCCCTTCAGCTTCTCATCTTGGAAAAATTGCCATGAAGGCCGGCGGGCGGAAGATCGGAGGCAAGAACGATATCAGCATGGCGTACCCATGCGCTTAAGTACTTATTGTTAATAACAGCTACAACAGAAACCCAACCGGGATGCTCGCCACTCTCCGACGGTTCAATTAGCGATATGTAACTCGCAAGCGGGTATTTGCTAATAATCCGGTTCGACGCGTCGGGTTGACTATAAGCTGGGATCTCGGGTCGTACGGCAAATCCCCAACACGCTTCCCGCCCCGCTTTTGCGGCGCACCGCCCGTGCATTTGTACGGCTGCGGGGAGATTGGGATCCGGTTCATAGGTTTGAGAATGTGCAGCGCTTATACCTACAAACGCGGACAGCAGCCCCGCAAGCCATGTTTTCAATAACGCCGTGGTCAGCGCCGCTTCAGCAGCCTTATCTACGGACCATCCAAACGCACGACAGTACAAAGAGGCGATCCAGCAATCAGGCTTCAGGTTCCGGTCGGCTCCGTCGCCAACCCGGGTGTTCCTCGCGCTTGGGCTGCTCGAATGGATTTTTGCGCCCCCACAGGTGTTATAAACAGCGCCCGGAACCAGCTCAGGCGCCGATTTCGCTTCGCGGACAGACGGATAGGACACCGCTTGAACCTGAGCACCACTGCCATAGAATTTGCGGAAGGTTCTTGACGCCACCAATGTACGCGCTTGGTATACCCGACCGTCGGGGAGTACTGAATTTGTACGCTACGTCTTCAGCGGGACATTTCTTTGAATGCACCTTTTTTGAACAAGAATCTTCGCTCGTAACTCCTTGAGCCTCTCTTGTCTTCGACTTTCCAGCGCTCTATAAGGTCACGGACTCCATCTCCGTCAAGATCACGATACTCAAACAGAACCTTCTCCACTTTAAATTTATCGTCGGTGCTGTCATAGAGCCCATCGTTACCCTCAGCTTTTGCACTATGCAGAAGCTTCACTATTCCCACGCCCACAATCTGAAATATTTCTCTTTTCTCAATTGTGTACCCCTGACCAACTGAGACATCGTTCCTCTCGATTTCCGACACCCCGTCGCCATCAAGATCCATGACGTGAACATCATAGGCGTATCCGTCAATCCTTTTGGCTTTCTTTTCTGCCGGGCTAGCGACTACCGCTACGCAGCAAGACTCGATCTTACGGGCATCTATAATCGCTGCCGTCACGAGTATAAATTCTTGTTTGCCGCGCACTCTAATAGGCTGCTGGCCAGTGATTCTGGAATACTTAAGCGCGTCGCGCCCGGACCATTTATTGAGATCCTCTATTGTTATGTTCACGCCCCCCCAGCACGTTAACACCCACGGGGACAGGCAGAGCCCAACAAAGAGCGACGATCTCCACGCGCCTCGCCGGTGCTCTTTTCCACTGCTAATTAACACTTTTCGTCAACCACCCATCTACTTTCGGTATCTTTCTCCAAGATCTAACGTCTGCTGCACCTTAGCGGCTGCTTCTGCTTTTGTTATCCTCCACCCGCCGGTGAGGTGCTCGCCGACCCGGTGCTCGGCGGCCTGCATCACGTCTACCGCAGAGCAGCGTAAGTCGCGCCGCTTGCGTTCACCTCACAGCCTTGTCCAAGGCCGACGGGTTCGCTCGTCTCAGAGGCGACCTGCGGCCTCTTCGTTCGTCGTTCTTGATCGTCCCGCGAGGCTCGCCATCGCTCAGTCGCCGTCACCCAGGCAGCCTCGCCGCAGTTGAACAAGCGCCGCGCCCCCTTTGCCGGAGGCGGATGGGATTTTTGCGCCCCACAACTGCGGCTATTTACTCTTCGTAGGCGCGGAACCTGTACTCCGCCTTTCAACTTTTGTCAGCTTGTCGTCCCGATAAAACCAGCTCGCCGCAGATGCCCCGCCAAACCGAGGAAGGTCTATGCGCCATGCACCGTTTTCATACGCAGTTTTTGCCAAATCGCTGCAAGTACCAAACTCGTTCGTGACGTTGGCGCCGCCGTCGGCTTTAATCTCTACAACTCTATAGTGTGCTGGACAACCGCTTCCCCCTGTGATGATTTCCAACAAAATTAGCCTCGCTGCAGTCTTATTGGGATAAACCGATTTGATACTCTTGATCTGAGAGTCTTTTTCGACAAGAACCTTTCCTTGTAACATGACAACGTACTTAAATCGTCTGCCATCCTCAGTTTCTCTCAAGACTTGAAGCACCCCATTAACAGTTTTAGCTTCTTCCTCGACTTCAGTTTTAACATCAGCGTATGCGCTGGCATATCCTAAGCTCAGGCCCGATAAGACAGCAGTCGCCAGCAAAAACAAAGGATGAAATAAAAGCTTTCTTTTCTCCACGGTTCCACCCGTACATAGCGCCTAAAGTATGGCCTGGACTAACTCGAGGAATTGGAGTTGCCGACGGCGAGATGTTGGAAGAAATCAAATGCCTTAAGGTGTTTGTTTAGGCGTTTGTTTGCTGCGAGGATGGCCCTTCTTGCGTGGCGGGTGAGCCAGCCGGTACTCATACATATTGACTAAAAAAGGAGTCAGTTCTTCGGGCGTCATGGTGGCGGTAAAAATATTTCCTTTTCCATCATATCCCGGTAACTTCAAATTCTCCATCTGATTTTCCTTGATGCGCCAAGCTTCGGCGTACCAAGGTTCTGCACGAACAAATACATTTTTGGCAAGAATACATACGGCACTTCCATCGCGGGTCTTGGGAATCTGCACGGCACCGAAATAAAGTTCGTCCCCACCGGGAATATTAGTCGATCCTATCGGAGTCATTATTTTATAGGTAGGCTGCCCTGGTTCCCAAGATCCAGTAAATTTCGGGAGAATGGGTTTGCCGAATTTCTCGGCATGCCAGATCTGCGCGTGCCGCTTACCTTGACGATCATTTGCACCTGCCATGCACACTTCATTTTTTTCTAAACACTCGTATAACTTAGCGTTCATTTCTCCCCTTCCCACATCGTCCATATTGTCGTGCGGGTTCGTCTCCACAAAGCCTCTCAACTCGTCCTTTACCCGCTGACAAGGCGTCAACGTCTCGGCAAAGACCATGCTCGCCGCCAATAGACAAACTGCAGTAGTCGTTAACCAAGGTATCGTTCGCACTTTTCCACTCTTTAGAATCAGCGTGTGGTACCAAAGTATCCCGGGGTTTTATAGGCACGTCCAGAAAGAATTGAATTGATATTTTTCACGTAGTCTCTCCCCTCTCTCGGCAAAAATTTTGTCCAATCCGCAATGTTTGCTGCTTCCGCTTGAGATATTGCGGTTTCCACCGGACCGGTGCCTTGATTGTAGGCCGCGAGCGCTTTATTGACGCCATCGGTGTCGGAGCCATATGTCGCGATGTACTGGCTTAGCAGCTTAGTACCCCCTGGGATGGCCTGCTCGGGATCAAATGGATTAAAAGGTGTACCGATCAGATTGCCAGAGTTGTCTGTGGGGTAGTAATTCTGAGAGGTGATTTGCATAATCCCTAACGCCCCGGTTGGCGACACAGCATTAGGCAGCTCTCCTGATTCATATACTATCACAGCGTTTATTAGACTGACAGGAACGCTGGGATACTTCTCGTTAGCCGCTTTTACAATCGGTTGCGCCGCATCCAGATTTTCCGTGCGCTCCGCAGGAGTCAGCCTCCCTACATCTCCGAGTTCATAACCTACATGCTGGCTTAGAACATCCGTATTCGGCAGTATTTTATTTCCCACTGTTACATTACGTTCACCCGCGTTCCGTAACGCGAGTACCGCACCCGGCGAAAGCTCTTGCACGGCTTCCAGCCCCAGCGGCTCCGCATTGGCAAGGAATTCGCGCCCCGCAGTTCGCGTGAGGCTATTAGCGCCACCCAGGCGACCATCTACTCCGTCGCCCGCTGCACCGCTGTTACCTAAACCATAACCCGCGTCACGGAGAATCAGCTGCATTTGCTCTACTTCGGCTCGACTGGCGTGTTTGCCTTTGCCCAGGACTTCTGCGACAAAGGCGGTATCTCTCCCGTCCGAAGGTTCTTCTGGAGCAGCGGCAGCTGCCGCTTGGGGACTGATTGTCTCTGGTGCTACCGCTTCGCCGGCGCCGCGGTTAGCCTCTGGTGTCGGTGTGATCGGATTGCCGAAGTCATCGAGCATGATGGGCGGGCCGGCCTCGCCGGTGGGATTTTGCAACCTTGCCATCAGAGCGTCGAACATCGCTTCGCCCTCGGGCGTGGAGCCGGTCGGCTCGCCGAAGTTGACTTCGCCATAGGTGCCACCTACATCGCTCAGGATCGCGCCGCTGCTGGCGACCTGGACTCGCTCGCCACCCGCCGCTCGTTCACCGCCCGCGGTCTGCTCGGCGTTCGCTGTGGCGGCTGCCTTAGGCTTGGGCGCAAACAGGTTGGCTTGGAGGTACCGTCCAATCGTATCGCCGATGAATTGCCCGACCTCTTGGCCGACGCTGTTCTCGAAGTAGCTCTGGGACGCCCCTTTGTCGTAGTGTCTCAGGGCGCCGGCGACTAAGAGATTGGTGGACAGGCGCAGGGAAGCATTGTACAGACGCGCGCCGAAGTCCTGGCCTTGAGAAGCGAGGCTACTGTTGGACACCGCCTGTAATAGCGTGCTGCCGGCGGCATTGGCCCAATCGAGGGGCGTCAGTTTGTGGTCGTTGCGCACGTAGGTCTCGGCCAACTGCACCCAGGGCGTGACGTAGCTGTTGACGGCGGTGAGGGCGCTCGTGCCTTGGGTGGCGACCTCGGAAACTTCTCCTGCCCGCACCAGGGCGTCATAGTCGCCGCCGAGAGCGGCCTCCGTATAGGCTTTGTTGGCCCCAGCAGCAATGCTCTGCCCCGCTTCCAGATACCCGCCGATGGCCGCCGAGGCGAGGCTCGTCCAACTGGTGATCTTGCCCCCGTCGAGGATCTGCTTGACCGCGACACTGGAGGCTTTCAAGGCGGCACTGGCGACCTTGGCGTATTGCGCCCCTTCGGCCGAGAGTTTCCCGGCCGTGGCCGCGCGGCTTGAGCGGCGGCGCCGATGCCCTGTGCGGCGCCCGAGATGGCCCCGGCAATGGCGGCGTTGCCCACCTGCTTCCAGGAGAAGCTCTCCTGGTAGCCCAGGGCGATGAAGATGCCTTGCTGCACGATCGAGGCGGCGGCGGCGATGAGCGCGCCGGCCACCGCGTACGCCGCTACCGTGGCGATGGCCCCGGCGGCCCCCACCACATTCAACAGCGCCAGCGCGAGCGGCCCGACGAAGGCCGCCGCCACCACCGCGATCACCACCACGATGATGATCATGAGGATGCTGCCGCAGCCACCGCTGGACGGCGGCGGCGGGGTCTTGAGGTTCGGGAGCGTCGAGCCGACGAGTTCCGATTCCGAGTAGACGCGGTGATTGTCCGCGGTGATGGTGCCGGTCTTGACGCTGTTGGGCAGGGTGAGGGTCTTGCCCGCCTTGAGGCCCTCGCCCGCATTGAGGCCGTTCGCATCCGCGATCACAAACCACAGCGACGCATTGCCGTACATCTGGCTCGCGATCCCCTGCAGCGTGTCGCCGTCCCGGGTGGTGTAGCTGAACACGCCCCGGGGAAGTCTTGCCCCAGGTTCTGGATCAAGCTGTAGGCGCCGCTATCAATTCCGCCGCATCGCCCCTACGCATCATCGCCGAGCCCGTGGTCGGCGGGTTACATCACGTCTATAAGCGAGCGGCGTAGCTCAGTGGGTCGCTGGTTGTGACCAATCCCCAAGACGGATCGGCGGGATGCCTTTATCGCAACCACGAAATCAGCTCCCTCGACCCGGTTTTCGCCGCGTCGCGACAGGCATTCGATACCCTTTCAACCTCCAGTGGAGCCCGAGGCTTCGCGCAAAGCCGTTCCGCTTATGCTCGTTTTCGCTCCGGATGGAATTTTTGCGCCCCACACGCCGTCACCCCGGCAGCCTAGCTAGCCGCAGATGACAAGCACCTCGCGCCCCTTGCCGAAGATGGACGGGCGTTTTGCGCCCCACATCTATTTTTTGCTCTTGGGCGCGGAACTTTTATTTTTTCTCTTAACCTCTATCAGCTTGCCGTCGCGGTAGACCCAGGTGCTTGCAGGCGCGCCGCCAAATCTAGGAAAGTCTATCCGCCACGCGTCGTTTTCAAAACTAATCTTGGTTAAATCACCGCACGTACCAAACTCGTCTGTCACGTTAGCATGGCCATCGGTTTTGATCTCTACAACCCTATAGAGCAACGGACAGCCGCTTCCCCCCGTGTCGATCTCTAACAAAATAAGTTTAGCTGCAGCATTACTGGGATAAACTGACTTGATCTTCTTAATTTGAGAGTCTTTTTCGACAAGAACTTTTCCTCGTAATATAACTACATACTGAAATTGATCGCCGTCCTTAATTTCTCTCAAAACTTGAAGTACTCCATCAACAGTTTTCACCTCTCCCTGAACCTCAGTTTTAACATCAGCGTGCGCATTGACATACCCAAGGCTTAAGCTTGCTAAGATGGCGGCCCTCAGAAAAAGATGAAGTTTTCGTTTGTCCATCGTGGCATTACAAAGGGTGTTCTGACACATTTTTACATACTTTTTCGTTTATCGGAACCGACTGGGATTTTTGCGCCCCACACGGCGTAGCGAGCGACGTACGTCTGTTGTCGCTTGTTACCTGCCGATCCCCAAGAGGATCGGCATGGGTTTTATCGAGCGGGAGAAGCTGAAGTGGCGGATTACGTAACGGCTGAACCCAGCGTCACGTAATCACTCGATGGTGGTAGGACGCGTAACACACGTTAATTTCGGATGCGGCCTGTTGAGCACGGCATCGTTGCGTCCGCCGCCGGCGTAACAGTAGTCGGCGTTCTTGCAGGGCTCGGCAGCGTTCTTGCAAACGTAGACATCGCCAAGGCATCCTGCGCTACCGCAAAAATCTCCGTCATATAAAAACCAGTCTGTGCTGCCATCACCGTTGATGTCCTGGCCGATATACTCCACCCTGCTTTCCTTAATATGAATGCCAGCGGAAGGCTTTGCGTTCCTTTTGACGTAATCTTTCACAAGCCATCCAGGCGGCGCCTTCCCAACCGCCTTAGGCTCGACACATAGCGTCGGACAGAATGATCCGGTCACCTTTCCTGCAGAACCGCCGTTCACCGCAACAGCAAAAGGAAGAAGAACTAGAACGATACTTAACGAGATAAACGATCGAGACCATCTCATGTTTTCATTTCCAATCTGGATACGGCATCAGAAACGCTGTTGGTAATAACGCGTATACCCTCCTGACGTCGGTCCGAATCCGTAAATCCTTCGGACGTATTCCTGAGTTTGCGCACCGTTGGCTGCGCTCTGACCAGGAGCGGGCAAGTACGAGTTAATAAGGACATTCGCATCTACCATCCCCACGCGAGACGCCGGTGTCGGCAAACCAAAATCATTGCCATAAACTTCCATGGCACGATTGATCGTACCACGACCCGCATTATAGGACGCCAGCGCCAAGCGCCACTGATCTTCAACGGTACTGGCCTCCGTCATATGAGTGTAAAGGGAACGCATGTACTGAGCCTGCGCCATGATGGACTTCGCCGGATTCAATCGATCATCTACAGTCGAGTTTACTGTTAGTCCGTAGTCTCGTCCGGTGCCGGCAAGGGCACAGCTGCTCAACGCGGCACAGGCGGGGGAGGCTGAACTCTTTACGACCAAGCCGCTGCTGGCGGAACTTGCTGAGATTCTCACACGCAAGAATTCACGCACCACGTGGCCGCGTCCGCACTGACGATCGAGGAGTTGGTGCTCGGTTACGCGGAATTGGCGACCGTCGTCGAACCAGCTGAGATCGCCCCAACGATTGCCGCCGACCCCGATGACGATCGGGTGCTCGTCTGCGCGCTCGTCGCCCAAGCCGATCTAATCGTCTCGGGTGATGATGCGCTGCTCAACTTGAAGCACTATCACAGCATCGACATCGTGACGCCGGCGGTCGCGATCCAGCGGATCAGCGCGTAGCCCACCCCATCTGAGGCATCGAACTAAACCTCCTTCGCGATGACGGGATAAGCCTCTCCATCAAGGGAGAGGGAGGCCCTCGCCATGCGCTGGCTCATCTGCTTCGTCATCGCCATGTTTAAGCCGCGCTGGCGGCTCGTCACCGAAATCGTGTGTCTGCGTCAGCAGCTCATAGTGCTGCAGCGCCAGGGCAAACGTCCCGTTCTCCGGAACAGGGATCGGCGCTTCTGGATTCTGATGTGCCGCGGGTTCGAGGCTTGGCGCCATTGCCTGCTGATTGTGAAGCCGCAGACCGTGCTGCGCTGGCACGCGCGCGGCTGGCGCGCCTACTGGCATTGGAGGTCAAGAGCACGCATACCAGGCCGGAGGCGAGTCCCGCTCGAGCTACGAGCGCTCATCCGCCGCATAGCAAGAGAAAATCCGCTGTGGGGGCAGATGTGAATCATGGCGGAACTATTGAAGCTAGGTTACCTCGTCTCGCCCCGGACGGTGCGAAAATATATGCGAAGGCCTTGGAGCGGCCGGCCCTCGCCGGGATGGAAGGTATTCTTGAAAAAACACGCTCGGAACCTCTGGGCATGCGATTTCCTGTGCGTGCGCACCCTCAGCTTCCGGACGCTGTACGTGTTCTTCGTGATTCAGCACGCAAGCCGTGAGATCGTGCACATGCACGCTACCGCTCATCCCACGGCCGTGTGGGTCGCGCAGCAGCTCGTCAACGCCTGTTATGACCGAGACCCGCCCCGTTATCTCATCCGCGATCGCGACGGCATCTATGGGCTGGAGTTCACCCGCAAGGTGCGAAACCTGGGGCTACAGCAGATCCGCACGCCCGTGCGCGCCCCGAAGACCAACGCCATCGCCGAGCGCTTCGCCGGCACGCTGCGCTGGGAATGCCTGGATCATGTGCTGATATTCAACGAACGGCACTTGCAGAAGACCGTGGTCGAGTTCGCGGCCTATTACAACCGCTACCGCCCACATCGAAGCCTAGCCCTGCGCCCGCCGTGCGCGCCTTCCTCTGTGTCGATGAGGCCAACCGCCGAACAGGGGATTACCGTCACTGTACATTTGGGCTACACCCTCAGAATGACATCATTTTTGCAACCGGTTCTTCGCTTTTTTCGGACAATTCACCAAGCATCTGCCTATTTCGTCATATATTGGCTTGGTATCCGAAAATAATCCTTGATACCATTGCTGGGCAACCAAGTTGAAGGCAAACGTCCCTGCATCGATCTGTTTTTTGCATTCCTGGAAACTGTAACCGGGCGGACAAAGATGCTTATATTGCTGGTCATAGCAACCAATAGCGCCCCCCGCTCCTTCCTTGAAGGTGCCTAAGGCGGCAATGGTGTCGAATAGAAATACTTGAAACTTTAGCGGTTTACTTCGTTCAGTATCATTTTCAGTGAAAAATTGGACACCGCCGCTGGGCGTAAACCAATACTTTTCCAGCCAAAAGCCGGTATCGATGATCAAGAAACGTATCGGCCATTCCTTTACTGGCTTAAATCGTTCGGGCCCGATCAACTCGCGATTGCGAATCCAGCCAGCCGGACGTCCCGCTTCTGAGTAGAGGCCTTTGTAATAAAGCCACTCTCCTTTTTGTGTAATGTCCTGACCCTGCTTAACGTGAAATGTTAAGCTTTGACATTTGTTTAGATATCCTTTAATTGCGGATTTTTCGTCCGGCTGCTCAAAAACCGAAGCGCGATCGGCGATCACATAGCGATCATATGACGTTAATGCGTCAGGCTTGGTATCTGCCGGTGCACTAAGGGCGTTACCAAGAACTAGCGCTGCGGTAAAACCGATTAGCCTTTGCCTGTCTCCCCACTTCTCCACCTGCATCTTGTCATCCCTCCTACTGCAATCTTATCTTACAGTGATATGCAGATGGTTGCGATGCTCAATAAGAAGATTATTTAAATTGCGAGCAGCATTGAACGCATTGATTTGTTGCGTTGTTTGTCTCGGCATAGACGTCAAATCTGTCACCTCGCTGGGCGTCATATTTTGATTCGCAGAAAGCGAATACCTCCAGGGTTCAATCACCTGACTCACGCGAGAATCTGCATGGAGCGCGTTCGCAAACTGCTGCACCGGAAGCGGTTCTGTAGTCGCGGGCGTGCCTTGCAAACCATTCAAGGCGCCGGTCGCGCTGTTATATCCCTGCGCATAATATTGTGCATTGCTGGTATCGGCAAGGTTAAAGGTGTTAACCACCGCCGGGTTTTGTGCATCTCTGACATTAATATAGCCGATATCCAGTCCCCGTCCCGCTGGATGTACGCCAGAACCTAGTGCTCCAGCAGGACGGTATCCACCGGTGATCCCTACTTCCGTGAGGTTATCAGTAGCGAAGGAGGCTTCGGTTAGCGCCTGATAAGCCTCAAATTGTACACGACGAATCGCCTCATCCGTGGTAGTGCCAGCTTGGCGGGCCAAATTGGTGGCATCCGGGGTCCAGCGAATACGCACAGTCCGGTCGCCACGCGTAACATCAACGTACCTTCCTTCTGTCGGATTACCGTTTGCATCTTTTTCTACTTGGATGTTGCTATAGAAATCGTATCTCTCGTCATTAATGCCAGGGTGCAGCTGTTCGTTCCGTAAGAATTCATTGGCTGCCCTTGTCGTATTCCTACCGATTGTTCCGTCGGCGCCGGTCTTACCAATATCATAACCGGTGTCCGACAACAACTCTTGCATGGTTCTTACCTCATCCGGGTCGGCATTTTTTCCAGCGTTAATCACGCGTTTAATAAAATCTGAATCGGACTCGTTACCTGTTGAAGGCGCAGCTCCCGCATTTTGAGCAGCGGTACTTGTCTGACTCCCGCCGGCCTGGGCAAGTAGTAGTGGTTCTTCTCCTGTCGGTGCGATCGGATTGCCGAAGTCATCGAGCATGATGGGCGGGCCAGCCTCGCCGGTGGGATTTTGCAACCTTTCCATCAGAGCGTCGAACGTCGCTTCGCTCTCAGGGGTGGAGCCGATCGGCGGGCCGAATTCCACATTCCCATAGCCGCCGCCTACATCGCTCATGGTCGCGCCGCTGCTGGCGACCTGGACTCGCTCGCCACCCGCCGCTCGTTCACCGCCCGCGGCCTGCTCGGCGTTCGCTGTGGCGGCTACCTTAGGCTTGGGCGCGAACAAGGTGGCTCTGAGGCCCCGTACGATTGTATCGCCGATGAACTGCCCAACCTCCTGCCCCACGCTGTTTTCAAAGTAGGCTTGGGATGCATTCTTGTCGTAGTGTCTGAGGGCTCCGGCCACCAGCAGGCCGGTGGCCAGGCGACGCGTGGTGTTGGCCAGTTGCTCCTCGAAGCTCAGTCCTTTCTCTGGGTCTTTGGGCCCTTCGGTCACCGCGCTGGCTAAGGTGCTGCCCACGGCAGTGGCCCAATCCATCGGGGTGAGCTTGCCGTCGTTGCGCACGTAGGTCTCGGCCAGTTGCACCCAGGGCGTCGCGTAATTCGTGACTTTGCTGAGGTACTGCAGGCCGCTTGCAGCTTCGCGGGCGGCAGTCGCGGCGGCTACGTCGCCTGCTGCGTGTTCGAGGTTGCCCGCTTCAATGCCCTGGCTCGTTTCAATATAGCCCCCCACCGCTGCCGCCGCGATGCTCGTCCAGCTGGTGATCTTGCCCCCGTCGAGGATCTGCTTGACCGCAACACTGGAGGCCTTCAGGGCGGCGCTGGCCACCTTGGCGTATTGCGCCCCTTCGGCCGAGAGTTTCCCGGCCGTGGCCGCGACTTCAGCGGCCTTGCCGATGCCTTGCGCGGCCCCCGAGATGGCCCCGGCGATGGCGGCGTTGCCCACCTGCTTCCAGGAGAAGCTCTCCTGGTAGCCCAGGGCGATGAACAGGCCCTGCTGCACGATCGAGGCCACTGCGGCGACGATCGCGCCCGCGACCGCGTAGGCGATGGCGGTGGCGACAAAGCCGGCGGCGGCAGCCGCGGTCGCCCCCAGAGCCGCTTCGAGCAGGAACCCGGCCAGCGGTCCGATGAAGGCGGACGCCACCACCGCGATCACCACCACGATGATGATCATGAGGATGCTGCCGCAGCCGCCGCTGGACGGCGGCGGCGGGGTCTTGAGGTTGGGCAGCGTCGAGCCGACGATCTCCGATTCCGAGTAGACGCGGTGATTGTCCGCGGTGATGGTGCCGGTCTTGACGCTGTTGGGGAGGGTGAGGGTCTTGCCCGCCTTGAGGCTCTCCCCCGCATTGAGGCCGTTCGCATCCGCAATCACGAACCACAGCGACGCATTGCCGTACATCTGGCTCGCGATCCCCTGCAGCGTGTCGCCGTCCCGGGTGACGTACGTGAGCACGCCCCCGGGGAAGCTGTCGCCCAGGTTCTGGATCAAGCTGTAGGCGCCGCTATCGAGCAGCACCTGCTTGACTCCGTCCACGCCGTTGCCCGTCTCGCCCACCGGGTTGCCGTTGGCGTAGGCGTATTCGCGCATCTCGGGGGTGTCGGACTTGCCGTCGTCGTGGAACTGGAAGAGCAGATGGCCTTCGTTGTCGGCGACGAAGGTCTTGATCTCCGGACGGTCCTGCCCGTCGCCCTGGCCGAGGTTGACGCTTGAGCGGATCTTGTTCGCGTCGTAGGTGGAGACGCTGCCGCCATGGGCATCGCCAAAGGCGGTGATGGTCTTCTCGCGCCCATCACCAAAATAGCTGTGGTTGTAGTAGTAGGTCTTGCCTGACTGGCGCAGCACCGTCTGGATGATGCGCAGCGACTGATCGTAGCTTTGGGTGGTGACCTGGCCGTCCTTGTCCGACGATACGCTGCGGTTGGCGTCGTTGTATTGAGTGACGGTGGCGGACTTCTGCGCGCCGTTCTCCAAGGTGCGGAAGCTGAGCACGTTGCCCATGGCGTCGTAGGTCCACGCCTGGCGCTCGGCATTGCCGCCGGTGACAAAGTCCCCCTGCACGGCGCGGTGGTTGGCATCGTAGGTATAGGTGACCACCGTCCCCTGGTTGTTCCAGGTGATGCGGTTGTTGGCCCGATCGTAGCCAAAGCCGCTGATCAGGCTGTCGCTTGCGTTCCCCAACGCATCGACCGTGCGCTGCACCTCTTGCGTGACGCGGCGTGCGCCATCGAACGTATAGACGTGGTCGATGTAGCGGTAGTTGGGATTGAGCAGGTTGCCGTCGGCGTCCCGGTTCTGTCCCAGGGGATCGTAGCCGGTGTCGGTAAAGGCGCGAACGCGGTTGCCCTCGGCGTCGAAGAAGGTGTTGAGGTTCAAGCCCGTGACGCTGTCGGCCCAGCGCACCATCTGGCCCAGAGAGTCATACTGATAGCTGATATTGCGGTTGTGGGCGTTGTCCGGAGTGGTGGTGACTTCGCTCAGGCGCTTGCCCAGCAAGTCGTACGTATAAGTCGTGGAGACCCCGGTCGCCAAGTCTTGAATGCTGAGCAGCCGCCCCGCGTCGTCGTAGGTCTTGCGGACGTCTTTTGTGCCATTGGGGTCAGGATCGAACTCGCGCACGATGCGGCCGAACACATCGTAGGTGTCGTCGACCCGGTTGCCGTCCTCGTCGATGTCTTCCTGAAGCCGCCCGAAGCCGCCGTAGACCTTGGTCTTGCTGCGGCCTTCGGCGTCGGTCTCGGCAATCAGGTTGCCGTAGGCGTCATAGGCGCGCCGGCTCACCGCCGGCACTCCGCCCAAGTACAGCCGCGACTCGCTCACGCGGCCGTTGCCGTCATAGAGCTCGTCGGTGCGCTGGCCCAGGGGATAGAAGGTGCTGGTGCGGTTGTCGCGCCCGTCGTAGGCGTAGCTGACGGCATAGTGCGCGATAAGCGCGCTGCGATCGGCCGCGCTCAACTCCGCGGCCAACTTGGCGCGCACCGTGGTGTTGCCGTCCGCATCGGTTTCGGTCACCGTGAAACCGAGGCGCTGGCGCTCCTCGAGCGCCCAGAAGGCGTCGCTCGTAGTCAATGCGAAGCCCTGAGGCGCCTCCACACTCACCAGGCGGTCGCGCTGATCGTAGGCGGAGTGCATCGCCTCGCCCAGAGCGTTCGCCTGCGTGATCTGCCGGTCGAATGCATCGTAGCTGTATGCCGTTTCATCCCCTACCGGGTCGCGCTCCTTGACCAGGCGCCCCTGAGGATCGTAGAACTTCAGCGTGGTATTGCCCAGCTGCGACACCATCGCGGTCTCGCGCCCGAAGAGGTCGATGCGCGTGATCTGGGTCCTGCCCTGGGGATCGGTCTCTTTGACTTGGGTTCCCAATGCGTTGTACTCGAAGCGCCGGGTATTGCCGAGGGCGTCGGTGTCCTGGGTGAGTTTGTCGAAGACGTTGTAGGCGTAGCGGCGCACCGGACGCACCAATCCCGGCTGCCCCGGCGTCGCCACCGGCGCGCCGAACTCGGCCAGCTTTCTGCCGCGCGCGTCGAAGCTCGTGAAGGTGGCGATGAAGCTCGGGTTGGTCTTGTCGCCGAACAGGCGCGTCTCCACCGCGCTGCCGTTGCCGTCCACGCCGAAGGTGCGCCACAGGCCGTCGCCCTCGTTGCTGGCGACCTTGTAATTGAGCGCGTTGAATTGCGTCTCAGCGAAATAACCGGTGGTGAGGCCGTCGGCGTCTTGCGAGCCACCCTGCTGATCGGTCGGCGTGAAGCTGAGCGCCAGGGTCGCGAGCAGCGAAGCGGTATCGACAGGGCCAGTATACAAACCCGGATCGAGCGTCAACACGCCTTGCGCATCCCGGCTGATGAAGCCGCCGGTTTCGCGCGCCACGACGATGTGGGAGCGGTCGGTGAATGACTCGCCCGCGGTTGCGGTGTCGGCCCGCCGCCATTGCACGATCACTTCGCGGCCCGCGCTGTCGTGGTAATAGACCTTGAGGTCGTATTGGCCGGCAGCCAGGTTGGCGAGCGTCGTGGTGTAGGCCGTGGGACCGGTAGCCGGTAAAGGATTGGGCGCCGACAAGACTACGTCATTGGCAAAATCGATCCCGCTGCCCGCCGGCCGCCAGGCAAGATGCAGATCGCCTGCAATGTTCGCCGCCTCGGTGGCGTCCAGGGTGGTGGTCACACCCAGGTCGTAGCCGGTGATGATGATCTGCGGCGGCTTGGTCGGATCCGGATCCGGCACAGTCGTGGTGACGGCCGTGGAAGTGACGTCCAAGGTATTGCTCTGCGCCGCTCGCGTGCTGTAGAACACGTCGTAATCCACGGTGGCACCATTCGCCACTTGGCTGTCCACCAGCACGCGTCCGTCGCGGCGTTCGCTGGGTGCGGTGCGGCCGTTGATCACGACCAGCTGGTCGCTGCCCGCGGGGGGCGCGGTCCAGCTCAAGGACTGCTCGCTTTGCGTAGTGGCGGTGCTGCCTACGGTAAAGGTAAAGCTATCGAGCGGCACGCTGGTGCCGTTCGCGCGCACGCCGTCAAGCAGAATCTCGTACGTGCCCGCTGCGAGCGGCGTGGTGTCGCCGAGCACCAGGGCAAAGGTGGAATAACCGAAGCCTGAGTCCACACCGCTCACCGCGGTGGCGGCGAACGCGGCGGTGCTGCCAGCCAGGCGCCAGCGCGCCTGCACGGCGGTCAGGCTCACGGCGAGCGTGTTGGGCACTTGCGTATTGACGTTGATCTTGAAGCTCGTGGTCGTGCCGTTGGTGACCGTGCCCTGGCTGACATCGGAGTTGATGCCGACCTGGCCCGCGTGCGATTCGAACGGCTGCTCCGCGCTCTCGTAGGTCCTGCCCGCCGCGTCCTGCCAGACCAGCCTGTAAGACAGGGCCTGGGCGTTCGTCACGCCGGTAATGGTCGCCTTGTAGCTGCCGTCGGCCTGGAGGACGAAGGGAACGAACGAAGCGAGGTTCCCGGGGAAGCCGAAGCGCAGCGTGGGATTGACCGCGCCCGCGTCGAAGCGCGCGCTGACCTCGAGGGTCGAAGCGTCGGGGCTCGCCACGGCCACGCTGCTGAAGCGCGGCGGGATCGAGAGCGTCTGCTCGTCGCTCCAAGTGCGGTTGCCCGCACCGTCCTGTGCAACGAAGCGGAAAAACAATTGGCTGCCCGTGGCGGTCGTGAAGATTTTTGCCCGCGCGGCTCCGTCGAAGGCGAACTGCGTGGCGGTGCGGTTGGCGTAGTCTGCGAGATTCGCGTGGCTCGTCGTGTCGTACACCACCCAGGTCTGGCGGCCTGCGGCGACTCTCCACTGCAAGTTGAGGCTGTCGCTCAAGCTCGCCTGGAAGTCGGTGGGCGCCAGCACCGCGTTCGCGATCTTGCCGGTGAAGACCAGCACCTGGTTGCCGGCGGCGTCGTATTGGTACAAGGTGCCGCTGCCGTCCGCGGTGATGGTCTGTGCCGGGCGGTCCATGGCGTCGTTGGCGTTTTGCGTGATAAATCCGTCCTCGTCCTGGCGGAAGGTGCGGTTCTTGATCGCGTCGTAACGGTAGTGCTTGGTGAGATCGTCCGCCGCCCCCGGCCCCATGAGGTCGGTCTCCTGGGTGAGGCGATTCATGGCGTCGTAAGCGAAGCTCGTGGCCTCATCGCTCGCGGGATCGGCGGCGACTAAGGCGGCGAAATTGGTGCTGCCGGTCAACTGCGACGGACTGACCGTCATCGGCACGGTATTGAAGAAGCGCTCGCGCGAGGTAATGTTGCCGTTCGCGTCGTATTGATACGTGGCCAGCACGCGCCCTGAATTGATCACCGCGATGAGGCGGTTGGCCGCATCGTAATAGCTGTATTCCGTGACCGCCTGGGCGGTGCCCGCGGCGGAGGTCTTGGTCAGCGGGTTACCGGCTTGATCATAGGCGTAGGTCGTGGTCGGACGCGCGAAGCTGGTCGTCTGCGTCGCCGGATCGAACACCTCGATCAGCGGCGCCTTCTCCTCGATGCGCCGCGAGGCGGCGTCAAAGCGCACGCTGGTGACGAAGACCTCGCCCGCGGGCGGCGTGGGCCGCGCAGAAGGGCTTACCGTCGCGGGATCGAGCGGCTGGGCGTACACGCGCTGCGCGATTTGGTTGTCCTGCGCGTCGTAGTCCCATTCCACCAGGAACCCCAGGGCATCCACGACCGCGACCTTGCGGTCTTTCGCGTCGTAATAAGTCACCGCGCGGTTGCCGTTGCGGTCGAAGCTCTCGACCTCCTTGCCGAAAGCGTTGTACACCTTGCGCTCGGTGACCTGGGTAAGCACCTTGACCGGCGTGGGATTGTTGGTGTCGGTGTTGGTAAGCGTCGTAATTTCGGTCGGCGGATAGGTGGTCTGCGTCAGGCGGCCGGCCAGGTCGTAGTCGTAGGTGACGACGCGCTTCTCGCCCGCGGGCGGCGCGGGCCGTACCGCGGGGTCATGCGCCGCGGCCGCGAGCCGCGTCATGTTTGTCGTCTTGGTCACCTCGTCGCCGCTCGCGTTGTAGCTGTATTCGCACAGCACGTTGTCGCCGTTCAACTCCGCGACCATGCGGTTGTTGCCGTCGAAGTAACGCGTGGTGATGAAGCCGTTGGCGTCGATCGCCTGCACCTCGTTGCCCACGGCGTCGTATTGCTTCGTGAAGGTCGGCGCGAGCGTGCGCAGACCGGCGTCGATGGTATAGACATCCACCGCCGGCCGGATCTCCTTCACCTCGCGGCTGTTGCGGTCGTACTGGAACGTGGTGACGTTGCCGCGCGGATCGGTCACCCGGACCTGGTTGCCTACGGCGTCGTAACCGAATCGGTAGATATTTCCGACCGGGTCGGTCTGGCTGACGACGCGGTTGTTGAGGTCGTAAGCGTAGGCCGTGGTGTGGCCGTTGCCGTCGGTCTTGGCGACGACGTTGGCGAGCTTGTCGTAGGCTGTCAGCAGAACGATGTTGAGGCCGGTCGGGTCGAAGGTCTCGCGGATGCGGCGGTTGTTGAGGTCGTATTGATAAAACGTGGCGCGCGTGCTGTTGAGATCAGTGGGATTGGTGATGATTTCGCTCAGCCTGTTGTTGGCGCCGTCATAGCTGAACGTGTTGATGGTGCCTTCCACGTCCGTGAACCTGACCAGGCGGTTGTCGCGGTCGTAGACAAAGGCCATGGTGCGAGGCGCACTGGTATTGGCGAAGCGCTTTTCCTGGGTCTTGTTGCCGGCGCCATCGTACGTAAGCTCGGTGCGCGCGCCGTCGGGTTCCACGCGCGCGGTGAGCTTGTTGGCGCGGTCGTACTCCATGCGCACGATGCGGTCGGACGCCGAGGCGGCCGGCGTGGGCGCGATGCGATCGTCGATCAAGCCGGCAAAGCGCGTCATGTAGACGTGCTGCTCGGCTTGGTTCCCGGCGGCGTCGAACTTGAAGGTGTTGATGAAGCCCTCGGGATCGGCCACTTCCACCAACTGATTCGACGCGTTGAAGTAGTAATGCGCTAAGTGCCCCAATGCATCGGTGAGCTTGATGCGGTTGCCCATGCTGTCGTAGGCATAGGTGGTGCGATTGCCCTCGCCGTCGATATCCGCGGTTTTGCGGTTGTCGAAGTCGTACTCCATGCGCACTAGGCGCTCATCCGGCGTGCCCGCCGCGGCGCGGCGGAGGACGAGATTGCCCATTGCGTCGTAGGCGTATTCCGTGCGCACGCCGAACGGATCGATCTGCGCGCTCAGATGGCCGTTCCTGTCGTATTGGAAGGTCTTGTGGATAAACACGCCGGTGAGCGCGTCGCCGCTTTGCAGCTGGTCCTCGGCGATCTTGTTGCCAACCTGGTCGTAGCGGTTGCGCGTGATCCCGCCCTCGGGCGTGCGGGTTTCCGTCAGGCGATTGACGAGATCGTAGATGTACTGCGTGGTGCGCGGCGCGCTGTTCGACGCCTCGGTGACGCTCAAGCGGTTGCCCACGGCGTCATAGGCGTATTGCGTGACGTTGCCTTCCGCGTCGGTCATACTCGTCATCCGATTGCCCTTGTCGTAGACGAAGCTGTTCGTCTGCGCAAAAGCGCGTGCGGCCTTGTCCGCGCTGTAGGCAGGATCGGTAGCCGGTACCAGATACTGGCCGTGGGTGATGCCGGTCTGATTGCCGAAGACGTCGTAGGTGATGCTGGTGCTGAAGCCCTCGCCGTCGGTGATGCGCGTCTGCCGATTGAGCAAATCGTAGGCGTAGGTGGTCGTGCGCGCGTCGCTCGAGTCGGCGAACGACTGGGTGGTGCTGAGGATGTTGTCGCGCCTGTCATAGGTGTTCTGCGTCAACACGCCGCCTGCTGAGAGGCTCGAAACCACACGCCCGATGGCATCGAACGTGTTCTGCTGCACTCCGCCGTTGGCGTCGATGATCCGCGTCTGGTTGCCCAATACGTCGTATTCATAGCGCGTGACCCCGCCCACGGGATCGGTGATCTGCGTGAGGCGGTTGTCCTTGTCGTAAACGTAAGACGTATGCCGTTCCTGACCCAGGAGTCCTTGCGCCTGGACGGTTTCGATCTTGTTGCCCGCGCCGTCGTAGCGGTAGGCGGTCACGGTGCCCAGCGCGTCGATCGCCTGCGCGAGACGGTTGTCGCGGTCGTAGACAAAGAGGTTGCTGCGCTCCTCGGGCAGCCCCGGCGCCTGCGTGAGGCGGATGCGGTTGCCGGCGGCGTCGTAGGCGTACTCGGTGCGCTCGCCCGCGGCATCGACCGCCGCGATCTGACGATTGTTGCGATCGTAGGTGAAGGTTTCCGTGCGCGCCTCGGGGAGACCGGCGGCGGTGGTACGGCTGACTACGTTACCGGTGGCGTCATAACTCGAGAGGGTGACGACGCCCAAGGCATCGGTCTGCCTCACCACGCGGTTGTTGCCGTCGTATGCAAACGTAAATATCCGCTCGCCGAGCGTGCCGAAGGCCTCGCGCCGGGTCAATATGTTGCCGTCGGCGTCCAGCTCCAGGTGCGTGGTCACGCCCAAGGCGTTGACCGTCTCGACGTAGCGGTCGGCGGCGTCGTAGCGATAGAGCGTGGTGCGCGCGTCCATCGTGCCCGAAGCCTCCACCATCGAGGTGCGGTTGCCGCGCGCGTCGTAGGTGTAGTCGGTCGAGATGCCGAGCGCGCTGGTCTGCCGGGTCAGGCGATTGTTGACGTCATAAACAAAGCTCGTGGTGCGCCCGGCATCGCCCGTCACCGGCGTGGGCCGGCTGCCGTCCGCAGGCGCGGTGACCTTCTGGTCGTATTGGATGCGCGCGAGACGGTTGCCGACGGCGTCATAGCGGTTTTCGGTGAGATAACCTTCGGCGGTGAGGCTCAGGACTTCGCGGTTGACGCCGTCGTAATAGCTGCGCCGCACCGCGAACTGCGTGGCCGCCAGATCCAGCGCCTGGCGGACCTGCGTGCGGTTGCCTACGGCGTCATAGACAAACTGGGTGATGAAGCCTTCGCCGTCGGTGCGCTGGGTCAGCCGATTGACGCGATCGTAGGCAAACCGGCTGGTCTGGTCTTTGAGATCGGCAACGGGTGTGAGTTTGATCGCCGGATCGAGCGGAAGCGTCAGCGCTTTGGCAAACAAGGTCTGCGCGACCACGTTGCCGTTGTGATCGTGAGTGAAGCTCGTGGCAAAGCCTTCCGCATCGACCGCCAAACTGGTTTCATTGTCCGCGTTGTAATAGGTGGTGCTCGCAAACCCGCGCGCGTCGATCACCTGCACGCGGTTGCCGTTGCCGTCGTACACGTACGTCGTGGTGTTGCCCAGGGGATCGATGATCCGGCTGACGCGATTGTCGGCGTCGTAGACATACGTCGTGCGGAAACCCAGCGGATCGGTGGCGAGCGTCCGATTGTGGTTGGCATCGTACTGGTAGGTGGTGGTATGGCCCAAGGGATCGGTCTGCGCGATCAGTTGGTCGTCGCGGTTGTAAGTAAACGTCGTGGTCGCCGCCAAGGGCGTGTTGGCCGCGCGCGCGATGCTCGCGCGATTGCCCACGCGGTCGTAGGCGAATTGCGTCTGGACGCCGTCCGCGGCGGTCTGCGTGATGAGCTGGTTGCGCGCGTCGTAGACATAGGTCGTCACCCGCCCCAGGGCGTCGGTTTGCGTCAGGCGGTTGCTGACCGCGTCGTAGCTGTAGCGCGTGATCCCGCCTTCGGCGTCGGTCACCTGGATCTGCCGGTTCAGAGCGTCGAAGGCGTAGGTCGTGGCGTGGCCGTTGCCGTCGGTGGTCTGGATGCGGTTGTAGACCCGATCGTAGTCGTGGCGGGTGAGCTTGCCTTCGGCATCGGTGACCGAGCGCAGGTTGTTCTCCGCGTCGTACTCGAAGGTGGTGGTTTCCGCCTCCGGGGCGCCGAAGGCGGTGGTCTGGGTGATGCGGTTGCCGCGCACGTCGTAGATGAAGCGCGTGCTCCGGCCCTCGGCGTCGGTGGTCTGGATGTAGCGATTGCCGGCGTCGTAGGTGAGGCGCTGGATGCCGCCGCGGGCATCGACCAGGGTGATGCGGTTGCCCACCCCGTCGTATTCGAAGCGGGTCTGGAAGTTGAGCGGGTCGATGATCTTGATGTTGCGGTTCAGCGCGTCGTAGAAGTACTGCGTGGCATTGCCGCGGCCGTCGGTGACCTGCAGGCGATTGCCGACCGCGTCGTACACGTAGCTCTGGGTATGGGCTTCGGGGTCGGTTTGTTGGATGAGGCGGTTCTTCAGGTCATAGACGTATTGCGCAGCGCGCGCATCCGGCGTGCTGGCGGCGCGCGTCTGGTCAAGCAGGTTGCCGAAGCTGTCGTAGTCGCGGTGGGTAATGACACCCAAGGCGTCGGTGGTGTCGGTCAAGCGGTTGACAGCGTCGTACGCATGGGTGGTGACGCGACCCAGCGCATCGGTCTCTTTGACGCGGTTGCCGTCGCCGTCGTAGGCGAAGCGGCTGACGCCGGCGAGCGCGTCGGTGCGCGTCACCTGGCGGTTCATCGCGTCGTAGGTGAAGCTCGTGCTGCGGCCCAGGTGGTCGGTGGTGCTCAGGTAATTGCCCACCTTGTCGTAGGCATAGCGCTCGGTGAAGGCGTCTTTGAGCGCCTGCTTATCGGCCGCAGTCAATTGGGCGACGGTCTTGCCCGCTCCAGTCACGGGATCGACAAAGCCCAGGCTCTTGCGCATGTTCTGGTAGAGCGCGCTGTCGGAGGTGACGAGCGCGTTGCCCACGCCGTCGGTGGTGGCGATGCGCTGGTTGAACTCGTCGTAGGTGTGGGTCGTGACCTGCGCGTTCTCGGTCGAGTCGACGACGACGTGGCGCTGCGCGTCCACATGCGCGAGCACGCCGATCTGGACGCTCGTGCGATTGCTGCGGCTGTCGTAGCCGTAGACGGTCTTGATGCCGTTCGCGTCCTCGATCATCACCAGGCGGTTGTCACGGTCGAAGGAGAACTTGGTGATATGTCCGTTCTCGTCGGTAGTGGCGATCTCGTTGCCGTTGGCGTCGAACTGGTGCTGCACGGTGTAGCGCACCGGCAGCCCGGTCGCGGGATCGGTCACCGCGGGCCGCGTTTCCGTGATCAGCCGGTTGTTGCGGTCGTAAGCAAAATTGGTGGTGCGCCCCAAGGCGTCGGTCACGGCGATGCGGTTGCCCGGTGCGTCATAGACCGTACGGGTGGTGCCGCCCAGGGCATCCACTTCGGTGATCATTTCATCTTTTTGGTCGTAGGCGAAGCGCAGCAACTGGCGCTGGGCGGGTGCAAGCTGCGCCCCCATCACCACGCTCACCCGATTCAAATTCGCATCGAAGATGTACTGCGTCACCTGGCCGACGGCGTCGGTCCTCTGCACGCGCAGGTTATCCGGATCGTAGACGTACTGGGTGAGGTTGCCGTTGTTGTCCCGGACGCTGATGCGGTTACCGACGCCGTCATAGGCGTAGCTCGTGGTATATGTCACCAGTTGCCCGGCGGCGTTCGCCACCGTCGGGGTGGTGACCGCCACCAGGCGGTTGTCCTCGCGATAGGTGTAGGTGGTGGTGTTGCCGTTGGCGTCGGTGGTCGTGGTGCGGTTGCCGACCACGTCGTAGGTATTGCGGGTGACGCGGTCCTTGGCGGTGTTGCCGTCGGCCGACGGGTCGGTGACCGCGATCAGCAAGTTGTTGCGGCTATATACATAGATCACGCTGTGGCCGTTGGCGTCGCGCACGCTGATGCGATTGCCCACCGAGTCATAGGTGTTGACCGTGACGTTGCCCTCGGGGTCGGTGACGGTCAACGGACGGTTGTCGTTGTCGTAGGTGAATGTCGTCACCCCGCCGTTGCCGTCGGTGAAGGTCAAGCGGTTGCCGAAATGGTCGTAGCTCGCAAAGCTGGTGTTGCCTTCGGCGTCGATGGTCTTCACGTTCTCGCCAAAAGCGTCGTAGAAGTATTGCGTCACCTGCTGCTTGGACGGGGTGACGAGATCGTTCTTGTCCAGGTAGACCGTCTTCTTGGTGACGTTGCCAAAGACATCGTAGGCAAAGCGCGTGAGATCGCCCCCCGGGCTCGCGATCTGCGTGATGTTCTGCTTGGCGTCGTAGCTGTAGGTGGTAGTAAAGAGGGTCAGGATCGCCTGTTTCTCGGTGGCGGTGAGTTGCGCCACCAGCTTGCCTTGTTCGCTCCCCGGGGCGACAACAAAGCCCAGTTCCGCGCGCTTTTGCACGTAGAAGGCGGCATCGGAGGTGACTAGCGCATTGCCCATCGCCGAAGTCTGGCTCGCGAGCTTGTTGAAGCTCGTGTAGGTATAGGTGGTGACGTTGTCGTCCGCGTCGGTGCGCTTGGTGAGGTTGCCGAACGCGTCGTACTCCAGGTGCGTGGTGTAACGCTCCTTCAGGGCGGCGATCTCGTCGGCCGAGAGCTCGGCCACGAGCTTGCCCTGCCCGGTCAAGGCGTTGACGTAGCCGAAGTCCCGGCGCAGATTGCGGAAATAGGTATCGTCGCTGCGCGTGATGGCGTCCCCGTTGGCATCGACGACGGTGATCAGGTTCTCTAGCGCATCGTACTGGTAGCGCGCGGTGAAGCCGCGCGGCTCGGTGACGGTCAGGAGCGCCCCGTTGCCGTCATAGGTGTACAGCGTAGTGTGGCGCAGGCGAATGTCGTCGGCCTGCGCCCGATAGGCAGGCTCCAGGGTGTAGCGCGCGCTGTCCCAGAGCTGGTAATAACCATTGTCCAGGCGCCACTGCACGAATTCGGCGTCATTCGACTCGGTGCGCTTCACCCCCAGCGCGTTCACCATCGTGGTGGTGCCGCCCACATACTTGTTGAAGTTGTCGCGGTTGAAGGCGTACTTGAAGGTGGTGCGGTTGCCCTCGGCGTCGATGATCTCGCTCACCGTACGGGTCTTGCCCGTGGTGTCGGTGGCGTCCACGGTGTAGTTGAACTGCAGCTGGCGCACGGCCTCGCTGCCCGACTGCGGCAGCGTCACGAACAGGATCGTGCCGTCGGTGTTGTACAGATAGCGCGTGACGTGCCCGGCCCGGTCGGTCACCAGACCCAAGGCGCCCTGGCCATAGGCGTAGCTCACCAGCACCGCGCCCGTCTCGTCGGTGATCTGGGAGAGATTGGACCCGCTGTAGATGTAGTTGATGAGGTGCCCGGTGTCGTCCTTGACCTGGGTGAGCTTGCCCGCCTTGCGGACGTACTGGATCAGGTTGCCGTTGGTGTCCTGGCTCTGGATCAGGTCGCCGTTGCCATCGAAGGTCAACACGCTCTGATCCGAGCGCACCAGCGTGAAGGTCTTGGCGGTCTTGTTCTGGGTGATGGTCTCGTAGGCCCCCGGCCCATCGACCGAGCGGAACACCCCGGTGCCGTCGTTCGTGAACACAAACCGGCTCGTGTCCGCGTTGATCAGGGTGATCAGGTTGGCGGTGATCTGGCCGGTGTCCAGCGTAATCGTGTTGAGCGACCAGCCCTGCCCGACATTGCCGTTCCAGCTGCCGCGGCTGTTGTAGGTGCGGATGACCCACGAATCTTCCCCTTGCGAGGGCAGAAAGGCATCGACATGCCGGATGATCAGGTTGCCGTTGCTGACGTTTACGTAGAGGTCTTCCTCGTGGCCGTCCACCCCGGTGCGCGTGCGGTCGTTGCGGTTCAGCAAATACAGCGAGCTGTCCAACAACCCCGTGTCAAATCCGCCAATGATCGTTGCCATGGTCCGTTCCTCGTGTTGAAGAGCCTTGAGCCCTCAGGTTGTCCCTAGAACTCGTTAACAGCACAGGTTTATCCGCAGATATCGAAGTTCGTTTAGGCCCGGACCCTTACGGGAAGGGATTAGTGATGAGGATTAGTGACTTATAACCGTTTTTATAAGGTTCAAGGCCATTACTCGCATGGTTTTTGCTTGGTTTTTGGATGGTTTTTCATGGGAGGGTATATGTCGAGAAAACTGCTGGTGTTGTGCTTTCTATTGGCATGGGGAAGCTTGGGAGGTCTCGCGGCTGCGCAAGTCAGCGACGATCCTGCAGAAAAGGCGGATGACAAGGCAGACGCCTCCAAGACGCATGTTCGGACGTCAATACCGCTGCAAAGAGCCAAAAATGTGCTCAATCGCAACGAGCAGGCCCACCCGCAATCCCAGGGCCTGGAAAATGCGATTGAACATGTGAACGCGAATCAGGAGCGCTTCATCGAAAAACACATCGATGGGCCTTCGGTTTCTGACCGTGCAGATCGGGGAGAGCCGGGGCGTCCCGATGTGGCACGGCCGGACATTCCCAGAGGGCCGCAGGGCGTAGATCGTCCAGACCGCTCCGCCCGCAGGGGCCGATAACGCCAAGCAAGCCGCCGGGATTTATCTCGCAGCCGCTCTCGCACGAGCGGCTGTTTTTTTTCATTCAAGACGGATAAGCTCGACCAACAACCGTCTGCGTTCCGTTGCACCCGCACGGCATCGCCCCGTCCGGGCGGTCTTCATCGGCAGCAGACCCAAAAACCACCTCGGAGGAACTCGATGGCGCACGTCGCCCCAATAGCGCTTGCAGCCTGGCTCATCACGGCGGCGAACTCGATTGCGCTCGGCGCGGAGGGGCTTACGACTCTGGGCGTCGGCGCCGATTACTCGAGCGGAAATTACGGAGCGAGCGAACGCACCGAGATCTTCTATGTGCCGGTGACGGCGAAGCACGAAACCGGCCGGTGGGCCCTCAAGCTGGTCGTACCGTATATCCGCATTACCGGACCGAGCAACGTCATCGGCGCCGCCGAAGGCCTCGTGACGCTTCCAGGCGCGGGCGCCGTGCGCCGCACCGAAACCGGCCTGGGCGACGTTGTCGCGAGCGCGTTTTACAACGCGCTGAGCGAGCGCGACGCCTCGTTCGGGCTCGACATCGGGACGAAAATCAAATTCGGCACGGCGGACGACTCCAGGGGGCTCGGCACCGGTAAGAACGACTTCTCCTTGCAGGCAGACTTTTTCAAGCCGATCGGCGCAATCACTCCGTTCGGAACGCTCGGTTATCGATGGTACGGCGACCTCCCCGGAATCGATCTGCGCAACGTGTTTTACGGGGCGATCGGCGCCTCGTACCGGACGTCGCAGTCGACGAGCGTCGGGCTCGCCTATGACTGGCGCGATCGAATCTTGCAAGGGAGCGGCCACGTGAGCGAGCTGACCGCGTATGTCTCGCACAGGCTTTCCGGCGACTGGAAGCTGCAGCTCTACGCGATCAAGGGCTTCGCCGATGCGAGTCCCGATCACGGCGCCGGCGCAACGTTCGCCTGCAGTTTCTGACGCGCTGATCACACATTGAACCTGAAGTGCATCACGTCACCGTCGCGAACAACGTAGTCCTTCCCTTCCAGCCTCAGCTTTCCGGCCTCTTTCGCGCCCGACTCGCCGCCGCAGGCGATATAGTCCGCAAAGGCGATCACCTCGGCGCGGATGAATCCGCGCTCGAAGTCAGTGTGGATCGCCCCGGCCGCCTGTGACGCAGTCGCCCCGACGGGCACGGTCCAGGCGTGGACTTCCTTCGGTCCGGCGGTGAAAAAAGTCTGTAGTCCCAGCAACGCGTAGCCGGTGCGAATCAGGCGGTTCAGGCCCGGCTCCCGCATTCCCATGTCGGCGAGAAAAACCTGCTTGTCCTCGTCCGAAAGATCGGCGATCTGCGCTTCCAAGGCCGCACAAATCGGCACGACGGGCGCGCCTTCCTTCTTCGCGTACTCCTCCACCTGCGCGAGCAGCGGGTTGTTCTGAAATCCGTGCTCGGCGACATTGGCGACGTACATCGCGGGTTTTGACGTCATCAGGAACAAGGGCTTCAGCACGGCCTGCTCTTCTTTCGAGAGCGGCACGCTGCGCGCCGGGCGCGCCTCATCGAGCGCCGGACGCACCTTGTCGAGCACGGCGACGATGCGCTGCGCTTCCTTGTCGCCGCCGGTCTTGGCGACTTTCCCGTAGCGAGCATAGGTCTTTTCCACCGTCGCAAGATCGGCCAGAGCGAGCTCGGTGTGGATCGTTTCGATGTCGGAAACCGGATCGACCTTGCCCGCAACGTGAACGACGTTCGGATCCTCGAAGCAGCGCACCACGTGCGCGATCGCGTCGCATTCGCGGATATTGGCGAGGAACTGGTTCCCCAGCCCCTCGCCTTTCGACGCGCCCGCCACCAGTCCCGCGATGTCCACGAACTCGACCGCCGCGGCCACGACTTTCTGCGGCGCGGCGATCGCCGCCACTTGCGCGAGGCGCGGGTCGGGGACTTCGACGATGCCGATATTGGGGTCGATGGTGCAGAACGGATAGTTCTCGGCCGCGACGCCCGACTTGGTGAGCGCGTTGAACAACGTTGATTTACCAACGTTGGGCAGCCCCACTATCCCGCATTTGAGCGACATCTAGGACTTCGTGTGCAGCCTGAGCATCGCCGCTTCCATATCGCCGTCGAGCAAAAGTCCGGAGACTTCCATGCAGCGCGCGAGCGCCGCTTCGATCAGGTCTCGCTCGAATGACGGCGGCGGCTTGAGCACGTAATCGGCAACCAGGTTCTTGTTCCCCGGGTGGCCGATGCCGATCCGCAGGCGCCAGAAGCCGTGGGTGCCGAGCTGCGCGGCGATGTCCTTCAGGCCGTTGTGGCCGGCGACGCCGCCGCCGAGCTTGAGTTTCGCAACGCCCGGCGGAAAATCGAGCTCGTCGTGCACGACCAGCACTTCCTCCGGCTGGATCCTGTAATAGCGTGAAAGCGTCCCAACCGATTTGCCCGAAAGATTCATATAGGTCTGCGGCAGCAGGAGCCACAGCTCCCCGGCGGGCCGCTCCAGCTTGCCGACCCGCCCGTGGTATTTGGCCACGGTCTTGAGCTCGACGCGCTCTCCGGAGGCGAGGCGCGACACGAACCAGGAGCCGACGTTGTGCCGGTCCCTCTCGTGCTTCCTCCCGGGATTCCCGAGGCCGGCGATCAGTTTTAGAGAACGCATGGATAAAAAAGGGCGCGGGGGTCACCGCGCCCTTTCGCGAAATAGCGGCCCTATTTCTTGTCGCCCTTGTCGCCCTTGTCGCCTTTGTCGCTCTTGCCGCCTTTGCCGCCCTTTTCTTCCGCGGCGGGCGCAGCTTCCGGCGCCTTCTGCTTGATGCTCGGCACGTCGGCGGCGGCAGGGACCGCCTCCGCGGCGGGTGCAAGCGCCCCTTCGACCCCCGCGGCGGCCGCCGCAGCGGCGGCTTCCTCTTCCTCGGCGATCGCCGCCTTCGGGATCTGCGCCGAAGCGACGGTCGGATTCTCGCTGCCCCTCAGTGCGGGCTCCACGCCCTGGGGCAGCGGGAGGTCGCGCACGTGGATCGAGTGTCCGACCGCGAGCTGCGACAGGTCGACCTGGATGAATTCGGGCAGCTCCGCGGGCAGGCAGCGGATGTCCATCTCGTTGAGGACGTGGGTGATGAGCCCGCCCTGCTCCTTGATCGCGGGGGACTTCTCGGCGTTGACGAAATGCAAGGGCACTTTCACGTGGATCTTCTCGTCCGCCGACACCCGCTGAAAATCGATGTGCTGCACCTCGGTC
>WNGN01000337.1_pt1 | contig 55377 bp, 58 predicted proteins | sample 5400561 | NCBI WGS metagenome assembly WNGN01 (sample SAMN13153379, study PRJNA577476) | soil metagenome | isolation source: 115 cm soil or saprolite under Garry oak tree replicate 2 | place: USA:California | collected 2016-06-15 | reverse complement strand
TCGGCGGGCCAAACTGGTAGCGATTACCGAACAAGGGCGAGCCCTGATTGCCACACTTGAACAACGGCGCGCTGAGGCGCAAATTTCCGTGATGGATTATCTCTCGGCTGAAGAGCGGGTAACTGTGACCCGTGGGATGGTGTTGCTCGCTGAAGCCGCACAGAGAAGAAGAGAACAACATGAGTCTCCCACAACAAGAACAAAAATATCAAAAACACTATAGCTCTACCGATTTCGTCCTGCCTTTTAGCGCGCTGAATCGTGAAATGCTGGCGCTGGTAGGTGGCAAAGCCGCCAATCTTGGGGAGCTTACCGGCGCACAATTACCGGTGCCGCCTGGGTTCTGCGTCACTACCATCGCCTATGCTCAGGTTGCAGAGGAAGCTGACCTGCAAAGTGTTCTGGATACATACTCTGCTGGGGAAGGTGGAGGGGCTGAGAAGCTGGGGCGGCTGGCAAATATGGCGCAGGCTGCACGTGCCCGCCTGCTCGCCGCGACCATGCCCAAAGAGATTGCTGCTGCCATCACCGAAGCGTATGGCGTTTTGGGCGCTGGAGAACCTATCCCTGTAGCAGTGCGCTCCTCTGCCACCGCCGAAGACCTGCCCTTTGCCAGTTTCGCGGGCCAGCAGGATACCTACCTCAATATCGTCGGCGCCGATGCGGTGCTGGATGCCGTGCTGCGCTGTTGGGCTTCTCTATGGACCGACCGCGCGGTAAGCTATCGTGAGAGCCTTGGTCTCGATCAGAGCAGCGTCAGGCTGGCCGTAGTCGTGCAGCGCATGATCCAATCCGAGGTCGCAGGCGTACTTTTCACTGCCAATCCTGTCACTGGCAAGCGTCGTCAGGCCGTCATCGACGCCAATCCGGGGCTGGGAGAAGCCGTCGTCTCTGGCGCAACCAATCCCGATCATTTTGTCGTCAACACCGCTACAGGTGAGATCGTCGAGCGCAGGCTGGGCGATAAGCGAGTTGTTATCAGCGGAACTGCTGGCGGTGGCACGCTGCGTAGTGAGTCCCATGATGGCAGCAAGGAAGCCTGCCTCACTGATGAGCAGATCCGTGCCCTGGCCGAGCTGGGTGCGCACGTCGAAGCATACTATGGATCGCCGCAGGATACCGAGTGGGCCATTGATCCCTCGGGAGCGCTCTGGCTCACCCAATCGCGCCCGATCACCACACTCTATCCCCTGCCTGCCAACGCCCCAACCAGCGAAGACGTGCTGCGCGTCTACTTTTCGTTCAATGTCTTCCAGGGTGTCTATCGTCCCTTCACTCCAGCAGGAGGCTCGCTGTTCCATTTGATCGGATCAGGGATTGCCACCGGAGTTGGCTATCCGCAGCCCGATCCTCTAGCTGGTCCTCCCGTAGTGCTCGATCCTGGTCAGCGCCTCTACCTCGACGTGACGCCGCTATTACGCAACAAGCTAGGACGCCGCCTGCTCATAGGCGCGGCGAGCTTTGGCGAGGCTCGTTCAGCGCCGCTTTTCAAGCAAGCAACCAGCGACCCACGCCTCTCGCTCATTCCAACGAAGCGCTGGCTCCTGATACGCGCCTTTGGCTCCTTGTTTGAGAAAACTCGGGCGCCGCTCTACGTCCTCCAGGCATTGTTCTGGCCGAAGGCTGCGGTACAACGGGTACAGAAGACTGCCGAGCGTGTAGGCGCTATGAATTTCATAACCCCCGGCCTCACGAGCGAAGAACGCCTGAGAGGAGCGGAGCGTTTTGTAGGGAATTTCTTGCAGATTGTCGGCGGGGTAGCGCCAGTGCTGCCTGTTGGGCTGGGGAGCCAGGCTATTGCTGGCAAGCTGTTGGGCGATCTTGCGAAGCCAGAGGAGAGGCAGGTAGTGCTGCGCGGTCTCCCTCATAATCCAACAACCGAGATGGATCTGGAACTCTGGCATCTGTCACAACAGCTGGCTGGCTATCCAGACATCGTTGAGCATATGCATGAGGCCACCCCTGAGCAACTGGCGCAGGAGTATCGGGCAGGTACCTTGCCACCTCAGCTCCAGCAAGGATTGGCCGCATTTCTCGCGCTCTATGGGCATCGTGGAGTGGCTGAGATCGACCTTGGCTTGCCGCGCTGGTCAGAAGACCCGACCCACATCCTCGGCGCACTTTCCAACTACCTGCAATTGAAAGACGCCAATCTGGCTCCCGATGTGCAGTTCCAGCGGGGAGCGCAAGAGGCCGAAAGCATGCTCACTGAACTGGTCCAGAGAGCAAGGCGCAAGAGCTGGCTGCGCAGTCGGCTCGTTCACTTCTTCCTGAGAAGGACTCGCGATCTGGTTGGTTTGCGTGAGATGCCCAAGTTCACTATCATCTTGATGATGACACGTATTCGTGAACTGCTCTGGTCGATTGGCGAAGAATTGGAGCAGGCTGGACGATTGGAAGCAGCAGAAGATGTCTTCTTCCTCACGTGGCGCGAAATTCATACAGCTCTGGCTGGTCAGGATATGCATGATACCGTGCGCGATCACCGCACTGACTACGACTTCGAGATGCGTCGTCGCCGCATCCCGCGCGTGCTACTCTCAGATGGCACCGAACCCAGCGCACCCTCCACCGATGAGGCTGACGAGGCTCAAGGCGTGTTGCGAGGAACACCAGCATCGCCGGGGAGAGTGACGGCGAAGGCGCGGGTCATTCTCGACCCAACCGGCGCGCATCTGGCCCCTGGTGAGATTCTGGTAGCGCCCTCCACCGATCCGGGCTGGACCCCCCTCTTCCTGACGGCGGGTGGGTTGGTCATGGAAATGGGCGGAGCCATCTCCCATGGCGCCGTTGTGGCCCGTGAGTACGGCATCCCGGCAGTCGTCGGAGTCGCAGGAGCCATCGAGCGCATCACCACCGGTCAGCAAATCACCGTCGATGGTGCAGCTGGCAAGATCATCATCGAAGCGCCTGCCGAAGCATCAGCAGCCGATTGAAACGGCTGAGAAGCGTTGCCTTCGCTCTGCAAAGAGTGCTGCGTGGCTTACTGATCTCTGCATAGAATTTCATGTGAGGGGGGATGAGAGAGCATTTCTGGCTTCGGGGAGAGTGTCGTCCTCTCCGGCTCAAGCCGGTTTGCGCCGCTAAAGCGTGCGCCTACAGGGATTGGAAGATCCCTCACATCAAGGCGGTCAAACCACTAAGAGCTTATCCGAAAACCGGAGCGAGTATGGTAAAATGAAGGAAAAAAGTGGAAGAGGAACCAATGGCAAGAACCAAACCGTGGGAAGTGAGTGATGAAGTGTGGGAGCGGGCACGCCCGCTGATTCCCCCGTCCCCGTCGCATGCCAGGGGAGGACGACGGAGAATGGATGATCGCAAGGCCTTTGAGGCCATCGTGTATGTACTGCGCACAGGCATCCAATGGAACGCGTTGCCACGGGAAGTGGGAGCGAGTTCGACGGTGCATGATCGCTTTCAGGAATGGGAACGAGCGGGCTTCTTCAAAGCCCTGTGGCAAGCGGGCTTAAGTGAGTACGATGACCTGGCAGGCATCCAATGGGAGTGGCAAGCGGTGGATGGAGTCATGACGAAAGCCCCTTTCGCCGGCGCCGCGACCGGAGCCAACCCCACTGATCGCGGCAAGTGTGGCACCAAGCGCAGTCTCTTGACGGATGGGGCGGGGATCCCTCTGGCTGTGGTCGTAGATGGAGCCAATCGCCATGACGTGCGCTTGTTGACTGCCACCCTGGATGGTCTCGTCATCAGCCGACCCGAGCCCACACCAGAGCAGCCCCAGCATGTGTGTTTGGATGCTGCCTACGACTCGACTCCGGTCTACCAGGAACTGCTTGCACGGCATTACCAGCCGCACGTGCGCAGTCGGGGAGAAGAGCGACGAGAGCAAGAGTACATCCCTGGCTATCGTGCCCGCCGCTGGGTGGTGGAACGTACCCATTCCTGGCTCAATCGCTCCCGGCGGCTCCTCGTTCGGTGGGAGAAGAAGAGCGAGAATTATCTCGCCTTCCTTCACTTGGCCTGTGCTCAACTCATCTTTGCTAAGTTACTGGTTTTCGGATAAGCTTTTAGTGATTTAAGCTGAGGCTCGTCTGCAACGAGCCTCAGCTAGATTCTGGGTTCCAACCGCTTGATGTCTTGAGCAAGCAGAGGCAACCCTTCTGTGAAAGAATGTTCCTTCCCCTCGAGCACTCGAACTGTTGCCTGGGGCAGTTGTTCTTGATAGCGTCTAAGAGAAGAAAACGGGACTTCTTCATCAGAACGACTGTGATACAGGAAGAGTTGTTGGATCGGGGGGAGGCGTGAAGCAAAATCATCTGGCACAGCGTACTCAAGCTCCCAATCCTGCTTGCTGAAGTCAGGCACAGCCACCAGAAACAGCCCGGCAATCGGTTTCTGGTAGGTTCCTTCTGCCAGGTATTTGAGCAACATTGAACCCCCTAAAGAGTGTCCAATGAGCAAGGCATCGGCATCCAGCTTGCCTAGCTCTTGCTCAATCTGGTCCCTCCAGGCAAGGTATCTCGGATGGTCAGAATCAGGCATATCTGGAGCCAGGACGTGGTAATCGCTGCCAAGCTGTTGCCGCAGGGATGCAACCAATTTCCCGCTGCCTAAAGGTTTGTGCTGATTGCCTGCACCCTGAATGAGAAGTATTTGTTTTCTCACTCGTTTCCTCCTTTTCACATGATTGCTTTCGTCTTCATGTACTGCTTCTCGACGAGGGTGCATCTTCCACGCATGACTGCTCTCGCAAAACGGGCCGCTTCGACACGGGCGAGATGCTTGCAAAATGCAAGAAGACACAGTTGCTTCTTCCAAAACAAGCAGGTAAAATCGGAAACACGAGAAGAATCGGATGACCAAATCTTTTATTCCTTGCGAAAGGTTCCACCTTCCGTAGCCCTTCCCCAATCAGGCCAGTCCATAAGCGAATTTGCCGAAACTATCGCCATTTTATGTAGCACGAGGCTCTTTGCAACCTTTCTGATATGGAGTAGACGCGACACGAGGTTCTGCGCCAGATTATCAAGCACAAATTCGCCATTTTTAAAAAGGCAAATGACATCACTCAGGTTCCTCATCGGAGCTTTCAGGCTGAAAGCCCCGTCGGGAAGCCACGACTGAGAGAAGTTCAGCGGCCAGCGCCAGGGCCTCGCCTTCGGTCAGAGAAACTGCCGTTTTGAACGATGGGGCAAGGATGTCTTGCTGCGTTGGCACTTCGCGCCGCAACTGAAGAAGAATGCGGGCCGCGTCACTGTAAACGAACACTTTGTCGCCTGTCTCCAAATGAAAGGACACATGGCGCATGCCTGTCGGGGTTCCCATCGATCACTCCTTTCCCGTCTCTCCTCCAACAACTTGCCAAGTCATTCCGCGCCTAGCCCACCGCAAAGCGGTGAGTTGTGCCTTCGTTTTGCGTTTGATCCTTTCATGCTGTTTGAAGGAGAGGACGCCGCGATGCGGCTCAAGCGTCCGGTTTGCCCCACAGTCAGGACATTCCACCACGCAGGTACCACTGTCCGCAAACGCCTGGAGGTCGATGGGAATCTTCATCCTGGAGAACGGACATTGGGCCGGATTAGCAGATTGCGCGCCCTCTCCTGCCCCAACGCTCGTTTCCATCGGGTGAGGCGAGACATCTGTTCGCGCAGTTTCTTGTTCTCGTTGCGCCTCGCTCCCATCTCCCCGCTTTCCTGGCTTCGGTGCAGGCGTTTCAACGATGGGTCCAGTCCCATCGATGATCTGAAGCGTATCACGGCACAATACGAGGAGGGAAGCGGCTTGCTCTAACCGATCGGCTCGCACATCCGGGTCTCCATCCCAGGGCGGTGGTACAGCGATTCACGGTGGTCGATAAATCGGACTTTTGTCCCTCTGGCTTGACAGTCCCTTCCGACTCTCCATATGATCAGGAAGCTCTCCATGGTTCTTATTTCAAGCGGCGAGGCTCGTTATGGCTTTCTACGTTTTCCTGTTTCTGCTCGTGTGCTTCCTTCTCCTCTCTCTCTCGCTGCTTTGTCGCCTTTCTTGGCCGCATCTTCAGCTTTCCCATGCACCAATAGGGAGCAGACGGGCTCTGGTCCACCGTCTGCTCAAGCCTCGCACCCCGCTTGATTGCCCCCTTTGCCGTCTCGCCTCGCCAGGCGTGCAACCTGCCTCTGCGCCAATACGCCCCTGGAGTGAGGTGAAAAGCCGGCGGGGAGCACCCAAGCGAGTGAACACCGAGGGCTTCGCTTGTCCCAACCAGCAGTGTGCGTACTTCGGGATCACCGATGCTCAGATCCACGCCCTCGTCGGAGATGGCAAGCATGGCCATGCCGAGCAGATCCAGACGTTCCGTTGTCAGGCTTGCCGCACCACGTTCAGTGCTCGACGTGACACCCCCTTGTACCGTCTGAAAACCCCTTCCCATCAGGTCGCCATGGTCCTGTCTGCGCTGGCCGAGGGGCTGGATGCTTCCGAAGCCTGTCGGATCTTCGGCTACCGTCAGCCCACCATCACCACATGGCTCACTCGCGCAGGCGGGCATGCTGAGATCCTCCATGAGCGCTCCTTCTGTCATCTCTGGCTCCCTCACCTCCAGTTGGACGAACTGCGCACCAGGCTGCGCAACGCCACACAGGTGCTGTGGCTCTGGCTGGCCATTGATCCCTGCACCAAGATTCTTCCTGTGCTCCTTTTGGGTCCGCGCACGCAACACATGGCGCACATGGTTCTTCACTCCCTGCGACAGACCCTGGCTCCTGGTTGCATCCCGCTCTTTACCAGTGACGGGCTCAATCACTACTTCTATGCCCTCACGGCCCACTTTGGTCAGTGGCTCGCGTTGGGTCGTCGAGGGCAGATCGTGCAAAAGACGGCAGGTGGAGCCAAGCCTGATCTACGGCCAGGTGAAGAAAAGCTATCGGCGGCGCAAGCTCGTGCGCGTCTCGCAGGTGATGCGCCTTGGCACAGAAACCGCTCTCAAAGCGGCCTTACAGGGATTAGGCCTCTCTGGACGACTCAACACGGCATTCATTGAGCGGGTGAATCTGACCGTGCGCCATGGCGTGGCAGCCCTTGCACGACGCACCTGGGCCACGTCCCAACAGGCTTCACAGCTGCTGGCCCATCTGGAGTGGTGGCGAGCCTATTACCACTTTGTGCGTCCTCACGAATCACTGCGCGTGGCGCTCGTGCAGCCACGAGAGCGAGGTGGCAAACGGGCAGCGCAACGCTACCGGCAACGTACGCCGGCGATGGCAGCCGGCAGAACCAGCCGACGATGGACGGCAGGCGAGGTGCTTTCGTGCCCCTTGCCGCCGTTTTCTGCTTGAGAGGCATCCAAGCTAGATGGGGGTGCAGAATCATGTCGCAGGGAGATGGGCGAAAGTGCCAGCAGGAGAAGTCAGATGGGGTTTCACGTCAGGGTGAGATGGCCTATCCGGACGGTCCGATGACGAAAAAACCAGCCCGAAGGGGGCTTGGAAAGGGCTGATCGATTTATCCACCATCTCCCATGGGAGCACCCCCTGCTAAGCTCTTGACAAACACCATATATTCAAGTATTCTATTGAATAGTGGAATATATGAGATACATGAGGTCTCGCTTTCCGATGGAGGTTCTGCATGCATGCACAGCAGGAGGTCACGATGGCTCTTTCCAGCATGACGCATCTCACTTCGGCAGAGGTCGCCGCACTTGATCCCTATGCGTTTCTCGCCGTGCTTGGCAAGCGGGTGATCCACCCCGGCGGGCGCCGCTCCTCCGAGGAGTCATTCCGCCGGGCGGACTTTCGGCCGGACCAGCAGGTCTTAGATGTCGGCTGTGGCGTCGGTACGTCTGCCATGGCCATCGCCCGCCGCTTCGGGGCGACGGTAAGCGCGGTCGACATCTCGCCCATCATGCTCACCCGTGCCCGCTCCCATGTCCGGCGCACCGGGCTTGCCGGACTGGTCACCGTCACCTACGGCGATATTCTCGCGCTGGGCTTTCCCGACCACACCTTCGATCGCGTGGTCGCCGAGGCCGTGACCATGTTCGTCGACCGCCCGCGTGCCGTGCGGGAACTGATACGGGTCTGCAAGCCCGGTGGGCGCCTCCTCGCCACTGAATTCTTCTGGCGAGAGCCGCCTACTCCCGAGGCGCGCGAAATCTTCCTGGGCCAGGTCTGCCCAGGCATGCAAGTCGACACGCTGGAGGAGTGGGTGCGCCTCTACAAGGGAGCAGGACTGAGCAATTCTCAGGTCGTCTCTGGTCCCTTTGAAATGATGACGCCCGCTGGCTTCCTCTCCGATGAGGGGATCGCCAACTGCCTGGCGATCATGGGCCGCGCTATGACCCGCCTGTCCTACCTCCGCAAGATGACCTGGCTCATGCCGCGCTTGCAGCGCGCGGTGCCCTACCTGGGCTATCTCCTCGTCGTGGGTGAGAAGCCAGCCACCGCCTGGGGAGGAGTGGTGGCGCAAGCCGAGGAGGTGGCAGGAGGCGTCGCTCCTGAAAGGATGTCGTGAAACACATGGAGAAGCAAAAGAAGCGAGCGTTTAAGAATCAACTGTATGAGCAGTTTGCGCGCATTGGCAAAGCCTTGTCGAGCTGGCACCGCCTCGAACTCCTCGAGGTGCTGGCCCAGGGGGAGCGCAGCGTGGAGGCGTTAGCACAGGAGACGGGTATGCCGGTGGCCAATGCCTCGCAGCATTTACAGGTGCTGCGAGCCGCTCAACTCGTCGAGGTGCGCCGCGAGGGGGTCTACATCTACTACCGCCTGGCGGACGAGCGCGTGTTCCGCCTGTGGCAGGCCATGCGCGAGTTCGGGGAGGCCCACATTGCGGAGATTGATCGCATTGTCCAGACCTACTTGCACGAGCGGACCCTGTTGCAGCCGATCAACGCTATGGAGTTGCGCCAACGCCTGGTCGAGGGGGATGTCATCCTGCTGGATGTACGTCCCGTAGAGGAGTACGAGGCTGCGCATCTGCCCGATGCCATCTCTATTCCGGTGACCGAACTGGAGGCTCGTCTCCCAGAGCTTCCTCAAGACAAGGAGATCGTGGCCTACTGTCGCGGTCCCTATTGTGTGTTCGCCGATGAGGCGGTTGCCCTGCTGCAGTCCAATGGGTACACCGCACGCCGACTCGAACAAGGGCTTCCAGATTGGCGAGCTCTGGGGCTCCCAGTCGAAAGCGGAACAGGAGTACAAGCATGACGACCATTGCTGTCGAGACCTTGAGGGTATGGTTGGAAGAAAGACGCCCTGTCACGATCCTGGATGTGCGTCCCACGGCAGAATGGGCGGAATGGGCCATTCCTGGCAGTATCCATGTCGATGCGTATGATGCCCTGCGAGCGCACGATCCAGCAGCACTTACCGGAGTGGACGCTCCCAGCGATGGACCGGTTGTGACCGTGTGTGCTGCTGGCAAAACCAGTCAGATTGCCGCCGAGCAGCTGGCCGCACGAGGGATCGAGGCGCTGTCCCTGGAGGGCGGGATGAAGGCGTGGAGTCTGGCCTGGAATGTTGCTGAAGTCCCTGTACCTGCGCACGACGTCCGTGTCATCCAGGTGCGGCGCACCGGAAAAGGGTGCCTTTCGTACCTCATTGGTGCAAAGGATGAAGCGATGGTGATTGACGCTTCGCTTGACCCACAGGTGTATCTCGACCTGGCATCACAGTACGGTTGGCAGATTACCAGTGTCCTTGACACACACATTCATGCCGATCATCTCTCGCGTTCACGCCAGCTCGCCGAACGCAGCGGAGCAAGGCTGATCCTTCCCGAGCAGCAGCGGGTCACATTCCCGTTTACTGCCAGCCATGACGGGGAGCGACTTCCCACGGAGACGATGCAACTCATTGCTCTCCGAACGCCAGGACACACGCCAGAAAGTACCTGTTATCTGCTGGAAGGACAGGTGCTCTTCACGGGCGACACGCTCTTTCCGACGGGGGTGGGGCGTCCCGACCTGGATGCCAGTCCCCAAGAGGCACAGGCACGCGCTCGTGCCCTCTACCACAGCCTGCACACACTGCTGGCGCTCCCCGCAGAGGCGCTGGTGCTTGCCGGACACACCAGTATGCCGACTCCTTTTGATGGTGTGCCCATCATGGCCACCCTGAGGGAGATTGATGAGCACGTCGACATCCTGCATGCCACACGCGCCGATTTTGTCCGCATCCTGCTCTCCCGGCTTCCAGCAGCGCCGCCCAACTACACGCAGATCGTGAGGCTCAATGAGCAGGGACTGCTGCCAGAACAACCAGTGACCGAGCTCGAAGCAGGAGCCAATCGCTGCGCCATCTCCTGATGGCACCTCACTTCCTGCTCACTATCGACAATGAAGAGCAAGGCGCTCATAAAGTAAGGAGGTCATAATGAGTGACCGTCTACGGACAGAACCGAGTCTTGACCTGGGTCGCTTGCGGCAAGCGATCCAAGAGGAATACGCGGCTGTGGCACGAGAGCCTGGTCGAGGCTATCACTTCCACACGGGCCATCCACTCGCCAGCATGCTTGGCTACCACGATGACTGGTTGGAAGGTATTCCTGAAGGCTCGATAGCGTCTTTCGCTGGCACAGGCAACCCGTTTCGCATCGGCCAACTCCACAGCCCGGCGAGCGTGTCGTCGATATCGGCAGTGGCGCTGGCCTCGATAGTCTGATCGCAGCGAAGATGGTCGGGCCATCCGGACAGGTCATCAGAGTCGATATGACCCCGGCGATGCTCGAAATGGCGAGGAAGAGTGCTCTCGAAGCCAGGCCGGGAAATGTGGAGTTCCGAGGAGGATTGGCCGAGTCATTACCCGTCCCTGATAGCTGGGCCGATGTGGTCATCTCCAACGGTGTGCTCAACTTGCTGCCAGACAAACTCGCGGCCTTGCAGGAGATGGCTCGCGTACTCAAACCCAGCGGTCGCCTCCAGATCGGGGATATCCTGGTGCAGCAGGCGGTGCCAGAGGACGCGAAACAGCAGATCGATCTCTGGACGGGCTGAATTGCCGGTGCTCTGCTGGAAGCAGAACTGAAGGCCACGGTCGTGGCTGCCGGATTCGTTGACTTCGAGATCACCTGGCAAGCGGACGTCTTCAGTGGCGCGCCTCAAGCGAGTAGCGCCGCAGCATTCGGGACACAGGGTATCAACTTCCGCGCACGCAAGGCAGCAGATGAGGAGGAGTGGCATGCGGCGAGGACCTCTCTCGCATGTGAAGTCCCCATCAAGCCCACTGCAGTGTTGAGCGCCGATGCCTTCTAAGATGCAGGGAACAAAGGCGAAAGCGAGCCTGAGATACCTTTGGGAGTCTACGATGGGAAGTAAACAGGACACAGGAGCAAACCGCAGTGCCATCTCCTGACGCGAAAATACTGCCCCCGCAAGGGACACAATCAGTCGTTCAACTTGGTCTGCGCGCCAACTGGCAGCAGTTTACCTTGTTGGTGATCGTCAATGCCTTCGTCGGTGCGATGGTGGGGCTCGAACGCAGCATCGTGCCGCTGCTCGGCCATCAGGTGTTCGGCCTGGCTTCGACCACGGCGGTGCTCTCCTTCATCATGAGCTTCGGGGTCGTGAAAGCGCTGGCGAATCTTTTTGCGGGCCGGCTCGGCGATCGGATCGGGCGCAAGAGAGTGCTCGTGGCCGGCTGGCTGGTCGGGCTGCCGGTGCCTTTGTTGATTATCTTCGCCCCTTCCTGGGGCTGGGTGGTCTTCGCCAATATCTTACTCGGCATCAATCAGGGTCTCTGCTGGTCCACCACGGTGATCATGAAGATCGACCTGGTGGGCCCGTCCCGCCGTGGGCTGGCGATGGGACTCAACGAAGCGGCCGGCTACGGCGCGGTCTCACTCTCGGCCATCGCGGCAGGCTACTTGGCTGCCACCTATGCGCTGCGGCCCCAGCCGTTCTTGCTCGGCGTCGGGTTTGCCCTGGCGGGTCTCGTGCTCTCACTCGTCTTCGTGCGCGAGTCGCATGGTCATGCGCGTCACGAGGCAGCAGTGCTGGCACAGCAGGCAGTGCAAACAGCAGACTCGGTGCAGCCAACCCCCGCTGTCTCCGCTGCTCCCCCTCAAGCGCTCTCATTCAAAGACATCTTCCTGCTCACCTCCTGGAAGAACCGCACGCTCTTCGGCGTGAGCCAGGCGGGGCTGGTGAACAACCTGAATGACGGCCTGGCCTGGGGAGTGTTTCCGCTCTTCTTCGCTGCCGGGGGACTGAGCATCGAGCAGATTGGCCTCCTGGCCGGCATCTATCCGGGGGTCTGGAGCGTCGCGCAGTTGCTGACCGGGGCGCTCTCCGACCGCATTGGGCGCAAAGGCATGATTGTGGGTGGGATGCTGCTGCAAGGCGTTGCCCTCGGGCTGGTGCCGCTGCTGCACGGGTTTGGGTGGTGGGCACTCTCGATGGTGCTGCTCGGGCTGGGGACGGCTTTAGTCTATCCCACACTTCTCGCAACGATCGCAGATGTCACCCACCCGGACTGGCGTGCATCAGCGGTGGGCGTCTATCGGCTCTGGCGCGACAGCGGATACGCCATCGGGGCGCTGCTTGCTGGGATCCTGGCGGACCTGTTTGGCGTGTTCTGGGCGATCGGCGTCATCGGTGGCGTGACGTTCCTCTCCGGGGTTGTCGTCTTCGGGGTGATGCGAGAAACGTTGCCCGCGCGCCGGGAACACCCTCGTTCCACGCTCCATCCCGTCTCATGAGGGGAACGCTACGTGACTCTCTGCTCACCGGAAACAACTGTAACCTGTTGCGAAGGAAGAGAGTGGAACGGTTCATCACCAGAACGCGCGGAGAGCCGTGTACGCTGAAAGAAAGAAGGAACAGGCGCGCATGCCTGAGAAGCAAGCACAGATAGAGTCGATCTATACGCATATGTGGGCCAGCCACGAGGGAGGTCCCTTCGCGCCGCTGGATGAAAGCCTGCATCCACGCCCACACAGCATGCTCTACGAGGTTGCCGCCGCCTATGGAGTCAGCGCCTCCTCGCTGGTCCTCGATATCGGCAGCGGCAGAGGCAATCATAGCTGCGCTGTCGTCGGCTTGGACCTGGCCCAGATCCACATCGAGCAGGGACAGGCCAGAGCCGTGCAAGAGGGCGTGAGCGACCGGGTGTCCTTTGTCCAGGGAAACATCGAAGCCCTTCCGTTCGAGGACGAGCGGTTTGACTTCCTGTGGTCCCGCGATATGCTGATGCATGTTCCTGCCCTGCCAGCGGCGCTGGCGGAGTGCGCGCGCGTGCTCAAACCGGCGGGAGACATGCTGGTGTATACGACTGTCGCGACGGGACGGATGGAGCCGAAAGAGTCCGCCTGGCTGTATGCGTCGTTCGGCCTGGTGCCAGAGAGCATGGACGAGCAGGCCGTCGAAGCAGCATTCCAGACGGCAGGATTCTATCTGTGCTCCAAAGAGCCGCTTGGCAGTGAGTTAATGGAATGGGTGGAAGAGCACGAGGGGCGGGCCTCGCGCGAACTCATGCGCCTGGCCCGCATGCTGCGCAAGCCAGAGTACTACCAGGAGCTGCTGGGCGCCAGCAGATACGAAGTGGCACTGGCGAACTACCACTGGGTGCTCTACATCCTGCTGGGAAAACTCAGCCCGGCACTCTACGTCCTGCGCAAAAACGCGTCGTCGTGAGACGCTCGCAGGGAGAGACCTGCTTTTGCTCTCTCGATCGTGTCTGCTAAAATGACGAGGGAGTGCGTAAGCTCCGAGCTGCCGCAAAGCAAGCAATGAGGAGTCCGTAACGAGCGTATTGGGGAGATACCCATAAACGATTGGTATCGAAAGGTGATGCGAAAGAAAAGGCTGGAGGAGCCGGATGAAAGAGCAAGCACGAGCAAAGGCTCGACACCTCGCCCAGGAGTTTATCCAACGGGGAGACGCCACGGGCTGGTTTGAGGAACTCTACACGCAAGCTCAGGGAAATGAGCAGGCCATCCACTGGGCTGACATGCAAGTCAATCCCAACCTCGTCGCGTGGCTGGATCGCCGGAACATTCAAGGTACAGGCAAGCTCGCCCTCGTGGTTGGCTGTGGGCTGGGCGATGATGCCGAGGAACTGGCGCACCGAGGCTTCGAGGTGGTTGCCTGGTGCCAGCAGCGGTTTCCTCATTCGCCCGTCGAGTATGTGGTGGCGGATGTGTTTGACCCTCCCTCAGTCTGGCAAGGACGCTTTGACTTTGTCCTGGAAGCGTACACGTTACAGGTCTTGCCTGCTGCTGTGCGCAGCAAGGCCATCGCATCTATCGCGGGTTTGCTCGCGATAGATGCCACGCTGCTCGTGATCTGTCGTGGGCGTTCTGCCCAAGAACCTCCTGGGAGCTTGCCCTGGCCGTTGACCACAGAAGAGCTGGAGATGTTCAAAGACGCCGGGCTCTGGCAAGTCCACGTTGAAGACTATTTCGACCAGGAAGTGCCGAAGGTTCGGAGATTCCGGGTGGAGTACCGGCGAGCTTCATCCGCTGAACGCTGAAATGGGGGTTTTGTGGCTGGTGACAGCTGGCGTGAGAGATACCAAGCCATAAGAGGCGCAAAGAAGCACGCGCTTCTGCGTGTGTAGTAATACTATCGATTACTAGGTGTATTGAACCACAGGAGTACAGATTCGATGACTGTTTCGTCGTCTGCGCACAAGCCGAAAGGGGCAGCAGCCACCTCCGCGGGGGAGGGAGATATAGCTCCTCCGATCACGTTGAGCGAACGTAGCAGCACTGGACTGGCGCTGTTGCGCATCTTTGTGGGCTATCTCTGGTTCCAGCAGTTGTTCTGGAAACTGCCGCCCACCTTCGCCGGTCTGTATGGATACGTCGTGCGTGAGTCACAACACGCTATCATCCCCGGCTACGGCGTGCTGCTGCAGCACACTTTTCTGGCGGGCTGCCCCGATCTCTCATCGCCCGTGGGCTGCACAGCATTTGTGCCCCTGGCGGCCTGCGTCTGGACAGCTGAGCTGCTGGTGTCCATCAGCCTGCTGTTCGGCCTCTTCACCCGTTTCGGGGCCATCCTGGCGACCATCCTCGCCTTGCAACTGTACGTGGGACTGGCCTATACCGAGTGGATCTGGACGTACGGCATGCTGGTGTTGCTCGCGCTTGTCTTTGTCGCCGTTCCAGCCGGGCGCCGGCCCGGAGCCGATCTCTGGCTGACCCCGCGCTTGCAGGCAGCAAGGCAGCACCACCGCTTCACGCGCATCGCGAGCTGGTTCGTGTAGTGAAAGAGAGGGAGAGCAAGACGATGTCTACCTTACGCAGGGGATTCTTGGCAGGGGTTTTGGCCAGCCTGGTGCTGGCCCTGTTCGACTTCGTGACCGATGGCGCGCCCGGAAATGGGTTCCCAGGGGTCTTACACTGGTTTGGCCTCACGATAACCGATCCGACGATCAGCCACTGGGTTGGCCTGCTGCTCCTCCTCGTGTTGGGAGGAGTCTTTGGTCTCATTTTTGGGGCGCTCCAGCGAGGCCAGCCCATCACCACCGGTCGCGCGCTCCTCAGCGGGCTGGCGCTGGGCGTGCTCTGGTGGCTGCTCTTTGAAGTGGTGCTGGCGAACCTCACGAACCACGCCTCATCGCTGCTGAGCCTTAGCTTCGGGCAATTCCTTTCCTCGTTCCCTGTAGCTGTGCTCTTTGGCGTCTTGCTCGGGACAATTTTCATGCAATGGCAGGGCCGACATGAATCACATCAACCATCTTGACACGGCGCCGCTGTTCGCGCCCAGAGACTATGAGACACCCTCGCTGTTCACCCCGCAGAACCTGTTACGGGAGGCGCGGCGGCAAAAAGGGCTTCCCGAAGGCCGCGTCCCGGAGATCTGTGTGTTCGATCCCGACGGGGACCTGGTCGATTTCCTCCAAGCCTCCGGTCGCGCGCGCCGCCATCCCACCTGGGCGTGCTACCACACGGTGCTCAATACCTTTGTGCAGGACGAGATCGAGTATGGCATCATCGGGCGCGTGGTCGGCGCTCCATTCGCGGTGCTGGTGGCCGAGGAACTCTTTGCCTCTGGCTGCCAGCTCCTCATCAGCGTCACCTCTGCGGGCCAAATCCTCCGGGTGGGCCAGCCCCCCTATGTGATCCTCATCGAGCAGGCCTTGCGCGACGAGGGGACGAGCTACCACTATCTGCCGCCCACACCGTACAGCTCTCTGCCTCCTACCCTGCGCGAAATAGTCAGCGCACACTGGGACCACAGCTCGATCCCTCTGCATATCGGAGCAAGCTGGACGACCGATGCGCCGTTTCGGGAGACAGAGGCGATGATCGCACAACGCCGCGCTGAGGGTATCCTGGCGGTGGAAATGGAGGCAGCCGCCCTCTATGCACTGGCCCAGGCCAGGCAATACCAGATCATCTGCTTTGCTCATGTGACAAACCAGATGGGACAGACCGAGGGAGATTTTGAAAAGGGGGAAGCCTCGGGAAGCGAGACCGCCCTCTCCGTTGTCAGCCAAACGGCTCACGCCTGGAGACAAAGGAAGACTGAGCCAACACAGCCAATCTGACCAGTGTCGATTTTGGGCATTCCTGTTTGTCGTAAGGAATAGGAGATGGCCGACCTGGTCGTTCTCGATGGGCGGTTATCCCAATTTGTCGTGAGTAAGCAAGCATTTGGAGGAAGAAGCTATGAAGTATGTTCTTCTGTTTTGCGGGACGCGCGAACAGCAGCAGGCCTGGGAGGAGATGAGCGAGGAAGCACGCAGCGCGCAATACGCCCAGGTGGGCCGCTGGTTCGCGGAACATGCCGCCAAACTCGGCCCCGGCAATCAACTCCAGTCCCCTCATACCGCGACCACGGTGCGCTTCCAGGGTGATGGGGAACCCATCGTGCGCGACGGCCCGTTCATCGAGGGCAACGAGGTCATCGGCGGCTACACCGAGATTACGGTTGCCGATCTCGACGAGGCGCTGCGTCTGGCCGGATCCTGGCCAGGCCGAGGCATCGTCGAAATCCGACCGGTGATGGGAGTGGACCAATAGCTACGGCTGATATCCATGCCATCCTTGCAACGGTCTTCCGGGAGGAGGCGGGGAGGCTCACCGCCGCCCTGGTACGCATCCTGGGCGACTTCGATGTGGCGGAGGAAATTGTCCAGGATGCCTTGCTGGTAGCGCTGGAGCGCTGGCCAGTCGATGGCATTCCCGAGCGGCCCGGTGCCTGGTTGCTGACCGTGGCCCGACGTCGTGCCCTCAACCAGCTGACCCGCGACGCGCGCTACCGTGAAAAGTTAGCGCAACTCGAGCAGCCGGTTCCACGCGAGTCGGACGACCGGCTGCGGCTGATGTTCACCTGCTGCCACCCCGCGCTCTCCCGCGCGTCGCAGGTGGCGCTGACGCTGCGGGCGGTGTGCGGCTTCACCACCGCCGAGATCGCGCACGCCTTCCTGGCTGAGGTTCCAGCGGTGGCCCAGCGCATCGTGCGGGCGCGACGCAAGATCGTCGCCGCGCGCATCCCCTACCGCATCCCTAGTGACGACGAGATGGGCGAGCGCCTCTCGGAAGTGCTGGCGGTGCTCTACCTGATGTTCAACGAGGGCTACCTGGCGAGCGGCGGTGAGGTCCCGATCCGGCGTGACCTCGCCGAAGACGCCGCCTGGCTGACCACCTTGGTCGCGCGGGGCCTTTCCGGAGAGCCAGAGCCGCTGGGCCTGCTCGCGCTGATACGCCTGCACCTGGCACAGGCCGAGGCGCGCTTCACCAGCGCCGGAGAGTTGGTCCTGCTCCAGAACCAGGATCGGACGCTGTGGAACCGGTCGATAATCGCGGAGGGATTAGCCCTGATCGAGCAGGCAGCAGCGCTCGGGCGGCCCGGGCCGTACCAGGTGGAGGCCGCTATCGTCGCCTGCCATGCTGAGGCGCAGTCCTGGGCGTTGCTGCTGGAACTGAGCGAGCGGGAGCAGGCACGGGCGTCTGCGCTGCGAGCGTTGGAACTCACCCAGAACCGCGCAGAGCAATCCCTGCTCGCACGTCGACTGCTGGAATGGTGAGGAGTGGTTGCCAATACAAACGTGGCGCAGGCATGATCGAAAGCTGCGGTCAGCCGGTGCTCCTTGAGGCAATGCACCATCTCGCTTCTGTTGGGAGAGCATGTGCTATACTTTCCTAGATGATCGCACGAATGGAGGGACTATGAGTAGCGTCGACGAGGGTTTGGAAGCGCAAATCCGCAACATCGAACAGCAGTATGGCAAACCACTAGGCGAGTGGATCGCTCTTGTCAAAGAGAGCGGCCTCACCAAACACACCGAGATCGTCGCCATGTTGAAGAGCCAGTACGGCATGTCGCACGGCTCCGCGCACCGCGTGGCTCTCAAGGCGCGCGAGGCGGATGCGGCAAGTATTGTCAAAGCTGCGGAGGCTTCCGGTCGCGATCCGGTCTCCGAGCTGTACAGCGGCAAGAAGGCCGGTCTGAAGCCGCTCCACGATGCGTTGATGACGGTGATCAACGCGTTTGGCAACGATATTGAACTGGCGCCGAAGAAGGGCTACCTGAGCTTGCGGCGCAAGAAACAGTTTGCCATGATCCAGCCGACGACGGCGACGCGCATCGACCTTGGACTCATCCTCAAGGAAGTGCCGGCGACGGAGCGGCTCAAATCCGCGGTCGGCTTCAATGCGCTCTTCACCCACCGCGTGCGCGTGAACACCATCAACGATGTTAATGCACAAGTGATCAGCTGGCTGAAACAGGCCTACGATCTTGCGGGATAACGGGACAGGCGCTTGCCTCTCATGGAAAGTGCCGCCTCTATCGATTTCGAGCACAAGAGTGATCACATAGACAGCCTATTCAGCTGGCTCTCCCGTATTCCCAAGGTGGAATGAGTCGTTCCTCCACGGGCTCAGTTTGGCCTTGCTGCTCGCGCCAGGTCACCAGCCAAACCTGAATGACGATGCTCACGTAGATGAGCAAGAGCCAGAATAATGGGAAAGTCGCAGCGTGTTTGACAGACGAGCAAGCATGAAGTCGAGAGAACTGATGAAAGACACTGACAGGCGGGTAGCAGCCCTGCGTCTCGCGCGCATGGCAGGAGCTTGAGCTACCGGTAGCCGCGCCTGAGCAGAAATTTTGCACCGGCCTCGAAGGCTTTGGGTCCCGGCACGAAGAACCCGAACGCATCGGCCAGCCGATCAGTCGTGTTAAACGCAAAGCTTACCGCGAGCGCGTCCTCGATCTGCTCGCGCGAGACACCGGAAGCCAGCACCGCGCGCATGTCGTCCGCAGTGACGGCGTGCTCGCGTGTCTGCTTGCCCAGCAGGCGCAACGTTGCCCGCAGTGGCTCCCCAATGGGCGCGTTCTCGAGATTGGAAAGCACGGCGGAGACTTTCGCTTCATCCTGATACGCCCTCGCCGCGGTCGCAGTGTGCGCTCCAATGCAAAATTCGCACTCATTCATCTTCGAGACAAATGCCGCCATCAACTCGCGGTCGCCAACCGACCACGTGGAAGGTCCGCGCATCGCCTCCTGGGTGAACTCCTTCATCGGCGCGCCGTAGAAATCGGGGCGGTAAAAGACGAGCTTGGCGGCGTCAGGGACCGGCTGACGCGAGACCGCATGAATGAAGGCAAACAGTACTTTCGTGCCGAAACCGTAGCCGCTAGTGAGGATCTTCAGACGCATGCCCACTTCCTTTCTCGTCAGTCATGGCCTCAGCCAGGGCGTCGAGCGCCGTCTCATACTGCCGCGTGGCCTGACCGATGGCGGCGCAGACCACGAGTTCGAAGAGCTGATCCTCGCTCGCGCCCGACGCCAGAACGGCGGCGACGTCCTCGTCGGTGATCCGTGTCGGCTGTCTGGCGACCTTGTCGATCAGCGTGCGCAGTGGCTCGACGAGGCCCGCGTTCTCGAATGCAGCGCGCCGCTGCGCGCGGGACGCCCCGCCGTCTCCTTCGAGGATCCGGGTGACCAGCGTCCTGTGCGCTGTGCGCTTCTTGTCTTCTGGTAGCATGGTATCTCGCTCTCTTCTTGCCAGGTCTGTGATGGCTCGACTGTAAGTATATGCCAAAAGAGGAAGCGACGTATTGTAAAAAAGGGAATTAGTGCCCGGCGGAGAAGGCTCTGCCAAACTCATTGACGATGCCAGCGTAGTGCTGGGGCGTAAATCCGGTAAAGCGCTTAAACTCTTTAATGAAGTGAGACTGATCATAATAGTACGCCGGCCACTGGGTGCGAAAGAAGGTTGGTGACTGGTGCTGCATCCATCCCTGGTACACTTCCTGAAACCGCAGGATGCTCGCGAGCGACTTTGGAGACAGCCCGACGTGTTCCTGAAAGAGCCTGTCCAAATAGCGCCTGGTGTAGCCAGTGTGGGCGGCGAGCTCCTGGACCGGCATCATGCCGTGGGCCTGGGCGAGCAGATCAAGGGTGTGATCAAGGAGCGCATACTCCTTGTCGTTCTGTTGAAGCAGGTGCGTCAGGGCAGTTTGCAGAAGCGCAATCTTCTGCTGCGGGTCTTCTGCATCACCGACCATCGTTTGGAGCCTCGCTCCTGGCGGGCCGAATACCTCTTCAAAGCTCACCATCCGATTGGTGATTTCATGCATGCTCAGCTTGAACAAGTGGTACAGTCCCTTTGGGGTCAATTCGACGCCAATGGTGCCGGTATCGGTTGCCGTCGAGGCAATGGTCGTTGGGTTGCTCTGGATGCCCACCAAGAAGATGTGGTGTTCTTGCGCGTTGAGGAGTCGATGGCTTACAGCGGCACATAACGAGTTTCGGTAGGGAACAATGATTTTGGCTCTGCCATCGGGCACGATGATCCTGCTGTCGGCGAGTGGCACCCCAGAACGACTCTCAAAGACCCAGATGAGAGCCACATAGGGGGAGAGCTGTTGTTCTGGCTGGGTGAAGGAGACTTTCATGGCTTTCATCTTCCCACAGAGAGGATGACTTTACGAGTGATTTCGTCTTGAGAACAGGAGATGAGCACCACAAGGGAAGAGGTAGGGGGCTGCCGGTGTGCCCTGGTTCGCATCGTATCGTTAACCAGAGAGCCTTGATCTGCTCCAAACCCAGGCGCCTCGACACCTCCATGCCTTGCTTCTTACCGAGGCCTTTCTCTGCTCCCTACTCCCAAAACGAAATCTATCCACTAGCCGTAACACTCCTACACACTCTCATGTTAGAGGCTTTTCCGCAAAAACCGCGCTCAGCCATACTGCTGATTCCCGAAGAAGCGCTTGGAGAGCAGCAGTGAGAGATCGCTGATCTTGTTGAGGCCTGCGCGGGCTACTGGGAACTGCGTGGCATTGCACGCGAGCACCTCACTGAGATGCAGCTCGAACTGGAGCAGCACTTACAGCAAGCCGTCTCCGACGGCAAATCCCTGGAGGCGGTGCTTGGTCCCCATCCGGCGGCTTTTGCGGAGGCCTGGGCGCGAGAAATGCGCCCCCACGTCTTGCGAGGCGGCGCCAGGGTCCTGCGCGGGCTGGTCTACGCGCTGAGCGTGGTGAGTACGACCGCGCTGCTTTCGCAATTGCTTGCGCATGCCCCAACGTTTACGTTCACCCTGTTCGCGGCATACCTGCTCGCCGGCAGTGGCCTGCTTGCGCTGCTGCTCCCGCTGGGCGGCTTCCTCGCTCCCCGCATCAGTACCCGAGCGGGGCGAGAGGCGCTGGTACTCGCCGGGGTCGTGCTGGCGGTGCTCTGGCCGGGTTGACGGTGAACTGGAGCATGGCACTCCTGTCCTGGAGTTGGCCCGTGACCGTCGTCTTGCTTGCCCTGACCGTGGGACTGTTCTCCCTAGACTGCTGGCGAACCCTCTCCAAAGAACGGGCCTTCGGGGATTCCACTGCCTTTCCAGCGCTGCGCCCGGTGACGATCTTCGTGGTCAGTGTCGGGGTGTTCGACCTGCTGCTGTTCGCCGGCGGCGTGGCAGTGGTCGATTTCTGCCGACTGGCGCTGCGGCTGATGTGAGCGGAGAGAGAGCGAATGCATGAAAGATTCCTGGAGGTAAGATGTTGTTTGGATTCCGTTTCTGGAGCCTCGCCGCGCTGTATGCGGCAGGCTCGGCACTGCTGCTTGGCATTCCCACGAGGCTGATCCCCACACCCCTGTTCAGTCGCGTGGTGCCAACCAGCCCGCAGGACTACGCGATCTGGATCGTTTCAGTGCTGCTGCTCGGGCCATTACTCTCGCTCATGACGCTTTACCCCATGCCATCTCAAAAAGCAGCGCCGAGAACACGCTCTCTGGCGGGGACCGGGCGAGCGTTCGGGGGAGCGTTGCTCTCGTTCTTTTCGGTGGGTTGTCCCGTCTGCAATAAAGTCGTCGTCCTGCTGCTGGGCCTGGGAGGGGCCATGACCATCTTCAACCCCCTGCTGCGCCCCTTCTTGGGATTGGCCTCGATCGTCCTGCTCGGCATCACCCTCTTCTTGCGTGTGCGTGTGGTGCGGTACGGGTGTCGTCTCCCCGCGCACAAGACGGGTGCCAACGAGTAGGGATGAAGAAGGCGATGATCATTGGCCGCGCTCATCCAGCGTTCCTGGAATGGGTATCCAGTGAAAATCCTGCGTGACGAGCCTGGGACGCCATCTGTCACGCGAGAGGCTGGGGTTGTGTCCCCCAGGCCAAGTAGAAGAACCCCATCCAGAATGGATGCCGCTCGACCTCGACCAGGGACTGCTGCATCGTGCTCCAGACAGTCTGCCAGGGACGTCGTCTGATCACCTCCCTGCTGATGCCATAGCGAGAGAGGCGCAAAAAGAACAGGAAAGGGTAAAGCCACATGGGCAACGCACGAGGCCAGGCCATGTCTAACACGACCCACCGTCGTCCTGGTGCTAACGCCCGGCAGCCGTTCTGGATCACGCGCGCTCTATGCGGGACAAAGGTGAGAGCAAACGTCGAGAGAATGCCATCCACCTGAGTGGGGAACTCATAGGAAGCGGCGTCGGCTTGCACGAGTTCCACGTTTTTCCAGCCCTGTGCGGTGACGCACAGCCTGGCCTGCTTGAGCATGGCATCGGTCAGATCCACCCCGATGATCCTGCCCGTCTCGCCGATCGCTTCCTGCAACAGTGCGAAATTCAGTCCGGTCCCGCAGCCAATGTCCACCACCAGGTCGCCACGCTTCAAGTCGAGCCGCCCGATCGCTTCTTTCCTCAAGACGTCTAGCCCATGGATACCGCTCTGGTCATATTGTTTGGCCTGTTTTTGGTAGAGAGCAATGAGTCTGGTATTCTCTTCAGGCACGCTCTTCCTGATCCTCTCTCGATCACTCGACGCAACACGAGCAGGCGCGTTTCATCTGGCATGCTGGTGCGCCTCGAGGGCCTTGCTCCCCTCTCCAGGTCGCCCGGTCCTCTCACGAACGGTTTCATTCCTTGCAGGCTTGCGCCTCCTCCTGCGTTTGGGGGCGGTTCGCTTGCACGTGCAGCATGGGCTGGAGTCCCCCGCTGAGCTGACGGGCCTGTATGACTTGGAATCCGGTTTGCAGAACCACGCGCAAGGTATCGCGGTTCCAATGGTCATTGCCCATACAGCAGGTCGTCACGGGGACCAACACATCCTGGAGCCAGGCGACCATCTTTGCTTGTGCGCGCACATGTTCGAGCATCAGGAGCGTCCCTCCCGGCTTGAGCACCCGCCAGATCTCGCGCAGGCCCCGTTCTGGATCCTGTACCGAACAGAAGACGAGGGTGACCACTACCGTATCGAACTGTGCATCGGGAAACGGGAGGGCCTCGACCGGGGCGCGGGTAAGCGTGATGGGAACGGGAGCAGTCTCCAGGCGACGCCTGGCCGCGGCCAGCATGGCCTCATCCGGCTCGACTGCCTCCACGCGCACGACGCGGGCTGGATCGTAGAAAGGGAAGTTCTGGCCTCCACCGGCACCCACTTCCAGCACGACTCCTTGTGCCTGGCCGAGGATTTCGTGCCGCAGGGGATCGAACATCCGCCTGACCAGGGGCCGGCCCATCAACCAGTTGTAAAACGCCGCAAAACGTGGGGAGGAGATCTCCTGCACCCCGGCAGTATCGCTCGCTTTGTTCTCCATCGCCTCGCTCCTCTCGCTTGTCTCAAAGGGACGGTGATTGGCTGACGCATTGCAGACTCCTGCAAAGGGAGGGGCAACTCCTTCACCGTTCCAGGGAGTCGATGGACGTGAAGACGGCGCAGGCCAGCTGGTCGTGACGGCGCAGGAGCCAGTTGGAGAGCGCCAGGAACTCGCATCCAGCGGAGCCTCGGAGTGCAGCGAGCAGCAGGGAAGCGCCAACAAAGATGAGCGTGGCGTCGCTGCTGAACCACAGGGGCGGCACCAACCATCCCGTGAGATAGAAGGCCAGGGGCAGCACAAGGCTGAGCACGAAGCTCAGCGGGTTGGTGTCGGAGAAGGGTGCCGGGTGGCGGCGGATCCGCCAGACGTGCCAGGCCAGCACGAGGGCGGGGAAGCCGAGGAGGCCGAGCACCCAGGTGACGGGCGTAAGGTGCCCCGACGATGCCAGTTGGCCGTACACGATGAGGCCGACGAGCAGCAATCCCACCAGCAGGCGCACCGCCGTGCCGAGGGGTCCGATCTCGCGGTGATGGTTGGTCGTCTGGTCGGTGGTGGGGTGGTCTCTCGCCTTCGGGCTGGATTTGCTCAGGCGGTTGGCAAAAGCGGTCACCAGAAATGGCTGGTTTTCGATCATCGGTTCCTCCTTAGTGATGGTTCACCAAACTCTGCGGCTAAAGGCGACATTAATACTGACCACTGCCGCCGTGAACAGGCTGAAGACGAAAAGGAAGGGGAAAACCTCCCAGGCGGGAGCGCTCCTCGCAGTCGCCAGGATGGTCAGCAGCGTGGTCATACCCATCAGCATGCCCAGCGAAACCAGGGCAAGCACGAAACGCTGGCCGACGTTGGGAGCCTGGCCAGGGGCGTCTTGGGAGAGCTTTTGCCCAGTGCTGCTGCTACAAAGAGATTCCTCACCGCCCACGTAACCTGGAGCGCCGTCCTCCCTTTCGTCATGCATGGCTTCGTATGGAAACATACCGTTTCTCCTTCTCAGGTGTGTGCGTGCCGCCATGCGGACCGGATGCTCGCGACGCATTCACCTGGATGCTTGCATCTCTTCAAGCCAGGTAGCAAGCCACTTATATTCGTCGTGAATGCGCCGAGTATGAAAGGCCAGCACCCGCTGCGCAGGGGACATCGAGAGGCCCGAAGCGTCACCACACTCCTCGCCCTCTGCCAAGTGTTGCATGCTCTGCAGGTACGAGAAGCATCCCTCCAGAAAAGCCAGGCGAGTGGTCAAGATCACCTCGCGTTCCGGCACCTCCAGCAAGTCGAAGAAGGCGACCCGCGTAAAAAACTCGGCGTCATTGCTGGCGAGCCCTGCCGGAAAATCTCGCAGGGAGGCGTGCAGCAACTCGATCCCGCGCTCGGTCAGCTCGTAGAGATGGCGATTGGGCTTGCCTTCCTGGGGGATGACCTGCCGGGTGACAGCGCCTTGCTCTTCAAAGTGTTTGAGGGCGAGGTAGAGCGTTTTGTTGTTCAAGGTGACCATACCGCCCAGCGCCCGGTCGATATCCTTTTTGATCTCGTAGCCGTGCCGTGGACCTTGCCGCAGCATGGCAAGAATTAAGATCTCACTATACATATGATACTACCCTATATGATACTGTTACCTATCTAGAGCAAAGAATACCAGAGAAGGGCGAGAATGTCAAGGGTATCTGCTGAAAAGACGTGAAGGCGAGAAGAGCGTCAGTGGCGAGTCCGTCTCTTGCGGCCCTGGAATATTCCATGAACTGGTTCTCGAGGGAGGGCCTCGTCTCTACTTCTTGGCACAGGGAAACGGAGTTTGTCGAACTGTGCTGCAAAGGCCATTTATCTCGACTTGTAGTTCATTTCTCGCTCATCACACATTGTGAACATATCATTGACGAAGCCATCCCTCGTTCGGGTATGCCCATTGTGTCTGCTCTTCAACGTACATCATCTCTGTGCTTGTACCTGCTCGAAGCGTCTGCGAGCAAGAAACGCAATGTCCGAACTCACTGCCCACCGATTTTGGAGGCGTGCCCAACGCCGCTCCATGCCACGTACCCATGCCTGATCGCGTGGAATCTCTCGCAGCACCTGGCTGAAATGGAGCGTTCCGATAAAGGCAACACCGAACCGAATCGCGTCGAGTAACACGTCCAGTTCAGCAGGGGTGGGCATACGCTGCTGAGCGTACCCATCCACGACAGCGAGAATACGCTTGGCATCTGGCTGGATATGCCAAGCCAGGGGAACATCAGGAGGAAGATCGCTCTCAAGGTGGCATTCGAGCAAGAGTGGTCCCAAGTCAAGGATGGCGAGTCCCAATCCGCCACTGTCCCAATCGATGAGCACCACCTGGTTGGCTTTCGTCTGGACGGCATTGGCTGCCCATCCATCGGCATGAATAATCGTCGTCGGCAACTCCGGGCACGCTCCAATCTGTTGGAAGGTCTGACGAAAAGCAGCATAGAACTGGACCCATTCCCCTAAGAGCAGATGCTCAATGGATGCCAGATGAGCCAACCCAGTGGAAAGAGCATACTCTGGGTACCAGGTGGACTTGCCAATCGAAGGAAAGCCGGGGGCCACACGGTTTGGGCTCACAGTATGCAGGTGGCCGAGCGCAGTACCCAGGAGGCGTAATTGTTCGAGGGTCGGCTGGAGCACGGTTCCTTCGATAAAGGTGGTGATGAGGCTACACCATCCGTCCATCATCGCCAGCAAATTGCCGGTCTGGGTCCGAATCACCTGAGGAGCTGGATAGCCTTGCTGTTCGAGATAGACGAGCGTGGCTGCTCGCGTGAAGAGCCAATCTGAAGCATCATGTGTACTCCAGGGATAGAAATAGCGAAACCAATCGGGCACAGGACGATTACGACGGTACACTCGAGCTGTCCAGGATAGCCCATTGGGATGCTGTATCCGATACACCAGGTATCCTTCCACGAAGGAGGATTCAGAGAGGCGTTCAAGGGTCACTGCATCCACCTGGTAGTGTTCATGCAGCAGTGCCAGGAAAAACGTTGGTTCGTTCATGAGGCTGATTCCCTTTCCTGTTCTGCGGAGAAGCATACCCAAAAACGCAGAAAAACACATCGGTCGTGTGGACGATGTGCGAGGCTTGTCACCTATGATATGCTAGAGGTAGAGAGGAAATGCCCATTAGATTCGCTCGTACGCTCGACTCAGAGCCACCTTGAGTTGCTGCTTGAGCTTTCGATTTTCCTCTTCTACCGCTTTGATGCGGCGATCCTTGGCAAGGATCACCAGGTCGCGACTGGCGTCCGTTTTGCCCGTTGAGCGAGTCACCCGCTCGCGTACCATCTGTTCCACCCCCTGTTGCCGGAGAGCTTCGATACGCTCTCGAAGGTCCGGCTGGCTGTACAGATAGGCTTTGCTCACAGCAGCCGCCTTCGCCACCGTGTTGAAGTTGACGGGCTTCTGTTCTCGTAGGAGGGCCGCGATGGCATTTTCCACGCTCTTGCGCTTCTGCTCTTTGCGGCTCTGCGCATGAGCCGTGATACCAGCCGTGTTGCGCTTCCAGGTCTTCTCACTCATGAGTCTGCTCCTGTTGGCTGTGTTGGCGCTGCTCCCATTCTTCGTCGGTGTATTCGCGCTCGTACTTCTCACTTTTCGCGACGATGGTTCCTTGCTTGAGGAGGGATATGGCCGACCGGACACGTTCGTCGAGGTTTTTCTGATTGACTTCGATCCAATGGGCGTTCCCCGCTTGTTTACCGATCTCGATGCGTTCTTGAATTTGTTGTTCGTAGGCTTCCAGTGCGGGAAGATCCTCTGGGGTGAGTACGTAGGCCGGGCAATGAAAACACGGCAGTTCCACAAACTTACAAACGATTTTCGCGGTTTTCAAACACGAACCCAATGCCATCTTCACATTTTGCCGGTGCTCACGGACCCGCTCTGGATCAAACGCATTCGAGCCTGTCATTGGCAGCAGCTTCCTAGCGGGTACATATGCTGGTTTCCCGTCATTGAACTGGACAAGGCCCTGCTGCACGGTCTTTTCCCATTGCGTGCGCATCGTCTCGTCTAAGATCTTTGCGTAGATGAGGGTCATCTCAGGGGAGGCGTGTGCCATCCATTGTTGAACCATCACCAAACTCATCCCATTGTTGATGAGTTCAACACCTTTGGTATGTCTGAAAGCATGGAGCCCGAAACGAAAGAGCTCTCCTTGCTCGTCTCGAATCTGATATTTTTCCGTCAGGCGATCGAGAGCAGTACGGACTCCTCTGACTCCCAGAGGATTTCTCCTCACAAAGCGTTGACTGTTGCGCTGGCTTTTCGATGCAGGGAAGAGCCATCTCTTGGGATTTTCTTCAACGGTGTAGTGCTGTTTGACCCAGGCAATCTGGGCCAGAACCACGGCTGCGGCCTCTGCGGTAATGGGGATGGTATGTCCAAGTGTGCGAGTCTTCTGAATGTCTCCTACCAGGCAAAACTTGTCATTGTTCTGCTCCAAACAGGTGTCCAGTTTCAGATACAGGATATCTGAAATGCGCCAGCCGCTGGCCCGCAGCAGAATAACAATGGGAATGTAGATTGACGGGAGGTGCTGGAGATAGGTGCCAAGCTGGGAAAGCACACCCTGGGGAATATATTTCACCCCTGCAGACTTGGGACGATCACACTTAGGGTAATGATGCGGCCAAATAATACGAGCCGTGGGTTCATGAGGTCGTATCGGATTCTGACTGCGCTCAAGATAGCAGAGAAAATCTTCCAGATAGAGGATGTGGTGTTGCAGGTATTGCGGCGTATCCTTCAACCTCTGGGCCTCGGCCTCTACCTTGAGGACGGCGATGAACGCATCAACATCTTGTGCTGAAAGTTCATGGAGGGTAGTGATATGAGCAGAGTGCTCGACAAAGAACGTCAGAAACTTTCCGACACAGTACACAGCTCGTTGAAGGGTCTGGGCTACTCTGCCTTCCGCAAATTTGAAGCGCGCGTAGTTCTTCACGACAGCACGAAATGCTTGGGGGACATGACGAAAATTCACCTAGTAATGCGTGCTATGTGGGGCATATCGCAGACCGGGAATGTTTCGTGCATCCCACCGGTCTTTGGCAAATTCAGCTTCTACCTGTGCGGCTGGCGAGAGCACAGTGGTTCCATCAACCAGCCAAAGAGGAGGTGTTTGCATACTTACCTCTGTTGATGTGGTGTTGCGGTGAGACTGACTGCTTCTTGCGTTTTTTCCCACGCCGTTCGCAGGGCTTCTCGTGAAGGATGGACATAGGTTTGGTAGGTCTGCTGAAAAGAGGCATGTCCAGCACGTTCCTGGAGCAGTTCTGGTGCCCACCCTTGCTCTGCCAGGGCTGTCAGCATACTGTGGCGTAGGATATGGGGAGTCACTTCTAAGTCCGTCTTTGTTCGGAGCCGCCGAAAAAGTGAGTCGACATCTGTATAGGTCAGCGCTTGGCCTGCTCGTGCTCCCTGTTGTTTGAGGAACAGATGATTGGTCCCCACCTCAGCCGTATGTGCGATCCCAACGTAAGCCACGATTTCGTCAATGAGAGCGGCTGAAACATCGACAGCGCGGGGAGAGTGGATCGTCTTGATCTCAGCTCCATTCTCCAACACCCCACGATCACAAATATGCAGCTTGTTTTCTGCCACATCGACATCTTGCACCCAGAGCGAGAGCGCCTCCCCAACACGGATCGCCGATTCGTAGAGGAGTCGGACCAGGAGGCGATCACGCTGGTTGAGACAAGCATCCAGGAGCTGCTGGATCTGCTCTTTTGTAAGCGTTTTGGGGCCTTGTCGTTTCGCTTCGTGTTGTTTCAGGATATTTTTCTCGAGCGCTGACCCTTTGGTCACGTGATGCAAGAATGATTTATACCGTCGGGCGCGGGCAGGCAGAAGAGTCGTTGTCTTGTCTTTGACATTCGTCGCGGTTTCTTCCATGCGCCAGTGGTAGTCGTAAAAGCTCCTCACCACCGTGAGGGTATGATTGATGGTTCGGTTAGAACGCGCCTGCTTGACTGGATGGACCGGGAGAACCTTGAGTGATCCAGAGGGCAGCTTGAGCCAGAGTACAAAGCGTGAGAGATCATCGAGGGTCACTTGCTGCCAGTCGAGGCGTTGCTGGATGAGGTACTCCCAGTACAGTTGGAGAGCAAAAGCATAGGAGCGCAGCGTATGACGAGCTGAGCCGCTTCGATCAAGATACTTCAGATAGCGAACAATCGGTTCAACAAGCGTTCCTGCGTCATCAATGACGACATAGCGTCTCTGGTGGTCCTGTGTTTCAACCTCTACCACTCGCACCTTCTCCGCCTCCACTTCAACCACTCACTTTTGAGTCATCTCCTCTTACTTCTCATTATACTTGCCTTACTAAATCGTAGCCTTCGGTATAATTGTTCCATGACGTAGAAAAGAGGCTCGCAAAGTATACTTCGTCTACTGTGTTGCCCCTGGTAAAACAGCATCGAGATAAGCAGGATTATCGGCACAGTTTTCCTACCCACGTGGTATATTATCGGCAGAGCTGGCCGAATTATCTGGCCAAAAACTGCGCCGATAATGGAACTGTGCCGATAACAGGGAGACGTCATGTGGAATGAGATTGCTGCCTGGCAGGAGACGCTGACCCATCGTCCTGATCTGTCTGCCAAAACGGTTGCTTTGTATACCCAGGATGCTCGTCGCTTTGCCACCTGGCTCCAGGGTGAACATCCTGGTCTGGGAGTAACCGAGATCACACCCATTGATGCCAAAACGTATCGTGATCACCTGCTCGCCAAACGCTTCGCTCCCACGACCATCAATCGTGCGCTCATCAGCCTGATGCTCTTCTTTGATACAATTGATGGCACGAATCCCTTTCGCCACCTGACGATGGTTGATGTGATTGAACCTGCGCCCGTCGCCCTCTCAAAGACCGAATGGAACGCGGTCAGGCAGTGTGCAGAGCAACTCGTTCGTCGCGATCACGGACTGGCATTAGCTCTCGCTACTCTCTTCCGCTATGCAGGTCCCCGCGTCTCCGAAGTGGCTGCGCTCCAGATTCCCGATGTCCAGGTCTCAGCACGGCGCGGTTTGCTCATCATTCGACGTGGCAAGGGACTCAAACATCGCGAGGTCCCGCTCGTCCAGGAAGCCCGCGAACCGCTCGATGCCTATTTCGACCACCGCGAATATCTGGCTGAACGCTGGCGAGAACGAGCAGCGATCCGGGGAGAAGCAGTTGCGGCCTGGAGTTGCTGGCCCGATGGGCATCTTTTTCTCGGTCAGCGTGGCCCCTTAGCTGAACGCGGCATTCGTGAGATTATTGCCAAGCTTGGTCAGGCCGCCAAACTCTCTTCCCCTCTCGGCCCTCACGATCTGCGCCATACGTTTGCCAAAGCACTACTTGACCCTGCCGCTTATGGCCTGGATCGCCCTCCGATGCCACTTCCAGCGATTCAGCAATTGCTCGGCCATGCTGACATTGCGACGACTACCATCTACACACGGGTCTCTGCTGATGATCTTGTCCGAATGATGGGCACATCCGAAGCATACTGAGACAAAACTGTGCCGCACTTATCTACTTTGCGGCTACGAGGCCCCTTCCTTAACACAGGGCCATCCAACAGGATCATGGAGAGCATCCTCATGATGGTTTCCTCCAACTACCACGCGGAGCGAGTTGGATGGGTTGTCCTACCGATGGTTGTCCTCTCTGTTGTTCACTCTGTTCTGTTGGACCACAGCAGCCTTCGTTCCCACACCCACAAGATGCTTTTGGCGATTGAGCTTCCGCGCTCATCACCGGAGACGCACCTGCTCGATTAGGAAGCTTCTGGCGCAGCAAACGCGAGGAATTGGCAAGAATACCCAGATCGGGCAACGATTGGGCTGCCGCTGCCAGAATTGGTGGCAAGATGCCAAAGGCCGCAAGAGACAATCCGACGAGATTGTAGAGAATGGTGAAGGAGAGATTCATCTTCACCACTCGTATGGTTCGCTTGGCAATGGTAAAGAGATCAGGCACCAAGTTCCAATCCTCTCGCATGAGAGCGGCATGTGCCGCTTCCAGGGCAATATCGGTTCCCATGACGCCCATAGCAATGCCGACATCCGCCTGGGCCAGTGCTGGTGCGTCATTGACGCCATCTCCGACCATGACCACAGTTCGTCCCTGGGACTGGTACTCTTTGACCACACGAATTTTGTCTTCTGGCAAGAGGTTGGCTTGGCTGGTGATGCCAAGGGCTTCGGCTTGTGCAGCGGCTGATCTTGCCGTATCGCCGGTCAGCAACTCAATGTGCTTGATACCCAACGCACGAAGCCGCGCAAGTGCGGCAGGCACCTCTGGGCGAATGGTATCAGAGGCTGCCAGCACCCCAATGAGCTTGCCATCTCGTTGCACATACAGCAGCGTTTTGCCTTGCTGCTCAAGCGCCTGTTGTACTGGGGCAGGAGCCTGTTCCTGCATGAGGCCCGCATTGCCGATGGTCATCGTCTTCCCAAGAATGCGTGCTCGTACTCCTCTGCCTGGGATCGCTTCAAAGTGTTGTGGAGCGATCAGAGCCAATCCCCGCTCTCGCGCCAGGTGTCGCACCGCTTCTGCCAGAGGATGTTCCGAGTCCCGTTCGGCGCTTGCTGCAAGCCGCAGCACCTCCTCTTCCGAAGCCCCCTCAAGTGGCACGACATCGGTAATCTGGGGGCGTCCTACCGTGATCGTCCCAGTCTTGTCAATAAGCAGCACATCAGCCCGCGAGAGGACCTCCAGGTATTTGCCTCCCTTCACCAGCAGGCCACGTGAGGCTGCCGCTCCGATGGAGGCCAGCATTGCAATGGGGGTTGCCAGGGCAAAGGAACAGGAGCAGGCGACCACGAGCACGGCTGCGGCGGCGAGCGCGTTGCGACTGATGAGGAACGTGAGCACTGCAATGGTTGCGACAACCGGCAAGAAGTACGCCGAAAAGCGGTCTGCAATGCGTTGCACGGGCGCACGATGGGCCTCGGCTTCTTCGACCATCGCGATCACCCTCCCAAAGGTGCTCTCGGCTCCGACATGTATTGTTCGCACACGAAGACTCCCAAGTTGGGCAATGGTGGCCGCAAACACCCGACTGCCAACGGTCACTTCCGCAGGCATGGACTCTCCGGTAATGGTCGCCTGATTGATCGTGGCCTGTCCACTGATCACCTCGCCATCAACGGGGATGGTCTCTCCTGGTCGAACCAGCACGGTATCTCCTGCTTGCACGGACTGGATCGGAAGGACCGTTTCCACCCCATCTCGTTCCACTCGTGCCGTCTGCGGAGCAAGCGCACTCAGGCGTTTGACGGCTTGCCTGGAGCGTTCGGTGGTGAAATGCTCCGCATAGTCCCCCACGCGCATAAAGAAGACGATGACGACTGCGGTCGGCCATTGTCCCACTGCGAGCGCTGCCACGACGCCAAGACTCATGAGGGTATGGGAAATGACCTGTCGGCGCAGTGTGGCTTTGATAACATTCCAGAAAATGGGATAGCCTGCGAGCACAACGAGTCCCCACCCCAGATACCAGGGGATCAGATCCGTCACCCGTTCAAAGAGGCCGAGCCACTCACCCGCGATGACCACCAGGAGCACCGCCCCAAAGACCAGCCCAAAGAGTGTGAGCACGGGACGGGTAAAACTGCCCAGAGATCGAGAAGATGTTGCCTCTTGCCCCCCATCCTGCGTCTGGACAACACGGTAGCCTGCTGCTTCAACCGCTTGATGAAGCTGTGCAACAGTGACCAGGGCAGGATCTATCTGCATGATGGCTTTTTCCGAGGAGAGCAACACCCGTATCTCATGAACGCCAAGAAGCGTGGAAAGGGCGCGTTGCACATGCTGTGTGCATTCGGCGCAATCCATGCCCGAAATCTGCAATTCCAGCGCCTGGTACGCCAGCCGGTATCCAGCTCCTTCAATCGCCTTGCGGAACGTGGAGAAGGAAGCCGCTGCCGGATCATAGCGGACAACCGCCTTCTCCGAGGAGAGATACACCTGGGCCTCAGCCACACCCGGAAGCGAGGCAAGCGCGTGTTGGACATGGGTGGTGCATTCGGCGCAATCCATGCCTTGTACCGGCAGTTCGAGCGTTTGCAGTTCATCAGGCATCGCAGCACTCATCATCGGCTCCTTTCGCTTCAAATCCTGGATGCTGCTCGGTGTAATTGGTACATTCATACATACCGCGTGCAATATCGCGAACGATCTCCTCGGTGATACGAAACAGGTCTGCAATTTTGGGGTGACTCAACTGGTAAAAGGTATAGCGACCAGCAGACTCGGAAATCACCAGATTGCAGTCAGATAAACAGCGAAGATGGTTTGAGACATTCGTGCGCGACAAGCCTGTCTTTTCCACAATGACATTCACGGGAAGTGGCCCTTCTCGCAGCGTCTCCAGAATGGAAAGACGAGACGGATCAGCAAAGCCACGATAGAGCTTGGCTTTCAGCGCAATTGCCTGCGCTTGTAATGTGAGCATAGGTGTTCTTCCTAACGCGTTAATAAGTCATTACTTAGTGACATATTAACGCATAAGGAGAAAGAGTGTCAAGCTGCCCCTGTGCTGGCTACTTGGGACATCCGTTCAGAAAATAGCCACAATAAGAACGAGAGAGCATGTCTCCATTACTTGCAGATGTAGGTGAGACAGGGTACAATCGAAAGGTGATACCAAGTGCCCACACGACGACTTAACACATCTACCCATCTTCGCGAAGGAGAAGCTCTTTCTGTGAACTCTGTTCTTTCTTCTCTCAAGCGGCTGATTCGTCTCTGCTTGGACAGACTCCGCATGTGCTTTGTTCGTTGGACGAGACCGCTCACTCCCTCATTACTGCTGGGAACCATTGCCGATCTTGGGAGAAGCAAGTCCCAGCTCATGGCAGAAAACGCACTCTTACGCCACCAGCTCATTATGCTCAAGCGGCAAGTGAAACGACCAGCATGCACGAAGGCAGATCGGCTGCTCCTCGTCCTCTTGGCACGAATGGTCCGGATATGGAAACAAGCGCTCTTCATTATCCAACCAGAAACACTGCTGCGTTGGCACCGTCAGGGCTTTCGCCTCTTCTGGAAGCAGAAGTCAAAGACAACGTCAACACAAGCGAAGGTGTCAGCAGAGACCATTGCGCTGATCAAGGAGATGGCAAAGCACAATCGGCTTTGGGGAGCGGAGCACATCCGTGGTGAATTGCTCAAGCTGGGTATTCGCGTGTGCAAACGTACGATCCAAAGGTACATGCGGCGTGTGCGCCCGCCTCGATCAAGGGGACAGAACTGGAGAACCTTTCTCCGCAATCATGCAGGAGAAATTTGGGCGTGCGATTTCCTCCAGGTGACTGACCTCTTGTTCCGCTCGCTCTTTGCGTTCTTCATCATCGAGCTGAAATCACGCAAAGTGATCCATGTTGGAGTGACGCGCTCTCCAACCGACGCGTGGACTGCACAACAACTACGGGAGGCGACTCCGTATGGACACACGCCGAAGTATCTCATCCGTGATCATGATAGCAAGTTTGGGCCCGGTTTCGCTCGTGTTGCGGGAACAAGCGGCATCAAGATCCTCAAAACACCCTATCATGCACCTCGCGCCAATGCGATCTGTGAACGCTTTCTCTTGAGTGTGCGGCGAGAGTGCCTGGACCACATATTAATCCTCCATGAGAAGCAGTTGCATCGTGCCCTGCAGGCCTATGTCACGTATTTCAATGAGGCACGACCACATCAAGGCATCCAGCAGCAGGTTCCGCAAGGGAAAGAACTTTCCCTTCCACCAGATCAGTGTGGTGATCGGATCATCTCGGTTCCAGTTCTGGGTGGGTTACACCACGAGTACCGAAAAGTGGCCTGAGCGCTTCAAGAGACAAGCTGTAATACCTGAAGAGATTGAGTCCCGCATACCATTGTGTTTTTGAAGTGCCTGAAAGAACCTTCCGCCCTCTCGTCTCTCACTGAAGGAGAGGATGAACAGCGCATTCTTCTGCATGATGGATGGAAACACACGCAATGCGCTTGCATCCCTTCATCGGTGCATGCCACAGCTCCGAGAAAAATGAGTAAATCAAAGCAAAATTATCGATTTTGAGAACGGATGTCCCAAGTAGCCAGCACAGGTCACAGAAAATATATCCACTAGAGCAATTGAATCCGCATCTCTTGTGCTTTTTTGAACGGATATTCCAAGTAGCCATTACAGGAATCAACGCTATTAAGAATCAGCGCATCCAAACCTGAAAACCGCATGCTCAGGTGATCTTGAGCGAGTTGTCAGCCGCCTGTGAACCACGACCCGGAGATTCAGCGGATGCGCCTGCCTCCTGTCCCAGGCTGTGCCACCAGAACCTGCGGGAGGGCCAGTTTGCTCAAGAGCTTCCGGCCTCCTGGCTTATCCGCCGCGAGCGACAGGCTTCACACAGAACCGTTCGCATCACCTTGAATGGAGCGATCCACGATGCGATATCCGAGACTGGGGAGCGTTTCGATCACTTGAGGTTCTCCGAGCTTGCGTCGCAACCGGCCAATGGTGACCTGCACAGTCTTGGTGAACGGGTCTGCGTTCTCGTCCCACACTTGTTCCAGCAAGTCCTCTGCACTGAGGGTAGCCGGTGCCGCTCGCATGAGCGCCTCCAGGACGGCGAACTCTTTGGCTGACAGATCAATCTGCTGCCCCTCACGCGTTACGCTATGTCGCAGGGGGTCAAGCTCGACGCCTGCCGCTCGCAGGATACGCGGGTGCGCCCTCGGCTTGCGTCGGGCGAGGGCACGGACCCGGAGAATGAGTTCGGGGAAGTGAAATGGTTTAGCCAGATAGTCATCGGCTCCGAGGCTGAGACCAGTGACACGATCCCCTGGAGTGCCGGCCGCGGTCAGCATCAGGACCATCACCGGCTTGTCACTCTCGGTAATCATACGGCACACGATGTCGCCATGGAGCCCAGGGAGGTCCCGATCGAGAATGACGACATCATAGGAGGAAACATCGAGTTTGGCGGTCGCCTCCAGGCCGTCGTAGGCGACATCGACGGCCATACCCTGGTCGCGGAGTCCCTCAGCGATATCGTCGGCCAGGCGCCGAACATCTTCCACGACGAGCACTCTCATGTCAGATCTCCTGGTTCGCGCCTGCGCCTGGCATGAGGCAGCGTAATGACGACCTGCAGACCACCCTCAGGCCGTGCATGCAGGCCGAGCGATCCACCATGAGCGGCGGCGATCGCCGTAACGATCGAAAGACCGAGACCAATACCACCGTCCGAAGCCGTCCGGTCGGCACCGAGGCGTCGGAAAGGCTGACCAAGCTCCTGGACCTTGCGTTCGTCAAGGAGCGGCCCGTCATTCTCCACCACCAGATAGGCGGCTGCGCCATCGCCCGTAATTGCCACCCCCATGAAGCCACCAGGCACGTTGTAGCGGATGGCGTTGTCGATGAGGTTCTCTACCAGGCGGGCCAGCAGGGTCCTGCTCCCGATCAACTCAGCGTCGCCCATGGTCTGCCGTACCTGGAGGCCCCTGGCGGCTATGGCACTGCGGCGCGTGGTGAGCGTGGCGGAAACGAGCTGGGGCAGTGACACCCTCGTAAGGCCGGTCAGGGTGCCCTGCTGCGCGCGGGCGAGGGCGAGGAAACTCTCGACGAGCCGATCGGCCTGGTCGAGCCCCTCGCGGAGTTTGCCTGCCAGGATGGTCACCTCTGGAGGCACGGGACCAGGCTTGCCGACCGCTACGTCGATGGATGTGCGCATCATCGTGAGCGGGGTTCGCAGCTCGTGCGCGGCGTTGGCAACAAAGCGCCGTTGCGCGTCAAAGGCGGCTTCCAGGCGTGCGAGAAGCCCGTCAATGGTATCCCCGAGATCCTTGAGCTCGTCGGGTGGTCCTGGCAGGGCGAGGCGTTCGTGCAAGTTCTTCTCAGAGATCTGCCGGGTGGTGGTCGTCATGGTCTGGAGTGGTCGGAGCACGCGACCGGCGACCACCCAGCCGAGCACGATGGCAATCACCGCCATGATGGAAAGGGCGATCCCAGACTGGACCAGAAGCTGGTGCAGGTCGGCTGCTGCCTGAGCACGGAGCAGTTGAGCAATAGGGTCGGTGCCGCTTACTTTGCTCGGAGTGCCTAAGCGAGGAGCGGTCGGTTGTGGAAGCAGTTCGGTTGGAACAGAGACTAGACCAGTGATTCGCTGCGCTACCAACACGTAGTTTATGGCGAGCAGGCCGGCGCCCGATGCAAGGAAGAGACTGCTATAGAGGAGGGTAAGGCGCAGGCGTACCGTGCGCCGGGGCAGGGGGAGCTTGAAACGTCCCTTCCACGGGCGGATCGGACCTCTTCTCGACCTCTTCAGGTCCGCTTTCCCCACATGCCAGCCAGTTCGAGATCTGGCACCCAGTTGTTGAGTGGAGTTCTTGAGTTTCATACCTCACCTATTCTAGCAAGCTTCCCCTGGTTTGTCCATCAAGAACACGACAGGGCAGAAGGTCTCTGCTCCGAGAGGGCAAGCAAACCGCGATCAAGCGGTTGGCCCGCGCGGAGCAGAAAGGCGGCAGCCCAAAGCCCTGGTTCGGAGGGAGCTGAAAAACTTCTTTCCCACGCCTCTCGCAATGCGAGATTATGAGCGCAACAGGTTTATCGCCTTCTCAATCTCAGGATCGTGTCCAGCCAACAAAGCCGCTGCTGTCAGCGGGACATTGTCATCGGGCGCTACCCCGATCCCATCAATGGTTTCTCCATGCGCTCCCACCTCGCTGAACGAGGGAATAAGGAGAGAACTTCCATCATCGAGCAGGTACACCCCTGCCGGGCCTGATACCCTTCCTCCAGTTCTCGTCCCAACAATCTTTCCTAGTCCCAGGTCTCGTACCGCTCCGGTAAAGGCATCACACGCTGAGACACATCGGCGGTCGGTCAGCACCACCAGCGGCTGATGCAGCAAGGGCACGGTGTAACTGGTGGAATTAGCCGTGTGCTTGCCATCCTGGTCAATGTCATAACTCCAGATTTTGTTATGGACGAACGCTCCCAGCAACTCCGCGACCCCCTCTGGGGCGCCTCCGCCGTTGGAGCGTAGATCGAGAATGATCCCACGCAGGTTTTTCCCCAGGTGCAATCCCTGGATGGCCTGTTCCACCAGCGTCGCGGCATTTGGCAAGAAACCGGCCATGTGGACATAGGCAATCGAATTGGCAAGCACACGCGCCGTGACAATCGGTGGAGGAGCATACAGCGCCGGTTGGAGGCTGACCGTCCAATGCTGTCCCGTCGAGGGGCGCGTGAGCGTCACCTGGACACGCGGCGCAGGTGTCTGGAAATCCTGTGGAAATGCCGGGTCGAGCCAGGACATGAGACCGGAATTGAACTGATCGTCCGCAAACGGAGCGATCCCATTCACCGCGGTAATGATATCGCCGGATCGTAATCCTTTGAGAGCAGCAGGCGAATCTGGGTCAACGGAGACCAGGAAAAGTGGAGGCTGCGCTTCAGGCAAAGCTGTCCCATCAACGGAATCTGCCGAGGTTGTGAAGCCTAAGCTGTAGGCTGCTCCGTGAGGAAACTGTTTTCTGAGGCTCTCAGGAAACGGAGCTTGCCTGATCCAGCGGGTATGATCGTTGTTCAGGCTCTGCACCATCCCCTGCATGATCGCTGCTGCGAGAGCCTGCTGGAGGCTGGCATCCTGAGGCAGAGCAGCACTCACCTGCTGGTACATCGCGCTGAACGCGTGCCAATCGCTCTGCCGGTTGCCGGTGAGCGCCGGGAGCATCGCCGAGGACTGATCTCTGCCTCTCCGGAGCAGTTCCTGGATGAGTCCGCTCAATGCGCCGTTGAGTAGGGTGCGATCATCGAGGGTTTTGCCGGTTACATAATGGTCAAACAAGCACCAGTAGGCTTGCTCGATGGTGGTCAGTGTCGTCGGCTTGAGGGGAGGAGGCGGCTCTCCGTTGGCTGGTGCGCTACATGCCGCCGGCTCCTGGCTAGACGTCGGCCCTTGCCCTCCCGTGCCTGTCTTTGCGGTTCCCCCAGAGGTGCAAGCGCTGAGCACGCAGAGAAACAGGGCGACTCCCAGCAGCACACGCATCCTTCCGCAAGGAAAATGGCTGTGATGGGACCTCATAGTGTGCTCTCCTTCTTTGGTATGCAAGAAAAACGAGATGGTCGTCAAACGGGACATGAGAGACGAATGAAATGGGCGGTTCCAGTAGGTGCCCATCGGCGCCGTATGCGTCTGCTACCACAATGCGAAGAATATCTGCGTCGGAGGCGACTCCAGCAAAAAAGCGGCGAGCTCGGCGCTCGTTCGGAGCAGGATGGCGTCACCACTTGGCGCCTCCCGCCTCGTCATCGGCCTCACGCTCCTGGTCCCACCGCGAGCTTGCCATCGCTCATGACTCCCACGCGCTGGGCGCGGCCCGCAAGGGAGGGGTCGTGGGTCACCAGCACCAGGGTGAAACGATGCTCATGCCAGAGTCGTTCCAGCAGCGCGAGAATCTCGTCGCGCGTGTCACCGTCAAGATTGCCCGTAGGCTCGTCGGCGAGCAGTACCTTCGGCTCCTTGACCAGGGCGCGGGCGATGCCAACCCGCTGTTGCTGCCCTCCGGACAGCTCCGAGGGCAAATGTCGCGCCCAATCGCCGAGACCCACAGCTTCCAGGGCCTGGGTGGCACGGGCGCGCCGTTCAGCAGAGCTGACCCGTCGCGGGACAAGGGCCGCCTCGACATTCTCAATTGCCGACAGGGTGGGCAAGAGGTTGAACGTCTGGAAGACGAACCCGACGAAGGCGGCACGAAACTCGGTGAGCCGGGTCTCGGGCAGCGTGGCCAAATCCCGGTCATCGAAGTTGACGGTGCCCATACTGGGGCGGTCCAGACCGCCAAGAATTTGCAGCAACGTGGTCTTCCCGCTACCGGTGCGTCCCTGCACAGCCAGCCACTCGCCATCCTCGATGACCAGATCTACACCTTGCAGCGCGCGGACCGTGCGGCTGCCGTTCTGATAGGTCCTGGTGACGCTCGTGAGCGTATACATTGGTTCCTCCTTGGTTTCTCTTTACTCGATCAATGACATCCTCGCGTGAAAGTCGCGCCTGGGGCAAGGCCGATCATGCTACCTGGGAGAGTGCCTCTGCCGGGCGCAGTCGGGCCGCCCGCCAGCTCCCAAACGCGCCGGCAGTGAGCGCACCGGCGATCGCCAGTGCCACCGCCAGCACCAGCGCATTGGCAGTGACCGGGGCGACCAGGTGCACGATAACCGTGCTGGTGCTGCCCGGTGCCGGCTGGTGCTGTATGCCGCTGCCGTTGAACAGGGTGTTCTGTGCCGGGGCGGAGCCGGGGTTCTGAGCGACGGTGGCCGAGAGGGGAGGAGCCACCACGTCCACCAGGGCGGCCCCGCCGAATCCCAAGGCGATGCCCAGTACGGCCCCGACGACCCCCACGATGAATGACTCGGCCATGACCTGGGCGATGATGCGCCTGCTGCGCCAGCCCAGGGCCTTGAGCGCGCCGAACTCACGGACTCGCCGAGCTACCGCCGCCATCGTCAGCAGACTCGCCACCGCGAACGCTGCGATGAGGACTGCGATCGCCAGCCAGCGGCCGAAGTCGCTGATCAGACTGGCAGCGGTGGCCAGTGAGCCACTCACCGCGCTCGCCAGGCTGCCGGAGGTGGTCACGGTCGCCGAGGGCAGCAGCTTCGCGATCTCAGCCTGTACGATGGGGACAGCAGAAGCGCTGGCGGCTGCCACATAGATCGTGTTCACCTGGTTCCTCAGATTGCTTACTCCCGGACCCATCCCTAAGGCCTGGGCACGCGCGAGGGGGATATAGACATCCGCGGAGCCGCCGCCCTGAGGTTGCCGGACGATCCCGATGACTGTGAAGCGCGTCTGGGCAATCGTGATCGTCGAGCCAACGGTTACTTTGTTCGCCGTCGCGTAGTTAGAGTCCACTACGGCCACGTTCGAGCTCTCATCGGAGGCTGCGAAGGTCCGTCCCGCGCTGATCTCGCCAGAGCCGAACGGGCCAAGCCCCAGATGAGCCAGATCCACCCCGTCGACAGTAAAGCTGGTCGGCGCGGGCAAATTCGTCGGCGGCTGCCCGCCCGGACCGAGACTCCCCTCTGACGGGATGGTCAGTTTCATATCCGTGAGGGTGAGCCCACCAGCGGCGGCGGCCACAGAGCGCAGCCGGGATATCGCCTCTACCGATGAGATGTTCAACGGGCTAAGCTGCCCGTTGAGCAGTTCGTCTACTTGCTGAGTCGTCGATCCAGGGCTGAAGGCACCTCCCGTATGGGACCCAGGGTGCGGTGCCTGGGTCACCGTGATGTCGGTGCCGATCCCGTAGAGTCCGTGCAGCACAGAGCTCTGGGCGTTCTCAACCCCGGCGGATGCAGCAGTCACCGTGACGACCAGGCCGATCCCTACGGCAAGTCCTAAGGCGATAAGGATCGCCTGGCGCATCCGCAGTCGCAACTCGTGTCGCAGGTACGTCAGAAAGAACATGGAAACCTCCTCTTGAAGAGCGTGAATAGAGTTAGCATAGAAGTGTTTGCCATCAAGCAGGCCGCGGCCATCACGGAGCACCGCCTGAAGACATCGGCCCCGCTGATACCTACGAGGGCGGCGCAAGGGACTTGCAGGCTTGCAGCCCATGCTGGAACTGTGGCGAGGTCGGATCAATCCCGCTGCCCGGCCCGAACACCGGCCCGTTGCCGGTCGGATTAGGGAAGTTCGGCACGCCATGGGACCGCATGCACTTGGCGAAAGCGACGGTGATACCAGAGGTAGATCTAGTTCCTGATGACGGGCTGCTGCCCGGGGTCGAAGGCCGGCTGCCTTTCGCCGCTCCCGATCCCGGCAAGCTGCTAGAACAGGCCACAGCGAAAAGAGCAAAGCCGACGACGAGCACAGTGAGCAGGTTCCTTGCCCGCTGCAGCCGGCTTCTCGGTCTGTCGCAAGAGCCGTCGACGTGGTTGGGTGTCTCGTTCATGTCGTCTCCTTTCCAGTTCGACAAGAGCGTCAGGGTGTCGTGCCACTCCCTTTCCGACGGATCGAAAAGAAGATCCCCACTCTTGCAGCATCGCGTTTGAGATGCGCAAGATCACCGCTGGAGCGAAACCCTGATCGTGTGTCTGAGGAGAGTGTAGGAGATCGCCGGTAACAGGGTGATAACAGATCTTGTTACGGTCCTGTTACCCCTTGTTGGTGACACAGGGCATATCTTGGCCGCACAAGAGATGATTTGACGAGCATGATATGAAACGACATGCAGCTAAAAAACGCTAGAAGCAACTGCTCAACAGCCGTTGGTACGGCGGGGTCTAGCATTGAGTCAGGCGCGTTTCCTTTGGCACCAAGGGTGAACAGTGGTGAGAGATACCCGGAGATATGTTTGAGCCACTTGAATGGACGCCAACAGTATATGCCAGTGGTAACGTCAAGCTGGGCATTCCTACGGATCGGTCAGCCAGGCTGAAATATCTGGGTTGGAAGACGAAAGAGGCATGTGAGCGGGTTCGGCGTCTTCAGGGCTTGCCCGATGACTTTGCCTTGCCCAATTTCACGGGGCAGGGGCGATTAAGGCCGCTGGCAACGGCCTTCCCTTGCTGTTGAGGGGAGCCATAGCTAAAGCGGTTTGGGAGGCCGTGTTGTCGGAGGTGGTGTCATGAGTGAGCACATCGGCATGAGCAGATTTGCGCTCTCGGTAGGCAGGGCGGATGGCGCGTTGGAAGCCACCAGTTTCCAGGACTTTGGCGCGCAGCACTTCAAAGCTAAAGCCTCTTGCGTTCCGTTGTACCGTTTTGATCAGTCCGTTCAGGGCCTCGGTGTAGGCATTGGAGATGGGATGATCGAAATAGGCAAAGATCGGTTCATACCAGTTGCTTACAGCAGTCAGCAGTGGTTGAAAAGTAGCTTCCAAGTGAGGCGGGATGCAGGCTTTCCAGTCTTGATAGGCGGCTTCTGCCTGTTCACGGTTGCTTTCCTACCAGATATTGAAAAAGCGCTCTTTGAGCCAGTAGGCGGCTTTCAGATCAGGAAAGTTCTCCGTCCAGCTTTCCAGGATTAGCCGTTTGCTTCCATCCAGATCGCGGTAGCGATGCAAGAGAATGTAGCGGTCATGCATCAGCCCGCGCCGAGCGGCCTCGGAAAGTTCTGCTCGCAGGCGCTTGCGTACCGTCTCAAGGCATTCGTTGGCCATTTTCACCACATGAAAGTGATCGATAATCACTTGCGCGTGAGGCAAGACGAGTTGCGCAGCGTCGTAATAGGGACGCCACATGTCGCAGCAGACCAGGGACACCTGTTCGCGCCCGCTCATGCGGGACAAAAAATGGATCACGGTGGCTTTGTTCCGGTCACGCAAGAGGTCAATGATACAGCGGTTGCCGATATCGCTAATGACGCAACGGGGCTGGTGGAGCAGATGCACTTCGTCAATGCCAATAGTGGTGCTGATGGCTTTGGGCGGCAGTGTCGTGTGTTTTGTGTACTCCTGGAAGACACGGCGGACGGTTCGCTCATCGATTCCCACATCATGAGCAATGCTGGTAAAGGGGCGTCGGAGCGACTCTTGAGCCAGGTAGAGCACCAGGCGCTTCGTCATGGCGTGGATTTCATTCATGTCGGGAAGCTGTTCAAAGAAGGTTCGCTTGCAAGCACAGCACAGGTAGCGGAGCCGTTGCACCACAATGCCCGTAGGCTTGCCTCGGATGGGGATATCCATGAACAACTGTGCTTTGACTTCATGCCGGTGCAGGTGAGAGCTACCGCAATGCGGACAGCACAAAACCACCGCCGTGGGTTCGGCGGTGATCTGGTACCGATGCGCGCTCTCTTCTACACTCAGAATACGCCAGTGTTCCCACCCCAGGATGTTCACGGACTCTCCCCAATGGCCCAGGTCGTTGAGAAGGCATTCTTCCCTGCGGTGATAAATCCGGTAAAAGAAGGAAGAGAAGGAGGACGATCATCATGGTTTCCCACGCGATACGCCGATTTTGGGACGATGTTTACTGTAGAGCTATCCCACGCGATATGCCGAATAGCCTGATTTTCATCCTGCGGCGATTGGCTATGGATGGCGAACCAGTTTTGTGCGAGAAGGGCACAAGTTGTGCTCCCCAATATGTCACATACCAGAGAGGACTATGTAGAAGCGCTGAGAGGCAATGGGTTCAACATTGTTGAGGTGATAGACATCCTTGTAGGCGAGGTGCCGGACGGGTATTTGCCAGAAGGGTTCGCGCAGAGGCATAGGGAAAAGTTGTTTGGCTTGCTTATTCTGGCCCAGAGAGTCTAAATCAGGCTGCCTTTGCATCATCTTCTGTGGGAATCACCGCGTGAACATCACTCTGGTTTGACACCATGAAATGGGCCGAACAGGCTTTCTCTGATGAGTTGGGGTAGCAGAGAGGGAGGCTCTTGGATGCCGCTCGCTTGGATATCCATTGAATAGGGTGAGTGTGGCCTATGCAAAAAAGGAACAGACAATCGAACCAACAGAACTCTCAAGAGATGCGAACCTTGCTCAATGAAAAGCAGTGGAGGCAGTATCTTGCTATCGAAGCGCAAAAGAGAGGAAGTGTGACAGAGGTGGCCAAGAGTGCGGGAGTTTCCAGAAATACGGTGAAACGAGGATTGCAGGAACTGGAAGCCGGAGACCTCTATCGACCAGGAGAGCGCCTTCGGAAGACGGGCGGCGGAAGAAAGAAAGAGAGAGCGCGCGATGCAATGCTGCAAGCCGACCTGGAAAGCTTGCTTGATCCTAAAGGCGATCCGATGAGTCTGCTGCGATGGACGGCCAAGTCTTTAGAGCAATTGGTCCAGGCTCTCACAGCCAAAGGACATCAGATCAAGAAATCGGCCCTGGCCGATCTGCTTCATGAGATGGGTTTCTCGTTGCGTGCCAATAAAAAGAACATCGAGGGGACCTCCCATCCCGATAGAGATGCTCAATTTCGCCACATCAAAGAGCAATGCCAGCAGTTTGAGCGGCAGGCCAACCCCTGTGCTGGCTACGTAGCATATCCGTTCCAAAAACAAGAAGGAAACCGTCAAGCAGGAAACTTTCATGCCACCTATCTCATACGTTAATGATACTGGTGGCGAAGTCAAAGAGTCCATCTCAGGCCGCCTGCTTCATGGCCCGTTTGAAAGGAGAGGTGCGGGTCTGTTCCGGCGCTTCTCCTCGCAGCCAACTCATCAATTGAATGACTTTGACGGCGGCAGCAACGGCCACATGGCCCAGATGGGTTTTGGGCAGACCGATATAGCGCGAGCGGCGTAAGCCCATCGCGCGCACTCCTTGCGAATGGGTCCCCTCAATGCCTGCTCGATGGCGATACGTGTCCTTGAACTCATCCATCTCCTCGCGCTTGCGTGCTGCAAGCAGCGCCAGCATCTGCTCTCGGGGGTGCAAGGTGAGCGTGCGCCGAGTCGTTCCGGTACAGCAGGCTTGAGCAGGGCAGACCTTACAGTCACTTTGAGAAAACTTTACCTTGATGAGCGATTTGCCTGCATCTTGGACCGGGGTCCAGCTCGAACTCGTTCGGCCCTGTGGGCAGGTAACGGTCTCCGCTTCCCAATCGATGCCGAAGTGCGTGAGGTCATATCCAGTTTCCGCTTGATACCAATGCGTTTTGAGCGTGGGGCCAACCAGGTCCACGCTATAGCCTGATTGACTCCGGACAAGATTGGCGCTCGTGACATATCCGGCATCGACGAGATGGTGCCTTGGGAGGAGCTTCTTTTCGGCCAGACCGGTGTGGATCACGGAGAGCACCCCCTCATCGACTTCTAGGAGCTTGGGTCGTCTCGACATGGGTGATCAGTTGCGGAGCCAGATCACTCGCAGGTTTGGGTGAAATGCACCTTATAGCCGACCCACAAGGTAGTGCGTTTCTTGCCATATCGTGCGTCCTTGTCATAGGGGGAGTTGATGAGCTGGGCCGCAGGGAGAGCTGGCTCTTGCCGCCACTGCCCACCTTGGTCGAGCGGTTCAAACTGTTGCTCGAAGACTCGTGCGCAGCGTCTCGATGGCAGGCAGCGTTTTCATCCAGTCGGCAGTGCTGGCAGCATCCAGCGCATGCAGGAGAGTCCAGCCGTCGGGTTCCCACTTGATTGGCATAGTGCTTCCGCTCTTCCTCCTCGCTTTCAGCAAGCGTTCATGTTCAAGTCGTTCACCATAGCGCTCAACCCACTCAGCCGGTACGTAGGCACGCACCCACTCGGGGGCGACTTCGGAGAGCGCATTCAACACGTAGACCATGGTCTGAGCGACGCATAGCACCCGGTTGAGTGCGCGAATCTTCGCCAGGATATGGGTTGAGTCGGTACGCTGCCGTCCGCGGGCTTTGAGCCACCCACCTTCTCGGCAGCGCTCCAAGAGCAGATCTAATAAACGCTGCTCGGCATTGCCCGCGACTAGGCGAGAGCGGAACTCGGAGAGCACGGTATGGTCAAATCCGGGATCGCAGAGGTCCAGGCTGAGGGCGTATTTCCACGCGAGCCGGTCACGCACGGCATCAGCAGCCTGGCGATCGGTCAAGCCTTCCAGAAATTGGAAGAGCGTCACCAGTGCCAGGCGCCACGCAGCTAAAGCGGGTTGGCCATGGGGAGGAAACAGGTCAGCAAAGGCCTCATCGGTGTAGATCGTTCCCAGCGTATCACGCAACTGCATCAAAACATTTCCCCGTGGAAACACGGCGCGAGCCACATGAGCGGTTTCTTCTGGAACTGGTGGAATTGGGAGAGCTTTGAGCAACATGGATCACCTCCTGGAGGAGCAAGCAACAAACTGTTCATCGCCTCCATAGTAATGGATGAGGTCTAGTCACTCCTTTTTGACTTCGCCACCAGTATCGTTAATGGCAAAGAACCAATACAGCTCTCATGAGTGCTCGAATTTGGTACGGATATGCTACGTAGCCAGCACAGGTAGGCGATCCGATATACTGGAATCCCTGAGCATGGAAAGCACTCTCCGTACCCTACAAGCATCATAGCATAGCGTCCCTATCGTCATCCCAGCTCCCCGCGAAGCGATTCCCAGGGACATATTCTCATCGCTTTCCGCTCACTACGGGCAGCAAAAGAACCACTGGGTATGGAGCAGTGATACCGCTTCTGATGAAACGGATTTCTTGGCGTTTGCACTGGCCTGTCTGTGACTAGTCACAGATCTCATGGATGTCAGCCTGCAGCAGGCAAAACCCTGTTCGAGAGGATGTCATCAGAAGCGCCAGCACCTATGCCAGATAGCTGACCCCTTGCTAGCCACCAAGAATGCAGCGACGAAGACCGAATGTAGAACTGCCGCATTCGGGACAGAGGAGTGCGCCGATGTTTGAAGGATTGAATGCCATTCCCTGGGCTGAGCTTCAGCATGCCTACGGCTCAGCCGAGGAAGTACCCGTATGGCTGCGCCAGCTCGCGTCGGACGATGAACAGGTCCGCCAGCGAGCGATGGGCAGGCTGGGAGGATCTCTCGAACACCAGGGAGGGATTTACCCAGCGACGGCCTACGCCGTGCCGTATCTCATCGCCTTGCTCGAGGAGCCAGCGAACCGGGGGAAATATGAGATTCTTGGTTGGCTTGCTGCCTTCTACCGGGCCTCTCCGCTTGATGAGAAGATGTGGTATGGCGAGGAGGGGACCGAGAGCTATGGTGCGTGGGGGGGAATGCCTCGACACATTCCATACAAGGATACCCACGCGACAATCGAAGCGGGCATGCCACTCTACCTCAGGTTGCTGGATGCCCCCGCTTTGATCGACCGTCTAGAGGCAGCGCACCTGCTGATCCACTTCTTTGCGCGAGCGCAAGACCTCTGGCCAACGCTACAAGCGGCTCTCGAGCGTGAGCCGACGGAGGCGGGCCAGGCTGATCTGGTGCTAGAGCTGGGTCGCCTGGCTAAACAGCTTCCGGAAAAGCAGTCATTTTTCCTAGAACGCTTCCAGACCGCTCAGAGTGAACTGGTCCGCTTTGCAGCGGCGCTCGTGGTGGCGCGGCTCGCCAAAGCAGCCACACCAGAGGAGGTTATGCACCTCCTGGTGCGGGTGATGTTGGAGGCGCCATCCTCGCTTGATCTCTATCTCCGATTCCCCTGTGGGGGAACCTATCCCTGGAGTGCGGCCTTGTGGGCGTTGTCCAATCTGGGACCAGCGCGGCTCGCGGATCTTGCGCCAGTGCTGGAGGAGCGTCTCGCCAAGAACCGGGATGCCTATGTGCTGGAACAAATGTTGATCGTGCGCTTGTTGCTCTTCATCGTCTTTGCAGAGCCAGCGCACCACGGCCATCCCGCCAGGTCAGCAGAAGCGCTCACCGCCCAGCAACGTCAGAGCCTGCTGGTGCTGCTGGAGCAAGAGCAGTTGTGGCATGATGGCAATTTCCTCGGCTTGCTCAGAGCCTATGGCGTCCCAGCCACCCGGAAGGGTCAGTCAGCGTATCTAGGGCGAGAGGCATCAGCAGAGCTTACCACAGCAGAGACGCCCAACCCGTGGACACGTCGTGTACTCAAAGCGGCCTTTCCGGACGTGTTTATCTATAAATACGGAGGGCCAGGGCTACAACGCGAGGACAGCCAGGAAGATGATGTGATGGAAATCAATGATGGGCTGCTGTTTCGGTTTCCCCGGCACGCCGAGGCGATGGAGGCCATGGAGCGAGAAATCGCACTGTTGCGGATCCTGCTAGATCATTTGCCGCTACCGATTCCGAACCCTAAGCATTCAAGCCAGGGCACCCGTGAGGTAGGACGCGCCTTTATGGGCTTTGTCAGCTTGCCTGGCAAGGCCTTCTCGAAGGGCTTGCTCGAGTGTGTTGACGGTGAAGAAACCGTCCAGCACCTCGCCGAGCAACTTGCCTCATTCCTCTGGGCGCTCCATCAGTTTCCCCTTGCTCAAGTGGCTCACCTTGCGCTGCCACCGGCCCCGAACCGTAAAGCGATAGAAGCGCTGTATCTGAGGGCGCGCGAAGACCTCTTTCCGCAGATGCCGCAAGATCGGCAAACACAGATCACTGACCAGTTTGAAGCCTTTTTGGGGACGCCTGAGCTGTTTGTCGTGACGCCGGTGCTGGTGCATGGGAATTTCGGCCCAGAGACCGTCCTCTACGCGGCGAAGGAGCGCCGCATCAGCGGCGTGATCGATTTCAGCCACGCGTGTCTGGGTGATCCAGCGCTTGATTTTGCCCGGCTCGTTGGGCCAGCGGGCTATAGCGAGGATTTCCTGCAGCGCTGGGTACCCATCTATCCTGAGCTTCCGGCGCTGCTTCCACGGGCAAAGTTCTACGCAGTCGTCGTGAATGTTGAAGAGGAGGTACGCCAGCGTGGGGAGCAAGAGCAACGAGCGGCAACCCCTTCTCCCTTCCCAGAAATTGATCGGATTTTCAGAGAAAGTCCCAAGTTGCGGGCAGGTGAGGATGAAACACCGATCGGTGGCTATTTCTAGTAAAGCATAGCTCACCAGTCTACTGGTATGGGAGCTTGCCGCTTACCCAACTACCGATGCTTTGCTCCCTTCCTGAGGATGGATAACAGGGGTGAGGCATCGTCTGCCTCACCCCTTTGATGAGGATAGGCTTTTCTGCTGTTCAGTACAACGCGCTGGAAGCTCTGTCCAGCATGATTGTTCCTGTTGGTCTGGTCGCAAGGCATGTGATTTTACCCAAGATGTTGCGATAGCCAGATGGTATGTATTGCAGGGAAAATAGGAAGCATAGTATCGCAACATCCACGAAACCCTGGGTAAAATCACACAGGCTTCCCACCACTAGTTTCTCGTGTCCGGGTTACGAACCCAATCTGCCTTGACATGCATCGAATACTGTTGGGATTTACCTGAATGCTCGAATGCATTTCCAGACTTGCCAAATTTTGAGTGGAATGTTCGACAGGCATCCGATCTGGAAAAGCCATCCAAACATTCGGGCCAATTATGCTCAGGATTGAGCGCACTTGCACCCTGCCGAAATTACCAATTGACAAGAAGCAGAAGCCGCCCCACAAGCGATTTCTCGATAGACGAGTGGGGCTCTACCGGCGTTTTGTGGGAAAAGCCTCTGCCCCATAATATGGCGTTGCCCTTTTACCTCATGTGTTTCTCTCTCCTTCCCATGCAGGTAACGGGCAATTTTGTCATCAAAACATGGCACAGATTCTTTGAAGTCCGCTCCAGAAGCGGCAGGACTGCTTGCCGGCATAACATGGCGTGGATGCGGGACATGGGTGTAATGGTAAATGCCCCGAAAAGTGAGCAGATTTTGCCCTCAAAGGTGAGCACTTGCCTCGAAGAGTGAGCAGCTCAACCATCGCCTAACAGTGAACCCTCTCCCGAGGCGGTTTGCTCATCTTGAGAGTTGTAAATTCAGACAGTCAACGTGGAGGACATCTCGTACAAAACCCGCATCATCCCGCATGGGAAACGGGGAAATCGTGGGAAGAACATGTCAGCAGCCCATTAACAACTTTCCCCGGGATGATTGCTTGTTCCTGCTCTTTGCGTAATGTTGGGCAATCTAAGCGGAGGCGAGCAGATTCGCCAGGGCCTCGCGCGCCCCTTCATGCCCCTTGAGGGTCTCAATCAGAGCGGCCCTGAGCGCCGCCGCCAGGAGGATCCCCAGCATAGGAGTGGCCTTGTTCCCCGCTCTTGCCGCTAGCTCACCCAGCAAGCGCGCGATAGCGTCCCCCACATCGCGCGGGTCTGGCTCAGTGAGAAGCTTGCCAGCCTCAATGCGTAACGCGCCATCATAAGCGGCGAGCAGGGCCGCTTGCACCGCCCGCTTTGGCTCAACGCTCTCCGCGGCTGCCTCCATGCGGTCTATGATGCGGCGGGTCATGTCATCGCGTAGGAGGCCATAAAACGCCATCTTCGATTTGAAGTGATGATAGAGGGGGCCAGTAGTAACGCCCGCTTCAGCGGCGAGGCGATCAACATCGATCGCCTCATAGCCATGCTGACTGAAGAGCCGGATGCCAGCGCGAATAAGCTTTTCCCTGGTGGTGCCTGGAATCGGGATATCATTTCGCATAGAAAATATGTGCCAAATCTCTTGACAAGAAGGATATATTATCGTTATAGTAATTATAACGTTGTTATGGAAACGGTGTCAAGCAAAGCAGAAAAGCGGAAGGAGTACACATGCTATGGATGGTCATACGAGCTTTATCATTATGCCAGTCCACGACCTGAAGAGCGCCTTGGCCTTTTACCGTGATCGGCTTGGATTGCTTGAGGCATGGAGGGAAGGGGAAGGCACAGTCGCGTTTCAGCTCCCCAACACGGACGTTCAACTGCTGGTCTCTCTCGTCGAAGAGGATTCTCCGTTGACTGCCGGGCCCGGGTTTACGATCTCTTCAACCGACGAGTTCTATGCCGCGCATCAGGGGAAGCTTGACTTTCTCAGTGCGCCCGTGGATATTCCCCCTGGTCGCCTGGTCATCGCGAAGGACCCGGCGGGCAACACGCTTCAATTCCTGAGCGTCAGGCCCTCGGAGTAGGCAGATGAAACAAGGGAAGATAGTGATAAAACGCGCTCCTTAAGAGGACGTTTCTATGAATTCTTATATGTCACTCAATGACAGCAATGAGGAGGATTATGTTCATATGGTTTCTCGTGAGAAACGTCTCCGTTTCCGTGATCCAGCGCTCAACTTCTTCGTCCGAGATGTCGTGAGAGCAGTGCATTTCTACACCGACCTCTTGGGTTTCACCGAGACATTCCGCACACCAAAGGATGGTATTCCTGTCCATGTTGAGATGCGCCTTGGTCAATTTCTGTTGGCCGTTACGTCGGTTGATGCAGCATTGGCCGATCACGGGCTGGTCTTGAACCCTGGCCCACAGAGTGCAGAACTGATTGTCTGGACTGACGACACAGATGAAGCCTATGTGGCACTGGTGGAGAAGGGAGTCGTCAGCCTGAGCGCACCTCACGATTTTCGTCAGTCGCATCGCGTTGCCTGGGTTGCTGACCCAGAAGGAAACCCTATCCATATTGAGGGCCCATTACGCAGAAAGGAGTGAGTAAAGCGGACCGGCAGAGCTACATTATCTGGTGAACGAGCGTGAAGCAAAGGCTCGATTTGAGATCAAAACCAGATACCTCAACCACGTAATGTAGCTCTCCCGATTTGAGGACCTCCCTGTTTCTTCGGCGCTGCTGTTACGCCCTGGCTTTGTGCCTGCGGCGCAGGATGAGTAAGAAAGCCAGCAATCCGTAGAGGGGGAGACCGCCAATCAGCCAGCCGAGCCAGAGGGGAATGGCCGGTGGAGCGGTGGCCAGGATGGGCACCGCTGTCTGGAAGGCACCAGCGGGGCCGCTGACGGTGATCTGCAACATCCATTCGCCCTGAACGGTGATCTCCGCGTCACCCTGCACACTGTTGCGCACTGCAGGGTCGGAGCTGAAGGTTGCACGCACCGGAGTGGCGGGCACGTCCGAGGGATCGGGCACCGACGAGATCTGATAGGTGAGCGTCCCCTCCACGGCCTGAGTGGGTGCCACTGCGAAAGGCAGCGCGTAGCTGGCGTGAGCCGGATAGGTATAAAGGCTGACTTTCAGCCGGTAGGGTCCGGCCTGGGTCTGGACCACGCGGGCCGGAGTGCTGCCGTGGGTGGTCGCCAGGATCGAGTAAGTGATCTCGCCGCCTACGGCCAGCAAGGCCAGCACGCCAAAGGCCAGCAGGAGCATCTGGAAAGATCTGGGCATGGCTTATTTCTCCAATCCGCTGAGCGACTCACTGACGGTGCGGCCAAAAGTGATCCCCAGCCAGACTCCCGCGGCTCCCAGCAGGGCCGTCGGCAGATAGCCAGCCAGGCCGACCTGCAGAGCCAGAACGACCGGCAGGTAAGGAGAGATGCTGATAATGGGGAAGAGGCCGGACACCAGCGCGCAGACGATCAGCCAGAGGGTCTGCTTGCGGCGGGACCACTGGCGGCTCCGGGAGCGGCGCTCAATCAGGTTGATCAGGAAAGCCACCAGCACAGGGGTGAGGAACCACTCCAGCGCAACCACGGCGGTAAAAGGTGGCTGCTCGCGGTAGTGTAACTGCTCTACACTCTGCAGCCAGTCTGTGGCAGGCTGCACGAAACCAGCCATAATGCCGGCCAGCAGCAGATAGAAGCCTGCGACCGCTGGAGCTGCCAGGCGCCAGGGAATGACAGAAGAAGCGGTGACAAAGGTAAAGGCGATGAGCGTGCAGCACAGCAGAGGAAAAACGTTGATCGCGCCGACCCCGAAATTGATCAGATTCCCCTCTTTAAAAGCGTCAAACAGAAGCAGCGTAAAGAGGCTTAAGAGCGTCGCCAGAGCCAGCGTCGCCCCGACGTAGGCTGCCCGGCGCAGACCCGGCGCACCAGCTTGCTCCGCCAGATGAGCGGCGGAGAGCAGGAGGTAGGTCACTCCCAGGCTGACCAGGCCCATACTGGTCACAAACATAATATGGAACGGGGCCCAGATGGCCACGTCAATGCCATAGAGCGCGTGCCAGTAGGCGTCCAGGGGGAAAGCCACAGCAGCCAGCAAGGCAGCGTAGCCCACGATATACGCGCCCAGGGGCGCCCGGAAAATGGCGGCGAAGCCGTAACCCTGCAGCGCCACAGTCTGATTACGGCGAGACCAGAGCGTCTCAATCAACACCAGCACCAGGCCCGCCACGCCACTGATCGTCACACCGGTCAGCATCAGAATATGTGGGGGAATGAGCGTGCGATCGCGTCCAATATACGTATGCCATTGAATATCCCAGCAGGTGCCCTCCAGAAAAATGATCGTCCCCAGTGAGGCCACCAGTCCAAACGCCAGGCGCAGCGCCGAAACCTGCCGCAGCGAAACAGAGGAACCTGGCAGATCAGCCGAAGTGAAACGTGTATCAAGAGCCTTAGCCATGCAAGAACAGTCCTTTCATCGTATCGAGATGAATCATCGATTGATGGTAACACAGAAAAATGGAAGACTTTTCAGTAACAGCATCACTTATCACTTTAGCCAGAGTATCAGGGATTCACGCCACTTTGCACGGTTGACCATTTGATACTCTGACGCCCTGTTCCTGCGATGGTGAAGCAGAGTCGTCGTCCGTCAGGCAAGTGAGGTTGAGCTGGCGATCATTAAACGGGCGCAGCTCAACCCAGACCGTTTGCTTCCCTTCAGTCACGCGGCCTGGGAGGCGGAAGAAAGGGACGAGCCGGTGCCACGTCGCGTGGGCATACGTCACGGGAAACCAGCGCTTCCGTACCCACATCCCCAGATTCGCAGGGTTGGAAGCAGGTTCGATCCCGCTGCGGCGGCCAACAGGAGGAGACCACCAGCCCCATCCTCCCACGCACCTGGCTGATTTTTCCCCCCGGCGGGTCGCTCTTGTGAGCGCCGCCCGGACCCGATTGAGATGGGTCACTCTCACCCGCACCCCCACCGCTCCTCCAGCAGGGCTTGGACCGCTTTTCCTGACGCGTGCGGATGGTGCTGGTAATACCTTTCCAGCCAGGTACGGA
>WNGN01000448.1_pt1 | contig 55579 bp, 63 predicted proteins | sample 5400561 | NCBI WGS metagenome assembly WNGN01 (sample SAMN13153379, study PRJNA577476) | soil metagenome | isolation source: 115 cm soil or saprolite under Garry oak tree replicate 2 | place: USA:California | collected 2016-06-15 | reverse complement strand
GGTTCCGCTTGAGGGCGCGCCAGAAGGCCGTCAGCGGCGTCCCCGCCGCACGCCCACGCGGATTCGTGGATCGATCAGGCTGTAGGTGATATCGGCGACGAGGTTCGCCATGAGCGTGAGGGTGGCGACGATGACGAGGTTCCCCATGATCACCGGATAGTCGCGCTCGAACACGGCCTGCACCATGAGCTGCCCCCTGCCCGGGATCGCGAAGATCGACTCGACGATGACGCTGCCGCCGATGAGGCCGGGCAGCGAGAGCCCGAGGATCGTGACGATCGGGAGCAGCGCGTTGCGGAGGGCGTGCTTGCCGATCACGATGGCCTCGGCCAGGCCCTTGGCCCGCGCCGACTGGATGTAGTCCTGGCGGACGACCTCGAGCATCGACTGGCGCATGTAGCGCGAGAAGCCGGCGAGCCCGCCGAACGTCGCGACGAGGATCGGCAGGAGCAGGTGGCTGACGAAGTCCCACTGCTGCCGCCAGAACGAGAGGTACTCCCAGTTGAGCGAGCGCAGCCCCGAGATCGGCAGCCAGCCGAGCTGCACGCCGAAGAGGATCATGAGGAGCAGGGCCAGCCAGAAGTCGGGCGTCGCGAAGCCCACGAAGACGAAGACCGTCGTCACCTTGTCGAAGAGCGAGTACTGACGCGTGGCGGCGAGAACCCCGATAGGGACGGCGAGAACGACGATGACCAGCATCTCGATGATGTTCAGGAGCAGCGTCACCGGCAGCCGCTCGCCGATCTTCTGCAGCACCGGCCGGCTGTCGGGAGAGAACGACTTGCCGAAGTCGAGCCGCACGATGCGGGTGAGCCACTTCGTATACTGGACGTGCAGCGGCTTGTCGAGGTCGTACAGCTCGCGCAGGAGTTGCCGGGCCTGCGCGTCGGACTGGACCGACAGGTCGCCGGTCTGGATCTCCGCGGGCTCGCCGGGTGCCAGATGGATCACGAGGAAGGAGACGAAGGTGATGCCGAGCAGGAGCGGGATGGCGAGGAGGAGTCGCCGCAGTGCGTACCCGAGCATGGCGCGCTATTGTATCCTAGCCCGCGACGTCACCCCGCCGTGTAGCGCTGGAGGTGCTTCGGGACGTACCACTCGTTGAAGTTGTAGAGGATCCCGTTCGCCGACGGGACGATCCCGCGCACGCGCGAGGAGACGACCGGGAGCGCGTCGCGGAAGTAAAGGAAGACGATCGGCTGGTCCTCGGCGAGGATCTCCTGGAGCCGGGCGTAGGATTTCTTCCGCTCCTCCTGGTGGCAGGACGTGCGTCCTTGCTCGAGCAGCGCGTCCACCTCGGGGTTCGCGTACGAGATCTGATTGAGCTCGTCCGGGCCCGTCTTCGACGAGTGCCAGATCTCGTACTGGTCCGGGTCCAGGCCGATGCCCCAGCCGAGGATGATCGCCTCGAACCGCCGCTTCTTGATGTACTCCTTGAGGAAGGACGCCCACTCGATCACGCGGATGTCCACCTGGACGCCGAGCTCCTTGAGCGACGCCTGGACGATTTCCGCGACCTTCTTGCGCTCGTCGTTGCCCTGATTGGTCAGGAGCTCGAACGCGAAGGGCTGGCCGTTCCTGACGAGCAGGCCGTCGGCGTTCCTCTCCTTCCAGCCGGCTTCCGCGAGCAGCGCGCGCGCCTTGTCCATGTCGTAGGCGAACCTTTTCACGTTCGGGTTGTACGCCCAGGTGCCGGGCTTGTACGGGCCCGTCGCCTCGCGCCCGAGGCCGAGCAGCACGCCGTCGATGAGCTCGCGCTTGTTGATGGCGTAGGCGAACGCCTGCCGGACGCGCCGGTCGGCGAACCGCGGGTCCCTCAGGTTGAAGCCGAGGTACGTGTAGGCGTTCGCCGAGTACTCGTATTTGTGATACGCCTTCCGGAAGGCCGGGTACTCCGTCTGGCGCTTGAACTGGAGCGCCGTGAGCCCCGCCGAGTCCACACCCTTCGCTTTCAGCTCGAGGAAGATCGTCGCCTGGCTCGGGATGATCCGGTAGACCACGCGCGAGATGTACGGCCGCCCCTCGAAGTAGTCGGGGTTGGCGACGAGCACGACTTTCTCGCCGGGCTTCCACTCCTTGAACCTGTACGCGCCCGTTCCGATGGGGTTCGACCGGTTCTGCGGCGCGTCGCGGAGGCGGCCCTCGCGCACGTAGGGCTCGAGGACGTGCTTCGGCAGCATCCAGATACCCCAGCTCTGCAGCGCCTTCGCGTACGGTTGCGTGTAGCGGACGTGGACCGTGTAGGGGTCGGGCGCCTCTACCGACGCGACCGCGCGGAAGTCTTCGCGGTAGGCAGTCGGGGTCTTCGGGTTGATCATCGTCTCGTACGTGAAGACGACGTCCGCCGCGGTGAACGGCTCACCGTCGTGCCAGCGCACGTTGCGCCGCAGGTGGAATTCGAGATCGAGGCAGTCCTTGCTGAACCGCCACGACTCGGCGAGCTCGCCGATGAGGTTGAGGTCACGGTCGCGCGTGACGAGGCCGTTGTAGATCAGCGAGCCGACCTCGAACGACGCGCTGTCGCTGAGGACGTTCGGGATCAGGCCCGAGATGTTGCCGGTGAGCGCTTCGATGAAGGTGTCGCCGTGGGCGGGCTTCTCGCTCGGCGCCGCATCGTCGGCCACGAGGTCGGCCTCGACCCCGCAGCCGGCGAGGCCCAGCGCCAGGATCAGCGCCAGCCGCGCGAACGGAGCCCGCCGCTTCACGTTAGCGCGGCTCTGCCGGAGACGCGGGCGCTGCTGGCGCGGCGGGCGCCGGCGCCGCCGGGGCCGGCGCGGCGGCCGGCGGCGGCGCAGCCTCGCGCACGATGGAGCCGCCGCGCTCGCCGCCCAGCAGCGCCAGGCTGAACGACGTGATCGTGAAGATGATGGCGATCACGGCCGTGATCTTGCCGAGCACCGTGGGAGTGCCCATGGAGCCAAAGACCGCCTGGCTGCCGGCACCCCCGAACGCCGAGCCGATGTCGGCACCCTTCCCGGCCTGCAGGAGCACGATCCCGATGATCGCGAAGGACGCGATGATGTGAACAACGATCAGGACGATGGTCACTCTGTCATTCCTTCGCCGCCGCGCCGGAGCGCGCCGCTTTTCTCACGATAGCAACAAATCCCGGCGCGTTCAGGCTCGCGCCGCCGACCAGCGCGCCGTCGACCTCGGACTCGGCCACGAGCCCGTCGACGTTCTCGGCCTTGACGCTGCCACCGTAGAGGATCCGGATGCTCTGAGCGACCTCCTTCGACCCGAGCTCCGAGAGCAGACCGCGCAGGTACCCGTGGACCTCGCCGGCTTGGGCCGGTGTCGCGTTGACGCCCGTCCCGATGGCCCAGACCGGCTCGTAGGCGAGGACGACCTTCCCGAGCTGTGTGGCCGTCACGCCGGCGAGCCCGGCGCGCAGCTGGCCCTCCACCGTCGTGAAGGTAAATCCCTGGCGCCGCTCCTCGGCGGTCTCGCCGACGCAGAGGACGGGCGTGAGGCCATGGGCCAGCGCCGCGCGGAGCTTTAGATTAATCACCTCGTCGGACTCGCCGATCTCCTTGCGCCGCTCGGAGTGCCCGAGGAGGACCCAGCGGCAGCCGAGCTCGACGAGCATCGGGGGCGAGATCTCGCCGGTGTGCGCGCCCGCCGGCTCGTGGTGGCACGTCTGCGCTCCGAGCTGGATCGGGCTGCCCGCGAGGACCTCGGCGACGGCGGCGAGGGCGGTGAAGGGCGGGCAGACGACGACCTGCACCCCGCGCGGCCGCTTGATCGCCTCGCGGATCGCACCCGCGAGGGTGCGCGCCTCCGCGACGGTCCCGTGCATCTTCCAGTTGCCGATGACGATCGGCGTCCTCACACCGGCGCCTCGGTGAGCGCCTCGACGCCCGGGAGCCGCCGGCCCTCGAGGAACTCGAGAAACGCGCCGCCGGCCGTCGAGACGTAGCCGATCCGCTCGGTCACGCCGGCCTCCGCCAGGGCGGCGATGGTGTCCCCGCCGCCGACGACCGAGAACGCCGACGCCTCTGCGACGGCGCGCGCCACCCCGAGCGTACCGGCGGCGAAGGGGGTCTTCTCGAAGACGCCCATCGGCCCGTTCCAGACGACCGTCTGCGCCGTGCGCATCATGGCAGCGAAGGTCTCGCATGTCCGCGGCCCGATGTCGAGCCCCATCTGATCGGGCGGGATCTCGCGGATCCCGACCGCGCGCCCGGAGGCGCTGTCCACGCTCGCCGCGACGACCGTGTCGAGGGGGACGACCAGGCGGACGCCCCGGCGGCGCGCCGCGTTGAGCGCGGCCCGGGCGGTCTCGACGCAGTCGGCCTCGACGAGCGACCGGCCGACCGGATGGCCGAGCGCCAGGAGAAACGTGAACGCCATGCCCCCGCCGACCAGGAGCGCGTCCACCCGTCCCAGCAGGTGCTCGACGAGCGCCAGCTTGTCAGACACCTTCGCGCCCCCCAGGATCGCGACGAGCGGCCGCTCGGGCGACTGGAGGATGCGGCCGAGTGCGGACAGCTCCTGCTGCATCAGCAGGCCGGCCGCGGCGGGCTGCACGTAGCGCGTGATCGCCACGATCGACGCGTGGGTCCGGTGCGCGGCCGCGAACGCGTCGTCCACGTAGCAGTCGGCGAGCGCGGCCAGCTCGCGGGCGAACCCGTCGTCGTTCGCCTCCTCCTCGGGGTGAAATCTCAGATTTTCGAGCAGGAGGGTCTCCCCCGGCTTGAGCGAGCGGGCGCGCGCGAGCGTCTCCGGGCCCACGCAGTCTGGTACCAGCTCGACTCGCTGGCCCAGGAGCGCCTCGAGCCGGTCGACGACCGGACGCAGCGAATACTCGCGTGCGACCTTTCCTTGAGGCCGCCCGAGGTGCGAGGCGAGCACGACCGCCGCGCCGGCCTTGAGCGCGTACTGAATCGTCGGCACGACCGCGCGCAGCCGCGTGTCGTCGGCGACCTCTCCGCCGGCGAGCGGGACGTTGAGGTCGGCGCGGATGAAGACGCGCTTGCCCGCCAGGTCGAGCTGCTCGATCGTTAGCTTGGGCAATTAGAGCGTCTTGGCGATGAACCGGATGAGGTCGCGTACCCGGCACGAGTACCCCCACTCGTTGTCGTACCAGGCGAGGACCTTGACCAGGTTCCCCTCGATCAGCGCGGTCGAGGGCAGATCCACGATCGACGAGTGAGGATTGCCGTTGAAGTCACACGACACGAGCGGCTCCTCGCACACCTCGAGGATGCCCCGGAGCCTGCCGGCCGCGGCGTCGCGGAACGCGTCGTTCACCGCGTCGACCGTCGCCGGCTTCTCGAGCTCCGCCACCAGGTCGACGACGGACACGTTGGCCGTGGGAACCCGGATCGCGAGCCCATCGAGCTTGCCCTTGAGCTTCGGCAGCACGAGGCCGACCGCGGTGGCCGCGCCGGTCGTCGTCGGAATCATGCTGAGCGCCGCGGCGCGGGCCCGGCGCAGGTCCTTGTGGGGGAAGTCGTGCACGGGCTGGTCGTTCGTGTACGAGTGGACGGTCGAGGCGAAGCCGCGCTTGATGCCGAACGCGTCGTCGAGCACCTTGACGGTGGTCGCCAGACAGTTGGTCGTGCACGAGGCGTTCGAGATGATCCGGTGGCGCGAGGGCTCGTACGCGGCCTCGTTGACGCCGAGGACAAGCGTGACGTCCGGGTCCTTCGCCGGTGCCGTGATGATCACCTTTTTGGCGCCCGCCTGGAGATGCTTGGAGGCGGTTGCCGTGTCGCGGAAGATGCCGGTCGACTCGACGACGACGTCGACCCCGAGCTCCCTCCACGGGAGCGCCGCCGGATCCTTCTGGGCGCAGACACGAACCTCGCGCCCATTGACGAAGATGGCCTCGCCTTTGGCCTGGACGTCGGCGACGAGGGTCCCGTGAACGGAGTCGTGCTTCAGGAGGTGCCCGAGCGTCTTGGCGTCGGCCAGGTCGTTGACGCCGACGACCTCGATGTCCTTCGACTCGAGGGCCGTGCGGAAGAAGACGCGTCCGATGCGACCGAACCCGTTGACGCCGACGCGAGTGCTCATCAGAGGGCTCCTTGTGGGGACGACGGACCGTCGATCACGACAGCTCGGACCCAATTATACGGCGGCTCAGCGGACACGGGCAACTGTCACGGCGCCGATACAGCCGGCGCCGGCCGCGCGCAGCGCTCGTGCGCACTCGGCGAGCGTCGCGCCCGTCGTCAGCACGTCGTCGACCAACAGGACGTGGCGATCGGCGACGGCGGGTGCCGCCCGGAACGCGCCGCGGACGTTCGCCATGCGCTCGGCGGCGTGCAGGTCGCTCTGCGGCTTGGTCGCGCGCTCGCGCGCGAGCCAAGCCGCCCGGACGGGCACCTCGAGCCGTCTCGCGATGCGCTCGGCGAGGAGGGCCGCCTGATTGAAGCCGCGTTCCCATTCCCGATCGCGGGCGAGCGGCACGGGGACGACCGCGGCGATCCCGTCGCGGAGCGTCGCGCCGCACTGCTCGACGGTTAGGTCGGCCAGCGGCCGGGCCAGCGCCCGCCGGCCGCCGAACTTGAGCCGATGTAACGCCTCACGCGTCACCCCGCCGTACACCGCCGCGCTGCGCGCGTAATCGTACGCCGGCCCGTCGGCCACGCACGTCGAGCAGACGGCGGGAGGCGGGGGACCCTCCTCCGGGTCATCGAAGGGCGCCTCGATGGCCCCCTCCGAGCCGCGCTCCCGGCTCTCCGGCGGCTCGCGCATCGGCATCGGCGCGCCGCAGCGGTCGCAGAACGGCGGGGCGATGCGGTCGATCGCGTCCCAGCACGGTCCGCACAGGGGATCGCGGCGGCGCGGGCCGAGCTCGTTGCCACACACGGGGCAGAGTGCGGGGAAGACGAGATCGAGCGCCGCGATCGCGAGCCTCGGGAAGACCGCGAGGGACAACGGGGTCAGACGCGGACGGGACGGAGGGTGTTCCAGCGGCGGCAGGCGGGACACGGGTCCTGCCACAAGGCACTGACGGCCCCGCACGCGGCGCACCGGTGCGGCCACTCGAACGCGTGAGCGAGCTGGAGCGCGCGCCGGTACTCGTCGAAGGCCGCACGCGTCTCGCCGCGCCGCTCGAACACGGCGCCGAGATACGCGTGCACGGCCGGGAGGCCCGGCGCCCGCACCTCGACCTTCTCGAACTGGTCGGCCGCCTCGTCCAGCATCTCGAGCTCGAAGAAGACGCGGCCGAGCGCCAGGGCGAGCGCGGGCTCGTCGGGCGCACGCTCCAGGGCCTGCTGGTAGAGCGCGATCATCCGCCTGGGCCGCCCCTCCTCGCGAAAGCCACGCTCGAGCCGTACCAAGAGCGGAAGCGCCGGCTGCGCCTCCGCGGCGCGCTCCCAGACTCGCACCGCCTCGCGGCGATCGCCGGTCGCCTCGTAGGCGTCGCCGAGGGCGAGCGCTGCGGGAAGGAACGTGCGGTCCGTGCGGACCGCGTTCTTCAGGTGCGCGAGCGCCGCGGCCGTGTTCGACTGGGCGAGCTCCGCCCGCCCGAGCTCGTAGTAAATAATGACCAACCACTCGGTCTCGGCCGCCCGTTGCGTGGGCCCCACACCGCCGAGGATGCGCTGCTGGAGCTCGAGCGCCTCCCCCCACTGCGCGGCCTCGGCGGCGACGTCGCGCAGGCCACGTAACGCGCCGAGGTGGCTCCGCCGGGCCTGGAGGATCTGCCGGTAGAGCGTCCCCGCTTCGTGGGACCGTCCCGCCCGGCGGACGTCGTCGGCGCGGGCGAGCAGCGCCGCAGTCTCGGTGTCGTCCGCGCCGGGCGCGGACGCCCGGCGCCAGTCGAAGAGGCGCTTGAGGTCGAAGCCGACCGAGAGGAGCGTGCCGAGCGAGGAGAAGAGCGTCACGGTGAGGACGGGTGCGCGCGCGGCTGGCGTCGCGGGGCGGCGCCACGCACGCCTAGCCCGTGGCCATGCGCTCCTCTTGCTCGATCGCCCGCTGACAGTCGATGCAGTAGCGCGCGAACGGCAGCGCCTCGAGCCGCTTCTCGGAGATCGTCTCCCCGCACCGCTCGCACGCGCCGAAGGCGCCGTCGTCCAGCTTCTGCAGGGCGGAGACGACGTCGCGCAGCAGGCGCCGGTCACCATTGCCGAGCTCGAAGAAGAACTCGCGGTTGTACGCGGTGTTCGCCTGGTCGCCGAGATCCTTGATCGAGTCGTCGTCCTGGTCCTTACCGTAGAGCGCTGTCCGGCCGACCTCGTCCGCCAGCTGGCGCTGCTTCTCGATCAAGCGCTTCTTGAAGTACGCTAGTCGATCCTTCCGCATCGGGACCTCCCTCGCGACTCCGATGATGCGCACTTAAGACTGAGACGCTAACACGCGCCTGGGGAACGCGCAACACCTTGACCGGGTGATCATGAGCCGTCGAGGGACACAGCCGGGGCGTCGCCCCAGAGCCGCTCGAGCGAGTAGTATGCACGCGTCTCCTCCAGGAACACGTGCATCAGCACGTCACCGTAGTCGAGCAGGATCCAGCCGCTCGCGGCGACGCCCTCGGCGTGGCGTGGCCGCACTCCTTCGCTCCTGAGCTCGTCACGGATCGCGTCTGTGGTCGTCTCCATGTGGGTCGTGGACTTGCAGCTGCAGAGGAGGAAGTAGTCGGTGACGCTCGAGAGCCCTTGCAGGTCGAGCACGAGCACGTCCGTCGCACGCCTGTCGAGCGCGGCGCGTGCGGCGCGGCGGACTTTGCGCTCGGCCGTGAGCCCCGTCACGCCCCCTCGGTCCGGTAGAGCCGCTTGGCCTGGATGTACGCGGCGACCGACTCGGGGAGCCGGTAGGCCACGGACCGCCCCTCGCGCACCCGGCGCCGCAGGTCGGATGCCGAGATCGGCAGGGACGTCGCGCGCACGATCAGCGGCTCGTCGCCGATCTCCCGCACCACCTTCCGCACTGCGGCGCTCTCCGGGTCGAAGGCGCTCCCCACCCGCGGCACGACGACGATCCGGGCGAGCTGGGCGATCCGCCGCGGCTCGCGCCACGTCAGGAGGTCCATGAACGTCTCGGAGCCCACGATGAGGAACAAGTCCTCACGCGGGATGCGGAGCGCCTCGAGCGTGTCGACGGTGTACGACGGGCCCGCGCGGCGCAGCTCGAGGTCGGAGACGGCGAACCTCGGCTGCGCAGCCACCGCCAGCTCCACCATCGCGTACCGGTCTGCCGCTGGCGCCAAGTACGCGGGCGACTTGTGCGGTGGGACGGCGGCCGGCACGAACAGGATCCCGTCGAGGTCGAGGGCGTCGCGCACCTCGTCGGCGAGCAGAAGGTGGCCGAAGTGGATCGGGTTGAAGGAGCCGCCGAAGACCGCCGTGCGGGCCAAGCCTAGTCCGACGCCCGAGGTACCAGGAGCCGCACTATTCCCTCACTTGCCCATCGCCGACCACGACGAACTTCGTCGTCGTCAGCTCGCGGGCGCCGACCGGGCCACGGGCGTGGACGCGCGAGGTGGAGATCCCCATCTCGGCGCCCATGCCGAACTGCCCGCCGTCGACGAGCCGCGTCGACGCGTTGACGAGGACGACGGCCGCGTCCACCTCGCGTGTGAAGCGCCGCGCGTGGCCCAGGTCGTTGGTCACGATCGCCTCGGCGAGGCCCGTGCCGTGGCGGCGGATGTGCTCGATCGCCGCGTCGAGGTCGTCCACGACCCGGATCGCCAGGATCAGGTCGAGGTACTCCGTGTCCCAGTCCGCCTCCGTCGCCGGGCTGGCGGACGGCACGAGCGCGCGCGTGCCGGGGCAGCCGCGGAGCTCGACACTCGCCTCCGCCAGGCGCACCGCGAGAGAGGGCAGGAGCCGCGGAGCGATCTCCCGGTGCACCAGCAGGGTCTCGAGAGCGTTGCAGACGCTCGGTCGCTGCGCCTTCGCGTTCAGCACGATCTGCGCGGCCATCGCGGGATCGGCCGAGGCGTCGACGAACACGTGCACGACGCCCTTGTCGTGCTTGAGCACGGGGATGCGCGAGCGCTCGGCGACCCAGCGGACGAACTCCTCGCCGCCCCGCGGGATGATCAGGTCGACGAGGTCGTCCAGCTCGAGGAGCACCGCGACCGCCTCACGGTCGGTGGTGTCGATGAACTGGATCGCCTCGGCAGGCCCCCCTGCCTTCTCCACGGCCTTGGCCAGCACCGCGGCGATCATCGTGTTCGACTCGATCGCCTCGCTGCCGCCGCGGAGGACCACCGCGTTGCCTGACTTGACGCACAGGCCTGCGGCGTCGGCGGTGACGTTCGGCCGCGACTCGTAGATGAAGCCGACGACGCCCAGCGGGACGCGGACGCGGGAGATCTCGATGCCGCTCGGTCGCCGCCACGCCTCGACAACGGTCCCGACGGGGTCCGGGAGCGCGGCGATCTCCCGGAGCCCCTGCGCCATCTCCTCGAGGCGGGTCTCGGTCAGCGTCAGACGGTCGAGGAACGCCCGCGCCGCGCCCCGACTCCGCGCCCGCTCGACGTCGGCCCGGTTGGCCTCGAGCAGCGCCGCGGTCTTCTCGATGAGCCCGTGCGCCATCTGCCCGAGCGCGTCGTTCTTGAGCTTCGTCGGGCAGAGCGCGAGCGTGCGCGCGGCATCCCGGGCGGCGCGGGCCTTGGCTTTCACGAGCTCGCGGACGTCCATGGTCATTCGCACAGCCCCCTAGAGGATCACGAGGTTGTCGCGGTGGATCACCTCGTCGAAGCTCCGGTAACCCAGCCGTCCCTCGATCTCCGCTGTCTTCGCCCCCCGGATCTTGCGCACCTCGTCGGCGTCGAAGTTCACCACGCCCCGCGCGAACTCTCGACCGGCCGCCCCTGCGAGGAGCGCCACCACCTCGCCGGAGGCAAAGTCCCCCTCGACCTCGAGGATGCCCGACGGCAGGAGGCTCTTGCCATGCTGCGTCAATGCCGCCAGCGCCCCCGCGTCCACGATGAGCTTGCCCTGCGGCGGCACGGCGAAGGCGATCCAGCGCTTGCGCGCCGTGAGGCGTGCGGCCTTGGGCGCAAAGTAGGTCCCGAGCGGCTCACCGGCCAGGACGCGGCGCAGCACGCCCGGCGCGTCGCCCCTCGCGATGATCATTGGCACGCCCGCGGCGGCGGCCTTGCGCGCCGCCTGGAGCTTCGTCGCCATCCCACCGACCGAGACGCCGTCGGTCCGGTCACGCGCGAGCCGCGCGATCTCGTCGGTCACCGCCTCGACCGTCTCGAGCTTGCGCGCCCGCGCGTTCACAGTCGGATCGTCGGTGTAGAGCCCGTCCACGTCGGTGAGGAGCACGAGGAGGTCGGCGTCGATCAGCGAGGCGACGAGCGCGCTCAGGTTGTCGTTGTCGCCGACCTTGATCTCCTCCACCGCGACCGTGTCGTTCTCGTTCACGATCGGCAGGACGCCGAATCGGAGGAGGGCGTCGAGCGTGTTGCGCGCGTTGAGGTAGCGCGCGCGGACGCTGACGTCCTCCGCCGTCAGCAGCACCTGCCCCACCGGGATCCCGTGGCGCGAGAAGGCGGCCTCGTACTGCCACATGAGCGCCGACTGGCCGACGGCCGCCGCGGCCTGCTTCTCCGGGATCGCGCGCGGCCGCTCGGCGAGCCCGAGGCGCGCCACGCCGGTCGCGATGGCGCCCGAGGTGACCAGCACCACGCGGCGCCCCTCGCGCACGGCGGCGATCTCCGCGGCGAGCGCCTCGATGCGCTCCGGCGCGACGCCGGCGCCGGCCTTGGTGACCAGGCCGCTCCCCACCTTGACGACCAGACGGCGGACGCGGCCTAGCTTGCGACCTGCGCCCACTTGAGCTCCTCCAGCCTCTTCTGGACGGCCCGCACGAGGTCGGCGAGCCCCGCGCCCGTGACCGCCGAGATCACGTGGAGCGGGAGGTCGTGGGCGGCGCAGTGCCGCTCGACCGCGTCCCGCCGCGCCAGGGTCTCGGGGAGGTCGGCCTTGTTGGCCACGACGATCTGCGGGCGCTCGGCGAGCGCCGGCGAGTACGCCGCGAGCTCCTGGTTGATGACGCGGAGGTCGTCCAGGGGATCGCGCCTCGTCTGAGGATCGAGGTCGAGCATGTGGAGGAGGAGCCGTGTCCGCTCGGTGTGTCGGAGGAACTGGTGACCGAGGCCCCGGCCCTCCGCCGCGCCCGAGATGAGGCCGGGCAGGTCGGCGATCACAAACGTGCGCTCGTCGTCCACGCGGACGATGCCGAGCGTCGGCGTGAGCGTCGTGAACGCGTAGTCCGCGATCCTGGGCTTGGCCGCTGACACCCGCGAGACGAGCGTGGATTTGCCGGCGTTGGGAAACCCGATGACGCCCACATCGGCGAGGAGCTTGAGCTCGAGGCGGAGCCACCGCTCGTGGCCCGGCCGCCCGAGGTCGGCGCGGCGCGGCGCCCGGTTGGTCGAGGTCGCGAAGCGCGCGTTGCCCCGGCCCCCGCGGGCGCCGCGGACCGCGAGGATCTGCTGGCCCGACGCTGCCAGGTCCCCGAGGTGCTCGCGGGTGTCGCGGTCGGCGACGACGGTACCGAGGGGGACCTTGAGGACGAGATCATTACCGCTCGCGCCGTGACGGTTCGAGCCCTCACCGTGCCGGCCGCGCTCGGCGTGGTAGTGGCGCTTGTAGTGATAGTCGAGGAGCGTCGTCAGCGAGGGATCGGCCTCGAGCCAGACGCTCCCGCCGTCGCCGCCGTCACCGCCGTCGGGGCCACCGCGCGGGACGTATTTCTCGCGGCGGAAGCTGACGCAGCCGGCGCCCCCATCGCCGCTCTTGACGAAAATATCGATCTCGTCGACGAACATACCCATCCACGCGGGCCTGGGGGCGGCCCGCCGGTGGTCACGCGCGCTCGGTGGCGACGCTCACGTAGCGTGAGTCTCCGCGCCGCTCGAACCGCACGTAGCCGTCCACCTTTGCGAACAGCGTGTCGTCCGAGCCCAGCCCCACGTTGGGGCCCGGCTTGAACCGCGTACCGCGCTGGCGCACCAGAATGGAACCGCCGGTCACGAACTGCCCGGCGAACCGCTTGACACCGAGCATCTGTGGATTGGAGTCCCGCCCGTTCCTCGAGCTGCCGACACCTTTCTTGTGAGCCATGAGACTCTCAGACCTCGATCTCGGTGATGCGGACCGTGGTCGCCGCCTGGCGGTGGCCGCGATGGCGGCGGTAGTTCTTCCGACGCTTGAACTTCACGACCGAGACCTTCCGTCCGCGTCCCTGGCCGACGACCTCGCCGGAGACCCTGGCGCCCTTGAGCGCCTCGGGGTCCGTGATGACGTTGCCGTCGCGCGCCACGAGCAGCACGCGTCGGAACTCGATGGACGAGCCCGTCTCGCCGGGCAGCTTCTCGACCGAGATGACCTGCCCCGGCGCCACGCGGTACTGCTTGCCGCCGGTTGCGATGACCGCTTCCATGGGACCCAGACCTTCCTGAATCGTGAATCGCGACGAGCACCTATCTGACCACAGGGCAACGCCTCGCGTCAACTGTAAGAGGGTCCGCCACCGACACGCTACGCGCGCGTCCGAGCCACCACCGTTCGAGCGCGGGCTTTGCCCGCGCAATCCCCCGGGGGAGGTCTCGGAGGGGGTCGTCGAGACCCCCTCCGATCAAGCTATGCGCTCTTCATGTACTCGGCGAGGCGCTTACGGACGAACAGGCGCGAGCGGTGCACCCGCGACTTCACGGCCGGCAGACTGATGGCGAGCGACTCGGCGATGTCGGGGTTCGACAGCCCCTCGACGTCGTGCAGCACCAGAGCCGTCCGGTAGTCGGGCGGCAGCGAGTCGATCGCGTCGGCGAGCACGCGCCGCAGCTCGCCCTGCAAGGCCTGCTCGTCCACGCGATTAGACCAGTCGTCCATCGGCTCGAAGTGCTGGCCGTCACCGTCGAGCGAGGGCAGCACGTCGTCGAGGGCGACCTCGTGGGCCTTCGCCTTCCGCGCGCGGAGCTTCTGGTAGGCCGCGTTCGCCGCGATGCGGTAGAGCCAGCTGCCGAACGCCGACTCGCCCTTGAACGTGTGGATCTTGCGCGCCGCCGTCCAGAGCGCGTCCTGCGCCGCCTCCTCGGCGTCTTCGTTCGACCCCGTGATGCGCAGCGCGAGGCGGTACACCCGGTCGCCGAACGTCTCCACGAGGAGTTCGGGGGCCTCCGGGTCGTCGCGCCGTTCGTGAGCAGGATCGCGCCCTCGAGCGAGGCGACGAGGAAGTGCGCGACCGCCTCCGGGCGGCAGTCGTCATTGATGTCCCCGCGGCGCTGCGCCTCGTGGAGCGCCTGGGTCAGCCGCTCGCGCCAGGCGCTGAAGACGACGGCCAGGCGCGTGCGGAATCCCTCGTGGACGTCCGAGAGCTCGGCGGCGAGATTGCCAAGCGCGCAGCCGCCCACGCAGTTCTGCTCACGCTGGATCTCGAGCACCCGGTCGAGGAAGCATCGGATCTGCACGAGCAGTCGGCCCTCGGGGTCCGAGAAGCACGGCTCGAGCGTCTCGGCGAGAAAAGAGGCGATGACCTGATCGAGGATGGCGTAGCCGAGCTCTTCCTTGCTCTTGAAGTGGTAATAGAAGTTGCCCTTGCCGACGCCGCTCTCGCGGAGCACGTCGTCGAGCGACGTGTGATTGTAGCCGTGCACGTGAATCAGGCGGCTCGCCGCCTCGAGAATCGCCTCGCGCGTCGACCGCCCGCCTCGAGCCTTGGTCCCGTTCGCTGCCGTCTTCGTGGCCATCTGTACCAACCAGTCGGTACATACTTTAGCTTCGACGATCAGGAGCGTCAACAGATAGCTTCAAGCTTTACTATTTCAGCTACTTAGCGAATGAACCGCTCCGCCCTTCGGAGCGTCAGAAAAGTGGCGCGGCCACACGGAGCGCCGCCATCACCAAGGGGGCGGGGTACACCCCGAGGACGACGACGCCCGCGACGCACAGGAGCACAGCGAGCGCGAGCGTCGCAGAGAGGCGGACGCGCCCGGGCCGCTCGGGCGGCTCGATGTACATGCGCTTGGCGACGACCAGGTAGTAGAAGAGCGCGACGACCGTGAGGACCGCCCCGACCAGCACGAGCCAGTAGAGTCCCACCGACGCCGCGGCCCAGAAGACGTAGAGCTTCGCCCAGAACCCCGCCACGAACGGAACGCCGCCGAGCGAGAGCAGGAAGATCAGCATCGCCAGGGCGAGGAGCGGCGAGCGTTGCGCGAGCCCGCGGAAGGCGGTCGTCGCCTCCGAGCCCTCGGCGCGCGCGAGCGCCTCCACGACCAGGAACGCGCCCATGTTCCCAAAGACGTAGGTGACCAAGTAGAAGAGCACCATCGCGACGCCCGACGCCGAGGCGGCGGCGAAGCCGACGAGCATGTAGCCGATGTGGGCGATCCCGGAGTACGCGAGCAGCCGCTTCGTGTTCTGTTGCGGGAGCGCCATGAGGTTGCCTCCCACGATCGTGATCGTCGCGAGGCCCGCGGCGAGCGGGATCCACGTGGCCGCCCGGTCCCCGGCGCCTTCCAGGTAGACCCGGAAGAGCGCCACGAAGCCCGCCGCCTTGGGGGCGACGCTGAGCCACGCGACGAACGGCGTGGACGCGGCCTCGTACGTGTCTGGCACCCACATGTGGAAGGGGAACGCGGCGATCTTGAACCCGAAGCCCGCGAACGCCGTGAGGAGGCCGAGCGTGAGGAGCGGCTGAGCCGCGGTGGAGGCCCGGGCCACCGTCGCGAGGTCGGTGGAGCGCACCGCGCCGTAGACGAAGGAAAGCCCGTACACCAGCAGCGCCGACGAGACGCTCCCGACGAGGAAGAACTTGAGCGCCGCCTCGACCGCCTCCTCCTGGCGCTTGAGGAAGCCCGCCAGGACGTAGAGCGGGATCGACATCAGCTCGAAGGCGACGAACAACAGGATCAGGTCGCGGGCGGAGGCGAGGACGAACATCCCCAGGAGCGACGACAGGATGAGCAGGTGGTACTCGCCGGCGCGTCGCACGAACGCGGGCTGCACGTTGGACAGGGAGGCGAGCAGCCCGATGAACGTCGCGACGAGGAAGAGGCGCTTGGCGAAGATCGCGAGGCCGTCCTGCACGAACATGCCGCCGAGCGCGGGCGGCGCGGGCGTCACGAGGAAGCTCGTCAAGGCGAGGACCAGCACGCCCCCCGAGGCGATCCAGCCGATCACGCGCCGGTCGCCGCCCCGGACGCCGAGGTTCGCGACGAACACGAGCAGCAGGAGGGCCCCGAGCCCGATCTCCAGCGTGAACGCGCGCACCGTCTCGGGGCCGGGCACCGGTGTCAGGGCCCCGCGATCCGCGACAGCAGGAGCGTGGTCGCCGTGTCGATCGGGCCGATCGCGACCCCGGGCGCCATGCCGAAGAGCACGAGCACCGCGACGAGAAGCACGAGCGCGACCCACTCGGGGCCGCGCGCGTCCTCGAGGTCGTGGAAGTGCGGCGAGGGTGGCCCCCAGAAGATTTGCTTGGCGACCCGCAGCACGTAGACGGCCGTCAGGAACGTGCCCGCGACCGCGGGGAAGAGCCACCACTGGTGGTCGGAGCGCCAGGCGCCCAGGAACGTGAGCAGCTCCGCGATGAACCCGGCCGTCGCCGGCAGGCCGAGCGACGAGAGGCCGCCGACCGTGAAGGCGGTCGCGATCCCCGGCATCACCGCGCCGAAGCCGCCCATCTTCCCGATCTCGCGCGAGTGCGCCTTCTCGTAGACGAGACCGACGAGCGCGAAGAAGAGACCCGTCATCACGCCGTGGGCGAACATCTGGAAGACCGAACCGTTGAGCCCCGTCTCGGTGAGCGTCGCCGCACCCAGCATGACGATCCCCATGTGCGAGACAGAGGAGTACGCGATGACGTACTTCAGATCCGTCTGCGCCATCGCGGAGAGCGCGCCGTACACGATGTTCACACACGCGATCGTGCCCATGAGCCACGCGAGCTCCGCGGCGCCGCCCGGGAGGAGCCCCATGCCCATGCGCACGACGCCGTAGGCGCCGAGCTTCATCAGCACGCCCGCGTGGAGCATCGAGACCGCCGTCGGCGCCGAGGCGTGGCCGTCGGGCGACCACGTGTGCAGCGGCCAGATGCCGGCGAGAACGCCGAAGCCCACGTAGAAGGCGAGGAAGACCCAGCGCTGGACCGCGGGGGCGAAGGACACACCCTCGAGGTCCACGAACGAGAAGGAGGATGCGCCGGCGTTGACGTAGAGGGCGAAGATGCCGACGAGGATGAACGCCGACCCGAAGAGCAGGTAGAGCGTGAGCTTCATCGCCGCGTATTCCTTCGTCCCGACCCCGGCCTCCCGGTACGCCCAGGCAAAAATGCCGCGCGGGCGGATCTCGCCGCTCGAGCCCCAGACACCGATCAGCAAGTACATCGGCAGCACGGCGAGCTCGTAGAAGAGGAAGAAGACGAAGAGGTCGAGCGTGACGAAGACGCCGAAGACGCCGGTGACGAGCGTCAGCAACAGCGCGTAGAACTCCTGGCTGCGGACGGCGATCGTCCACGACGCGAAGACGCCGGCGAAGATGATCACCGATGTCAGGAGCACCAGGAGCAGGCTGATCCCGTCGACGCCGAGCTCGTAGGAGATGCCGAGCGGCGGCACGAGCGGCAGCTTCTCGTAGAACTGGAAGCCCGCCGCCTCGCGGTCGTAGGCGACGTAGATCCAGAGGGAAGCGATCGTCGAGACGCCGGTCGTCACGGCGGCGATCAGCCGCACCGCGAGCGGGTGGTGGCGCGCCGTGAACATGATGAGGAGGGCGCCGACGAAGGGCGACCAGGTGATGAGCGACAACACCGGCGGCGGCGTCATTGTACCGGGGACCGCGGGGCCGCCACAGTCCGTGGGTGGCCTGAGACGAGGTGCGACCCGGCTGCGTTCCGCATGTCGCCTCTCACTCCACCGGGGGCTGAGCGTCTGGCGTCATCGCGCCCACCACTGCGACCAGACGAGGAGCAGCAGCACGCCGAACGCGACGCCGTAGACGTAGTCCTGCGCGTGCCCGCTCTGGATCCGACGCAGCAGATCACCGCCGCGCAGCGTCGACGCGCTCACGAAGTTCAGAACGCCGTCCACGAGGTAGCGGTCGATCCACCCGATCAGGCGCGAGAGGCCGAGGATGAAGCCTCGGTAGAGCCCGGCGTAGAGCCCGTCGAGGCCGTAGCGGCGTCGCGCGAGGACGTCGATCACCGAGAGCGGGAACGTCGCGGCGAGGCGGCCGGGATCGACCGCGCCGCGCTGGTACGCGGCCCAGGCGAGCGCGATCCCGCCAAGCGCCGCCGCCACCGACAGCGGCGCGAGCCACCCGGGGCCATGGCGCCCGCCGACGCTCCCCGCCGCGAGCCTGATGCCCACGAGGACGGTCAGCGCCGCGAGGACCCAGAGCGGGCCGCGCATCGTCCACGAGGGCTCGTGCGGATGGCCCGTTGCGGGTACCCGGCCGAAGAACGTGAGAAAGACGACGCGGAACATGTAGAAGGCGGTCAGGAGCACCGTCAGCGCCAGCATGAGGAACGGCCACGTCATCCCCGAGTCCCAGACGCCGGCGAGGACCGCCTCCTTGGAGAAGAAGCCCGCGAGCGGCGGCAGCCCGGCGAGCGCGAGCGTGCCGACGATGAAGACGACGCCGGTCTGCGGCATCGCGCGGAAGAGCCCGCCCATCCGGAAGATGTCGTTGGTCCCGACCGCGTGGATCACGGCGCCCGCGCCCAAGAACAGGAGCGCCTTGAACAGGCCGTGCGTCAGGAGGTGGAGGAAGCCCGCGTCCGGCGCGCCGGCGCCGACCGCGGCCATCATGTAACCCAACTGCGAGACCGTCGAGTACGCGAGGACGCGCTTGATGTCGCTCTCCACGCACGCGAGCGTCGCCGCCAGGAGCGCCGTGAAGGCGCCGACCCAGCCGATGAGCACCAGCACGTCGGGGACCAGGACGAAGAGCGGTTGCGCGCGCGTAACCATGAAGACACCGGCCGTGACCATCGTCGCGGCGTGGATCAGCGCGGACACGGGCGCGGGCCCCTCCATCGCGTCCGGGAGCCACACGTGGAGCGGGAACTGGGCCGACTTGCCCACCGCGCCCAGGTAGATCAGGAGCATGATCGTCCCGAGGCCCTCGATCGCCAGCGCGTGCTCCTGGGCCAGTGCGAAGAGCGCGTGGAACTCGAACGTGCCCGTCGCGGCCCAGAGCATGACGATCCCGATGACGAAGCCGAGGTCGCCGAGCTTGGTGATCCAGAAAGCCTTGACGGCCGCGCGCGCCGCGGACGGGCGCTCGTACCAGTACCCGATCAGGAGGTACGAGCAGAGGCCCACCAGCTCCCAGAACACGAACATCTGGATGAAGGACGGGGAGAGGACGAGCCCGAGCATCGAGAACGCGAAGAGCGACTGGTACGTGTAGTACCGCCCGAGCGACGGCGCCCGCTCGTCGCGGAGGTACGCGAGCGAGTAGATCTGCACGAGGAGCGAGACGAGCGTGACCAGCACGAGCATCGCGTTCGAGAGCGGGTCCAGCAGCACGCCGACGGTCGCCGTCGGCCCCTCGTCGGCCGGGATCCAGGCCCACGTCTGCACGTGCGCGTCGCCCTTCCACACGAACCAGCTGAAGAGCGCTGCGAGGAAGGCCACCGCGATCGCCGCGATCGAGACCGCGCCCGCCGCCTGCCCGCGCCGCCGAAGCGGCACCACCACCGCCAGAAGCACGAACGCAACGAAGGGCAGGAGCACGACCAGGAGCGCCATGTTCGTCGCCGCGGGATCGAGGCCGACGCCATGAGGCACGGCGGTGGGCACGGCCTAGCCCCTGAGCAGGTCGAGGCGGTCGGCCTCGACCGTCCGTCGTACGCGGAAGATCACGATGACGATCGCCAGTCCCACCGCGACCTCGGCGACGGTGATCGCGATCGTGAAGAGCGTGAAGACCAGCCCCCGGAGGTCGCCGTGGAAGCGGGCGAAGGCCACCAGGTTGATGTTCACGGCGTTGAGCATCAGCTCGATCCCGAGCAGGATCCCGATCGCGTTGCGCCGCGTGAGGACGCCGAAGAGGCCGATCGCGAAGACCAGCGCGGCGAGCGTGAGGTACGCGTTCAGGCTCACTCGTCCGTCCTCGCGAAGTAGAGCGCGCCCAGGAGCGCCACGACCAGGAGCAGGCCGAGGAGCTCCAGCGTGACCGCGAACGGCCCCACGAGGGCCCGGCCGATCGCAGGGATGGCATCCGCGTCGAGCGTGGGACGCAGGACCGATCGCGGCGCCCGGATCAGGAAGCCGACGACCCCGACGAACACCGCGCCGGCGACGACCGCGCCGTTCAGGAGGCTGCGGCTCGTCTGCACGATGCGCTCGCCCACCAGCCGCTCAGTCAGCATGATCGCGAAGACCACGACCGTCATCACGCCGACGGCGTAGAGGAGGAGCTGGACGGCGAAAAGGAAGGGCGAGTCCAGCAGGAGGAAGACGAGGCCCGTCGCGACGAGCGCCGCCGCGAGATAGAGCACGGCATGGAAGAGGTTAGGGGTGAGCACGACGGCGAGACTCGAGGCCACGAGCACCGCGGCGACCATCCAGAACCCCACCATCTCGAGCGTCACTCGCCGGGCTCCTTCGCTTCTCCCTTGGCCTCGGCCTTGGCCGGTTTCGGGGGCGCCTGCATGTCGCGCAGCCTGTTCCCCGTGGCCCACGACGGCTCGAACTCCCGCCCGAGGGCGTGGAGCCGATCCTTGTCGAGCAGGAGATCGCGGCGGTCCGCCGTGGCGAGATCGAACGACTTCAACATGACGATCGCGTCGGTCGGACACACCTGCACGCACAGCTCGCAGAACTCGCATGCGTAGAGCTCGAGCGTGAAGGTCTTCGCGTAGTTCCGCTTGGTAGCCTTGAGCATCTCGACCTTGATGACCTGGGGCGGGCAGACGTACTCGCAGAGCCGGCAGCCAATGCAATTCTCCTCGCCGGTCTCGGGGTCGTAGGTGAGCGCGAGGATCCCGCGGAAGCGGTCGGGGTACGGCCGCTGGACGTCCGGATAGTGGACCGTCACCGGCTTGCGGAAGAGATTCCGCAGCGTGATACCCATCGCCCGGCCGACGGCGCCGACGAGCTGCGCCGTCTCCCGCCAGAACCCCAGCGCGGGCCGGTCGCCGTTAGCCGCCACCGGCACCTCGCGTGGCGACCACGAACCCGGTCGCGAGCAGGAGGACGAGCGTCGCGGGCAGCAGGAGCTTCCAGGAGATCGCGAGGATCTGGTCCACACGGATCCGGACGAAGGACCAGCGCACCCACGTGACGACCAGGAAGATGAGCACCGCTTTCGCGAGGAACCACAGCGGGCCAAGCCACGCCGGCCCAGGGCCCAGCCAACCGCCGAGGAAGAGCAGTGCCCCGAGGAAGCTCGTGCCCAGCATGTGGGCGTACTCGCCGAGCTGGATCAGCGCGAACTTCATCCCGCTGTACTCGACCCGGAAGCCGGCGACCAGCTCCGACTCGGCCTCGAGGATGTCGAAGGGCACGCGGTTCTCGGCGGCGAGCGTCGCGACGAGGTACGCGACGAACGCGAGCTGACCGATGACCGGATAGAAGACGAACCAGAGCCCCTGCTGCGCGGCGACGATCGCCGACATCTGGAGCGAGCCCGCGAGCAGCACGGGGACGAGCGCGGCGAAGACGAAGGGGAGGTCGTACGAGATGATCTGGTTGACGGCCCGCATCGCCGACAGCAGCGCGTACTTGTTGTTCGACCCCCAGCCACCCATGAAGAGCCCGACGATCTCGAGCGAGGAGACCGCCAGGAAGAACAGGACGCCGATGTTCAGGTCCGCCACGCCGAGCTCCGGGGCGAACGGGATCGTCGCGAAGATCAGCATGCACGGCACCAGGAACACGACGGGCGCGAGGTTGTAGACGCCGCGGTCGGCGGCGGCCGGGACGACGTCCTCTTTGAGCATGAGCTTGAGCGCGTCCGCGATCGGCTGGAGCCACCCATGCGGGCGGCCCACGTAGTAGGGGCCGATCCGCGACTGCATTCGCGCCGCGAACTTGCGCTCGAGGAGCGTCGCGTAGGTCACCAGGAGGATGATCGCGTTCAGGACGATGAACGCGCCGAGCGCGGCCCGTGCGACGGGCGGCAGGGTCATGCGCCTTACCGATCGACCTCGCCGAAGACCGGGTCTACCGAGCCCATGATCGCGACGACATCCGCCACCTTGTGGCCCGGGACGATGTGCGGCAGCACGGCCAGGTTCGAAAAGGACGCGCCCCGCCACTTCATCCGGTAGGGCTTGGGGCTGCCGTCGCTGATGATGTAGCAGCCGACCTCGCCGCGCGCCCCCTCGACGCGCGCGTACCCCTCGCCCTTCGGCACGCGGACCTGCCCGACCGACTTCACGCCGGGCCGCGACGAGATCGGCCCCGCCGGCAGGCCGTCGAGGGCCTGGCGGATGATCCGGATCGACTGGCGGAACTCGACCATCCGCACCCGGTAGCGCGCGTAGCAGTCCCCCTCGGTCTCGACCGGCACGACGAAGTCGAAGTCCCCGTAGGACGAGTACGGCTCGGCGCGCCGCACGTCGTAGTTCACGCCCGAGCCGCGGATGAGCGGCCCCGAGACGCCCACGTCCTGGGCGAGCTCGCGCGAGATCACGCCGACCCCCTGCGTGCGGACGCGAAAGAACGTGTTGTGCTCGAGCATCGCTTCGTACTCGTCGATCCGCTGCTCGATGAAGTCGACGGTCTCGCGGACCTTCGTGTCCCAGCCCGGCGGGACGTCGTAGCGCGTCCCGCCGACCTGGTGGAAGCCGTAGAGGAGCCGCGCGCCCGTCAGCTCCTCGAAGCGGTCGAGCACCATCTCGCGCTCGCGGATCGCGTACAGGAAGACGGTGGCGCCGCCGCCCAGCGCCCCGCCCATGTCCAGGCACCAGGTGCCGAGCCAGAGGCAGTGCGACGCGATCCGCTGCAGCTCGGCGGCGATCACGCGCAGGTACTGCGCGCGCTTGGGGACGTCGATCCGCGCGATCTTCTCGACGGCGGAGACGTACGCGAGCTCCGAGGTCATCGCGGCGACGTAGTCGGTCTTCGATGCGATGGACGGATACTGGACGTAGGTGAGCGTCTCACCGAGCTTCTCGTGGCACCGGTGGAGGTAGCCGATCACCGCGTCCACGCCGACAACCGTCTCACCCTCGAGCGTGAGGATCATGCGAAAGACGCCGTGGGACGACGGGTGCTGAGGCCCCATGTTCATCATGAGGCGCTCGTTACCCCCGTAGCCCAGCTCGACGACCTGCTTGGCCTGGGTGTCGGGCATTACTTCATAGGCGAGGCCGGCGCGGGGTTCAGGATGATCGCGCGCATCTCGGCGAGCAGCGGCGTCGCCTTGGAGATGAACGCCTGCCAGTCGGGGTCTTTCAGCGCGTTGGCCCGGACCTCTGCGCGGTGGTTCAGGTCGCGGTAGGCCCAGAGGTGGACGACCTCGTTGAGTTGCGCGATCTCCGTCTGCCACAGCCCGACGTTCTTCGAGTACTTCTCGCGCACGGGCATGATCGCCTTGAAGTGCCCGAGCCACTCGCCCGTCTTGCCCACGTGGGCGCGGTACGTCCGCAGCTCGTACACATGCGCGCCGTCCGCCGGCGGCTTCAGCGGCAGCTGCGCCGAGAGGATCTTGTTCTCCTGCGCGACGAGCATGGGCCGGATCCTCGGGACATACTCCTTGCTCCACGCGTCGTTCTTCTGGAGCTCGGCGCGCAGCCGATCGCGCTCATCGAGGCTCGGATAGCTCCAGAGGTGGACAAACTGGTTGAGCGTGCCAGACTCCGTCGTCCAGGAGCCCTCGAGCTTGCCGTACTTGTCACCCCGCAGCGGGCGACCGACCTCCTGGTTCAGCTTGAGGTACTCGCCCTGCTTGCCCGGCATCAGCGTGTAGGTCCTCAGCTCGTAGATCATGGCTGGCTCCTTGCGTGGCGGCTCATCGGTATGGTGCAAAGGGCGTGTCGACGGCGTAGTCCTTGCGGAGCGGATGGCCCTCCCAGTCCTCGGAGAGCAGGATCCGCCTGAGGTCCGGATGGCCCTCGAAGCGGATGCCGAACATGTCGTAGCACTCGCGCTCCATCCAGTCGGCGCCGCGGTAGAGCCCCGTCAGCGAGGCGCAGCACGTCTCGCCCGGGCCGAGGCGCGTCCGCATCGTCAGGACGAGCCCGGCGTCGAGGTTCTCGACGCGGCAGACGACCTCCAACCCCTCCTCCTTCCAGTCGATGGCGGACAGCCAGTTGAAGTAGCGGCAGCCGAGCTCTCGCATCGCGAAGCTCCCGAGCGGAAGCCACTGCTCGCGCGGGACGGCGACGGTCACGAGGGCGCCATCGACCACCGCCTCGACGCCAAACGTCTCCCGGAGTCGCGCGCTCGCGTCGGCGACCGTCGTGCTCACTTGGAATCGGAGGCGGTCGGGCGCGTGCCGGTCTTCTGGAACTCGGCGACCTGATCCTGCAGCTTGAGCAGGCCGTACATGAGCGAATCGGGCGTCGGCGGGCACCCCGGGACGTAGACGTCGACCGGCACGACCCGATCGACCCCCTTCACGACATGGTAACCGTGGCGGAACGGGCCGCCCGAGTTCGCGCACGAGCCCATGGAGACCACCCACTTCGGGTCGGGCATCTGGTCGTAGATGCGCTTGAGCATCGGCGCCATCTTGATCGTCACGGTGCCCGAGACGATCATGAGGTCCGAGTGGCGCGGCGACGCCCACGGGACCATCCCGAAGCGCTCGACGTCGAATCGCGACGCGAACGTCGCCATCATCTCGATCGCGCAGCAGGCGAGCCCGAACGTCACCGGCCAGATCGACGACTTGCGCGCCCAGTTGAAGATCTTCTCGGTCGTGGTCGTCACGATCCAGCCGCCCGGCATGTGATGGATCGTGTCGGCGATCGCGGCGAGGGCGTCGGAGGTCTTGTCGTCGGTCGCGCGCTCCTGGTGGTACTTCTCCCACTCCTGGAGGTCCTTGAACTCGGTCCACACGGGCGGCGGGATCTGCGGGATGGGCGGCTTCACTTCCACTCGAGGACTCCTTCGCGGTAGGCGTAGAGCCAGCCGAGCCCGAGGATCGCGACGAACACGGCCATCACCCAGAACGCCTCGAGTCCCGCGCTGCGGAGCACGAGCGCCCACGGGAAGAGGAACACCGCGAGCGCGTCGAACACGATGAACACGAGGGCGACCAGGTAGAAGCCGACGGGGAACTGGACCCACGCCGAACCGATCGGCTCGGCGCCGCACTCGTAATTCGTGAGCTTCACCGTGGCCGGATTGCTGGGACGCAGCAACCGCGCGACCACGAGCGACACGACGCCGAACGCGACGATCAGGACGGCGAAGATGAACACGGGCAGATAGCCCGACAACTGCCTCCTCCTTCGTGGATGGGCCCGGAACGTGAGTATATCACGCGGCGGTCACCGCGACCGCGACGCGGCCTCTCGCCCGACCTCACCTATCGTGGTAGTCCGAGCGGGACGCGAGTACCGGTGATCGAGGACGAGCCGGATCTCGACGACGTGCTCCGCTGACGGGGGGACGAACGGTCAGGCCTCGGCGAGCGACGCGAGCGCGCCGCTCCGGTCGGCCGCAGCGAGACGGGCGAGCACACGGTCGGCCAGCGCCGCCGCGCGCGCCTCGGCGTCGGGTCCCTGGAGCACCAGCGCGCGGTAGCGCGCCGCGAGCTCCCGCGACGCCTCGAATCCTCCGCGATTCGCGGCTTCGCATTCGGCCGCGCGCATCACGCCCGCGAGCAGCCGGTCGAAGTGAGCCGTCATGCGGCGCCGCACGTCGCCGTAGCCCTTCACGAGCTGGGCGCCGCGCGCGACTTCCAGGGCGAGTGCCTTGTCCCAGCCCGCGCACCGCGCGAGGGCGGCGAGCCAGCGGTCCATGCGCGCGTGCTCGTGGCGCGCGCGGTACGAGATCGGGCGGAGCGGACGGAGCAGCGTCAGCAGCCATACCCGGAGGTACCCGAGGACGGTCGTGGTCTTGACCTCTTGTCCGAAGGCCGGACGGCCGTAGGGCCAGCGCCGCTCGGCCCAGCGCGCGAAAGGCGCGACGAGCCGGTCGGGTAGGATGCCGTAGATCTCGTCGAGGTCCGGCTTGAGGAAGTCGGTGACGACGATCTCGCCTCGCTGCGCGCCTTTCTCCCGCCGGATCCGCTCGAACCGGCTCGGACGCGTCTTGAGCTGGGCGACACGGATCGCGTCCTCGTACGTCATCCAGACGGCCAGGTGACGGGCGACGACGCGCGCCAGCTCGGGGTCGCGCGCGAACGGCGAGAGCCGCTCGAGATAGCGCTCGGCATAGCGCCGATCCTGGTAGTCGACAAGCCGGGCGATCGCCTGCTGAAGCGTCGGCCGCAGCTCGGCGGGGAACTCCGCGATCCTCCGCTCGAAGTCGGGGTCCAGCGTCGGGCCCGTCGAGGCGGGGGCGGGGGAGGGGTCCCGGGCGAGTGGGGTTCCGAAGCCCGGCGACCCCTCCCCCGCCCCCGCTTTCAGACGCGTGGCGACGGCGAGCCCGGCGTCGAAGCCGCGGAGGTTGGCGTCGGCCTGCACGCCCTTGGTCCGGATCGCGTCGCGGTAGGCGTCGACGCGAATCGGCAGGACGCCCGAGCCCGCGAGCGCGCCGAGCAGCACGGAATTGGCCTCGGTCCCGTGCTCGCGGGCGAGGACCAGCGCGTCGAAGGCGTAGAGGGTCCTCGAGAAAGCGCGGGCCGCGGCGTGGAGGTCCTCGATCGGATAGATACCGCGGCCCGTCGCGATCTTCTCGTGGATCGAGTAGAGGCGGTGCGTGCTCGCGATGATCGTCGTGCGGTCGGGCGACGGGAAGCCGAGCTCGATCATCCGACCGATCTCGAGGAACTCGGGCGCCAGGAGGACGTCGAGCGCGCCGGGCACGGGATAGAGCGAAAAGGTCGGCGGCTCGGCCGCGCCGTCCCGCTCGGCCAAGAGCTCGACGTAGTACGTGGTCGAGCCGGTGCGTTGCGCGACGCCCGGGATCGAGGTGCCGTGGACCTGGAGCCCGTCGGCGAGCGCGGCCTCCACGATCCACTCGAGGAGGACGCCGCCGCCCTGCCCGCCGACGGCCGGGATCAGGACGGAGAGGAGCCGCGCGTCACTCACGCCGTGACGGCGGCGAGGCGCCCGATGACGGCTCGACGCACGCGGGCCACGAAGCGCGTCCACCGCGTCGGGTTCGCGATCACCTTGACCTCGTAGAAGGACGGGCAGAGCACGGCGGCGTGCGCGACCTCGCCGCAGACGCCGCAGCCGACGCACGTCTCGTCCACGGAGGCGATCGGGTCGTCGCGCAGCGGGTCAGGGTTCTCCCGGAGCGTGAGCGACGGGCAGCCGTTCAGACGCATGCACGAGTGGTCGCCCGTACAGACGTCGGGGTCCACGCCGAAGCGCGGCTGGACGACCTCCTCCCCCGCCGCGATCGCCTGCCGGACCCGGGGCTTCTCACGGCGCTGGCGCTCGAGCATGCACTCGTTCCTGGCGATGATGACCTTGAGGCCGGGCACGCGCGTGGTGAGCGCCTCGCGGAGCGTCCGGGTGACCTCGGCGATCCGGTAGGAGTTCACCGTGCGGATCCATTTGACGCCGAGGCCGCGGAGCGCGTCGGGGATCGTCATCCGCAGGGGCTCGTGGCGAGCGTTCGTGCCCGTCGACGGGACGTGGTGCTGGCCCGTCGCCGCGGCGTAGAAGTTGTCGAGGATCACGAGCACCGAGTCCTGGCGGTTGTACATCGCGTTCGCGACGCCGTTCGTCAGACCGTTGTGCCAGAAGCCCCCGTCGCCCATCACCGCGATCGTCCGCTTGCCGAAGAGCGGCGCGACGGCGCTCGACGAGGCCAGCCCCATGCCGTAGCCGAGCACCGAGTTGCCGACGTTGAAGGGCGCCTGCGTCGAGAAGGTCGAGCACCCGATGTCGGCTGAGACGTGCGTGTCGCCGATCGCGGGCTCGCGCTGGCGGAGGATCTTCAGCGCGCTGAACACCGGACGCTCCGGGCATCCCGTGCAAAAGGAGGGCGGCCGCTTGGCGACCGGCTGGGGCAGCACGGCCCGGACCTTCTCCTGGTGGGCCGTGAGCGCGCGGTAGCGCGCGTCGATCTCGGCCGCGGACCGCGACGCGAGCCCGGCCGCGGTCAGAAACCGCCGGAGCCCGCCGATCACGAGCTGCGGGACGTACTCGCCGTGCGGCGAGAAGACGTCCTTGCCCTGGAGCTCGACGTCGAGCCGGGCGTCGTGGGCGAGCGCCCCGAGCTCGCGCTCGATGTAGTTCGGCATCCCTTCTTCGACGACGAGCACACGCCGCTTGCCACGGAGGAAGGCGAGCAGCTCGTCGGGGACGAGCGGGTGGATGGCGTTCAGGACCAGCAACGGGATCGCCGTGCGGCCGCGCGTGTCGGCGAGGCCGAGCACGTGGAGCCCGCGCAGCGTCGTGTTCCAGAGGCCGCCCTGCATGACGATCCCCACGTGGTCCTCGTCCCCGCGGTGGTGCTCGTTCAGCCGGTGCTCGACGATATAGCGCTGCGCCGCCGGCAGCCGCTTCTCGAACTTCTGCGCCTCCATCTGATAGGTGAACGGCGGCAGGTTGATGCGGTCGAGGCTGAAGCTCGGCTCGCCGAGCGGCGAGAGCATGCTGATCGTCGGTCGCACGTTGTCCCGGCACGCGAGCGTGCCGCGCATGTGGCAGGCGCGGATGCGGATCGAGAAGAGGACGGGCTCGTGGCACGCCTCGGAGAGACCGAAGCCTTCCTCCACGAAGCGCGCGAAGGACTCGAGGCTGTTGCGCGGGTCGAGCAGCGGGATGGACGACTTCAGCGCGGCCGAGTGCGTGCGCTCCTGGAGGATCGAGGCGCCCTCGCCGTAGTCCTCGCCGATCACGATGACCGCGCCGCCGATGACGCCGGCGGAGGCGACGTGCGAGAGCGCGTCGGAGGCGACGTTGGTGCCGACCACCGACTTCCAGGTGACCGCACCGCGTATCGGGTAGTTGATCGAGGCGCCGAGGAGCGCCGCCGCGGCGGCCTCGCTCCCCGACTGCTCGAAGTAGATCCCGAGGGGCCGGAGCACCGGCTCGTTCGCGTCCGCCAGGACGTCGATGAGGTAGGAGACGGGCGCGCCCGGGTAGCCGCCCACGTAGCTCACGCCCGACTGGAGCACGGCCTTGGTGATCGCGAGGATACCCTCGCCGCGCAGGATCTCCTACTACGTCCGTGGACACCGTGATCCGTGCGTCGGAACCCTACGCCGAGGGCTTCAATCTGAGGCTGGGGCGCTGCTAGGCTGGGCGCCGCTAGTGTATCCGATCTGAGGCATTGCCGGCGCGACGAGTAGCGCGAAGCTGGAGGTATGACACCGCCTCCCTCGTACGTGCCGATCGACCCCGACGTATTGAGGCGGCTGCATGTGGAGGAGCGGCTGACCAGCAGCCAGATCGCTCACCGCCTCGGCTGTGCAGAGATCACAGTCCTCCGCCGACTCCGACGATTCGGGATTCCGGCTCGACCGCGCGGGCCACTCTCCGGACACAGCGATCGGGCCAGTGCTGTCGTTTCAAGAGCGCGCTCGACATGGTCGCCTGAAATTGCTTATGTCGTCGGCTTGGTCGCGACCGACGGAAACCTGTCCCGAAGCCGGTACGGGTTGACGTTGTCGTCGAACGACATCGACTTGCTTGAAACGGTCCGTCGCTGTCTTCAGCTCACGAATGCGATCACTCGCTACACCAACGGCCGCTGCTATCACATCCAGTGGAGGGATCGCCGTTTCTATGAGTGGCTCGTAGATATCGGCCTCACCCCAGCGAAGAGCTTGACGCTCGGCTCCTTAGCGGTGCCGGACGAATACTTCGCCGACTTCTTCCGTGGCTGCGTCGACGGCGATGGAACCGTCCTCGTGTACACGGACCGATATCACACAGCCAAGAACGAACGCTATGTGTATGAGCGTCTCTATGTGTCACTCGTCTCAGCGAGTCGGTTGTTCCTGGATTGGATGCGCGCCAGAATTCGAACGCTGGCGAGAGTCGACGGAGTCATCGACGAACGGCGAAAGGAAGGAGGGCGATCGCTCTGGCGACTCCGCTACGCCAAAGCGGATTCGATCCGGTTAATCGGCTGGATGTACTACGCGCCCGACGTTCCTTGCCTTGCGCGGAAGCGCGCGAAGGCTGAACGTTTCCTCTCGCCTCTGGGCTACAGCCCGCTACGCCCAACAGGTAGGCCGAGGGTCGGATGGCTGTACAATAAGCCCCGTCCGCAAGGGCGCCCTGAGGATGTACGCGGACCGGTAAAGTCGCCGGGGTGGAGTAACGGCAGCCTTCCTTGACAATCTTCCGCGCCGCCCGGTAACGTGATCCCTCGCGTGGGGCTGTAGCTCAGCTGGGAGAGCACAAGGCTGGCAGTCTTGGGGTCAGGGGTTCGAATCCCCTCAGCTCCACCATCTTCTGATCCGCACTTCGCACGCACCCGCTCCTCGACATCTCCGCGCAGCAGGAACCGCAGTGCCGGTCGCTCTGGCGCGCCACCGAAGGCTAACTCCCGTCGGGAGGTGTAAGCTCAAAACAGTAGGCGTTTATGGTCCGCACGCAAGAAGCCGAATGCTGCGGTGCGGCAGTTATCAGCCCATGGGGCTGGTCTCCTCTGCCGAACGCTCGAAGACGCCTCCCGAGTAGTTTTCGGGAAGGAGCTCGAGCGAGCAGGCTGGTTCAACTGATGAGCAGCAAAGAAGGACGTAGGATCTTCATCTGTCCCGCAACCGGCCACGCCGTCAAGGATCCAGTCGGACCCTTCTGTGGCGACCACGGAGCGAAGATGTTCGCCGACTGCCCGGTCTGCGGAAGTGAGTGGCCTCTCACCTGGGACCCACGAGGGAAGGGGACCGATTTCTGTGCTCATTGTGGCAATCCCGCCCCGTGGCTCTCACGCAAGGAGCTGATCCAATGGCTCAAGGCCGGCGTTCAGGCGACCGACCTTGAGCCCGCGAAGCGACGCGAACTTCAGGAGGCGCTCGACCGCATCGCTGAGCTGGCGCCAGACGACTCGAAGACGGCCGCGGGATGGGACAAGCTCCGAGCCGTGGCGCCAAGAGTATGGGAGCTGGCGAAGCCGGTGATCAACGTACTCATCGGCGAGGGAGTGAGGAAGATACTCAGGCTTTAGGCGCCGGGGCGCTCGAAAACCTTGACCGGCGACGGGCAGAGAGGATAATCGGGGAGAGACCAGAGGGCGATGGGGTTCGCCTGAAACCGCCTCGCGGCTCGCGAGGCTGATGACCCCTACCGGCTGCGCACCGGTAGGGGTTTTTTATCGGTGGCGAGAAGCTGAAGAAGACCATCGGCGCTACGTCCAGTGGGGATGCGAGTGAACCAGAGGTCGGGGTGAACGAGCTGCACGTCGGGGGGCCGGATGGAAAATCTCCTGATCGCGGTAATCGCGGGCCTCCTCATCCTCCTGGCGAGCGTGGCCTCGGTCGAGCTCGGCGTCTCGGTGGCGCTGATCGAGATCAGCTTCGGCGTCGTCGCCGGGAACTTCCTCGGCCTGACGAGCCCGCCGTGGATGGACTTCCTCGCATCGTTCGGGAGCATTCTCCTGACATTTCTCGCCGGCGCGGAGGTCGATCCGCGGGTGATGAGGGAGAGGCTCAAGGAGAGCGTGCTGATTGGCAGCCTCTCCTTCGCCGCCCCGTTTTTCGGCGCCTGGCTCGTTTGCGTCTGGGTCCTTGGCTGGCCGACGCCCGCGGCGCAGATCGCCGGGGTCGCGCTCTCGACGACGTCGCTCGCCGTCGTCTACGCCGTGCTGGTGGAGACGGGGCTGACGCTGACGCCGCTGGGCAAGCTCATCATGGCCTCCACCTTCGTGACCGACTTCGGCACCGCGCTCGCGCTCGCACTCCTCTTCGTCCGGCCGACGTGGTGGCTCGTGCCGTTCCTTGGCGTCTCGGTGCTGGTCATCTGGGCCATGCTCGCGCTCCAGCCTTGGTTCTTCTCGCGCTACGGCGAGCGGGTGATCGAGCCCGAGATCAAGGGCGCCGTGGCGGCTCTCCTCGTGCTGATGTTCTTCGCGGAGAAGGCTCAGAGCCACGCAATCCTCCCCGCGTTCGTCCTCGGCCTGGCGCTCGCCCACATCTTCCATGCGTATCCGGAGCTGACGCGGAGGTTCCGGGTGGTCGCGTTCGCCCTGCTCACCCCGTTCTTCTTCCTCAAGGGCGGGATGAACGTCTCGCTGAAGCTCGTCTGGGCGAACTTCGGCCTGCTGCTGCTCCTGTTCGCCGTCAAGCAAGTGACCAAGATCGCGGGCGTGTACCCGCTCGCGAAGCGCTGGGTGCCAGTCAACGCGATGTTCACCACCCTGCTCATGTCCACCGGGCTGACCTTCGGGACGATCTCCTCGCTCTACGGCCTCAACGCGGGGATCCTCGACCGGGCGCAGTTCTCGGTGCTCGTGACCGTGGTCGTGGCGAGCGCGGTGATTCCGACGATCATCGCCCAGCGCTGGTTCCATCCGGAGAAGGCTCCTCGATCCGCGCGCGTGCGGCCGGAGGCCGCGCGGGAATGACGAACACTCGGATGCGCCTGGCAGTCTTTGGGTCAGGGGTTCGAATCCCCTCAACTCCACCAATCCTCACCACCGAGCGCCCCAGCACTCGGGCTCATCGCGGAGGGTTCGCCCGCTGCTTCATGCACTCGATGACACGGTTGGCTTCCGTCTGCGTCTGCGAGGCTTCGATGTACATCTGACCGTCCGGAGTGACGCGCGTCAGTTTCGCGTTGATCGCATTCGTCTCGCGCTTGCACTCCTCGAAGTTCTTCATCGCCCACTCCTGCTGCGGCGTGAGCTCTGCCGCGCAGCCACAGAGGGCGAGCGCCAGAGCGCCAACGCGCACGCAGAGACGGGCGAGCCTTGGTATGTTCGCCTCCCAGCTCGAGGGTGGCCGTACCACGCCGTTCAGGTACACAGCCGGTCAGGTCCACAGTATGATACTCGGGACCGAGACGCCCGATGACCATCCTCTACAACAAGAACGGCTGACCCACCTGCGCCAGGGCGAGAGAGGATCTCTCGCGGCGTGGCGTCGAATACGAGAACCGGGTTGTCGAAGGGGCGCCGGTGGACCGCGAGGCGACGCTGGCGCTGGCACGCGGCGCGCGCCGGCTCCTCGTGAAGTCGGGCGACGGCGTCCTGAGCCTCGGCGCGCCGCTCACGGACGCCGACATCATCCGCTACCTCGTGCACGAGGACGGACTCCTGCGCGTGCCGGTGCTCGTGCTGGGTGACCTGCTCGTGCGCGGCTACACGGAGGAGCTCTACCGCGAGGCGCTCGGCGATTGACTCTCGGACGCCGGGCTACTCGAGGACCGTCGCCGTCAGCGTCATGAGCGTCTCGCTCTCGCCCCGGCTCACCGCGCGGCCGAGGATCTGACGCGTCAGCTCGTGCAGCGTCGTGGCGCTGCCGCCCATGACCACAGGACGGCCGTTCGGCACGATCAGCTCCGTCGACGCCTCGGCGACCTCGACGACGCCCGGGCGGTCGTCCGCGAACCAGCTGAGCACGGGCGTCACACGGACCTTCACCTGGTTGCCCGGCAGCACCATCGCGCGCACCTTGAGTGACGTGCCGACGTCCTTGAACGCGACGCCCGTCGCGAGATAGCCGGCGCCGGTGAGGTAGTCGCGGTAGTACGTGACCTGGGTCATGCGTGCAGTATCGCGGCGCCGGGCGTGTCGAGGCTACGGATTTCTTCACAGACTCTTCGACGAGCCTCTCCTGTATGAGGAGCGAAATGCTCGCAGGAGCGCGGTCAGCGTCCGACCCACTTCATTGTCACTCTCGTCTTCGGATCGGCGGCTCGAATCCTCCCGGCTCACACGTGCCTACTCGACGAGTCTGTGGTAGTCGCGGATTTCCTTGATCTTGCCGCCGGCGAACTCGATGACCTCGGCGCCAAGGGCCTTGATCATGCGGCCGCGCGCGCTGGTGCCGTGAAAGAGTGACTCGGCCACTCCCTGGTCGTTGGCGCCCGCCATCGCACGGAGGTCGCAGCGGCCGTCCGGTATCATGGCGAACCCGGTTTCGTAGTAACGCCGCACCTCCTTCGCGCCCTCAAAGCGCCGCCCCTCCATGTCCACGACGACGGCGTGCTCGACGAAGCACGCCATCACCGCGTCGATGTCGTGGCGGTTGAAGGCGTCGAAGTAGCGCTGAATGAGCTCCTCCTCGGCGGTCATGGCGACCCCCCTCCTCCCCACGCGGTTGCAGGCATCATCGGAAGTAGGGAATGATGTGCTTGGCAAAGAGCTCGATCTGGCGGACCTCCTCGTCCCAGGACATGAAGCCCTGGTCGAAGAACCAGCCGAACCATTCGAGCTTGCCCCCGTCATAGATCGAGTGCGCGGCCTCGATCTCCGCCCGCACCTGCTCCGGTGTGCCGGCCAGCGCATACTTCACCCTCCGCATGCGATCGATCGTCCACTCGTCGACCGGTAGCGGGGTGTAGGGATCCAGCGGGTACTTCTGGGCGTCTTCCGGCGTACGGAACGCCTCCCAGAAGCCAAAGCCGCCGAAGTAATTTCTGAAGCCAGCGTAGTTTGTGTCGCGGAGAAGCGCCACCGCTTCGGCCTCGGTCCTGCCGAAATGAATCGCCCGGAAGGCGCCGATGCTGTCGCCGAGACGCAGCTTCCGTCCGCTCTCAGAGGCGACCTCCTGATACACCCCGGCGAGGCGCCGGAACTCGGGCGGGTGGGCCGTCAGAATCCAGGGCACGATTCCCTCCCGGGCGGTATAGCGGATGGTCGCTTCGCTCACGGAGAACGGCTGAAACATGGGCGGGTGCGGTTCCTGATAGGGCCGCGGCACGACGCAGACCCTCCGGACCACACCCTCGTCGTCGACTTCGCCGGGAGCGCCGTACTCGCGGGTCCACTGGGCGGCCGGCCAGCGCCGAATCCCTTCCTCGTACGGGAACGGTACCTTGTAGAACTCCCCGTTCAGCGCGAGGGTCGGCTCCGTCCACGCCTTCTTGATCACCTGGACGGCCTCTTCGTAGACCTTCCGGTTATGCTGATCGATGGAGGAACCGTCCATCGGAGCGCCGGTCACGTGGTACTGCTGGCCCAGGACATTCACCCAACGGTCCTGGTAGCCCCGCGCGAAGCCGGCGTAGAGCCGCCCTTTGGTCAGGTGGTCGAGCACTGCCAGCTCCTCGGCAGCCCGAATTGGATCCCAGGCGGGAAGCACGAGCCCTAACGGCGCAAACTTGATGCGTTTGGTTCGGGCCGCAAGGTCGGCGTACAGCAGCAGTGGCGCGACCGACGTCTCGTAGCCCTCGGAGTGGAAGTGGTGCTCGGTCGTGGCGAAGACGTCGAATCCCGCGTCATCCGCCAGCACCGCCAGCTTGCGCATCTCCTCCAGCATCTGCTGATAGCGCTCGTTGTTCCGCCCGATGGGACGGAGCCGCTTCCGGTCTTCGAGCGTACCGGGCACGGTTGGAAGAATGAAGAGCATGAACTTCATGGGGCACCTCCTGACGATGTCGCGCGCGGCGGATCCACGTGCGGACGCTGAGGACACTTCACGCTGGAGCCTCCCAGTGATCCGGACCGGTGAAGAGTTGGAAGTGCGCCGAGATTAGCCGCACTGCAGAGGAAGGTCAACCGCCTTTTCCCTTCACGGCGCGCGGTATGATACTCGGGACTAAGACGCCCCATGGCCATCCTCTACAACTACAACAAGAACGGCTGACCCACCTGCGCCAGGGCGAGAGAGGATCTCTCGCGGCGTGGCGTCGAATACGAGAACCGCGTCGTCGAACAGGCGCCGGTGGACCGCGAGGCGCTCGGCGGCTGACTCCCGGACGCCGGGCTACTCGAGGACCGTCGCGGTCAGTATCATGAGCGCCTCGCTCTCGCCCCGGCTCACCGCGCAGCCGAGGATCGGGCGCGTCAGCGCGTTCAGCGTGGTCGCGCTGCCGCCCATGACCACGGGACGGCCGTTCGGCACGATCAGCTCCGTCGGCGCCTCGGCGACCTCGATGACGCCGAAGTGGTCGTCCGCGAGCCAGCTGAGCATGGGCGTTACCGGGTGGCGCCGCGCTCGGTCACGATCACGCGCCCGCCGCCCTGCACCGCGTCGCGACTCTGGGTGGACGCCTCGCGGAAGGCGAACGTGACCTTCACCTGCTTCGGGCTCTCGGCGTGGAGCGGACCTCGCCCGGCGGGCACGAGCGCCACGAGGGCCACGAGGGTCAGGGCACGCCGTTCGAGCGCGGGCTTCGCCCGCGCAACCCTCTGTGGGGGTGGCTCGGAGGGGGCCGTCGAGGCCCCCTTCGATGGGCTAGCCCCCGAGGTACAGGCGCTTGACCTCCGGGTCTGCCAGGAGCGCGGTCCCCGGCCCCTCGAAGCGGTTCCGCCCGAGCTCGAGCGCGTAGGCGCGGTCGGCGATGGCGAGCGCGCGCGCCGCGTTCTGCTCGACCAGCATAAGCGTGTACCCGGCGCGCTTCATCTCCACGAGCTTGTCGAAGATCAGCGTGACGAACTTCGGCGCGAGCCCGAGCGAGGGCTCGTCCAGCAGGATCAGGCGCGGCGCCGTCATCAGTGCCCGGCCGATCGCGAGCATCTGCTGCTCGCCGCCCGACATCGTGCCCGCCTTCTGCCGCCGCCGCTCGAAGAGGATCGGGAAGAGCTCGTATGCGCGCTCGAGCGCCTTCGCCACGCGCGCCGGCTCGCCGACCGTGTACGCGCCCATCTCGAGGTTCTCGAGCACGGTCATCTGAGGGAAGACGGGCCGGCCCTGCGGCACGTAGGCGAGGCCGCGCTGGATGACGACGTCGGGCCGGATCCCGGTGATCTCCTCGCCGTTGAAGACGACGCGGCCGCTCCGCGGACGCAGGAAGCCGACGATCGTCTTGAAGGCGGTGGACTTCCCGGCGCCGTTGGGGCCGATGACGCTGACGATCTCCCCGACCCCGACGCTCAGGGAGACGCCGTGGAGGATGTCGATCTTGCCGTAGCCGCCGACGAGCTCGTAGGCGGTGAGGAGCTGCTTGCTCATCCAGCCGCCCGCGCCGTGAGCGGCTCAGCGACCGAAGTACGCTTCAATGACGCGCTCGTCGGTCTGGATCACGCCCGGCGCCCCCTCGGCGATTTTCTCGCCGTGGTCCAGCACGAACACGGTCTCGCAGAGCCCCATGACGACCTTCATGTCGTGCTCCACGAGCAGGACGGTCCTGCCCTGGTTGCGGAGGTGACGGACGGCGTCGAGCAGGTCGTTCAGGAGCGTCCGGTTCACCCCCGCGGCGGGCTCGTCGAGGAGGATGAGCGTCGGCTCCCGCATCAGGACGCGCACGAACTCGAGGAGCTTCTGCTGGCCGTACGAGAGGTTGCCCGCGTACTCGTCACGGAGCTCTTCGAGCTTCACGAAGCGCAGCAGCTCGAGCGCGCGCTCGCGGGCCGCGGCGAGGTTGTCACGCGTGACGACGAGGAGGTTCTCCAGCGCGGAGAGCTCGGGGAAGACGCGGATCAGCTGGAAGGTCCGCCCGATCCCCTTCTGCGCGATCTCCCAGGGCTTGAACCCGTCGATGCGCCCGCCGCCAAAGACCACCCGACCCTCGTCGCGGCGCTCCACGCCCGTGATGCAGTTGAAGAGCGTCGTCTTGCCCGAGCCGTTGGGGCCGATCAGGCCGTAGATCCGGCCCGCCTCGAGCCGGAGCGACACGCCGTCCACGGCGGTGACGCCGCCGAAGCGCTTCGTGAGGCGCTCGATCTCGAGCACGGTCGTCGCCATCAGGTCGTCTCGTATGCCGTTGACCGTGAGCATCGGCGACGACCGAGAACGAAGCGAGGCGACGTGACTCGGAGCCGCATCAGATCGTTCTCGGGAGCCGGTACCTGCTCTGCAGGAGCCCGAGCACGCCGCGCGGCATGAGCAGCACCACGGCGACGATGATCGCGCCGAAGAGGAGCGGGTGGACATAGGGATAGCGCGCCCAGACGACTTCCTGGGCGACGAAGAGCACGACCGCGCCCAGCACCGGTCCCCACACGGTGCCCTTGCCGCCGAGGAGCACCATCACGATCATCGTGATCGTGGTGGCCAGCGGGAAGACGCTGATCGGCTCGATGTACCCCTGGTCACGCGCGGTGAGCGCGCCAACGATGCCCGGCCCGGCCGCCGAGAGGAGGAAGGCGTAGAGCTTGTGCCGGGCGGTGTCGATGCCCATCGCCTCGGCGGCGACCTCGTCCTCCCGGATCGTCATCAGCCGCAGGCCGAACCGCGACGTGATGATGACGTACGTGAGTAGCGTCACGCTCGCCGCGCTGGCGCCCATGGCGTAATAGATGGGGATGGTCGCGTCCAGCGTCGGCAGCGACAGTCCGTTGCCGCCGCCGGTGAGACCTTCGAAGTACGACACGAGCGCACGAAGGACCTCGTTGAGCCCCAGCAGAGCGATGGCGAAGTATGGCCCTTTCAGGCGCAGACACGGGTAGCCGATGACGAGCGCGAGGAGGACGGCGGCGACTCCGCCCGCGAGCGCCGCCGGGAGCCACGGCCAGCCCACCTTGGCCACCAGGATGGCGCCGGTGTAGGCGCCGGCGCCGAAGAAGGCCACGTGGCCGAACGAGACGTAGCCGGTGAGCCCCGAGATGAGATTCCAGGAGCCCGCCAGCACGATCCACATGAAGATCTGCAGCGTCGCTCGCACGCCGTAGCCGCTGGCGTACCCGGGGTACACGGCGAGCCCGGCCACGACGGCCGCCAGCGCCGCGAGGGCCGCGCCCCGGCGGATCACGTCTCCCGGCCTCCGAGGAGCCCGGTCGGCCGCACGAGAAGGACGACCACGAGCAGCACGTAGGCCACGACTTCCGAGAGCTGGGTCGTCAGAAACAGAGACGCCACCTGCTCGATCAGCCCGAGCAGTATCCCGCCGAGTAGTGCCCCGGGATAGTTACCCGCCCCTCCGAGGACGATGACGAGGAAGGACTTGAACGTCCAGGTCTGTCCCATCTCGGGCTGGATGGCGACGATCATCGCGATGAGGGCGCCGCCGGCGGCGGCCAGGGCGGCCGCCAGGCCGAAGGTGATGAGATGGATGCGCTGGACATCGATGCCGCAGACCATCGCCACCTCCCGGCTCTGCGAGGTGGCCCGGATGGCCTTGCCGAGCTTCGTCCGCCGCAGGAAGAGGAAGGCCAGCCCGGTCAAGGCACCGGCGAAGACGAAGGCGACGAGCCGCGGCTTCGAGAGCGCGACCGGCCCCACCACCCAGGAGCCGGTGAGGTACTCCACCGAGCGCAGGTCGGAGGTGAAGAGGAGCTGGGCCAGGTTGACCAGCGCGATCGAGATGCCGAAGGTGAGCAGCAGCGAGGACAGCTCTGGCGCGTCCACCACCCGGAAGACGAGCGTCCGCTCGAGCAGGACACCGACGGCGAACAGCGCCAGCATGCTGACCGGCACCGTCAGATACGGGTTGAGTCCGAGCGCGCTGTACAGGAAGTAGGTGGTGTAGGCCCCCAGCATCAGCAAGGGCCCGTGAGCGACGTTGATGATGCGCATGACGCCGAAGATCAACGCCAGACCCAGCGCCACCATCGCGTAGAGCGCGCCCGACAGGATGCCGGAGACGACCACCTGCGCCAGCATCGCGGGCGTGACGAAGACGTTCACGACGCGCGATGCGATGGACTCAGCGCTGATTCCAGGGCGGCGTCGGGAACCGCGGCTTCGCCGGAGCCATCTCGTCGGGCCAGACGACGACCTTCTTACCCTCCTGCCACTGGAAGGTCACCATCCTGTGCGCGACCTGAAAGCCGTCCTGGTCCACCTTGTAGTCGCCGAAGACGGTGCGCATCTCGAGCTTGAGCAACTGCTCGCGCACACGGTCGGCGTCGAGCGTGCCCGCCCGCTTGACGGCCTCGGCGTAGATGAGGCAGCCGGCGTACCCCGCCGCCGAGTGATACGACGGCTCGTGGCCGAACTCCTTCTTGTACGCGCCGAAGAACTCGTGGTTGCCCGGGTAGGGCAGGACGTGCTCCCACTGCGTGGCGCCGTAGACGTACTCGGCGTTGGCCTTCAGCGTGTCGTAGAACTCCGGCAGGTCACCGCCCACCGTCACCCCGTACGCCTTCGGGCTCACGTCCAGCTCGCGCATCTGGCGCGTGAGGGCCACGGCGTCGTCGAAGTAGGTGGCGGCGGCGACGACGTCGGGGTTGAGCGACTTGACTTTGGTGAGGAGCGCCGCGAAGTCGGTGTTGCCCTTCGGGTAGGCCTCCTGAAACACGACCTGCATGCCCTTCTTCTTGGCGATGTCGACGGCGCCGGCAGCCGCGGCCTTCGAGAAGAGGGTGTCCTCGTTCACGACGGCCACGGTCTTGAGGCCGCGCTTGGCCGCCATGTCGATCAGCCCCTCCAGGTACGCCTCGGCGGGCGAGATCACCATGAAGACGTAGTAGCGCTTCTTGTCCGGCGGCCGCTTGAAGATGGAGGTCGTCGCGGCGAGCGGCGCCACCATCACCTTCTTGTATTTCTCGGTCACGTTCGCCGACGCCTCCGTGACCGGCGACGAGTACGGTCCCATCACGCCGTCGACCATGTCCTCCGTGATCAGCTTCTCGTAGAGCCGGACGGCGGTCGCCGGGGTGGACTGGTCGTCGTAGACGACGAACTCGACCTTGCGCCCGAGCAGGCCGCCCGTGGCGTTCAGGTCCTTCTCGCAGAGCTTGTAGCCTTCGTGCTGGTTCCTGCCGAGCTTGGCGTAGGTCCCGGTGAGCGAGAGCGAGGCGCCGATGCGGATCGGCCCTTGCGCCTGGGCGGCAAGACCGCCGACGAGCACGGCCATCGCGGCGATGACCGCGCCGAGAGCCTTCGTGGTCATGCGAGAGCCTCCTGCGGAATGAGGTGGAGTCCACCACCGATAGCATCCGCGCCTTTGACGTGTCAAGGCAGCGCTCAGTACACTGATCCGTGATGACGACCGGCGCGCTCGACGGCCTCCGCGTCCTCGACCTCTCGAACCAGCTCTCGGGCCCGTACTGCGCGATGCTGCTCGGCGATCTGGGCGCCGACGTGATCAAGGTGGAGCACCCCGTCGGCGGCGACAACGCGCGCCAGGGCGCCCCGCACGTCAACGGCGAGTCCGCGCCGTTCATGACCGTGAACCGCAACAAGCGCTCGATCACGGTGGACCTCAAGGCGCCCGACGGCCTCGCGATCGTCCGTCGCCTCGCCGCGCGCGCCGACGTCGTGCTGGAGAACTGGCGGCCGGGCACGGCGGCGCGGCTCGGGCTCGGCTACGACGACGTGCGGCGCCTCAATCCGCGCGTCATCTACTGCTCGATCTCCGGGTTCGGCCAGACCGGCCCGTACGCGTCACGCGGCGGGTTCGACCGGATCGCCCAGGGCATGTCGGGCCTCATGTCGATCAACGGCGAGGAGGACGGGCCGCCGCTGGTCGTGCCGATCCCGATCGCTGACATCGGCACCGGGATGTTCGGGCTCATCGGCATCCTCGCGGCGCTCGCGTACCGTGCTCGGACGGGCGACGGCCAGGCCGTGGACGCCTCGCTCCTCGAGACGCCGATCGCCTGGTCCGTCTACGAGGCTGCCGCCGTCTTCACGACCGGTGAGGTCCCAAGGCGCCTCGGCCAGGGCCACCGCACCAACGCCCCGTATCAGGCCTTCCGCACCGCCGACGGCTGGATCAATCTCGGCGGTGGCTCACAGCAGCTCTGGCGGGACATCTGCGCGGTGCTCGGCGTCGAGCCACTCACCGACGATCCGCGCTTCGCGACGCCCGCGCTGCGTGTCCAGCACAGGAAGGAGCTCGAGGCGCTGCTGCAGCCGCGCTTCCTGAGCGCGCCGACCTCGGTCTGGCTCGAGAAGCTCGAGGCGGCCGGCGTTCCCGCGGGGCCGATCTTGAGCTACGACCAGGTCTTCACCGACCCGCACGTCAAGGCGCGCGCGATGGCGGTCGAGGTGGACCACGCGCGGGCGGGCCGGACACGCGTGCTGGGCATCCCGTTCAAGCTCTCGCAGACGCCCGGGGCGGTGCGCCGGCCGGCACCGACGCTCGGCCAGCACACCGACGAGATCCTCGGCGAGCTCGGCTACGACTCGGCGGCGATCGCCGACCTCCGTGCCCGCAAGGTCGTCTAGTCGCGCGTCGGACTACCCGCGGTTCGAGCGCGGGCTTTGCCCGCGCGACGATTCCTGGGGGAGGCCTCGGAGGGGGCCGTCGAGGCCCCCTCCGATTGCTAGTCGCGGAACTCCTGGTCGAGGATCTCGCGGATGAAGCGGTCGACCGAGACCGGATAGAAGCGCGCGTCCGGGGAGACGATCACTCCCGTGTTGATCACCTCGCGCTGCGCCAGCTCCTCCAGCACCCGCTCGAGCTGGCCGTGCGAGTCCCGGTCGTGACGCCGGATCCTCAGCTCTTCGCTCTCGAGCGCGACTCGCGAGGCGTAGCGGAAGCTGAAGACGCGGGCGAGGAGCCTCCGGTCCATCAGCTCGCTCTCGTGGAAGATCTCGCCGTAGGTCGGCCCGCCGCCGCCCGCCCTGATCACGAGGCGCGGCGAGACCTTGATACGCCCGCGGACCTCCACGGACCGGCTCGGCTGCTCGTGCTCGGGCCCCACCAGGATGTAGGGGAGCACGTGGTAGCCGGCGATGATCCCGGTCAGCGGCTTCCGCACGACCCGCGTCTCGTCGAAGACGTGGCGGAGAAACTCCAGATCTTGCCACTCGTCGCTCACGCGATGTAGTGTACCAGTTGCATGGAGCCGCGACCGAGCCCGCCGCCCGCCCCCTCCCGGCCCGGCAACAAGGCGTGGGTCCACTACTGCGAGCGCTGCGGCGAGCGGATGGAAGAGGTCCACTGCAAGATCGTCTGCAAAAAATGTGGCCTCTCGAGGGACTGTAGCGATCCCTGATCCGCCCGCTCCGTTTCGCTAGATCACCGCGATCGCTTCGACCTCGATCATCCAGCCCGGCTGCGCGAGCGCCGTGACGCCGACGAGCGTCGAGGCCGGGAGCTTCTTGCCGAAGATCTCCTCGCGGATCGGGACGAGATCCGCGCGGTGGCGGACGTCGGTGAGATAGGTGTTGAGCTTGACGATGGACTGGGCCGTGCCGCCCGCCGCCTGGACCTGCTCCACGACCGAGCGGAACGCCTCGCGCGCCTGGGCCTTGAAATCGCTGGGGTGCAGCACGCCGCCCTGGTGGTCGTAGGCGACCTGCCCCGAGACGAATACGAGCGTCTGCGCTCCGGTGACCCGGATCGCCTGGCTGTAGGCGGGCGGGTCGTACACGTTCTTCGCGGCGATCTTCTCGATCTTCGTCATGGCCATCTCCTCCTGGGTTAATGCGGAGCGCGGCCGGGTGCCACGCTCCTAGGCCTTCGCGGGGCGGTGCCGGGCGGCGCCGCCCGGCGCGGGCGACCAGTCTACCGGCGCGATGTCGTGCATATCGGACTCCAGCTGGAGTGTGTCGGCGATCTTGGTGTAGCTCGAGAACATCTGGGTCACGCCGAGCACCTCCATGACGCCGCGCTCGCCGACGCCGAGCCGCTTCATCTCCTCGAGGTGGAACGTCGTGCCGAACGGCGACCGCGTGGTGACCGAGACCGCAAACGCGAGCGCCTCCTTGAACCGGCGCGTGAGCCGGTTGTCGGAGAATGCCCGGTGCGTCGCCGCCCACACATCGGCGAGGTAACCCGGGTCGCCCCCGAGCCGCCGGAACACGGCCGGCACCGCGCGGTCGTAGAAGGCGCGGATCTCGGCGAAGACCTGCTCGGCCTCGGGGCCCGTCTCGGCGGGCGCGAGCGACTGGAGTGGCGAGTCCGCGACCACGTTGATGGCGTTGGTGATCCCGACGAGCAGCGCCGCCTCGTACCAGAGCGCGTCGTCCGTCATGCCCTGCAGCTTCCCGGCTGCAGTGTGGCCGTGCACTCAGTAGACGCAGGCGTTCACGCCGCTCACGACCGCGGCAACCATCTCCTTCTCGGCGCGGGTGAACTCACCGGGCGCCATCGCCCGCTTCATCGCCCGCCCGTGCGGACCCCCGAACTCCGGATCCCACGCCATCACGCGGCTCATCGCGGGGGGCCGCGTGAAATCGTAGCCGAACCACGCCCGCGACAGCTCGAACATCTTCTGCGCCGCCTCGGCGTACTCGGCGGCGTCGCGGAGCCTCACCGTCATCGGCATCGTCACCCTCCTAGGCGTGGACCAGCCAGCGACCGGGCCAGCCGTCCACGATGCAGTCGGCCCGCAGCGCGCCGGTCGTGACCAGCCGGCCCACCACGCGCGTCACCTCCTCGGCCCTGAGCCCGAAGAGGCGCGCCAGCACTCGTTCGTTGCTGAAGATCGCGCCGCGCGTGTAGCGCTCGATCAGCCGCTCCAGCGCGCGCTCGCGGGAGAGCCGCCGCCCCTCGGCGACCGCCCCGGGCAGCCACGCCTCGACGAGGTCCCAGCGATACGAGAACGTCGGCTCGTACCGCTCCTCGGTCTTCACCACCCAGAGCCCCTGCTGGAGCTCGGCCATCGCCCGCTCGAACTCGCGTGTCTTCGAGGGCTCGAGCATGAACGTGTTCGCCCGAAGCCCGCGCGTGTACTGCGGGTGCTCCCGGGCCAGCGCGTCCATCAGGCGGCGCGCCGTGTGCGACATCCGCCCCGCCGTGTACTCCTCACGATAGTCGCGCGCCCGCTGCCGCCCGCGGATCAGACCGTAGAAGGCGGGAAACAGCTCGAGCGCCACCAGGAGCGGCCGGCCCTTGAGGAGCTTCCCGTAGTACACGCGCTTCTTCGACGGGAGCGTGTCCTTCAGCTCCCACGTGAGCCCGATGCCCGCGTCGTGGTGCGAGCGGCGCGGCCAGCGCGGGTTGGCGCCTCCCACCACCGCCTCCCAGAGGCACGCCACACCGTCGGGGAAGCGATAGAACGTCGAGCAGAACCCGACCTCCTCCACGAAGCCGAGCGCCGCGCGCTCGCTCCGGACGCGGCGCGACGGGAGGCGGCGGAACGCGCGGTCGCGCAGGCGCTCGAGCGCTGCGGCGGTCACGTGAGCTTGACGAGCACTTCGCCCACGGGTCCCTCCTTGCGGGCGGAGTGTACTCCAGAGCTAGGCCCGGCGGATGCGGTCTTCGGCGACCTCCACGCGCTTGACGCCCTTGAAGCTGAAGAGCAGCTCGACGAGGTACACCGGGGGGTCGGCAGAGACCTGCCGGACGATCGTCCCGAGGGCCTCCTGCACGTTCTGGCTGAACCCGACGCCCTGGATCGTGAGCCCGCTCAGGTTCACCTTGACTCGCTGGTTCGGCTCAAGCACGTCCGAGCCTCCTCAGGAACACTTCGATCTCCTTCTTGGTCTGGAGATCGCCGGTTCGCTGAGCCACCTCCAGCCCCTGCCCGTACGCGGCCCGCGCCTCGTCGGGCCGGCCCGCCCTCTCGAGGGCGCGGCCGAGGCCGCGGTACGCGGCAGTGTAGTCCGGTTTGAGCCGGATCGCCTCCCGATACTCGGCGACGGCGTCCTCGGCGAGCCCGGCATCGAGATAGGCGCCTGCGAGGCCGAAGCGGACGACGGGATCGTCCGGCATCAGCTCGGCCACTTCCTTGAACTCGGCGATCCGGTCCCGCTCAGCCACGCCAGAGCCGCTGCCCGACCTCGCCTAGCGGGGCCGGTCGGAAATCTTGACGGCGAGCGCGCGGAGCCGGTCGAGCGTGGCGGGGCGCAGGAGCGCGGCGAGGGCGGCCGGGTCCTTGGCGGCACTCTCCAGCGTCTCGCGCATCTTGTTCGCGTCGCCGCCCGAGTTGCGCGTGAGGTCCTCGAAAATCAGGGCGGCGAGGTCGTAGAACTCCTGGGCGAGCTGGGGCGACCCCGTCATCGACAGGATCTGCTTGTCGATGGCCGAGGCCTGCGGGTTGCCGGCGACGGCCGGGGCGCGGAGGGCGGGGTCGCGGAGCATCCGGAGCGTCGCGGCGAGCGCTTCCTGGGCGGCGGGCTCCAGCGTCTGGGCATGGAGGGGCCCCGGGGCGAGCAGGACGACGGCGAGCGCCACCAAGATTCGCATACGCCTATATTGACGCCCCTTCGCGGCCTGTTGTAAAGTGCGCGGCATGAAAAAGATGACCAAGAAGGCGACCGCGAGAAAGGCCGTCGCGAAGAAGCCGGTGGCGAAGAAACCGGCGGCAGGGGTGACGACGCCCGCGAGCTCCGCGTCGAAGGCGTCCTCACCGACGTACATGCCGGCGCCGATCCAGAGCACCGGCTGGGCGCCGTTCAGATACCCGCCGCAGTAGGCTGACCGGCTCCTCGTGCACGTCCTGCCCGGCCCGCCGGTTGGCGCCGCCATGGGCGTCGACTCGAGTCCCTTGACCGACGGGCCGGGTCGGGGAGGATCTCGGCTGCCACCGACACCGGAAAGGACGTAGATGCGGGGCTTGCAGTTCGCCGCCCCTCTCCTCGTCGCCGCGCTGGTCCTGGGCCATGCCCGAGCGGGCGCCGAGGTGCGCGTGTTCGTCACGAACGAGAAGTCGGACAACGTGACCGTGATCGACGCGGCGACCCGGAAGGTTATCCAGACGATTCCGGTCGGTAAGCGTCCGCGGGGCGTGGCGGTGAGTCCCGACGGACGGCGCGTCTACGTCACCAACAGCAACTCGGACACCCTCAGCGTCATCGACGCGAGGTCGCTGGCGGTGCTGAGCACGGTGCCGGCGGGGGTCGATCCCGAGGGGCTGACGCCCAACCGCGCCGGGACCGCGCTCTACGTCGTCAACGAGAACGAGCTGTCGGTCACCGTCCTGGACACCGACTCGCTGAAGATCACGAAGAAGATCGCCGTGGGGAAGGAGCCGGAGACGGCGGTGGCGTCACCGGACGGGCGGTGGGTCGCCGTCTCCAACGAGACCTCCGACGACGTCCACCTGATCGAGACGGCGAGCGATACGGTCGTCAAGCAGATCCCCGTGCCGCGGAATCCGCGCGGCATGCGCTTCACGGCGGACTCGCGCTTTCTCTTCGTCGCGAGCGAGCAGGCGCACGTCGTGTCCGTGGTCGACATGGCGCAGCTGAGCGTCATCAAGTCGGTGCCGACCGGCGGGAGCCGCCCGGTCGACGTGGCCTTCACGCTGGACGGCTCCCGCGCGTACGTGTCTCACGGCCAGTCCGGGGACGTTCGCGTCCTCGACGCCGTATCGTTGCGGGTGCTCGCGGCGATCCCGGTGGGGCCTCGGACCTGGTGGACGGCGCTCACGCCGGATGGCAGGTTCCTCTGGGCGACGGTCGGGCGGCCCAACGAGGTCGCGGTGATCGACACGCGATCGAACACCGTGGTCGCGCGCGTGCCGTGCGGCACGCTCCCATGGGGCATTGCGATCGCGAACGTTCCCTGACGCCGCGAGGGCGCGGCTCAGATCAAGAGCCGAAGCCAGCGTTGCCGACGTCCGCCGCGCCCTGCCAGGATCCAGCCGTCGATTCCCCACGCACGTCCCGCCCGGGCGCCGAGACAGATCACCATCGCGGTCGTGAGCAGAACGTGGAAGCCCTGCTGCCCGAAGCTCATCCACTGGGTCGCGAGTCCGTAGTTCAGGCTGAGGAAGAGCCCAACGAGCGCGGCAAGGCCGGTCAGCAGTCCCAGCACGAGCCCGAGGCCGACCGCCGCCTCGGCGTAAGCCTGAAGCGTCGCGAACACCCTGCTGTGCGGCACCGCGACCCCCTCCAGGAAGTCCTTGTACCAGACGACGGGGTTGCCTGCGGCGAACTCGGCCACCCGTTTGGGATGAAAGGCCAGGAAGCGCTCCGAGACCGCCGGGTACGGAACGACGCCCCACAGGAATTCCACGCCGAGCTTCGTCCACACCGCCTTGAGGAACCACGCACCGACGACGATGCGGAGTACGGCGATCCACGTCTGGGGAGCGATCATTTGAGCCCCCACGTGAAGACCCGCGTCGGCGTGACCTCGACGACCACGGAGTCCGACGCGTCGAGTTGAGCCTCGCGCGGGATGAGCCGCGCCCGCCCCTGGACCATGACGCCCTTGAGGTGCGCCTTCCGGCCGTCGTTGCCGGAGGCGAAGTAGATCTTACCGCCTGCCAAGGCCTGGCAGACGGGCACGAGATGCGGCATCCCCCGCCCCCCGGCCGTCGCCACGCGGCAGACGCGCTCGCGCTCGATCAACCGGGCGGTCGCCTTCGTCATCCGCATCGCTCGCTATCCCCCCTGTCCCACGAACTTGAAAATCGCGTCGAGCACCGCGTGCGGCTGCTCCTCGGGGATGAAGTGGCCCGAGCCGCTTACAGGGTGGCCGGCCACGGTGGACGCGCACCGCGCCTTCCAGACGCCGATCATGTCGGCGGCCTGCGGGCTCCGCCCCTCCCCCCAGAGCACGAGCGTCGGCACCGCGATTTTCTTGTCACGGTCGGCGCGGTCGTGCTCGAGGTCGAGTGTCGTCGCGCGATAGTCCTCGAAGCCCGCGCGCATGGCGCCGGGCTGGCGGAAGCAGCGGAGGTATTCCTGCACCGCCTCCTCCTCGATCGCGGCCGGATTGTACACCCAGGCCTTGTACATGTAGCGGAGGTAGACGTCCTCGCGCCCGGCCGTGAGGGCCTCGGGCAGATCGGGGACCTGGTGGAAGAACCAGTGCCAGCGGGCGCGCGCCCCCGCGCGGTCGAGGGACTCCAAGACGTCGTAGGTGGGCGCGATGTCGAGCAGCACGAGATGCGTGAGGAGGGTCGGGTGGTCGAGGGCGAAGCGGTGAGCGACGCGAGCGCCGCGGTCGTGCCCGACCAGGATGACCGGCGCCAGGGTGAGCGCCGTGATGACCTCGGCGATGTCGGCCGCCATCGTGCGCTTGTCGTAGCCCGTCGCGGGACGGTCGGAGTCGCCGTAGCCGCGCAGGTCGGGCGCCACGACGGTGAACCGCTCGGCGAGCGCCGGCATCACCTTGCGCCACATGTGTCCCGTCTGCGGATAGCCGTGGAGGAGCACCATCCCGCGCCCCGCGCCCATCCGCCGGTAGTGGATCCGCACGCGATCCTTGCCCTCCGCGACGCTTCGAATCATCGGTAGAGCTGTCCTTTCTGGAACCGCCTGTGACACTGGAACAGCGTGTACTCGACCGCGCGCGCCGTCACGCCGAGCCGCCGAGCGTGGCGCCTCAGCTCCCCGAGGTACTCGAGCCAGTCGCGGGTGGCGAAGCCGCGCCCCGCCGGCTTCCGGCCTACGGAGCCGAGCCCGAATAGGAGCTGCCAAGCGCGGACGTCGAGGACGCCGTAGCGCCGCGGGTCGATCAGCGTCAGGATCGCCGACGCCGTCGGCACGCTCACCCCGCGGAGGCGCGTGAGCAGCTCGAGCCGCCTCCGCTCGCTCCGCGCGGCGAGGACGGCGCGCGAGACGCGACGCACGGTCGCGGCGGGGTTCGCCGCGTAGCGGCGGAGGGCGCGCGGGCTCTTCCACCGGCACATGCGGAGGAACTCGCCGCGCGTGAACCAGCCGCGGCGCCTGACATCCGCGAGCTCGCCCACCAGCGCGGCCGTCGCCGGGTCCTCCTCCACTAGCTCCCGCCGGAGCAGCGCCTCGACGCTGCGGTACGGCACGCGGCCGAGCGGCACCCGACCCCCCTCACGCGAGCGGCAGGCGCCCGAGGGCCCGTAGCACCCGCTGGGGCGTCATCGGCTGCTCGGTGAGCATCGCGCCGAAGGGTACCAGAGCGTCGTTCACCGCGTTGAGGATTGCCGCGGGCGCGCCGTTGGTGAACGTCCACGCGTGTGGCACGCGCGGGAGTCTAGCACGGCTGGCACGGCGTTCATTGACACGGAGGAGGCCGCCACCTATATTTGCGCCACTCGATTCCCGAAGGGCATCGAACCGAGGGGGGACCGACGATGCGACATCGAACGCGTTGGCGTTCAGCGTGGGCGAACGTGGGAGCTCTGATCGGAACGCTACTGCTCTCGGGCAGCTGGACCGCCGCGGCCCAGGGCGCCGAGCCCATCAAGATCGGGTTCGGCATGGCGCTCACCGGCGGGCTCGCCGCGAACGGCAAGGCGGCGCTGATCGCGATGCAGCTCTGGGCCGAGGACGTCAACAAGAAGGGCGGGATCCTCGGTCGGCCGGTGGAGCTCGTCTACTACGACGACCAGACGAAAGGCGCGACGGTGCCGGGCATCTACACGAAGCTGCTCGATGTGGACAAGGTGAACTTCGTCGTGTCCGGCTACGGCACGAACCTCATCGCGCCCGCGATGCCCATCGTGATCGAGCGCAAGCTCGTCTTCCCTGGGCTCTTCGGGCTCGCGAACAACGAGAAATACAACTACGCGGGCTACTTCCAGATCATGCCGGCCGGACCCCGACCGGCCGTCGACTGGACGGCGACGTACTTCGAGGTGGCGGCCAGGCAGACGCCGAAGCCCCAGACCGTGGCGCTTGTCGGCGCTGACGCTGAGTACCCGCACAACGCGCTCGCCGGCGCCCGGGAGAACGTGAAGAGGCTCGGCTTCAAGGTCGTCTACGACAGCACGTACCCCCCGAACACCGTTGACTTCACGCCGATCGTCCGGGCCATCAAGGCCCTCGACCCCGATATCGTGGCCGTCTACTCCTATCCCCCGGATACCGCCGGGATGGTCCTCGCGGCACACGAGGTCGGGCTCCGGCCGAAGATGTTCGGCGGCGGGATGGTCGGCCTCCAGTTCGCGTCGCTCCTGACGAAGCTCGGCCCGAAGCTGAACGGCATCGTCAACTACGACTTCTGGGTCCCGGAGCCGACGCTCAGGTTCCCGGGGATCGAGGATTTCCTGCAGCGCTACCAGGCAAAGGCTTCGAGCGCCGGGGTCGACCCCCTCGGGCACTACCTGCCGCCCTGGGCCTATGCGTACCTTCAAGTGTTGGGGCAAGCGATCGAGGGGACGAAGAGCCTCGATCAGCAACTCGTGGCGGACTACATCCGCAAGGCGGAGTTCGACACGATCGTCGGCAAGGTAAGGTTCGGCTCGAACGGTGAGTGGCTGCAGTCCCGGGTGCTCCAGGTCCAGTTCCAGGGCATCGAGACGACCGACATCGAGCAGTTCAAACAGCCCGGCAAGCGCGTCGTCCTCTATCCGGAGAAGTTCAAGTCCGGCACGCTGATCTATCCGTACTCGAAGGCGAAGATCCAGTAGGCGCGTCTTGAGTCGCCCGCCGGACGAGCGCGCGCTCGCGGATGAACCGGCCGCGGGCGCCCGCTGCCGGTTCGGCTGACCCGTGGTGAGCCTCGATCTCCTCGCAAACGCCGTCGTCGCCGGGATCCTCCTCGGCGGCTTCTACGCGGCGGTCAGCCTCGGCGTGTCCATCGCCTTCGGGCTGCTCGACGTCGTCAACATCGCGCATCCGGTCTTCGTCATCCTCGGATCCTACGCGGTGTACGTCACGAACACCGCGTTCGGCCTCGATCCCATCGTCGCGGGCATCGTCTTCACGCCCGTCTTCTACGGGATCGGCGTCGTCGTCTACCGCATCTACTACGTGAGCTTCGAGAAGAAGGGCCAGGAGTCGCTGCGCGGCCTCGTCTTCTTCTTCGGCGTGCTCTTCATCGTCGAGGTCGGGCTGACGCTGAAGTACGGTGTCGATTACCGGCTCGTCGAAGCGCAGTACATCGGCGAGAGCCTGCGGTTCGGGCCGGTCGGCATCGCGCTGCGCCTGCTCGTGCCGTGCGTCGTCGCCGTGCTGCTCACGCTCGTGCTCTACCTGTACCTGGCGAAGACCTTCGTGGGGCGCGCGATCAAGGCCGTGTCGCAGGACAGCCTCGCGCTCCGGCTGATGGGCGCCGATCCCGTGAAGGTCAAGGACGTCGCGTTCGGAATCGCGATCGCCACGGCGAGTCTCGCGGGCGCCCTGCTCATCATGATCGGACCCGTCGAGCCCTCGATGAACCGCGAGTACATCGGGCGCGTGTTCGCCGTCGCCGTCCTAGGAGGAATGGGCAGCATCGGCGGGACCTTCCTGGCGGCCGTGATCATCGGCGTCGCCGAGAGCCTGACGTCCACGTTCTTCGGCCCGTCGTGGGCGGTCGCCGTCTCGTTCGGCGTGCTGCTGCTCGCGCTGGCCGTCCGGCCGGCGGGGCTGTTCGGGAGCTAGCCGGTGCGCGGGAGGACGTTCGGCGTCGTCGTGATCGGCATGGTCTTCGCGGGGGTCCTCTTCACGCGTCTCGGCGCGAACCAGTACTACTACTTCGCCGCCTACGTGATCCTCCAGTACGTCGTGCTCGCGACGGCGTGGAACATCCTCGGCGGCTACACCGGGTACGTGAACTTCGGCACCGCCGCCTTCTTCGCGCTGGGCGCCTACACGTCCGTCGTGCTCATCAAGGGCTTCGCGGCGCCCCTCCCCGTCCTCCTGGCGGCCGGCGCGGCCGTCGCCGGGCTGCTGGGCCTCGGGATCGGCTACCTCACGCTCAGGCTGCGCGGCGTCTTCTTCTCCATCGCGACGCTCGCCCTGGCGGTCGTGCTCCAGACCATGGTGATCAACTGGGACTACGTCGGCGGCGCGCGTGGGATCTCCGTCGTGCGCCCGGGCCGCCTCCCATTCTTCGGGAGCTACGTCGAGTTCCTCTTCGCGGTGATGTTGCTCCTCGCCATCTTCGCGATCGCCGTCGCCTGGTGGATCGAGACGTCCCGGATCGGCCGCGGGCTCGCCGCCATCCGCGACAACGAGGAGGCGGCCGAGTGCATGGGCGTGCCGACGCTCCGGCTGAAGCTCATCGCCACGACGGTGAGCGGCAGCCTGATGGGCGTCGCGGGCGCGCCGTTCCCCTACTACGTGACGTTCGTCGAGCCGTCGTCCGCCTTCAACCTCGACTACGCCGTGAACAGCCTCGCGATGCCGATGATCGGCGGCACGACGACATGGGTCGGGCCCGTCATCGGGGCGATCCTCCTCGGGACGACGCAGCAGGTCGCCACCGTGACGATCTCCTCCGCGCTGAATCTGCTGATCGTCGGCATCATCCTCGTCGCGTTCGTGATCCTCGCTCCCGATGGGATCCTCGGTCTCGTCCAGCGGCTCAAGGGCGGCGCGCGCGCATGACGGCCGACGGCTTCCTCGAGGTCGAGAACGTCACGAAGCGCTTCGGCGGCTTTCAGGCGCTCTCGTCAGTCAGCCTCCACGTGAGGCAGGGTGAGCGTTTCGGGCTCATCGGTCCCAACGGCTCGGGGAAGACCACGCTCATCAACTGCATCTCGGGGACGCTGAGGAACGACGCGGGAAGGATCGTCTTCGAGGGACACGACCTCACCGCCGTCCCGGCCCATCGCCGGACGCGGCTCGGCATCGCCCGGAGCTTCCAGATCCCGAAGCCGTTCGCGAGCATGACGGTGCGCGACAATCTGACGATTCCCCTCGAGTACGCCGCGCGCGCTCATGGCGTGGACGCGACGGAGCAGGCACGCGCGATCCTCCGCCTCATGGGGCTGGAGGCGAAGGCGCACGCCGCCGCCGCCACGCTGACCCAGATCGAGATGCGCAAGCTCGAGCTCGGTCGCGCGATGGCGGCGAAACCGAAGCTGCTCGTCGCCGACGAAGCGATGGCCGGGCTGTCGAGCGCGGAGGTCGACGACATCCTGGACATCCTCTTCCAGCTCAACGCGCGGGGCATCACGATCATCATGATCGAGCACATCATGCGTGCCGTCATGCGCTTCTGCGAGCGCATCGCCGTGCTCGACGCCGGCGAGAAGATCGCCGAGGGCGGGCCCGAGGCGATTCTCGCGAACGCAGCGGTCGAGCGGGCGTACCTTGGGCAATAGGCTCGTCGTCCGCGACGTCCAGGCCGGCTACGGCGCCGTCCGCGTGCTTCACGGCGTTTCCATCGAGGTGAACGACGCCGAGACCGTCGTGCTGCTCGGAACGAACGGGAACGGCAAGAGCACGCTCATCAAGTGCGTCCTGGGCATCGTGCGGCCGGACGCCGGCGAGATCTTCCTGGAGGTGGACGGCCAGCGCATCGACCTCGTGGGCAAGCCACCCGAGGAGATCGTCAACCTGGGCGTGACGCTCGTGCCCGAGGGGCGGCGGCTCTTCCCGAAGCTCACGGTCGAGGAAAACCTGTTGCTCGGAGCGTACCGGCCGGGCGCCCGCCGGCACATCGACCGCAACCTCGCGTTCTGCTTCGAGACGTTCCCGATCCTCCGCAGCCGGCGGAAGCAGCGCGCGGGCAGCATGAGCGGCGGCGAGCAGCAGATGCTCGCGATCGGCCGCGCCTTGATGGCGGCGCCCGCCATCCTGCTCGTGGACGAGCCGTCCGTCGGCCTGGCACCGGTGCTCGTCAGCCGCGTCATCGGCAAAATCAAGGAGCTGAAGGACCGTTACCAGCTCACGGTGCTCATGGCGGAGCAGAACTTCAACCAGGCCACAAAGATCGCCGATCGCGGCTACATCATCGTCCACGGACGCATCGAGTTCGAGGGGCACAGCACCAGAGAGCTCAGCGAGAACGAACTCGTCAAAAAATACTATCTGGGGGTGTAAGCCTCCGACTAGCGGTAGGTCTCCGCCGCGTCGAGAGGCTGGAAGCCGAGGACCTGGCGCGCGTGGTCGAGGTCGCGGTAGCCCCACGTGTTGTTCGAGACGGCGAAGAAGACGTCGAAGCGGAGCGTGTCGGGCGCCGCGAGGCATAGCTCGATCATCCGCACGATATCGCGCTGGCTGCACCAGACCGAGAAGTCGCGCGGCGAGCGCGGCCGGTCCTCCGCGGTGACGTGACCGATGCGCACGCAGATCACCGAGAGCCCGTGGGCGTCGGCGTAGTGACGGGCGAGGGCCTCGCCCCACACCTTGCTCACGCCGTAGAGGCCGGCCGGGCGCACCGGCGTCTCGTGGGTGAGCGGCGTCCACGCCGGCGCCGCGTCGTAGCGGCCCTCGGCAAGCGCGCGGTACGGCATGTCGCGCTCGTAGCCGCTCACCGTCGCGCCGCTCGACGCGTACACCACACGCCGAACGCCGGCGCGGCGCGACGCCTCGAGGACGTTGTAGGTGCCGACGACGTTGGCGCGCAGGATCTCGTCGAACGGCGCGCTCATGCCGACGCTCGCCGCCAGATGCACGACGGCGTCCACGCCCTTGAACGCCGGCTGGATCGCCTCGAGGTCGGCGACGTCGGCCTGGTGGCAGGGGACGCCCTCGACGGGGCGCCGGTTGAGCGCGCGGAGCTCGTACCGGGCGGCGAGATGACTGCGGAGCGCGCCGCCGATGAGTCCGCTCATCCCCGTCACGAGCACCGTCGAGCGGGCCATCGGCAGTCGGCGCTACACGATTGCGGCGTGGACCGAGGACGGTGAGGCGGACTCGAGCGGGAATCGCATGTCAGGTCAGAAGCTCGCGGTTCAGGCCGAAGTCCTCGGGCACCGGCGGACCCCAACGGTAGAGCGCGTCCGCCTCGGGGAAGTCGCGCGGCTCCCACGCGCACTGCTCGGGAATGTAGTCGAGGTCGTGGAAGTACTCCGCGAAGCTCCCCCAGGGGTCGCGGATGTAATAGAAGAAGTTCGAGCCGATGACGTGACGTCCGAGACCCCACCCCGGCTGCCAGCCCGCCTCCTGCATCTTCGCGGCGCCCATCGCGATCTCGTCCACGTTGCCGACCTCGAACGACCCGTGGT
>WNGN01000421.1_pt1 | contig 55625 bp, 54 predicted proteins | sample 5400561 | NCBI WGS metagenome assembly WNGN01 (sample SAMN13153379, study PRJNA577476) | soil metagenome | isolation source: 115 cm soil or saprolite under Garry oak tree replicate 2 | place: USA:California | collected 2016-06-15 | reverse complement strand
CGCGACACCCTTCACAGGAGGCGGTCATGCACGACGCTCGGACTTCCCCGCGACGAGGGGCTTCGCTGGCAGTCCTCGGCCTCGTCCTGGTGTCGCTCGCGGCCGGCCCCGCGTCCTCCCAGGCGCCGGCGCGTGGTCACGGCGCCGAAGCCCATGACATGGAACTGGTCGGGCACGACGAGCTGCAGGGCCGCTCGGCCTACCAGCCGACGATTCACCAGCAGCGCGGGCGCTTCATCGCCTACGTCGGCCATCACGGCGGGCGCGCCCGCAACCCGCTCACCGGAGCCGATGAAGATAACGGGACGTCGATCGTGGACGTCACCGACCCGGCGCGGCCTCGCTACCTCGCGCACATCCCCGGGATGCCCGGCGGGCCCGAGCAGGGCGGCGCGCAGATGGTGCGCGTGTGCGACCGGCAGGGGAAGACGTACGTGCTGCGGACGTTCGGCAACTCGCTCCCCAACTCGGGCCACGAGGTGTGGGACGCGACGGATCCGGCGAAGCCGCGGAGAGTCAGCACGGTGGTCTCCGGGCTGACCTCGACGCACAAGAACTGGTGGGAGTGCGACACCGGGATCGCCTACCTGATCTCGGGCGACCTCGCCAAGACGGATCCGTTGCAGCTCGGTCCATCGGGGTGGCGCACGTGGCGCATGACGAAGATCTACGACCTCAGCGACCCCGCGAAGCCCGTGTTCATCCGCGACTTCGGGCTGGCCGGCCAGGAGCCCGGCTCCACCGGCCCGATCCCCGTCGCCCACGGCGTCCATGGGCCGATCGTCCTCGGCAACCGCGCGTACTTCGCGTACGGCACCAGCGCCGACGGCGTGCTCCAGATCGTCGACCGTCAGAAGCTCGTCACCGGCCCGAAGGAGCCCACCGCGGCGAACCTCAACGACCCCGAGATCAGCCGCCTCTACATGTCGCCCAACTGGGGCGGTCATACGGCGTTCCCCGTGCTGGGCATCCCTATCGCCGACTGGGCGGCCAACACCAAGGGACGCGTGCGCGACTTCGTCGTCCTCGTCTCCGAGGCGACCGCCAACGAGTGCCGCGAGTTCCGGCACGCCGCGTTCATGGTCGACATCACCACCGAGACCAGGCCGTTCTCGGTGGCCACCCTCCAGGTCCCGGAGTCCCAGGGCAACTTCTGCCGCCGGGGCGGCCGCTTCGGCCCCCACTCGTCGAGCGAGTCGTTCGCGCCGATCTTCTACAAGAAGCTCGTGTTCCTCGCCTATTTCAACGGCGGCGTGCGCGCGATGGACATCCGCAATCCCTACGCGCCACGCGAGGCCGGGTTCTATATTCCGGCGACGACGGAGAGGACCGCCGAGCGCTGCGTGACGAACGGCACGCGGAGCTGCAAGGTGGCGATCCAGACCAACAACGTCGAGGCGGACGAGCGCGGCTTCGTGTACCTCGCTGACCGGGCCAACACGGGGTTGCACATCGTGAGGCTCACCGGTGAGGCCGCGAAGATCATCACGGGCAACTGATCGATCCCAGGGGGTAAAGCCATGGCCAAGCAGATGTCGAGGGAAGCGATGCTCAAACGGGTCGCGCGCTTCAGGGAGCTGCGGCCCAGCACGCAGGCGTTCGTGGACACCCGCCTGCCCGAGCACCAGCGGAAGATCTTCAATGTGATCGGGCGCGGCGTGACGGAGGACCCTGGGCTGGCGCCGGCCATCCCCGACGCGCGCGATTTCAACCTGACGTACGTCGGCGCCGACCCGGGCAAGGGGGCGGCACTGCACGCCCACCCGACGGTCGAGGTCTTCGTCGCCCTCACCGGCCGCTGGGCCGTGTACTGGGGCGACGAGGGCGAGCAGGAGGTCGTGCTGGAGCCCTTCGACACGATCTCGATCCCGCCGGGGGTGATGCGCGGCTTCCGGAACGCCGGCCCCGAGCACGGCTACCTGATGGCGATCCTGGGAGGCACCGACTCCGGCAAGGTCGCCTGGGCCAAGTCGGTGCTGGCGCGGGCGAAGGAGACGGGCCTCGGGCTCGACGCCCGGGGCAACCTCGTCGAGCTCGCGCGCTAACCCGCGTGCCGCTCAGGGGAGCAGATCGGCAGAAGCTCCTACTTCTCGGCCGTACGGATCGCGGCTGGGCCACCGTTCACCTTGACGCGCTGGCCGGTGTCCCTCAGCGTCGAGCCGTCCAACCGGAACACCCAGTAGTCCTTCTCGACCATGTTGCCGACGAGGATCGTCTTGCCGTCGGGCGAGAAGGCGACGCCCTGCGACCAGTGGCCGATCGGGGCCTCGGCCACGCGTGACAGTGTCTTGCCGGTCACGCGAACGATGACGAGCTTGCCGGCGTCGTTGTAGAAGGGCGAGTCCTTGGGCCGGTTGCTGCCGTTGTGGACGACGACCGCGGCGACGGAGCTGTCTGGCGAGATCTTGAGCCCCTCGGCCGTCGCGCCGAGGACGCCGACGGTGTCGACGACGCGGGGAGGCTTTGCCGTCAGGTCGATCAGGCTGACGCTGTCGTTATCGCCAGTGGCCGAGCCCGCGAGGCTGGCGACCATGGCGAAGGCGCCGCTCGACGCGATGTCGAGCACGATGGGGCGAACTCCCGCCGTCATGTCGCGCTTCGTGTACTCGACCTTGGTCCCGTCGATCGAGAGAACGGAGATGCGGTTGTCGTCCCGGCGCGAGACCAGCGCGGTTTTGCCGTCGGGCGCGATCACCACCTGACCGCCGCCCGCCTTCACGCCGCCGACCTCGACGGCCCCCGCCGCGCTCACTGTCTTGCCCTGGATTGTGAAGACGGACACGGTGCCGTCCACGAGGTTTGAGACGAGCGCCAGCGTGCCCTGACGGTTGATAGAGATGCCCGACGCGCCCTTGCCGGCCTCGAGGGTGGCGATGATCTTCAGCGGGTTGGCCGTCAGATCGATGACCGTGAGGCGGTTGTCGGGCGCCTGCTTGGTCGGGTCGCTCGGATCGACCTTGCTCGACGCCGTCACGAGGGCGAGGCTCTCGTCCGGCGTCACGGCGATGCTGAGCGGCGGGCCGACCACGCTCACCGGCGCCTCGACCTCGGCGATCACGCGGGGCGGGGAGGCCTTGAGGTCGATGACCGAGACGGTGTCCGGCGGCGCGTTGGGCACCACCGTCACGACGCCGTTCAGGCTGACCACCTTGTTGTCGTTCGCTGATACGGCGATCTGAGCGCCGGCGGCCGGGGCGAGGCTCAGGGCCGCGACCAGGGCAAGGCCGACACTGGCGCGCGCGTGACGGTGAGGGGTCATTGGCTTCCTCCTGAGCGGCGGATCGGGCGGCGCCTAGGAGAGCATCGTCGCCGTCGAAACGCAAGGGCCACGGCGGCTCGCGTTCTACTACAATCGCGGGTGAGGAGACGTGAGCGATGCGAGGAGCGATCTGGTGGGACTGACATACGTCGAGGGCGTGGTCACCGGCCTCTCCGGCACTTCTCGCACGGTGCGATTCATGGTCGACAGCGGGGCGAAGTACAGCCTGCTGCCTCCGGCCGACTGGCGCGCGCTCGGCCTGGTGCCCAAGCGACGCATGACCTTCGTTCTGGCCGACGGCACGCAGATCGAGCGCGACGTCTCCGAATGCCACATCGCGCTGCCGCAGGGCGAAGGCCACACGCCGGTCATCCTCGGCGAAGTGGGTGACGAGGCGCTCCTCGGAGCCGTCACCCTCGAGATCCTGGGCTTCGTCCTGAACCCGTTCAGCCGCACGCTCCAGCCGGCCCGTCTCGTCCTCGCCTGATCTGCGCGCCGAGCGTTCGCGCGGTCAGCGCATCATGCCCGGCAGCCACAGCGAGATCGCGGGAAACGCGACCAGAATGGCGAGGCGCACCACGTCGGCCCACATGAACGGCATCACGCCGCGGAACACGGTCCCCGTCGAGACCTCGGGCAGCAGCGTCTTGAGCACGAACATGTTCATCCCGACCGGCGGGCTGATCAGTCCGATCTCGACGACGCACACGATGATGATCCCGAACCAGACGGGGTCGAACCCGAGGTGCACAACCACCGGGAAGAACACGGGCATGGTGAGCAGCACCATCGACAGCTCCTCCATCGCCGTGCCGAGCACCACGTAGATCGCGCAGATCGCCGCCACCACCATGATGGGGGAGAGGCCCAGGCCCGAGACGACGGCCTTGAGGTCGGCCGGCATCGTCGTGATGTTGACGAACTCCGCGAACATCAAGGCACCGATCAGGATCAGGAACAGCATGGCCGTGGTGCGCGCGCTCTCGAGGAGCGCGTCGTAGAGCGTCTTCAACGTGAGCGCGCCGCGCCCCAGCGCGAAGACCATGGCGCCGGTGGCGCCCATGCCCGCGCCCTCGGTGGCGGTGAAGAGGCCGCCGTAGATGCCGCCCATCACGAACAGGAACAGCGCCGCCACGCCCCACACGTCTTTGAGCGCGAGCCCGCGCTCGCGCCAGCTCGAGCGCGAGCCGGGCGGCCCCGAGTCCGGCTCGCGCCACGTCATGTACACGATAGCGAGGCAGAGCAGGCACGCGCCGAGGATGCCGGGCAGGATCCCGGCCATGAAGAGCTTGCCGATGTTGGTCTCGGTGAAGATGCCGTAGATCACCATGATGGTGGAGGGCGGGATCATGATGCCGAGCGTGCCGGCCGAGGCGACGGTGCCCGCCGCGAGCTTGTCGGAGTAGCCGAACCGCTTCATCGAGGGGTAGGCCACCTTCGCCATCGTCGCCGCGGTGGCGATGGAGGAGCCGCAGATCCCGCCGAAGCCGGCCGAGGCCCACACGGTGGCCATCGCCAGGCCGCCGCGCAGGTGGCCGATAAAGGCGTAAGCGGCACGGAACAGCTCCCGCGACATGCCGGCGCGCGTGACGAAGTTGCCCATCAGGATGAAGAGCGGCACCACCGAGAGCGTGTAGCTCCGCCCGGTCTCGTACAGCTTGGTCTGAGCCATGGCGAACGCCACCGCCCAGCTCCAGTCGCGCATGTAGGCGTAGCCGACGACGCCGACGATGCCCATGGCGTATGCGATGGGCACGCGCAGGAAGGCGAGCAGCATCATCACGGTGAGGCCGACGAGCCCCTCGGTCATCGGCGCTCCACCACCTTGTAGAGGTGAATCAGCCCCGCGAGCCCGATCATGACCGCCATGAAGTAGACGAACGGGCCGTACACGATGCGCAGCACGTCGGTGGCGTCGCGGTAGGCCCAGATCCGGTCGGCCTTGAGCCACATGAGCCAGGTGAGGAGGAACAGCATACCGGCGCACGCCGCGTGCACCCCGCGCACGAGCCAGCGCCGCGCGCGGGCGCGTCGAACGCGCCCCTCACCGGGCGGCTGAAGACGTACCGCGCCACCACGTCTACGAACGTGAGGAGCATCATGGCCAGGAGGATGGCGGACGCGGCGACGCCGAGGATCGTGTCGGCGCGTCGCTCCCTCACTTGCCCGCAGCGACCTTCTTCAGCTCTTCGCGGAACTCGGCGAGGATCTTGGCGGCATCCACGCCCTTGGCGCTGGCCTTCTGGATCCAGTCCTCGATGATCGGGGCGGACCGCTTCTTCACCTCCGCGACGAAGGCGGGGTCGGCGTTGACGATCTTGACGCCGGACTTCTTCAGCACCTCCAGGCCCTTCTTGTCGGCCTCGTCCCACGACTGCCCGGCGTGACGCGCGATCCACTCGCCGGAGATCTTGTCGATCGCGTCCTGGTCCTGCTTCGGCAGCTTGTTCCACTTCTCCTCATTCATGAAGAAGCCGAAGGCCGAGCTGTACATCCCGCCGGGGAACAGCGTCGCTTGCTCGAGCACGGTGTCGAGCTTGAACGAGATGATCGACTCCATCGGGAAGAACACGCCGTCGGCGACGCCAGACTTCAGCAGCTCGTAGGATTCCGGCGCCGGCTTCACGAACGCCGAGGTGCCGAGCGCCTTCGCCACCGCCTCGGCGACGCCGCCGCCGGTGCGGATCTTGAGGCCCTGCACGTCGTTGATGTTGTGGACAGGCCTCTTGGTGAACATCTGGCCGGGGCCGTGGGTGAAGACACCCAGCAGCTTCACGCCCTTGTACTCGCCGACCTTGTGCAAGTGCTTCCAGTGGATCCGCGAGTAGGCAACCGAGTTGACGAGCGCGGTGTCCCCGGCGCCGGGCAGCTCCGGGAGCATCGGCATGATGTGTCGCGCCGGCGTGTAGCTCGCGGTGACGTACGAAAGGTCCACCAGGCCCTCCCTCACCGCGTCGAACGTGCCGGGCGGGGCCGAGGGGTGCTTGGGCAGCATCTGGAACTTGACGCGGCCGTTCGTGATCTTCTCCGCCTCGTTCGCCCAGCCCTGCAGCACGACGGCGGTAATGTGGTGAGTTGGCGAAACCCACGAGGACATCGTGAGCGTGGTTTGCGCGAGCGCCGGCTGGGCGGCGACGACGCTGCCAGCCAGCGCGGCGAACACGACACTCCTCACGACACTCCTTACGGTCGACATGTGCTCCTCCACTCGGCGGTGACGATCCTTGCCGCCGGGTAGTTTACTTCACCAGCATCTGCCGCGGCAGCCAGAGCGCCAGGTCCGGGACGAGGAAGAGCAGCACGACGAGCAGAATCATCAGGACCACGAACGGCGTCGTGCCGAGCGTGATCTGCCGGCCGCTGAGGCCCGGCATCAGCCCCTGGATCACGAAGAGGTTCAGCCCGACCGGCGGCGTGATAAAGCCGATCTCGAGCCAGACGACCATGATGACCCCGAACCACACCGGATCGAAGCCGAGGCCCGTGACCAGCGGGAAGAGGATCGGCAGGATGATGATCATCACCGACAGCTCCTCGAGCGCGTAGGCGATGAGCAGGAGGAACGCGAAGATCAGCGTGAAGAGCGCCCACCTCGGCAGCCCCAGGCCGACGACGGTGGCGAAGAGCGCGCTGGGCGCGCCGATGAGCGCCATGACGTGCGAGAAGATGGACGCGAAGATGATGATGAGCACGACCATCGACGTCGTCCGCACGGTCTCCTGGAAGGCGCGGTTGAGGGCCCGCCAGGTGAGGCCGCGCGCGAGCGCGGCCAGGACGAGGCTCACCGTCGAGCCGAGGGCGGCCGCCTCGGTCGGAGTCACGACGCCGACGTACATGCCGCCGAGCACGACGACGATGAGCACCGCGACGGGCGCGACCTCGACGACCGATCGAACCTTGTCGCGGAGCGAGCCGCGGTCCTCGCTGCGGCGCGGCGCCGCCTCCGGCCGCGCGACGGCGTAGAGGACGATCGCCACGGCGAACATGAGGGAGAGGATCACGCCGGGCACGATGCCCGCCATGTAGAGGTGGCCGACCGAAGTCTCGGTCATCACGCCGTAGATGATCATCGGGATCGAGGGCGGGATGAGGATCCCCAGCGTCCCGCCCGCGGCCAGCGAGCCGCAGATGAGGGGGCGGCCGTAGCCGCGTCGCTCCATCTCGGGGATCGCGATCATGCCGATGGTCGCCGCCGTCGCCACGCTGGAGCCGGAGACCGCCGCGAAGATCGCGCACGAGAAGACGCTGGCGACGGCAAGCCCGCCCGGCAGGAACCCCACCCAGCGCGCCACGGCCGTGAAGAGCCCCCGGCCGATGCCCGAGTGCAGAAGGATCGCGCTCATGAAGACGAAGAGCGGGACCGCGATGAAGGAGAAACTGGTGGCGTTCGACCACGCGACCGACCCGACGACGCCGAGCCCGACCGTCCAGCCCTTGAGCCAGAGCAGCCCGAGCACGCCAACGACGCCGAGCGACACCGCAATCTCGAGCCCCATCGCGAACAGGACGAACATCAGCGCGATGAGGAGCGCGCCGAGGACGGGTTCGCTCAAGCGCGGCGGTCCGGGGGTGGAGCTTCGTCACGGCCCTCCAGGGGCCCGAGGCTCAAGCGAACCTGTCGCACGAAGGCGGCGAGCATGGCGACGGCCATGAGCAGGAGACCAGCGGGGATCAGGAGCATCGGGATCCAGAGCGGGTAGAGCATCACGGCCGACACGCGGCCGTAGCCGTACGCGCTCAGGCCCGACTGGGCCGTGACCCAGATCACGGCGGCGAGAAACACCAGGCCGAGGGCCAGCGTCACGGCGCGCAGCCAGGCGCGGACGGGCCGCGGCAGGCTCGACGTCACGAGGTCGACCCGGACGTGCCCGCCTGCCCGGAACGTGTAGGCAAGCCCGGCGAAGACCACGAAGACCTGAAGGAAGCTCGCCAGCTCGTCCACGAAGAGCTGCGGCCGATCGAGAAAGTAGCGCATGAGGACGTCGAAGGTGATCAGCCCCGCCATGGCGAGCACGCCGAGCCCTGCCAGCAGCCCGGCCGCCTTCGACGTCCAGCCGATCACCGGCCGAGCGCCTTCAGAGCCAGCTCAAAGCCGCGCTTGCCGTCGGCACCGGTGCGCGAGAGCCAGATGTCCCAGCCCGCGCGCGCCAGCTTGCGCGCCTTCTCGATCTCCTCCCGCGCCGGGTCGACGATCGTCATGCCCAGCTCGGGCAGCCGCTTGCGCGCCTTCTCCTCCCACGCCTTGGCGTCCTCCCACTCCTTGTCTTCGTAGCGGGTCTCTTTGAAGGAGTCGCTCACGGCCTGTTGCAGATCCTTCGGGAGCGCGTCCCAGGCCTTCTGGTTCACCACCAGCCACTCCGACCCCGCGCCGGCCAGGTACCAGTAGTTGATGAACTTCGCGACCTCGAAGAACTTCATGGGCTCCGCGTTGGTCGCCGAGGTGATGGCGCCGTCGACGACTTTCTTCTCCAGCGCCGAGTAGACCTCGCCGAAGGCGATGTTCACGGGGGCGGCACCGAGGAACCGCGCCGAGTTGGCGGAGTCGGCCCCGTACACGCGGATCTTCTTGCCCTTCCAGTCGGCCAGCGTGCGCATCGGCGCGTGGGCGAAGACGTGCTGCGACGGCCAGGCTTCGATCGCCATCAGGCGGAGCCCCTTCTTGGCCAGCATCTCGGTGAAGAAGGGCCGCAGCTCCGCGGCGGCCTTGCGGTGCTCCTCGAGATTGCTCGTCATGAACGGCAGGTCGAGGGGGCCGATCTCCAGGAGGACGTCGGTGAGGTAGCCCGAGACCACCGGGGCGATCTCGACGCGGCCCTCGATCACCGCCGGGATGATCTCGTGCGAGGGATAGAGGGACGACGCGGGGTGGACGCGGATCTCCATCCGTCCCTGCGACTTCTCCTTCAGCTTCGCCGCGAGCGCGTTCAGGTTGAGAGTGTGGTAGTAGGTCGGCGCCGCCACGTGCGGCAGGTTCCAGACCACCGGCTTGGGCTGCGCGCCGACGGGCAGGATAAGCGGCGCCGCGCCGCCGGCCGCGAGGGCCAACGCCGCGAGAGCCGTCGTGATCCAGGTCCAGCGTGTCATGGGTGCGTCCTCCCTCAGTTCGATTCGACGTCCATGGCCGCTGATACAGTGCGGACACGGCGCGTGTCAAGCCGAACATGGATCGCTCTTTGGGCATTGTCGCCGGCTGCGGCGCGAGAGATACTCTGGTGGATGACAACGATACTGCTCTCAGTCTCCACAGAATCGCAGCCGACAACGTCTGCTCTCGAGGAGGCCAGGGCGCTTCAGCGTCGCCACCTTACTCTCCTCTCGATCTCTGCGGTCGCAGCGTTTCTGCCGTTCATGCTGCCGAGGGACCTCACGCAGGCTCTCCCCGCAGCGATCTTCGTGCTCTTCTACGGTGTGCTCGGCCTGGCGGCTGGCGCGTCGGGAATCACATGGATCCTCCGCACGGCCCGGCTGGCCCTTCGAGCCAGCCGGACAGGCGACTTCGAACTGAATGAAGAGGGCAGGAAACAATTGGTTGAGTTTCTTCAAGCTCATACTTCGCGTCGTACCGGATGAGGGGCTACGTTGTAAGCGCGATCGTCTTGACGCTGCTCGTGATTACCGTCGCCTGCACCGTCGGTTATCACTGGTTGATGTTCGGCTGGACGCTGTCGCCCGAATCCCTGATCGAAGATCTCAATCTCCGCGTCAAGGCCCTATCCATTCCGTTCATGTTGGTTGGTGGCTCGTTGGAGGAGAAGCCATGAAGAGCGCGATGATGGGAGCGACGCTTCGGTGGGGACTCGCCTCGGTACTCGTGACTGGACTTCTCCTGGTGATCGGAGCCGGGCCCGCGGCCGGCGAGCAACCGCTCATGCGCGACCTCGAGCTCGAGGCTCTTCGAGAGGCGGTCCGCTGGCCGGATCCCGACGTGATCACCGTCATCGCCCTCACCGGACGGTTCGTCGCGGCCCGGCAAGACCAAGAGGCCTTTGCGTACTTCGAGGAGCGGGCGAAGAGCGCGCCTTCCGCGGGCTCGTGCTCGCGGAGCTGCCGGCCCGCTTCGGGAAGGCCGCTGCGGCCGTCGACGATCTCCAGTGGGTCCTCGACCACAAGGACCGCTTCCCGGTCGGCCTGCGCCGAAGCGTTTACCGGGGCCTCGCGAAGGCCTACACGACGCTCGGCCGGGAGGCCGAGGCCAACGCCGCCCTCGTGCGCTCGGGCTACCCGTCGCTCGATCCGACGCTGCCCGTCTTCACCACCGACAACTGGGTGACCGCAAAGGACGGGTTCCGCTTCCGTCCGCCCCGTCTGGTCGAGCTGGCCCCGCGGGTCTACGTCGCCCAGGGTTACGATTTCGCCGACATCGCGTTCGTCGTCACGGACGACGGCATCGTGGCGATCGACGCCGGGACGACCGAGGCGAACGCCCGGGCGGCGCTCGCGGCGCTCCGCCGGATCACGGCCGCGCCCATCACGCATGTCCTCGTCACCCATGCGCACTGGGACCACATCGGCGGCCTGCCGGCGCTCCGGGGCGCGAGCACCCGGGTGGTCGCCAACGCGCGGTTCGCCGACGAGCTCAAGATCGTCAACGACACCGGCGTCGGGTTTCGCTACTTCTTCGGGGGCGACGCCCCGCGCCGGTACGAGCTGGCGCCGGATCGCGTGATAGACCATCGCGAGACGCTGACGGTTGGTGGCACCGAGTTCGTCCTTCATCCCGTCCGCGGCGCCGAGACATCGGACGCGCTCTTGATCCACCTCCCCGCGAGCGGCGTCCTTTTCGTCGGCGACACGTTCATGCCGTACCTTGGCGCCCCATTCCTGCCCGAAGGCTCACCGGAGGCGCTCTTCGAGAATATCGCTCTCATTCGCTCACTGGCCCCGCGCCTCCTCATCCACGGCCATCCGCCGCTCACCGAGCTCTTCACGATCGAGGCACTGCCCGGAGTCGAGAGCGCGATGCGCGAGCTCCACGCGCGCGCGCTGAGGCGCATCGCCGAGGGGCGATCTCTCGTGGACATCCTTCACGAGAACATCCTGCCCGACACACTCAAGGCGAACCCACGGCTCGTCGTCAGGTTCCTGGTGGTGCGGGACAACTTCATCAAGCGCCTCTACCATCAGCGGACCGGCTACTGGAAGCCGGACGGTGAGGGCCTCGAGGTGCTGGCGCCCAGGGAGTGGGCGGCGGCGCTCGAGCTACTGGCAGGCGGGCGGGAGAGCGCGTTCGCCGACACCGCGCGGACCCTGCTCGGCCGCGGCGATCATGCGCTGGCCTTGAAGGTCGCGGACCTCGGCCTGATCAACCACCGAGAGAGCTCAACGCTGGCCGATCTTCGGCGTCGTGCTCTCGACGGGCTCCGCGCGCGGCACCAGCAGTTGAATCCCTTCAAGTTCATCATCTACTCGGAGTGGGCGGGCGCCGACTTGCCCCCCGTGGAGTAGTCGAGGTTCAGCGCCTTGGTGAGAAACTCCGTGAGCGGGCTCATCGTCCTGCAGGCACGCACGAACACCGCGGGAAAGCGCGGACTGCACACCGCGGCATCGGAGAACGTCACGCGCGTGATGAAGTCCTTGAGCTTGAGGTCTTCGATGTGGGGGTGCGTCGGGTCGTAGCCCCGCGGCGGCCGGCTCAGTCGATCGCCTTCGATCGGCAGTCTCCGCCTCAGCACCGCCTTCCAGGCGCCGGGCCGGTTCGCGATCCGCCGCCGGACCTTTTCCAGCGTCGTCGCGTCGGGATGCCAGAGCCCGGCGGCGGCGAAGCAGTGCCTCGGCTCGAGGTGCAGGTAGAACCCGGGCGCGTGCACGTCTCGGTTGCTGGCGGCGTGAGGAAAGTGGGCTGCGGCGTGGGTCTTGTACGGGCTCTTGTCCCGCGAGAACCGAATGTCGCGATAGATCCGGAACATCGAGCCGTCTCGGAAGTGGCGGCTGATCGTGCGCAGCCGGGGTCCCACCTCGGCGATGAAGCGGAGAAGGGGGTCGCGCACGACCGACTCGTAGTAAGCCTTATTCGCCAGGAACCACTCGCGGTTGTTGTTCTTCCGGAGCTCCCGCAGGAACTCGAACAGCTCGGCGGAGAGCTGAGAGTCAGGCACGACAGCGGGAAGATGCCACGGCGCCGGATTCCGTGGCAAGGGCTTTTGCGTCGGGAACCTGACGTCACGTCCCCTCGTCGTGCGACACCTCCCTGACACGCGAGAAGATTGACGACGATCCTGCCACGACTTACACGGCGCGCGAATCTGGTGTGTCTTTTGCTAAGGGGCATCGACTGGCTGGTGCGCAGGTGTTAGATTTCCGCGAAGCCGTGATCAAGTTCCTCAAGGAGCATCCTGGCTACCTTTGCGCTGAGTGCCTGGCCTCGAGCCTCGGGGTGCCGGTCCACCCGACCACGATGATCACGCTGGGTCTACGGCGGGCCGAGGGTTTCGAAACCTCCCACGGTGTGTGCTCTCGATGCCAGCGCCATATCCGCGTGATCAAAGCCGAGGGGAAGACGTAGAGACGCGACAGACGGCAGGCATTGCCGTGCCGGCCTGCAGGGGGAGGAGTCAGGATGGCACGCCCCTTTCGGCACTCCACCAGCCTGAAATACCTATCGCACAATCGTTGCTCAGCAAATTCGCCTCGGGCAAGCCGGGCATTGAATATGCTACTTCTGATTAATGGGGGTACCGCCTATGGGGAGCTTCACGCTTTTCAAGATTAAGGCGACCGTAGAGACCGGCGCGATGCTCTTGCCAGAAGACCAAGTCGACAAGACGCTCGAGGAGCTCCGGGGCAACCTGAAGCGTCTTGGCCTCGCGGTCCTGTCCATCGATCGCACGAACGTGGCGGAGGCGCAATCCGAGGAGCCGCTCGACGCCAAAGATCCCTGGAGTTTTCGAGGACAGGGTCGGGCTTAATCGAAGGCTGGCCTTCCTCATTCGTGGCCGCGCGGCGCCGTGAGCTACGCGGCTGCCGGTTTGACGTCTTTGACGAAGCGCTCTATCGTGCGCACCATGCCGGGCACGTCGAGCTTCGGCATGTCGAAGGTGAGGTAGTCGACTCCCAGCGCACGCGCGCGGCGGATATCGGCCACCACTTCGTCGGGCGAGCCCTCGAACGACGCCCGACCGCGTCCCTTGGCGTCCGGCGTGAGGTTGAGCAGATTCCGAGGCGCGAACTTCAGCTCATCCCGGCGGCCCGCCTTGGCCGCCATCTGTCGGATCGTCGCGATTCCCTTCTCGACATCGTCGAGGCTCAGCCCGAGCGGATGCCAGGCGTCGCACAGGAGCGCGACCCGCCGGACGGCGGGCGCGGAGATCACGCCCGGCATTCCTCCGACCCAGATCGGCGGGTGCGGCTTCTGCACCGGGCGCGGCGCGAAGGTCGCCCCGGCGAAGCTCAAGTACTCACCCTTGAAGCTCGGCACGTCGTTCGTCCAGGCCTCCTTGATGATGCGGATGTATTCGTCGGCGATTTTCCCGCGCTGGCGGAACGGCAACCCGAGGTCGCGGAACTCTTCCTCGTCCCATCCCACGCCCACCCCGAAGATGAACCGCCCGCCCGACACCTGGTCGACCGTGGCCGCCGCCTTGGCGATGACCAGCGGGTTGCGGTAAGGGAGCACGATCACGCTGGCGCCGACCTGAATGCGCCGCGTGCGGCCCGCCAGGTACGCGAGCAGCGAGAAGGGATCGGGCCATGAGGGCCCGTAGTGCTGCATCGTCGCCGATGGGGCCAGAATATGATCGGGGACGAAGACCCCATCGACGCCCAACTCTTCCGCCTTGACCGTCATCGTTTCCGCGTCCGCGACCGACAGCCGCCAGATGGGCAGGACGACTCCGAATCTCATGGCGCAGCCTCCTCTTCGGCGAGTCTGCCGCACCCTATGCGCGGCAGCCCTGATCAGTCAAGAGGGGCGTGAAGGTGGACCGGCTCAGATCGTGATGGTGCGAAATCGGAGGATGACCACGGCCAGGATCACGATCGTGAGGCTTCCGAGCACGGGATTGCCATACGAGCTGACGAGGACCTGGGCGCCGCCGAGAACGAGAGCAGCAAGCGCCAGGTTCGCCAGCGACACCCCGGCCACCAAGACCAGCATGAAGGCGTTGATGAGCCACGGGACCCCGAGGTTCGGGTGGACGCTGATGAGCGGGGTGAGGAGGGCGCCGGCAAGGGCGGCCAGCCCGGCCCCTAGGCCGAAGGTCACGAACCGCACGAGCCCGGTGTTGATCCCCAGCGCCTGCGCCAGCTCCTCATTCATGATCACCGCACGGGCCACGATCCCGATCTGCGTTCGCTGCATCACGAGCCACACGGCCACGCCCAGGACCACCGCGAGCAGCAGCAGCACGAGGCGGTATTCGGAGTACGTCGCCCCGCCCACGTTTATCGCCCGGCCAATCGCGCTCTCGGCGAAGTGGATTTCCCGGCCGAAGTACAGCGTGATGAGCTGCACCACGATGATGTTGAGCCCCCACGTGGCGAGAATGGTGTCGAGTGGCCGCGCGTAGAGCCCGCGGAGCACGCGCCATTCCACCAGTGCCGCGACGGCGACGCCGATGACGAAGGCCAGGAGGGGCGCCGTCCACGGGTTCCAGCCGAGCTCGGTCGTGACGACACCGGCGTAGGCGCCGGCCGCGAGGAAGGCACCGTGCGCGAGGTTGATGATCTTGAGGACGCCGTAGACGATCAGGAGGCCGAGCGCGACGATGTACAGCACGCCAGCCGTCGTGACGACGTCGAGCAGCTGGGTGGTAAACACGGCGCTCGGCCTCCTGTGCGATCCGACTCTATTTCAATTTAGGGCACTGGTTGCCCGGATCGACGAGCCCGAAGCTCTTCAGGACCTTCGTCTTGCCGTCGGCCTGCACCTGAGCCAGGTAGACCGGCAGCGGAGCGTGGTGCTGCTTGTTCATCTGCACCTGCCCGCGTGGCCCCTTGAAGACGATGGTGGGCAGGACCTGGACGAGCTTTTCCGCGTCGGTGGTCCCCGCCTTCTCCACGGCCATGGCGTAGGCGTAGACGCCGTCGTATTCGGGCTCCGAGAGCGAGTTGGGGGTCTTGAGACCGGCAGCGAACTTCTTCTTCATCGCGTCGAGGAACTTCTTGTTCTCAGGGTTGTCGAGGCCCGTGAAGTAATCTCCCGTGTAGTAGACGCCCTCCGCCGCATTGCCGCCCGCCTCGGCGGTCAGCTCGTCGATGGAGAGACTGCCGACCGGCATCTTGAGCCCCGCCGCCTTGAACTGCTTCATGAAGTCGATGTTCGGGCCGCCTCCAGACGTCGAGTAGATGATGCCGTCCGGGTTCGCCGCGCGGATCTTGCTGATGATCGCCGTCCAGTCCGACTGCTGGAGCGGCTGGTACTCCTCACCGAGGATCGTGCCACCCACCCCCTTGATCGTGCTCTTGGCGGCCTCGATCATCCCGCGCCCAAAGGCGTAATCGCTGCCGACGGCGAACCACTTCTTGACCTTCTTGTCGTCGGTCATGAATTTGATGAGCGGCGGCACGACCTGCTCGGGCACCCAGGCGTTGACGAAAAGGGTCTTGCCACAGGCCCGGCCCTCGTAGAAGGACGTGTAGATGAAGAGCGTCTTCGCCCGCTCGGCGATGGGCGCCCCGGCGTTCCGGGCCGCGCTCGTCTCCATCGTGATGATGGTGTCGGCCTTGTGCTGACGGATCGCCGTGTTGAAGGCCTTCACGGCGCCGGCCGGCCCGCTCTCGTCGTCGAGTGGAACGAGCTGGAGCTTCCGGCCGAGGACGCCGCCCTTGGCGTTGATCTCCTCGACCGCGAGCTCGCCCGACTGGACCACGGCCGGCGCCACGACGCTGTTGACGCCGCTCAGGCCGACCGGCACGGCGATGACGATCGGCTTCTTGTCTTGCGATTGCACGGCTCCCGCCGGCACCATCGCCACGATGAGCACCACGAGCAGGACCGCCAGTGATCGCGATCTGTGATCCACCCACCTCTCTCGCATGTCACGCTCTCCTTTCTTCGAGGCCGTCCGCCACTCGAGCCCGCGGTACCGTGCCTCCTGTTGTTCCGGGACGCTAGAGGACGAGGTGTCGCTCGATCCGCTCCCGCGCCCCGGCATCGGCAGTACGTCCGGTTTCCACGACGGTTCCCACCTTCAGGACGGCGTACCGATCGGCGAGCGCCAAGGCAAAGTCGACGTTCTGCTCCACGAGCACGATCGTCAGCCCGCGGGCTCGCCGCTCTTCCGTCAGCACCTCCCGCAGCCTCGTTATCACCGCCGGCTGCAGGCCCTCGCTGATCTCGTCGACAAGGACCAGGCGTGGCCTGGTCAGCAACGCCCGACCGATCAGGAGCATCTTTTGCTCGCCACCCGACAGCGTCCCCGCTCGCTGCCGGTGCCGCGACTTCAAGATCGGGAACCACTGGGCGACGGCCTCGAGCCGGTCGGTGAACTCGGACAGCTCCCTGAGCGCGAGTCGGAGGTTCTCCTCCACGGAGAGATCCTGGAAGATCGATTTCTCCTGAGGGACGTAGCTCACGCCAAGCCTAGTGATGCGGTACGGAGCCCACCGACTGACGTCCGCACCGAGGACCTCCACGCGGCCGCTGCGGGCGCGAAGCAGTCCCATCATCGTCTTGAGCAGGGTGGTCTTGCCCATTCCGTTCTTGCCGAGGATGGCGAAGATCTCCGCCGGACGCACGTCGAGCGTCACGCCGTGGAGCACGGCGGAGTCGGCGTAGCCTCCGTCGAGCCTCTCGACGGCGAGGGCAGGTTGCTCAACCCCCTTCGCGATCATGCCCGCGTCCCTCCGCCGACGTAGATCGTGCGGATGACCTCCGACTCGGCCACCTCGGAGAGGGGCCCGTCGGCGAGGACCTTTCCCAAATGAAGCACGACGAGCCGCGTGCTGATCTCTCGGACGAAGTCGAGGTCGTGCTCGATCAGAAGGATGCAGAGCCGGTGACCCTGCGCCAGCTCCGTCAGCACGTCGCCGATCGCGGCGCGCTCCTCGCGCGTGAGCCCCGCCGTCGGCTCGTCGAGGAGCAGGACCGTCGGCTCCAGCGCGAGCACCATCGCGAGCTCGAGGGCCTGCTTCGCTCCGTGGGACAGGTGGGCCGCCGGCTCGTGGAGGAGCGCAAGGAGCCCCGAGACGTGCACCGTGTGAAGGGCGGGCTCCGGTAGCTCGACCGCGTACGACCTTCGCCACAGCGAAGTGCACTCACGGTACGAGCGAGCGACACGCAAGCAGTCCAGGACGGACAAGGCGTCGAACACGTTCGGCGTCTGGAACTTCCGGCTGACGCCGAGCGCCACGCACGCCTGTGGTGGAAGCCCCGCAATTTGACGGCCGTTGACGAGGATGTCGCCGCTCGACCGCTCGCGGCCATCGGCGATGCAGCGCAGGAGGGTCGTCTTCCCGGCGCCGTTCGGCCCCACGATGCCCACAACCTCACCGCGACGGGCCTGAAGACTGACGCGGTCGAGCACCTGCAGGCTGCCGTAGCGCTTGCTCACATTGCGGAGCTCCAGGACCGGAGTCCCAGTCTCCTCACCGGTCGTCGCTAGAACGTGGGGCTTCGCTGCGCGCACTGCTTCGGCGCCAGCGACCACGCCTCGCCCGCTCAGGGGCGACCGGGAGGCGCGGGTCACGCGTGACAGGGTGCGGCCGATCGCCGGCACGAGACCCTGGGGGAGATACACGACGATGAGCACGAACGCGAACCCGACGAAGAGCAGCCAGACGAATGGCAAGTTGCCGCCAAGGACGGCGGACACATAATTGACGCCCACCGTGCCGAGAATCGGCCCCGCCAATGTCCCGCGCCCGCCCAACGCCGTCCAGACAACCAGCTCGGTACCGAACACGAAATCGCCATACGAGTGGGCGGCGACGCTGCCGAACAGCACATAGCCCGAGCCGGCCAGCGCCGCGACCGCGCTGCATACGGCCATGAGGCGGATCTTCAGGCGTGAGGTCCTGAGGCCCAAGTATCGGCAACGCTCCTCGTTCTCGCGAATGGCGACGAGGATTCGCCCGGTGTCGCTCGAGACGAACACATAGGAGACCGCAGCGACGAGGACCAGGAGCCCGCCCGAAATCCAGTACCACTGCATGATCGACAGCGCCGGAACGGGAATCGGCAGACCGCTGCTCGAGCCGGTGTAGGCCCCACCGCTCAGGATGACCTGTGTGAAGACGACCGGCAGGGCCAGCGTGACGATCGCGACGTAGATGGGCGACGCACGATCGAAGAAGGACAGCCAGCCGATAGCGGCGCCGATGAGGGCCGCCGCCACCATCGCGCCGAGTATGGCAGCGGCCATGCCGAGCGCCCCTTCGACGTAGTAGGCCAGGGCGAGGGCGACCGTGTAGACACCGACGCCGAAGAAGGCCGACTGCCCGAACGTCAGGATGCCGGTGTAACCCCAGAGGAGGTCGACGGTGACCGCCGCGATGGCGAAGAAGAACGCCTGCGAGAGGATCTGCTGAGCGTACTCCCCGAGCACGAGTGGGCTCGCCATGAGCAGCACGAGGAGCAGGACGAAGTAGCAGGCGGACGATACCATCGGTCCCGCGGAGTATAGCGCGGCAGCCCTTGCCCTGGGGGGCCGCTGTGCGCGATGCTCTCGGTGCTGCTGTGGCGCACGTGGAGGGGGCGCATGAGCGAGCCAAGGACGCGTGACGAGGCCGTGGTGAAGATCGCTTGCGTGCAGATGGAGCCCGTCGTCGGCCAGAAGGAGCGGAACGTGCGGCGGACGCTCGAATTCATCGAGCAGGCCGCCGCCAACGGCGCGCACCTGGTCGTCCTGCCCGAACTCTGCAACTCGGGCTACGTGTTCGAGTCGCGCCAGGAAGCCTTTTCCCTCGCGGAGGAGATCCCGAACGGGCCGACCTGTCATGCCTGGAAGGACATCGCGCGCCAGCGCGGCCTTCACATCGTGGCCGGCATCGACGAGCGCGACGGGCAGGCGCTCTACAACGCCGCGGTTCTCATCGGCCCGTCCGGGCACGTCGGAACGTTTCGCAAGCTGCACCTCTGGAACGAGGAGAACCTCTTCTTCGAGCCCGGCAATCTGGGATTCCCGGTGTTTCGGACGCCCCTCGGCCGGATCGCCACCTTCATCTGCTACGACGGGTGGTTCCCCGAGAGCTATCGGCTCTGCGCGCTCCAGGGAGCGGACGTCGTCTGCATTCCCACTAACTGGGTGCCGATCCCGGGGCAGGAGAAGGACCGCGAGGCGATGGCGAACATTCTGTGCATGGCGTCTGCCCACGCGAACTCGGTCTTCGTCGCCGCCGCCGACCGGGTCGGCGTGGAGCGCGGTCAGCCGTTCATCGGCCAGAGCCTCATCGTAAGCTACACGGGCTGGACCATCGGCGGCCCGGCCAGCCCCGACCGAGAGGAGATTATCTACGCCGAGGCGAACCTGGCCGACGCCCGTCGCAAGCGCAACTGGAACGAGTACAACCAGGTCCTTCGCGACCGGCGCACCGATGTCTACGACGAGATGCTGGGCGCCAAGATGAGCCGGGGCTGGTACTGATGGAAAGAGAACGGCTCGCCGCGGTCGCAGACCTGGCCGGCTACCCGCTGTCCGCGGCCGACCTCGCGCAGGTCGCGTCGATTCTCGCGGGCATCACGGAAGACATCGAGAAGCTGCGCGCCCTCGATCTGCCCGACGACCTCGAGCCGATCCTCACCTTCCGCGTCGAGCCCTGGGTGTAGCCCACCGCGATGGCCGCGTCGCCGGACTGGCCCTGGCAGTCTCTCGCCGAAGCGGCGGCCGCCGTCAAGGCGGGCGCCGTGTCGCCCATGGAGCTGACCCGCGCCTGCCTTGAGCGGATCGAACGAGTCGACCGCGTGGTGCACGCATTCGTCTCCGTCGACGCCCAAGGCGCGCTGCAGGACGCAGCGAAGGCGGAGCGCGAGATCAAGGCCGGCCACTACCGCGGCCCGCTTCACGGCATCCCGATCGGGCTCAAAGACAACTACGACACGACAGGCGTCGCCACCCGTAACGGGTCGCGCGTGTTCGCCGACCGGATGCCGACGCAGGACGCTACCACATGGGCGCGCCTGCGGGAAGCGGGCGCGGTGCTGCTCGGCAAGACCACCATGAGCGAGGCCGCGTGGGGCGTCGACTTTCCCCCCGTCCGAAATCCGTGGGACGTGCGGCGGAACCCGGGCCTGTCGTCCGGCGGGTCCGGCGCCGCCGTGGCCGCTGGTCTCTGCTTCATGGCCATGGGGTCCGACACCGGCGGGTCCATCCGGATCCCGGCCGGGTTATCGGGAGTCGTCGGGTTGAAGGCCACGTACGGGCGCGTCTCCCGCGCCGGCGTGATGCCCCACACGTGGTCACTGGATCATGCCGGACCGCTGAGCCGACGCGTCGAGGACGCCGCGCTCGTGCTTGCCGTGATCGCCGGGCACGACCCGCGGGACCCTGCCTCTGCCGACGTGCCCGTTGGCGACTACTTGAAAGATCTCAAGAGGGGCGTCCGCAGGATGCGGATTGGAGTCCCCCGCGAGCACTTCTGGGACCGGATCGAGGGGCGCGTCGAGGCGGTCGTGCGCCAAGCCCTGCGCGACCTCGAAGGTGCCGGCGCACAAGTCAAGGATGTCTCGATCCCCCACATGGCGACGGCGCTTGGCGCCATCCTCGTCACCGAGATGGCCTCCGTCACCACGTGGCATGACAAGTACCTGAGGCAGCCCGAACGACGGGCGAAGTACACCCCCGAAGTTCGCGCTCTCATGGACGCCGGGAAGTTCATCTTTGCGACCGATTTCCTCAAGGCCCAGCGCCTCAGGCGCGCGTTGACCGACCAGGTGCGGGCTGCGTTCGACGGCGTCGATGTCCTGGCGACCCCGACACTGCCGTTATGCGCCTGGGACGTCTCCGAGAGCCACGTCCAGATCGACGGGCAGCCCGAGCACGTGCTCCACGCCTGCTGGCGGTTCACCTACCCGTGGAATCTCACCGGGCTCCCGGCGCTCAGCGTACCCTGCGGCTTTGCCGCCGAGCTCCCGGTGGGCTTGCAGCTCGTGGGCCGGCCATTCGACGAGGCCACGGTGTTGCGGGTCGGCCATGCCTATCAAGAGGCCACCCGCTGGCACGAGAGGCGGCCGCCGGATCCTGTCGGTCAGGCTGACGCCCGACCCCGCCGGCCTTGAATGTATGCGACAGCGGTTCTCCGGGAGAAGGTGATCGACGAGAAGTCCCGCAAGGGTAGCGGCGACCTGCAATCGCAACCTCGTTCCGGGTACCCGCGTCCGACCCGCGACCTCACGCCGCCAGGACGGGAGCGGCCGCGAGATCCGGCCGCGCGAGCGGCTCGAGATCGGCCACGAAGCACGGCACCTCCCCGAGGTGGGGATAGCTCACGAAGTGCTGCTGCATCCCGCTGGCGACGGGATCCACGCCGACCCGCTCCAGCGCCGACGCCGTGAGGAGCAAGTAGGCGCTCCCGTTGACCGGGTTCTTGAGCAGGCGATGGACGAGGATGACGTCGGGTCCGGCGACGCGCGCCCGCCCCCCGACCGTCTGTCGGACGAAGCGCCCGTGGTGGACGACCAGCTTGAGATCGAGCCTCGGGATGTCGCTACAGGCGCGGCAGGAGCAGCTGTCATCACCCGCCAATTTCCGCTGCTCCTCCTTGAACACGGCGAACGCGTCCGCGAGCAGGGCGGGCAGGACGCTGCCATCGGGCAGAGCGCCGTCGGCGCCGATGGCGAACACGGCGTCCCCCTCGAGCTCCTGGATCTCCAGCGGCGGTGAGAGCCGACGCATCACCGCTTCGAGCAGGACGCCGGTGACGAGCGCGCCGTGCTCCAGCTCGGTCCCGGCGACGAACGCGGTGAACCCGGAGATGTCGGCCAGGATGAGAAAGCCTGCCTCGGCCCGGATGTCGTCGCTCATGTCCCTGCCTCCTTCCTGCGACCGTTAAGACACCGGACGAGCACCCGTGTGAAAGGCCGATCTGCGGGTAGAAACCGCCCGGCAAATCAGGGCGGTGGCCAAAAGGTGGCTCGAAGAATTCGTCCAACCTGCTTGGCGGTACGCTACGAGTGACTGGCCCTCGCTTCAACCGTCGCGAGGAAGCCGTCCACGATCCGGTTGAACAGGTCCGGCTCTTCGAGGTTCACCTGGTGGCCGGAGTTGGGGAACACGCAGAGCTGCGATGATGGGATGGTTCGCTTCAGGAACACATTCGGCTCGATACAAGGGTCGTCCGAATCGCCAACGATGATCAGCGTGGGAATCGTCATTTTTCGAAGGTCGGCTTCCCAATCCATGACGGAGGGACGCGCCTTTTGGACGCCGCGTTGGGTCAACGCGCAGCCTACTGCCGAGTGCTCGGACATCATGCGCACGAACTCGTCCCACCCGCGCGGATCCTTCGCTCGGAATGGGCGCCGGTAGGGCCCAGCCGCATACTGCTTCGCTGCGACTTCGGCGCCCTCGGTCTCGAACAATCGCGCGAGCGCTTCTGAATCGTCCTGCCATTTCGCTCGCTGCGCCGGCATGGAGCCATACCCGCACCCGGCGACGACGAGCGAGCGCGCCAGCATCGCATGGCGGAGGCCGAGATAGAGCGTCGCGAAGCCGCCCATCGAGAGACCGACGATGTGAGCGCTCGGGATTCGCAGATGTCGCAGAACGCTGACGAGATCGTCGGTCGCGATCGCCTGCGAGTACGCTGACGGCTCCTTGGGAACGTCGGAGGGGGGATAACCTCGGGCGTTGTACGTAACGCAAAGGTACCGGCGCGAGAAGTACCGAACTTGCGGCTCCCAGCTTCGGTAGTCCCCGCCGAACTCATGGACGAACACGAGCGGGAAACCGGCGCCGGTCGCTTCGTAATACAGCGACGCCCCGTTTGCGCTCGCAAACGGCATTGTTACATCTCCGACCGGGTCGCTTGCGGCTCGGCGCGGCTACTTGCCGAGCTCGAGCCCCGTGGCCTCCTCCGCCAGCGTTCGCAGCCGCGCTGCGGCTTGACGCATGGCGATGAACGTTGCCTCACGTAGCTCGTCCTCACTTGCCCCCGATTGCTTCGCAACTGCGAAGCGATTCTTGCTTCAAGGTAGTCACCCAGCCATCAGCGCGCACGCGTATGCCAACAGCGAGTCGGTCTTCTTGTCCAGCGACCCCGGCGTAAACCGGAGGCCCACAAACTCCTGCCGTGCTCGGGCCCCGACGGCTGGCTCCATGTGTCCGTTCCTCCCGGGGAATGCTCGAACCGCGCTCCCGCTGCCCTGCGTTTGGGATTCGCTGATGCGACGAGACGTTAACGAATCCCGGACGCGCTTGTCAAGAAAGCCCCGTCCACCTGAAGGCTCCGCGCTCAATCCGTACGCAGGGGGCACGAGCATGCTCGAAGTGAAGGCATCTTCCCGAGCGTTCGCGTTCAGTGTAACATCCTGCCGGGCCAGCGTTTGTCGGCAAGTCAGGGTCGTGGCATTCCCCTTGCTCGACTGCGCCGTCGTCAACAGTATTCAGAGTGCACTGATCTACCCCGAGAGATTGAGAGGGAGGCGTACGATGACCGCGCCCTTGAGCACCCGTCGTTCGTTAGCGCTCGGCCCGCGGATGTCCCTGGCTTCATTTGCCGTTGCTCTGTTGATGCTGCCAGCATGGCCGAGCAGCGCGAGCGCGGCCTCGCTCGAGGACATCAAGAAGCGCGGATACATGATCGTGGCCACTGAGGACGACTACCCGCCGTTCGAGTTCGTGGTCGATGGCAAGCCCATGGGTTATGACCACGAGCTCCTGTCCATCCTCAGGAAATCGGCCGGCTTCGAGGTCCGTCAGGAGATCCTCCCGTGGCAAGGCATCCTGCCCGGCGTCGCGTCGGGCAAGTATGACGTCGCGCTGTCCGCCGCCGTCATCACGGACGAGCGGGTAAAGTCGCTCGACTTCACCGTGCCCATCTCCGAATCAACGATGGCCTACGTGAAGCGCAAGGGCGACGCGTCGATCAAGAGCCTCAAGGATCTGTCAGGTAAGACCCTCGGCGTGCAACAGGGCGGCGCGTCCTTCCAGGTGCTGCCTGAGCTCGAGGTCGAGCTCAAGAAGACCGGCGGCAAGCTCGGCAACGTCGTCCAGTATGGCGCGTTCTCGGAGGCGTACCAGGATCTCGTGAATCGGCGGCTCGACGCTGTGATCCACAACATCGTCTCGCTCTCGACACTGGTCAGTGAGAAGCCCGACGTCTTCGAGTTCGGCCAGCGGGTCGGTCGCAGGTCGTACGCCGCCTGGGCCGTGCAGAAGAACAACAAGAGCCTCGTCGACTTCCTGAACGCCTTCCTGGCCCAGCAAAAGAGCAACGGCACCTACAAGCAGCTCCAGTCGAAGTGGCTGAGGATCACGTTCGACGATCTGCCGAACCAGCCGCTCCTCCCGGGTGATCGACCGATCAAGTAGCGTCGCGGCGGTGCCAGGGCAGGTGCCGCGATGCTGAAGTGGTCCACCATGCTGGACCTGCTCCGGGGCGCCGGGATGACCGTGACGGTGTCCTGCCTCGCGATTGCCGCCGGCGTGCCACTCGGCCTGCTCCTCGCTCTCGCCCGGACCCGCCGGGCGCGGGGTCTGCGTTGGCTGTCCGCGGTCTACTCCAGTTTCGTGCGGGCAGCTCCGGTGGTCACCTTCACGATGCTGATCTTCTTCGGTCTCCCCGCCCTCGGGGTGTCGCTCGACCCGCTGCCGGCGGCGGTGATTGCGCTCACGCTCAATACGGCCGCGTTCAACGCCGAGATCTGGCGGGCGGCGATCATGGATTTCCCGCGGGGACAGCTCGAGGCGGCGCTGGCCATGGGCATGACCGGGAGCGTCGCCTTTCGGCGCATCGTGTTCCCCCAGATCTGGCGCGCGAGCCTCCCCGCGCTCGTGAACGAGATGACGCTCCTCATCAAGGCGAGCCCGGCCGTCGCGATCATCGGCGTCGTCGACTTGACCCGGAAGGCGCGTCAGATCGCGGCCACGACCTACGAGCCGCTGCCGCCGTTCGTGGCAGCGGCCGTGGTGTACGGGCTGGCCCTGGCGCTGCTCGTCGCCGGCGCGCGGACGCTCGAGCGCTCGCTGCGGCGACGATACGGGACCCTATGACGCTCCGGCTGGACGTCATCTGGAAGGAGTGGCTCCAGTTTGCGCTGGGGCTCGGCAACACCGTGTGGCTCTGCGCCGTCTCGATGCTGCTGTCGCTGCTGCTGGGGGTGCTGTTCGTGGTACCGCTCATGTCCCGGCGCCGCTACGTCCGCGCGGTGGCGCGGACGGCTGTCGACAGCGGCCGCTGCATTCCCTTCCTGCTCCTCACCTACCTCGTGTACTACGCGCTCCCCTCGCTCGGCCTCAGCCTCGACAAGTGGACGGCCGCCCTGATCACCTTGGTGATCTACAACACTGCCTACATGGCGGAAATCCTGCGGGCAGCGTGGGTGCATCTGCCGCCGGGCCAGACCGAAGCGGGCCGGGCCTTTGGATACACGGGCATCAGACTGTTTCGCCGGATCATCCTTCCGCAAGTCCTGATCGCCGTGGGACCCGTGGTCGGAAACCAGTTGATCCAGCTCATCAAGGACTCCGCGTTCCTGTCCATCATCACGCTTCCCGAGCTGACCTACGCGGCGAACTCCGTCCAGTCCTTCTATTTCGTGCCGTTCGAGTCATTTCTCGTCGCCACCCTGCTGTACTGGGGCCTGTGTGGCGCCGTCGAGTATCTCGTGCAGCGCGGTGAGCGGCTGGCCGCCATGGTGCGGCGCGGTCATGGCCACTGATCCGGTACCGGCGGTCGAGCTGCGCGGCCTCGTCAAGCAGTTCGGCGGACACGAGGTCCTGGTCTCCATCGATCTCGCAGTCATGCCGGGCGAGACGGTGTGCATCGTGGGACCGAGCGGCTCGGGGAAGTCGACACTCCTGCGATGCATCAACTGGCTGGAACGGCCCGATCGGGGAAGCGTCTTCCTGCACGGCGTGCGGGTCGGTTATCGCCGGTCGGACGGCGGCAATGTCCTCATGTCCGATCCCGAGCTGGCGATGCTGCGCACGCGGGTCGGGATGGTGTTCCAGCACTTCAACCTCTGGCCCCACATGACGGCCCTCGGCAATGTCATCGAGAGCCCGATTCACGTCCTCGGCCGCCCGCGCGGCGAGGCGGTCGCGGAAGGCGAGCGGCTACTCGAGAAGGTGGGACTCGCCGACAAGCGCGACGTCTACCCCGCCTTCCTCTCGGGCGGGCAGATGCAGCGGGTGGCCATCGCCAGGGCGCTGGCGATGCGCCCCGAGGTGCTCCTGTTCGACGAGGCCACGAGCGCGCTCGATCCGGAGCTGGTCGGCGAGGTGCTAGCCGTGATGAAGGATCTCGCGCGCGAGGGGCGGACGATGATCGTGGTGACTCACGAGATGAAGTTCGCGCGCGAGGCGGCGAGCCGCGTCGTGTTCCTCGACAATGGCCGGATCGTGGAGATCGCGCCGGCCGAGGTATTTTTCGAGAAACCTGCCAGCGAGCGGGCCCGGCAGTTCCTGGAGCGCTACCGATAACGGAGGCCCCCATGGACATCGAGTTCCTGACGAATCCCGACGCCCCACCCCCACCGCCGACCGCAGCCTACAGCCACGCCGTGCGCGCGGGCGACTTTCTCTTTGTCACCGGACAGCTCGGCGTTGACCCGAAGACGGGAGCCCTGGTGCCGGGGGGCGCGGCCGAGCAAACGCGTCAGATCATGCAGAACCTCCAGACCGTCCTCCGCGGCGCCGGGACGAGCTTCGAGCGCGTGGTGATGGTCCGAATCTACCTCGTGAACTTCGCCGCTGACTATCCGGCCGTGAATGCGGTGTACGCCAGCTACTTCAAGGCGGGGCGCTTCCCCGCGCGGACGACGGTGGGCGTGACCAACCTGGCCTTAGGGTCGCTCGTCGAGATCGATCTCATCGTGCGGTGCTGAGCCGGCAGGATGACTGACACAGCCCGGGTCGTCATCATCGGAGGCGGAATCTGGGGATGCTCCATCGCCTACCATCTGGCCCGCGCTGGCGTCTCCGACGTGCTGGTGCTCGAGCGAGGCGAGCTCGCCTCGGGCAACACGTCGCAGGCCGCCGGCCTGGTCGGCCAGCTCCGCGCCTCCGAGCTCATGGCGCGCTCCATCATGGCCGTCGTGGACAGACTCAGCCGATGGCAGGCCGAGCACGGGGAGGATCCGGGGTTCCGACAGGTCGGGAGCCTGAAGCTCGCGCTGACGGACGCGCGCGTGCGCGAGCTCGAGGCCCAGGTGGCTCAGGCGCAAGGCTGGGGGCTCGCGGTGGAGCTCATCGCTCCGCGGGACGCGCAGGTGCGGGTGCCGCTTCTGGAGACGAAAGGGGTGAAGGCGTGCGCGTGGGTTCCGACCGACGGCTATGCCGAGCCCTACACGCTGGCGATGGCCTTGGCGCGCGCGGCCCGTCGTCTCGGCGTCAGGATGCGGACCCAGACACCCGCCACTGCGATCACGATCGATCGCGGCCGGGTCACCGGCGTCGAGACCGCGAACGGATCGATCGCGTGCGAGACGGTCGTGATGGCCGTGGGACCGTGGAGCGAGCTGATCGGCGCAGCGCTGGGGCTTCGGTTCGACACGATCCCGATCCGGCACCAGCTCTGGGTCACCGCGCCCATGGACGGGATCCCGCGCGAGATGCCGGTGGTCCGGGTGCCGGACGCGTCCGTCTATCTGCGTCCGGAAGTCGGCGGCGTGCTCATCGGAGGCTTCGAGAGCGCGCCCAAGAGGTTCGCCATGGCCGACCTCCCCGCCACTTTCACGATCGAGGAGACCGAACGGGACCAGCGAGTCCTGGAGGAGCTTGGCGCTGGACTCACGCGCGCCTTTCCCGCCCTCCAGGCGGCACCCATCATACGCGGATGCGCGGGCCTTCCGACCTTCACGCCCGACGGGAACTTCCTGGTCGGACAAGTGCCTTCCATCCGCGGGCTGTTCGCGGCCACCGGGTGCAACGCCCTCGGGATCGCCGGCTCGCTCCTGATCGGACAGTGGATCAGCGAGCTGATCGTGGAAGGTAAGCCGAGCGCGGACCTCTCGACCCAGGCGCTCACCCGCTTCGGCTCGCGCTATGGCAGCCGGGGACGGCTCCAGGCCGACTGCGAGTCCATCTACGCGAACTTCTACGCGCTCGACAAGGGCGCCTTCTGAGCGGCCGGGCCGGTTGACGTCGGTGCCACATGGCGGTAGTATCAATGCCATGTTGCACAGGAGGCACTGAATGATCTCGACCGGGCGGCTCGTCCAGACGCTGGGCGGCAAGGGCGTGTTCAGGGAGCGTCAGACGACGTTTGAGGCGATCATCGACAAGGCCCGAACGGGGTTCCCGTACGCGACCCTCGAGGCCCTCGCGACCCGCTTCGAGATCCCCCGGGAGACGCTCGTCCGCGTCCTGCACCTGCCACCCCGCACGCTGGCTCGGCGGAAGAAGGCGCACCGGCTGAGCGCGGATGAGTCCGACCGGCTCCTGCGCCTCGCCCGCGTCGCGGCCCGGGCGGAAGACGTGTTCGGCAGCCAGGAAAGGGCCGGCGCCTGGCTGCGCGGAACGGTCCGGGCGCTCGGGTCGGTTCGCCCCCTCGATCTGCTCGACACCGACCTCGGGGCGCAGCAGGTCGAGCGGATCCTCGGTCGCATCGAGCACGGCGTCTACAGCTGATCCGCGTCTGGCGGATAACGCGTGCGCGGCACGCGGCCTTCGACGGCGACGGGGCGCGCCGTCACGGGGGCCGCTGGAACCAGCCCGGGATCCCGGTCGTCTACACCTCGGCGAGCCTCGCGCTGGCTGCCCTCGAGCTCTTCGTCAATCTCGAGCGGCCGGAGCCGCCGGGCGACCTGGTCGCGATCGCGGCCGACATTCCCGAGATGCTGACCATCTCCCGGGTGCCGGCGTCCGAGCTTCCGGCGAACTGGAGAAGCTACCCCCCACCGGAGGCGCTCGCCGACCTGGGAGCTCGCTGGGCGCACGAGTTAAAAAGTCCGGTGCTCGCCGTGCCCTCGGCCGTCATCCCCCAGGAGCTGAACTACTTGCTCAATCCCCTGCACTCACACTTCAAACGCATCCGGACAGGCAACCCCGAGGCGTTCCGATTCGATCCGCGCCTGAGGCGCCGCTGAGCGTCACAGATCACCGTCCATGCGTCACTCGTCGCGCGGCTCCTTGCGGATGAAGTTGCCGGTCCGTAGGTCTGCCAGCGTCTGCTCGATCTCTGCGCGCGTGTTCATCACGAACGGCCCGTAGCGCGCGATCGGCTCGTGAAGTGGTCGAGCCGCCGCGAGGAGGAAGCGCCCGCCGCTAGGGCCGGCGGATGCCTCCACGACGTCGCCGTCACCGAAGATGACGAGGGCGGGCGCATGAGTCAGGGTCTGCTCCGGCCCGAAGCGAACTTCACCCTGGTCGACGTACGCGAACGCGGTGTGGCCCCGTGGCACCGTCTCGCGGAACGTGGCGCCAGATGGCAACGTCACGTCGATGAACTTCGGCGCGACGGCCAGGCCTTCGACCGGTCCTGCGAGCCGCCCGTCGCCCGCGTCGCCGGCGATGACCCGAATCCTCGCCCCTCCCTCCGCCGCCGTCTCCGTGAGACGAGACGCCTCCAGATCGCGGTACTTCGGGGGGCTCATCTTTTCGCGCGCGGGCAAATTCAGCCACAGCTGTAACCCCGCAATCCCTTCGGGACGTCTCTGAGGCATTTCCTCGTGGAGGATGCCGCTTCCCGAGGTCATCCACTGGATGTCGCCGGCGCCGATCGTCCCACGGTGCCCCAGCGAGTCGCCGTGCCGCACTTCGCCTTTGCGAACGAGCGTCACCGTCTCGATTCCGCGGTGCGGGTGATACGGGAACCCTGCCTCGTAGTCCGCCGGATTGACCGACTCGAAGTGGTCGAGGAGCAAGAAGGGGTCGAGGTGGTCGAGCTTTCGAGTGCCGATGCTCCGTCGGAGATGAACGCCAGCGCCTTCGACGACCGGCTCCGGCGTGACGACCTGGGCCACTGGACGCGACGATTGGCTCATGCCCCGGACCTCCTTCGCCATGTCACGATACGTCTTTTTTCTTGACGCTCTGGATCGCAGGGTCCTCCACGAAGGGCTCGAATCGGCGCACGTGGAGGGTGAGCTTGTCACCCTCCGCAACGAGAAGATCGACCTCGGCGACCTTCTGCTTGAAGGTAATCAGGATCGCGCCACGCCCGGTGACGAGGGTGACGAGAAGCCTGTCCTGCTCGCGGAGCTTCTTCGCCACCTCGCCCTCCACGACCTCGGCCTTGCCCCGGAGCGCCTCGGGAAGGAACGGGCCGGCGACCCGCGGCCCGATCAGGACGAGGGTCACGCCGAGCGCGAGCCCGACGAGGAACACCAGGGCATCACGCCAGAGCTTCATCGCCTCTCGCCGTGGGTCGACGGCTCGGACCGATCGTCAGGCTTCGGTCGGTCCTTGCCGCCGCGGACGAGCTGCTCGAGCCGGTTCAGGGCATCGGCCGTACGGTCGCGTACGGAGTCCGTCGTCGAGCTCAGCGTCTGGATCTGGTTCTGCAGCTCGCCGACGCCGCCTGTGCGCCTGTACGCGGCGATAGCGATCACGAGTGCAACCACTGCGATGATCAGCGCGAGAGTGGCCATGATTCCCCTCCTCTGGTGGTCTCAGTCGGTCAAGAACGCGGCGACCTCGTCAAGCCGGGCCTCGACGTCCGACTCCCCGATCCGCATCAAGGGCTGCAGGTACTCCGGCATGAACATCACGAGGCTCAGCAACGCAGGCCTCGATGTCTCGTGGGCGCCCAGGCCGCGGACGAAGAACCGCAACCCCCGAGGGAGACACGCCTCGCAGCCCGCGGCCAGCCTGGCCAGGTCCTGCGACGGCCGGAGCACGAGGAGATCCACGGGTCGCAGCTCACCCCATTCCTGCCGGGCCAGCTTCCCGAGCAACCGGTTCAGGCGCTCGAGCACCAGCGCATCATAGTCGATGAGGTCGAGGAAGATCGCGTCCAAAAGGATCCCGGCCACCTGGGCGGGCGGCGGATAGCCGTGCACGGCCGGCTGATCAGCCTCCTCGTGGGTGGGCCGGTACCGGGTCGAGATCGCGAGGATCCGTTCCGCGCCGAGGTGAATGGCGGGCGAGAGGGGCGCGTGGAGGCGCACGCCGCCGTCGCCGTACCAGTCGTCTCCCAGCCGCACCGCCGGGAAGAGGAACGGCAGCGCCGCGGAGGCCAGCACGTGATCGATCGTGAGCCGGGTCCCGACACTTCGCCGGAGCGGTCGCTCCCAGTCCCGGATCCGGCCGCCCTGCACCCAGGTGACCGTCTGGCCCGTCGAGTAGTTGATCGTGGTGAGGGCGATGGCTTTGAGCAGGCCCCGATCAAGGTTCTTGGCGATGCCGACGAGCTCGCCGTCCGCCGGCGCGAAGCTTCGCTCGAGCAACGCGCGTAGCGGCGCGGTATCGAGAAGGCCCCGCGCCTCGGGCGCGATGGCCGCGCCGCCCGACATCAACCGCGTTCCCCAGCGCAGGACGTTGCGCGCAAGCGAGAGCGCGCCGACCCTGAAGATCTCGTCGGCCGTGAGCTGGCTCCATAGGCGGGCGAGGTCCTCGACTGCCTCCGGGAGGGTGCCCGGATGCGCCGCCAGGTAGGCCGCATTGATCGCGCCCGCCGATTCGCCCGCGAGGATCAGGGGCCGGGCTCGCGGGAAGTGTCGGCTGAGGCCCCGGAGCACGCCCACCTGATAGGCGGCCCTGGCGCCACCGCCGCTGAGAATGATTGCCACGTCGCCGCGTGGCGGGTGCGGGATGCGCGTTTCTGGGCTCACGGGCGAGGCATTTATCAACATCTACAGTACCCTTACATTGCATCCGGGGGAGCAGTTATGTTCATATTTTGCATGCGTTCACGTATCGTGTACATTCGATCGGCTGAGCCGTTGCTGGGAGGGCCGGCGCACCTTACCTTACGGCGGAGCTCGCATCGCGAAAGGAGCTAGTATGTCAACCGATGCCGCGAAAGCTGTCGTCCGCCGGAATACCGAAGAAGTGCAGAGCCGTGGGAACTTCGACGTCTTCGAGGAGCTCTTCGCCGTCGACTTCGTTGACCATACACCCCAGCCAAACAGCACTCCCGATCGAGACGGCGCACGAAGCCTATACCGCAGGCTTCGTGCTGCATTCCCCGATTTCCACGCAGATATCCATTGGCAGGCCGCCGATGGAGAGCTTGTGACGACTTACAAGACGTATCATGGAACGCACCAGGGAACATTCCTGGGTGTGGCGCCGACCGGTCGAAAAATCCAATTTGAAACCGTCGACGTCATGCGAGTGCGCAACGGCAAGATCACCGAGCATTGGGGTGTGGCAAATCTTTTCTCCCTAATGCAGCAGCTCGGCGCCTGGCCCGCCGCGACACAAGCGTAAACCGCTATCAGACGCTCAGCATCAGCCGCGCGCTAGGGCCCAAAGACGGACTCTGCCACGAGCGGCGATGCGCTCCAGCCTAGCTCACTCGCCATATCGGATGCGCGGGTCGAGATACCCGTACAGCACGTCGACCGCGAGGTTGATCGCCATGAAGAGGATGGCGACGAAGAGGATGGTGGACTGGGTGAGCGGGTAGTCGCGCTGATAGATCGACCAGAGGACGAGGCGCCCGACACCGGGGAGCGTGAAGACCTCTTCGACGACGACGGTGCCGCCGAGGAGAATGCCCATCTGGAGGCCGGCGACGGTCACGATGGGGATGAGCGCGTTCTTCAGCGCGTGCTTGAGGACGACGGCTCGGTCGGCGAGGCCCTTGGCCGCGGCCGTCCGGATGTACTCCGAGCGCAGGACGTCGAGCATGCAGGCGCGCGTGGTGCGCGCGATGTTGGCAGCACTCGCGGTGCCGAGGCAGAGGGCGGGCAGCAGCATGATCGTCAGATTCCGCCGCGGGTCGGCGAAGAAGTCCACCCAGACGACGGGCGGCATCCAGCGGAGGTAGATCGAGAAGAAGAGGATCAGCATCGTCCCCTGCCAGAAGACCGGGACGGAGAGGCCGAGGAGCGCCCCGACGCGCACGACGTTGTCCACGGCGCGGTCGCGCCGGACGGCAGAGACGATGCCAGCGGCGATGCCGAGGGCGAGCGCGAACCCGACTGCGAGCAGCGTCAGCTCGATCGTGATCGGGAGGCGCTCGAGGATGAGACGGATGACGGGCTTGCCCGTGCGCCACGAGGTCCCGAGGTCGCCCTGGGCGAGGCTCCCGAGCCAGTGAGAGTACTGGACCCACCAGGGCTGGTCGAGGCCGAAGAAGCGCGTGAGCTGCGCGACCATCTCCGGGCTCACGACCGCGTCGGCGCCGATCATCTGCTCGACGACCGTCCCCGGGATCAGCCGCAGCATGAGGAAAACCAGGACGGTCAGCCCCAGGAGCGTCAGGGCCATCGAGTACGCGCGCACGACGAGATAACGCCCCACGGTCAGCGCCTCACGCTCAAGCCCCCACGCTCAGGCCCGGTCGAGCGAGGCGCCCTCGAAGCCGTAGAGAAGGGTCGTCGGATGCTGCCTGAAACCTTTCACGGAGGCCTGCGTGAAGTCGATCGTGTCCGCGGAGAAGAGCCAGAGGTGCGGGACGTTCTCGAGGATCAGGATCTGGACGCGGTCGTAGATCTCCTTGCGCTTCTTCTGGTCGAGCGTCCGCCGCCCCTCCTCCAGCAGGCCGTCGAGCTCGAGAACGCTCCAGCTGTTCCAGTTCTGGCCCTTCGTCGAATGGAGCGCGCGGAAGAACGCGGTGTCCGGGTCGGCGTAGCCCGGCGTGGTGTTCATCGTCATGTCGAAGTCCTTCGCGAGCCAGCGCTTGATCCACACGGCATACTCGACGTTCTCGATCTCCGCGGTGATGCCGATCTTCTTGAGCTGGGCAGCGACGATGGGCGCGCCCAGGACCATCGTGGGGAACGTCGGGATCACCCCGAGCTTCACGGTGAAGCCGCCGGCCTGGCCCGCGTCGGCCATGAGCCTCTTCGCGCGGTCGAGGTCGGGCCTGTAGTAGCGCATCCACTGCTCCTCGGGAAGCTGCCACTGCTTCATGGGCGCGGTCGCGGGCGCCGTGAGCCGGCCGAACCCGGCGGCGGCGACGCGCAGCACCTGGCTCCGGTCCACGGCCCAGCTGATCGCCTGCCGCACGCGGACGTCCTTCAGAGGCCCGCGGCTCGCGTTGATGTTGAGGAAGTCGTAGCCCAGACGCGAGCTCCGGTAGCCGGTCAGGGTCTTCTCGTCCTTCAGGAGGTTGAAGTTCTTGTTGTCCTCGAGGAACGCGTGGTGGATCTGGCCCGTGCGGAGCGCCGCGACGATGTTCGCCTCGTCCGGGATGATCCGGAGGATGACCTCGTCCACGTACGGGAGCCCCTTCTTGAAGTACTGCGGGTTGCGCTTGAGCACCATCTGCTGCTCCACCTTCCAGTCCTGCAGGACGAACGGGCCCGTGCCGAGCGCGGCCTTGTTCAAGTCGCCGTGCCTCTTGATGCCCGCCTCGCTGATGATGAAGCCCCAGAATCCGCCGAGCGCCGCGAGGAGCCCGGCGAAGGGCTCCTTCGTCACGAACTTCACGGCGTAGCGCCCCGCGGGCTCGACCCGATCGACGGCAATGAAGTCCGACCTCCCCGGCGATTTCTCGAAGAGCCGATCGAACGTGAACTTGACGTCCGCGGAGGTCAGCTCCTGGCCGTCGTGGAAGGTCACGCCCTGCCGGAGCTTGAAGGTCCACGCGAGCCCGTCCGGGCTGATCTGCCAGGACTCGGCCAGCTCCGGCACGGGGTTCATCTCGGCGTCGAAGCGGACGAGCTGGTTGTACATCATCGGCGAGCGCCGGCTCCGCGAGAACGCCGGGACGAGCTGCGGGTCGAGTCCCGTCGCCTCGGTCGTTTGCGCGGAGACGAAGGTGCCGCCCGGCTTCGGCGCCTGCGCGTGCGCGGCCGTCTTGCCGACCGAGAGCGCGGCGAGGGCTACGCCACTGGTCTTGAGAAGATCTCGACGTGTCACGTGAGTCGTCATCGGGGTACCTCCTGGGGCTCGTTCACAGTCCTGTGGCTCGTTCGCTGTCCTACGCCTCACTGGACGTTGGGGTCGAGGATGTCGCGCAGACCGTCGCCGATCAGGTTGAACGCGAGCACGCTCAGCATGATCGCGATGCCCGGGAACACGGAGATCCACGGGGCGGTCTCGAGATAGGTTCGCCCTTCGTTCAGCATGTTCCCCCACGAGGGCGTCGGCGGCTGGGCCGAGAGGCCAAGGTAGCTCAGGGACGCCTCGATGAGGATCGCCTGTGAGAACGCGATCGTCCCCTGGACCACGAAGGGCGAGATCACGTTGGGCAGGACGTGCTTGAGCGCCACGGCCAGGCCCGTCGCGCCGAGGGCCCGGACCGCCTGGACGTAGTCCTTCTCGCGCTCCGCCAGCACGGGCCCGCGCATGACGCGCGCGAAGAGTGGCGTGTAGACGATGGAGATCGCGACGACCGCGCTGTTCACGCCGGGGCCGCGCATCGCGGCGATGCCCACCGCGAGGAGCAGGCCGGGGACGCTGAAGAACACGTCCATCACGCGGTTGATGACGTTGTCCCAGGTACCGCCGAGGTAGCCCCCGGTCAGCCCGAGCACGCCGCCGACGACCATCGCGATACCGATCGAGACGACGGCGACGTAGAGGGAGATCCGCGAGCCATAGATGACCCGGCTGAGCACGTCCCGGCCGAATCGGTCCGTCCCGAAGAGCGCCTTCGCCCCGGGCGCGGACTCGACGAGATCGAAGTTCTGCTCGTCGGGCGGATTCGGCGCGAGGGAGTTGGGCGAAGAGCGCTGTGCCGACGATCAGGAGCGCGACGAGTCCGCCGATGACCACGACGGTGCTGCGCAGGACGCGCCGGAACTGTCGGCCCCACTGCATGCGCGGAGCCTAGGCGGGAAGCCCACAGCCTGTCAAACCGATCGGAGGACGCGTATCACCTTTTCATGGTCCACCGTTCGGACGCGGGGCGTCGACCCCTGCCCAGGGTGCGGGGCGAACGTCGAGCCGGCGCGCGATCTCATACATCGGCCCGTGAAGCTGGGCAAGCACGGCCACGACGTCGTCGAACGCCTTGACCATCGCCGCCCGCTCGCCGCGCAGCCTCTCGAGCTCGCTCTGGAGCTTGCCGAGGTTACGGCGCGTCTCGTCGAGCTCGCCGCGGAGCTGCTCGCACTCACGGTCCCTCGCCTCGAGACTCTGGCGCAGGCGATCCCGCTCCTCGATGAGCGCCGGAATAACGCGGTCGAGCATCTGCTGGCTTTCGGTCAGCCACCGGGTGACCTGCTGCGGATCTTCGACGGTCTCGATCTCGCACATTTGGGTCTCGCTCATCTGCCGTGTGGCCTCCTCGTGGGGAACACCGGGTTTCTGTTTCGGACTCCGGGACTCGGTCGTGTCATCCGCCGGCAGCTCGACGAGCTCGTGAGACGCCCCGGTCGTGAGCCACGATCGCCGTCGCCGACGCTCGACGGGTGGCGGGTTGGCCGTCATTTCCACATCGTCAGCACCGCGCCGGTCGACCACCACCTGAACCCTCGAGTCGCGTCCATGGCGATGGCGCAGATGCTCGTAGACAGCCGGCTGGTTCCGGGCGACGACGATCAGATAACGCATCGTCACCCTCGTGTCGGCTCGGTGGCACGGCGCACGAGCCCCATCGATCGCCCGCTTAGCAAAAGACGCACCAGATTCGCGCCCCGTCTAAGTGGCCGCAGCAGCGTCGTGAAATCGTCTCGCCCGTCAGGAACGCGCCGAACTGCGAACAATCTGACGTCAGTTTTAGGACGTTCGGACACACCGCGCTTGACAGGCGCCTCGGACGGAAGCTACGGTGTGGCGCTTGTTGGTGTCGAAGCCCGGGCGGACACCTCGATGGGAGCGCGTCATGCAGCTCAAGACGGCCAATGGGGATGTGGCGAAGCTGGCCGCGCGCGGCGAGGCGCGCACTCGCGGGCTGTCCGATGTCCTGGGGCGGGACACATCGGTTGCCTACGCCTTCATCGCTCCGGCCTTCTTCCTCTTGCTGTTCCTGGTCGGCTATCCCTTCGTCCTCTCCGTGTGGTTCAGCCTGAGCGACGCCCGCGTCGGCGAGACCGGGAGCTTCGTCGGGGTCGACAACTTCCGACGCCTTCTCTCGAGCGGGATCTTCCAGCAGACCCTGCAAAACTCGATGGTGTTCACCGCGGCCGCGCTGACGGCCAAGACCGTCTTCGGGATGGCGCTGGCCCTGCTGTTGTTCCGGGTCGCGCGGTTCAAGCGTGTCATCCGAGGCGCCGTGCTGCTCCCCTTCATCGTACCGACCGCGCTCAGCACCCTGGTCTGGTGGTGGATGTTCGAACCGCTCTACAGCGTCGTGAACTGGACCCTCAAGGCTCTGCACGTCGTCAACCGGGACATCCCCTGGCTCTCGGACCCGTATCTCGCCATGTTCGCGGTGATACTGGTGAACACGTGGCGGGGCCTACCGTTCTTCGCGATCACCCTGCTGGCCGGCCTGGTGGCGATCCCTCGCGAGCTGTACGAGGCGGCCGAGTCGGACGGCGCCGGGCCGGTCGGTCGCTTCTGGTACGTCACGGTGCCGCTCCTGCAGCCCGTGCTGGCCGTCGTGATCCTGTTCTCGACAATCTTCACGCTGGCCGACTTCAACATCGTGTACGTCCTCACCAGGGGCGGGCCGATGAACATGACGCATCTCTTCGCCACCTACTCGTTCGCGCTCGGCCTGCAGAGCGGGCAGATCGGCCAAGGGGCTGCCGTGTCGCTGTTCCTCTTCCCGATCCTGCTCGGCGTGGTGTTCTTCCAGCTCCGACTGGTCCGCAAGGCCGCCACGTATGAGTAGCCCGGCCCGCTGGCCACGACGGATCCGGCCGCTCTTCACCCTCTACCTTCCCGTCACGCCCTTCGTCTTCTTCGCGCTGTTCCCCCTCTACTTCATGCTCGTCACATCGCTCAAGAAGAACGCCGAGCTGTACAACGTCGCCGCGGCGCCGTTCGTGATCCGCCAGGGCGTGACCTTCGGGCACTACGAGCTCCTCTCGAAGGATACGCTCTTCTGGAGCTGGTTCGTGAATAGCCTGCTGGTCAGCGTGGCGGCGACCGTGATCTCCGTGGTGCTTGGCATCCTCGCCGCCTACTCGCTGGCGCGCCTCCGGTTCCTCGGGGCCGATTCCTTCGGCGTGGCCATCTTCATCACATACCTCGTGCCGCCGTCGCTGCTCTTCCTGCCGCTCAGCACCGTCGTGAATCGTCTGGGGCTCTCCGACAGCCTGTGGGCGCTGATCGTGACCTACCCGACCTTCCTCGTTCCCTTCTGCACCTGGCTTCTCATGGGCTATTTCCGTACGGTGCCGAAGGAGATCGAGGAGTGCGCCATGCTGGACGGGTGCAACCGGTTCCAGACCCTGGTGAGGATCCTCCTTCCGGTGGCGGTGCCGGGCGTGATCTGTGCGGCCCTGTTCGCCTTCACCCTGTCGTGGAACGAGTTCCTGTATTCGCTGGTCTTCGTCTCACCCGCCGAGCTCAAGACGATGACCGTGGGCGTCTTCTCCGAGCTGATTCGGGGGGACATCTATTACTGGGGCGAGCTGATGGCGGGCGCTTGCCTCGGCTCGCTCCCGATCGTGATCGCGTACGTCTTCTTCCTGGACTACTACGTCTCCGGACTGACGGCAGGCGCCGTCAAGTAGAGGAGGAGCACCATGGCGAGCCCTCGCACCGTCCTCGAGTCACATCGTGTGAGCCGACGTCATTTCCTCGGCGCGGCGGCGGGCGGCGCCGTCGGGCTCAGCGGGATTCTCGCCGCCGGCCGCGCGCCGGCCGTCGCCCAGACCCGTGAGCTCACCTTCCTCACCGTCGCGAGCTTCGTGCCCGAGACCGACAAGGAGCTGAAGCGGCAGTTCGAAGAGTGGGGCGCGAAGAACAAGGTCAAGGTGCGCCTCGACATCATCGCTCACCTCCAGCTCCAGACCAAGAAGGCCGCCGAGGTCCAATCGCGCTCGGGTCACGACCTCACCGCCCTCGGCCCCGGCCTCGGCGATGCCGACCTCTACTTCGACTACCTGGCCGACCTGAACGACGTCGCAGGCGACGTCGCGCCCAGGAACGGCGGGTGGCTGAACCCGAACGACTACCTCATCCGGGGCAAGTGGAAGCTGCTTCCATGGTGGATGCCGCCCTTCCCGATGGCGGTGCGCACCGATCTGCTGGAGCAGATCGGCGAGAAGAGCCCCGATACGTGGGAGGACTGGCTTCGAGTCGGCAAAAAGGGCAAGGCCATCGGGCATCCATTCGGGACCGCCCTGGGTCACAGCGGTGACGCCAACGTCACGCTGCTCTCGATCCTGTGGTCTTACGGCGGCTCCTACGTCGCCAAGGACGGCCGGACGATCACCATCAACTCGAAGGAGACGCGGCAGGCGATGGACTTCGTCAAGCGCCTCTACACCGAGGCCATGGACCCTGAGGTGCTCGCGTGGGACGACGCCAGCAACAACCGCTGCCTGAACGCCGGCAAGTGCATCGCCATCCATAACCCCATCAGCGCCTACGAGTCCGCTAAGAAGGACAAGGTCATAGTGCCGGGGACGCAGCGGGAGATCGCCGACGTCATCGACCACGTCAACACGCCGCGGGGTCCCGTGGACCGGAAGGCGACGACCGGCTTCTGGTGCGTCGGGATCTGGAACTTCTCGAAGAACCAGGATCTCGCCAAGGACTTCCTGCGCTATCACTTCCAACCCGACAACCTCTCCAGGTGGGTGGACGCCGGTCACGGGTTCAACATGCCGTTCCTGACGAACCTGACCAAGCACCCCGTGTACAAGAGCGACAAGCAGTACCGCTTCATTCCCGAGGTCGCCAAGGTATCGGTCCCGCCCTCCTGGCCGGGGCCGACGACCGCGGCGTCCCAGCAGGTCTGGGACCTCTACATCATCCCCGACATGTTCGCGCAGCACGCGACGGGCAAGATGACGGCCGATCAGGCGATCGCGTGGGCCGAGAAGGAGATGCAGGAGATTTACGCCGGCCGCAAGCGAAGGCCCTGATCGGGCACTTCGCGCGGGCGCGCCGGTCCGGAGTCAGCGAACCTGATCACCATCAAGGCCTACGCGAACTGCGACCACGCCTACGTGGTGTGGAAGTCCGACAGTCGCATCACCAACTGTCTAGGGTTTGCGCTCTACCGCGCGCACACCAACGGAAAGCAGGACGTGGTCGAGACCTGGGTCGGCTTCGGCACCGGACCCCCCGTGCCGCCCGGGACGCACAAGCCGAGCACCGAATGGCCGATTCAGAAGTTCATGTGGTCGGATTATCTGGCGACGCCGCGCGAAACGCTCCGCTATCGAGTCGTGCCCATGGTCGGCACCGAAGACAGGCTCGAGCCGGAAGCAGCGCTCGGCAGCGACTGGAGCGATCCGGTGAAAGTGGCGAGCACGCCGGGCCCGATCTCAGCCTACTTCAACCGCGGTATCGTCGCAGCGCAGTGGCTGTCCCGGCAACTGGGTCCGGCCAAGGGTACCCGCGTCAGGCAAAAGTTGAGGAAAATCATCGCGACGCCAAACGACAAGACGCGGAATTTTCTCTCGGGCGCCCTGCGCGCCGAGATGGTCGCGCTGCTAGCGGAGGCCAACAGGGCTCGTGTGACGCTCTACGGCGCCCTCTACGAGCTCAACGATCCCGAGCTGATGCGAGCGCTTGCCGCGTTCGGCAAGCGTGCACACGTGCTGCTCGCCAACGGTACGCACAAGACACCGAAGGGAAACGTGGACGAGAATGCGGCGGCGCGGCGTACGCTCCGGAGCCGCGTGAACCTGTCGAATCGCATGGTCACGGGCAATCACCTGGCGCACAACAAGTTTCTGGTCCTCTGCGACGGACACACCCGGCCCCACAAGGTCTGGACCGGGAGCACGAACTGGACGGAGACCGGGCTCTGCACCCAGGCAAACAACGGCATCCTGATCGAAAGTCGACAGCTCGCCACGTTCTACAAGCAGGAGTGGGACCGGCTCGAGGCAGCGGGCGATGGTTACCCGAGCTCGCTCGCTTCGTCGAACGTGCGCCCGGGCACCGCGTCAGCCGGCGCCGCGAGGCTGACCGCCTGGTTTGCGCCGACGCTCAGGCTCGTCGACCTGGCCTTCGCGCGGCGGCTGATTCAAGGCGCGGGCCAGGGTGTGCTCTTCCTCTTCTTCAATCCGGGGCCCAAGGGAACGTTGCTCAACGACATTCTCGCGCTCGACGCCGACAGGCTCTACATCCACGGGGTTGCCAATCAGGACCCCGGCGGGAAAAACACGCCGGTCATCCGGCTCGTGCACCGCGGCAAAGTCGTGAAGGCGCCGCCCGAGGTCGCGCTCCCCGCGGCGATCGACAAGCGGCTGAGATACTGGCTCCCGGAGATGGCCGGCTATAGCATGGTGCGCGTCCACAGCAAGGTGGTGGTCGTCGATCCGTTCGGCGATCATCCGGTCGTCATGACCGGCTCGCACAACCTGGGGCCCAAGGCGAGCACATCGAACGATGACAATCTGGTGATCGTCGAACACGCGCCGGACCTGGCTGCGCAGTACGCCGTCAACATCATGACGATCTACAACCAGTACCGCTGGCGTTACTTCCGCACCCAGCGGAAGGACCCAACGGGCTGGGACGGTTTGGAGAACAGGGACACCTGGCAGGACCCCTATCTGCGGGCTGGGAGCGACAGACAACGCGAGCTCGACTTCTGGCTCGGGCGCCTACGCGCGAGCCCGTGAACCCACCAGTTATTTTTGAAGCAGCCCGAGCGCCGCGGCGACGCGCTCGGCGGTGAGCGGCAACCGCGTCAGGCGCGCGCCGGTCGCGTCGGCTATGGCGTTGGCGACGGCGGCGGCGGGCGGGCCGATAGGGGGCTCGCCGATGCCACGCGCGCCGAAGGGGCCGAGCCCCTCGCCGGACTCGACGACGATGGGCTCCACGTCGGGGACGTCGGCAGCGCTCGGGATGAGGTACGAGGCGAACGAGCTGGTCAGGTTGATCCCCTCCTCGACGACGACCTCCTCCATGAGCCCGTAGCCGATCCCCTGCACGGCGCCGCCCTGGATCTGGCCCTCGACCGACTGAGGGTTGATAGCGCGGCCGACGTCGTGCGCGGCAGCGTACTTCAGCACGCGCACCGAGCCGGTCTCCGTGTCCACCTCGACCTCGGCCGCGTGGGCGCCGAAGGTGTAGTCGGGGAAGACCTTGCCCGAGCCGGTCGCGAGATCCACTGGCTCGCCGGCTGGCGCGTGGTAGACGGCCAGGTGGCTCCTCGGCACGCCGGCCTTCGCGCAGTGGCCGAGCACCTCGGGCAGCGGGAGCGCTCTCCCGTCGTGCGTCACCACCGCGCCGTCGGCGAGCTCCAGCGAAGTGGCGTCGGCGCCCAAGAGCGGCGCCGCAACCGCCAGGATCTGGGCGCGCAGCTCCCGCGCGGCCTTGAGCACGGCGTTGCCCGACATGTAGAGTTGACGGCTGGCCGTGGTCGTTCCGGCCAGGGGCGTCAGCGCGCTGTCCGAGATGTGCAGGGAGACCCGATCGAAGTCCACACCCAGCACCTCGGCGGCGATCTGGCCCAGCGAGGATGCCTGGCCGCCGCCGACGTCGGGCACGCCGCATCTCACGACGAGGCTTCCGTCCATCTCGAAGCCGACCCACGCGCTCGACCAGTCGTGGAGCCAGACGATGCGGCCGTAGGGCTGGAAGTTACAGGCCAGACCCCGCCCGACCCTGAGGTGCGGCGCCCGCGGCGGCGGCGGGGAGCCCAGCGCCGCCCACGCGCGCTCGGCCAGCTCCGGCAGCGCCACGTGGGTCTCGATCACCTGCCCGACGGGCAGGCTGTCGCCGCGGCGCAGCGCGTTCACGCGGCGAACCTCGACCGGGTCGAGGCTGCCGAGTGCCTTGGCGATGCGGTCGATCTGCGACTCATAGGCAAAGACGGTCTGCATGGCTCCGAAGCCGCGCATCGCGCTGGTCGGCGGATTGTTGGTGTAGGCGACGCGCGCCTCGACCAGGACGGCGGGGACACGATACGGCCCGGCCGCGGTGACGGTCGAGTAAAGCAGCACGAGCGCGGAGAGGTACGCGTAGGCACCGGCGTCGGCGAGCAGGCTGATCTGCTGGGCGACGATCTCGCCGGTAGCGAGCGCTCCGGTGCGGTAGCGCATCCGATAGGGATGGCGCTTGGCGCGCGCCTGGAGCGACTCCTGGCGCGTCCAGACCATCTTCACCGGCCGCCCGGTCCTGAGCGCCAGGAGCCCGAGGTACACCTCGACGGTGACGTCCTCTTTGCCACCGAAGCCGCCGCCGAGATACGTGCCGATCACGCGGACGCGGTTCTGCGGGACCTGGAGCGCCTCGGCGACGTCGCGGAAATGCTCGATGACCTGCGTCGACACGCGGATCGTGATCACGCCGTCCGAGTCGATCCACGCCACGCCCGCCTCGGGCTCGAGGTACGCCGCGTCCACGAACTGGGTCGCGTACTCGCCCTCGACGATCACCGCGGCCCGCGCGAATGCCGCCGCGACGTCGCCGCGAGCGATCCGCCACTCGGCGAGCAGGTTGCCGGCCTCGTGAACGCGCGGGGCGCCGGGCGCCAGCGCCGCCTCGGGGCTGAAGACGCCAGGCAGCGCCTCGTACTCGACGTCGATCGCCTCGGCGGCGGCACGCGCCTGCTCGAGCGTCTCGGCCGCTACCAGGGCGACTGGCTCGCCCTGGTGACGCACGCGCGCCTCGGCCAGCACGTGCAACGTGGCGCGGAGCGGGCCAACGGTGGTCGTCTGCCCCGGCACGTCGGTGGAGAGCGTGTTGCGCGGGACGTCCTTGGCCGTGAGGACGACAGCGACGCCGGGCATGCGCTCGGCGCCGGACGTCTTCAGCTTCACGATTCGCGCCGAGGGGTACGGCGAGCGAAGCACCGCCGCGTGGAGCATCCCCGGCATCGCCCAGTCCGCCGCGTAGGCGGTCGCCGCCGCCACCTTGTCCCGCGCGTCGTGGCGCGGGAGGGGACGGCCGACGAGGCGAAGCGGCGTGCCGAGAGCCGCGGTGTCAGGCATATCGAGCTCCGCGCGCACTTCTACTCAGATTGAAGCGCCTGCCTCGACGACCAATCATGCGCGTACGCCTCGACGGCGTCGAGGATCTTGGCGTAGCCGGTGCACCGGCAGAGGTTACCCGCGAGCGCCCCGCGAACCTCGTCGCGGCTCGCGCGAGGGTGGCGCTCGAGGAAAGCCAGCGCAGTGAGCAGCATCCCCGGGGTGCAGAACCCACACTGGACGGCGCCGTGCCGGACGAACGCCTCCTGGAGCGGATGGAGCGCCCCGTCGCGCTCGAGCCCGCGGACGGTACGGATCGCCCGCCCGCGCACCGCGGCCGCCAGCACGAGGCAGCTCGACACGGGCCGGCCGTCGAGCAGCACCGTGCACGCGCCGCAGACGCCCTCGCCGCAGCCTTCCTTGACGTCGAAGATCCCGAGCGTATCGCGCAGCATCTCGAGCAGCGTCTCGCCGGGCCGAACGTCCACCTCCCTCGCGCGCCCGTTGATCATCATCGGCGGGGGCCTCGACGGCCCCCTCCGAGGCCGGGGGAAGCGCTCCCGAGAGGGAGCGAACCCCCAGGAGGATTGCGGCGGCAAAGCCGCCGCTCGGACGGCGGCCCCCTCAGAGCTCGGGGCGGCGGACCATGCAACGGCACGGCCGAGCGCGCGACGGGCCAGCACACCGGCGAGCAGCCGGCGGTATGCGCCTGACACGAAGGCGTCCGACTGCGGGTCGAGGCCGTCGCGCGCAATCTCGGCCGCCCGCGCCAGGCGATCGGCGCTCGGCTCCTGGCCGCGCAGGGCGTCCTCGGCGGCCGTGGCCCTGACGGGCCGGTCGGCGACACCCGCGAAGGCGACGCGCGCGTCGTCCACGCGCCCGCGACGATCGAGACTCACGCCCGCGGCCACCGCCACCACGGCGAAGTCGCCCGCGCGTCTCGCGAACTCCTCCACCGCCCACCCCATCCCTCGCGTGACGGGCACCGCGATCTCCGTCAAAAGCTCGTCGGCGCCGAGGACCGTCGAGAGATAGCCAGTGAAGAAATCGCGCGCCGCCACCGTCCGGCGCCCCGACGCGGACGCGAGGGTGAGGCGCGCGTCGAGCGCCACCATCGCCAGCGGCAGCTCCGCAGCGGGATCAGCATGGGCGAGACTTCCGCCCACGGTGCCGAGCGAGCGCACGCGGACGTTGCCGATGAGCCGCGCGACCTCGGGCAGGAGCGGACAAGCGCGAGCGATCTCGGTGAGCTCTTCCAGCTCGTGGTGACGGGCCAGCCCTCCCACGCGCAGCCAGCCATCCTCCGCGCGCACTTGTGCGAGCGGCAGGCCGGTGATGTCCATCACGAGACGGGGCCGGGCAAGCCGATAGTTGAGGAGCGGCACCAGGCTCTGCCCCCCGGCCAGCACCTTGGCCTCGGCGCCGTGCGCCCGGAGCAGCGCCAGGGCTTCCTCCAGCGTGTCGGGCGCCACGTACTCGAACGGGTGCTCGCTCACCACGACCCTACGAACCTGATGATTCGAGCCACTTCGCCCTCTTCCGTATGCGAGATCATGTGACGCAGATGCCCGGCACCGACGCGCTGGTCGATATGCTCGCACGGCTTGGTGTCCGCGTCCGGGTTGTCCTGAAGCCCCTCCGGCGTCGCCTCGAAGTCGCGCCGATTTTCATGCTGCGTCGGGCGGCCCAAGGGCTATTATTCCAAGGGCCGGGGAACCTTCGACCGGCGGAGGCCATTTGCTCCCCGTGACCAGTCATGTCTGCCGGTCCCACCCCTCTCAGAGGAGGCACTCGATGAAGATGCTGACGATTGGACTCGTAGGGCTCGTTTCGGCAGGGCTCGCCGTCGGGAACGCGTTCGCGTTCAGCTGCCCGTCGCTCGTCAAGGCGGCGAACGAGGCGATCGCCAAGGCCGAGCCCATGGCCATGAAGGCCACCGACGAGAAGCAGAAGGCTCGGAACATGGGGATGATCGAGGCGGCGAAGGACCTCACGAAGCAGGCCGAGGCGTCCCACGCCGCCGGCAAGCACGGACTCTCCGAGGCCCAGGCCAAGGCCGCCAAGTACCTCGCCGAGCAGGCGAAGTAGAACCCGCTTCGTCCTTCGCGCTCGACCCCGCTCCCGCGTCGACGGGGGCGGGGTCAGCCGCGCGCCCCGGCGCAGCCACCGATCTAAACATCCCAGCCGCCGTCCACGGTCATCGACTGCCCGGTCATGTTCCTCGAGGCGTCGGAGGCCAGGAAGACGACGGCGTTAGCGATGTCCCGGGCGGTGGTGACGCGGCGAAGCGCCATCTCTTCGACGTACTCGTCGTGGATCCGCTCGGGCGAGGAGCCGCGGGCGCGCGCCTTCTCGCGGCAGAGGCGCTCCATCCGGTCGCCGGCGACGATGCCGGGGTGCAGCGCGTTGACGTTCACGTTGTAGGGACCGACCTCGAGCGCCACGGTGCGGGTGAAGCCGCGGAGCGCCCACTTGGAGGACGAGTACGCCGCGCGGTTCTTGTAGCCGCGCAGGCCGGAGGTGCCGCTGATGTTGATGATCTTCCCGTAGCGCTGGGCGATCATCGTCGGCAGCACGTGCTTGGTCGGCAGGAACGTCCCCCGGAGGTTCACCGCGAGCACGTGGTCCCAGTCTTCGCTCTTGATCTCCCACACCGGCGTCTCGATGGGTCCCGTGACGCCGGCTCCGTTGACCAGGATGTCGATCCGCCCGCCGAACGTGGCGAGGGTACGCTCGACGAGCGCCAACACCGCGGCCTCGTCGGTGACGTCCGTGGGCTGCACGAGCGCTCGGCGACCGACGGCCTCGATCTCGCGGCCGAGGACCAGGAGCGGCTCGGCCTCACGCGCAGCGAGGGCCAGGTGCGCGCCCTCGCCGGCCAGCGCGAGGCAAATCTCGCGGCCCATGCCCTTGGCCGCACCGGTCACGATGCCGATGCGGTTTTCCAGGCTCCGCGTCATACGTAGGCCTCCCGGCGATCCCGCTCACGCGCCTTGGCCGACCGACCGGCCGTCGGGCCATAGCCGCCTCCACCGCACGTCTCGATCAGCACCAGATCGCCCTGCTTCAGCGTCGTCGTCGCCTTGCCGCCGAAGTCGCGCGCATTCGGGCCCGGGTTGATGGTGATGCGGAACGGTTGGGCGTCCGTTCCGCCCGCCACGCCCCACGGCGGCACCACGCGGCGATCGAGCATGCTGGTCAGCGTGACCTCAGGCGCCAGCACCCGGTACGCGCGGCGAAACCCAAGGCCGCCGCGGTGAGTGCCGTCGCCCGCCGAGCCGGGACGCAGGGCGTGCTCCTCGATGCGGAAGGGGTACTCGGCCTCGATGACCTCGGTCGGCGTGTTCATGACGTTCGACATGTGTACGCGGATCGCCGACGCGCCGTCTCGCTCGGCCGTCGCGCCTTCGCCGCCGCCGTGGACCTCGTAGAGGACAGCCCAGCGCCCGTCCGCCGTCCGCGCGCCGAAGATGAGGACGCCGGAGGTCGTCGGCCCGCCCGCCGCCACGCGGTCCGGCAGCACGGGCGCCAGCGCTCGAAAGATCGCGTCCACCACGCGCTGGGAGGTCTCGTGGTTACCGCCCACCACGGGACGATCGGGGTCCGGGTTGAGGAGCGTCCCGGGCGGCACCCTGACGTGGAGCGGACGGTAGCAGCCGTCGTTCGGCGGGACCTGCGGCGCGACGAGTGCCTTCATCGCGTAGTACACGGACGAGTGGGCGATGAACACGGTTGTGTTCACGGGCCCTCGCGCCTGGGGGGCGGTGCCGGCGAAGTCGAAGGTCGCCTCGTCGCCGCGGATCTCGACCCGTACCCTCACGCGGAGCGGCCGGGCATCCACGCCGTCGTCGTCGAGCCAGTCCTCGCCCTCCCAGGCGCCGTCGGGGAGCGCGCGAATGGCCGCCCGCATCTGCGCCTCCGACTCCGCGTGAAGTGCGTCGAAGCACGCGCAGAGCGTCTCGGCGCCGTAGCGCTCGGTCAGCTCGGCCAGGCGCCGGGCCGCGACGTCATCCGCGGCGTACTGGGCGAAGATGTCGCCCTCGCGCTCGTCCCGCCCGCGGAGGTTCGCGAGGATGAGGTCGATTGCCGCGCGGTCGGGTCCGGCGGCCGAGAAGAGGCGGATGGGAGAGATGCGGAGGCCCTCCTGGTAGCACTCGGTCGCCCAGGGCACGTAGCTGCCGGGCACGGCGCCGCCGATGTCTGCCCAGTGGGCGAGGTCGATGGCGAACGCGACGAGCCGGCCCGCGGCGAAGACGGGGCGGATCGCCTTCACGTCCGGCAAATGATTGCCGCCGACCTCCGGGAGGTTGAGGAACCAGACGTCGCCCTCGCGCAACCGCTCGGCGGGGACCCGCTTGAGGAACTCCTTGACCGTGAACGCCATCACGCCCATGTGGATGGGAATGTCCCGCCCCTGGGCGATGAGACGCCCGTCGGCGTCGGTCAGCGCCGAGGAGAGGTCGCCCGCTTCCTTGAGCAGCGGCGAGCGCGCCGAGCGCATGAGGATGACGCTCATCTCCTCCGCGATGGCGTAGAGCGCGTTGCGGACGACCTCGAGCGTGACGGGATGGATCGCGCGGGTCATAGATCGGTCTCGATGACGAGGTTCCCGAACCGGTCGGCCGCGCAGCGCTGACCGGGGTAGACGAGGGTCGTCGACCACTCGTCTTCGATCAGCGCCGGCCCAAGCACCGGGCGCTCGGCAGCGAGCGTCGCGCGATGATACAGCGGAAGCCGGACTTCGCCCGTCTCGGGGAACCATGCGCGCTGAGCGCCGGCGCTCTCGCCGTCGCCGACAGGACCGAACTCCGGCGGCTCCACCCCCGTGTCCCTCACGCGAGCCACCACACGGAGGTTCACGCACTCGACGCTCTCGCCGGTGGCATAGCCGTAGAGCTGCCGGTGACGCGCCTCGAAGGCCCCGCGGAGCGCGCCGGCGTCGCTCCGCCAGGGAACCTGCAACTCGTAGTTCTGTCCCGTGTAGCGCAGGTCCGCGCTCCGCGCGAGGGCGACGCGCTCGGCCGCGATGCCCTCGTCGAGCAGCGGCGCCAGACAGCGCTCCTCCAGCACCTGGAACCGATCCTCTGCGGGCTTTCCGTCCCAGGCGTCCAGGCGCGCCCGCCACGTCTGCACGGCGTCGTACTGGAGCGGTGAGACGAGGCATCCCAGCGCCGAGAAGGTCCCCGAGTGCGCCGGCACCACGACCCGCCCGATCCCCGCCTGCCGGGCGAGCGCGCCCGCGTGCACAGGCCCGGCCCCGCCGTAGGCGATCAGCGCGAAGTCCCGGAGATCGTAGCCGCGCTGGACGGACACCAGGCGGAGCGCCCGCAGCATGTTCGCGTTCGCGACCTCCACCATACCCTGCGCCATCTCGACGGGCGAGAGCCCGAGCCGGCGGCCCAAGGCCTCGACGGCGGTCGCGGCGCGATCGGGATCGAGACGGATCGAGCCGCCGTAGACGCGGCCGGCATCGAGGTAGCCGAGGACGAGGTTGGCGTCGGTGACTGTCGGCTCCGTCCCGCCGAGGCCGTAACACGCCGGCCCGGGCTCGGCGCCCGCGCTTCGCGGCCCGACCTTGAGCGCGCCCGCCTCGTCCGCGTAAGCGATGGAGCCGCCGCCGGCGCCGATCGACTCGACGGCGACCATCGGCAACCGCACCGGGTAGCCGCCGAGCTTGCGCTGCGCGGAAGTCTCGGCAACGCCGTCGGCGATCAGGCAGACGTCGGTCGTCGTCCCGCCCATGTCGAACGCGAGCGCGCGCGCGAGGCCCAGGCGCCGCGCCAGGTGCGCGGCGGCTGCCACCCCCGCAGCCGGGCCGGACGCCGCCATCGCCAGCGGCCGGGCGCGCGCAGCCTGCGGCGACATCATGCCGCCAGCCGAGTGGAGCAGGTGGAGCACCGCGCCCGGAGCCTCCCGGCCGAGCGCCGCGACCAGCTCGTCGAGGTAGCGGCTGGCCAGCGGCATCACCGCAGCGTTGAGGACCGCGGTCGAGGCGCGCTCGTACTCGCGAAACTCCGCGTTGATCTCGCTCCCGATCGAGAGATGGGCGAAATGCGGGGCGAGCGCGGCCTTGAGCGCTCGCTCGTGAGCAGGGTTGGCGTAGCCGTGGAGCAGGCAGACCGCGACGCTCTCGACATCCTCTCGCTTGAGCGCCTCGACGACCGCGGGAAGCTCGTCGAGTGCGAGCGGGAGGAGAACGGCACCGTCGGGGCCCACGCGCTCGCTCACCTCCAGCCGGAGCCGCCGCTCGACCAGGGGCTCGGGCTTTGGCGGGAGCCGCAGGTCGTAGAGGTGGAGACGGCTCATCCGTCCGATCTCGAGCACGTCGCGGAAGCCGCGGGTCGCGACGAGTCCCACCCGGGCGCCCCGCCGCTCGACGATCGCATTCGTGACGACGGTGGTGCCGTGGGCGACCGACGCCGGCAACCCGGCGGGGCGCACGGCCGCCAGCCCGTTCAGCACGCCGCGCGCGAGGTTCGCCGGGGTCGTCGGGACCTTGCAGGCCCGGAGCCGCCCGGAGACCTCGCGCGCCACGAGATCGGTAAAGGTCCCGCCGACGTCGACGCCGACGCTGCTTCGCATGTCGCCCCCTCGACGGCTCCCCACCCTAGCACGGCGCCACGCGTTCCGTGTCGGCGCCTTTCGGGATCGCTTGACAGGGTGGCGCCACACGCAGTCTCATGGCCTGCACCCGGAGGTGACTCTATGCGGTCCGATCGCGTGCTTCAGACGATCGACTTTCACACGGCGGGGATCGGGATGCGGCTCTTGACGAGCGGCCTCGGGCGGCTGCCCGGGCGCACGATCGGCGAAAAGCGCCGCTGGTTCCAGGAGCGTCTGGACCATCTCCGCACGGGCCTCTGCCTCGAGCCTCGCGGGCACCGCAGCCTTCTCATCGCGGTGATGACCGAGCCGGTCACGCCCGACGCCCACTTCGGGCTCTTCTTCATGTATCCCGGGGGTTATTACGTTTCCTGCGGCGAGGGCACGATCGGCGCGGCGACCGTGGCCATCGAGACCGGCATGGTGGAGCGCCAGGGCGCGGAGACTCCGATCGTCATCGACACCGAGGCGGGCGTCGTGCAGACGATCGCGCGGTGGGACAAGGATCGCGTCAGCGAGGTCACGCTCCGATGGACACCGTCCTTCGTCTCTCTGCCCGGGCAGGTCGTCGAGGTCGAGGGCGTGGGTGAAGTGCCGCTCGACGTCGCGGTCGGCGTCGGCAACGTGTTCGCCATCGTCGAGGCTCGGCACCTCGGGCTCTCCGTGCGACGGGAGCTCGCGAAGCGAATCGCCCAGCGGGGCGTCGCGGTCCGGGAGGCGGTCAACGCTCAGCTCCAGGTCGACGTGCCGGGCCTCGGCAAGACGAGCGTGGAGATGGTCCTCGTCCACGAGCTCCCGGACGCCGACGGCGTGTCACCGAACGCGCTCGTGTGGGGCCCGGGACAGGTCGACGCCGCGCCGTGTGGGTCGGGCACGTGTGCGCGCATGGCGCTCTTTCATCACCGGGGGCTCATGAAGATCGGCTCGACGTTCGTCAGCCGCGGCCTACTCGGACTCGACTTCACGGGCAGGATCGCCGGCGAGACCGAGATCGAGGGGCGGCGCGCGATCCTGCCGGAGATCACCGGCACCGCCTACCTCACCGGCCTGAGCCAGTTCCTGTTCGATCCCGAGGACCCGGTCCGGGCCGGCTACCTCCTCGAGGCATAAGCGGCCGTGAAGACGCTCGTGCTGGGTGGCGGCGTCGTCGGCGTCACCACCGCCTACTTCCTCGCGAAGGCGGGCCATGAGGTGACCGTCGTCGAGGAGAAGGACGGTCTCGGCCTCGAGGCCACAGCCGCCAACGCAGGGATCATCGCGCCCGGTCACTCGTTCGCGTGGGCCTCGCCGCGCGCGCCGCGCATGCTCTGGCAGTCCCTGCGCGGCGCAGAGACGGCCATCCGCGTGAGGCTCGCGCCCGACCTCCGGCTCTACACGTGGGGACTCCGCTTCCTCCGCGAGTGCACGGCGGAGCGGGCGCGGCGCAATACGCTTATCAAGCTCCGCCTCTGCCAGTACAGCCAGGCGGTCATGAACGAGCTCGTGCGGACCGAGAGGCTCGAGTACCACGCGATCACGAAGGGCGCGCTCTACCTCTATCGCGACCCGGCCGAGCTGGAGGCAGGGACGAAGAAGATGGCGCTTCTCGCCGAGCACGGGCAGAAGCAGGAGATCCTCGACGCGAGTGAGGTGGCGAAGCTTGACCCCGTGTTCGAGCCGGTTCGGTCCAAGATCGCCGGCGCGATCCGCGACCTCGGCGACTCGAGCGGCGACGCGCGCGTCTTCGTCGAGAACCTGGCGCGCATCTGCCGAGATCGGTTCGGCGTGGCCTTCAGGCTCGGCGCCCGCGTGACGGCCCTCCGAGCCGCAGCCGACCGCATCGAGGCGGCCGTGACCACCGAGGGGGCGCTGACCGCAGACAACTACGTGCTCGCACTCGGCGTGGGCGCGCCGATCGTCGCCCGCACGGCGGGCGTGCGCCTGCCCATCTATCCCGCGAAGGGCTACTCCTCGACGTTCCCACTGAAACCGGGCGGCCTGGCGCCTACGATCCCCGGCGTCGACGAGCAGTGGCTGGTCGGCTGGTCGCGACTCGGCGACCAGCTGCGCCTGACATCAACCGCGGAGTTCGCCGGCTACGACTGGGGCTGGACACCGCGCGACTTCAACAACATCCTCCGCCTCGCCCGCGACCTCTTCCCCGACGCCGCCGACTACGAGCGGGGGCAGTACCGCGCCTGCCTCCGGCCGATGACGCCGGATGGGCCGCCGATCCTCGGCCTCGGGCGCCACCGCAACCTCTTCCTCAACTGTGGCCACGGCCACATGGGCTGGACGATGGCGTGCGGCACGGCACGGACGGTCGCCGACCTCATGACCGGGCGCATGCCCGAGCTCGATCTGGAGGGCCTGACGGCCCGGCGCTGACCGCCCGCGGTAAAGAATCTGGCCTCGCGTGTCGGCGGCTACTACATCATCGAAGTGCCAGACCTCGATAAAGCGCTCGACTGGGCGGCCCGCTGCCCCGCCGCACCGACCGGGGCAGCCGAGGTACGCCCCAACCTGTCCATGTGAACCCAGCTCGGGAGTCATTTGACGCGGGGGACAAACGTCCATACACTGAGGTGTGCGGTTCGAGTGGGATCCTCCCAAGGCGGAGGCGAATCTACGCGCGCCTTGTAACCTTGGGGCTGAGCAGCCTTGGGAACCTGCTCGTCGTGGTGTACATGTATCGTGAGCCTGACATCATCCGCGTGATCTCAGCTTGGAAGGCGAACAAGCGCCAGAAGGTGCTGTATGAAAAAGGTCGCAGCTGAGAAATACCGCGACATTGACTTCTCGCGCGCGAAGCGCGGCGCCGTCGTCAAGCCCGAGTCGGGAAAGACGAAAATCTCGATTCGTCTAGACAACACTGTACTGGAACACTTCCGAGCGCTGGCGGACCGAGCTGGCGGTGGGAACTACCAGACCCTGATCAACGACGCCTTGCTCGAGCATATCCATCGACGCTCGACCCTCGATGCTGTGCGCCAAGTGTTCCGAGAAGAACTCTCACAGTACAGGGTCGGGCGGAGTCTACCATCGCGCTCAAGCGGACCGCGTGTTCGCGCCACTCGCAACTCGGCCGCTCGGCGCGAGCGCTGACGAGCCATCGGGAGGGCTCGGTGATGGGTGTCCGAACTTGGTGGACGGCTTGGGGCGAGCTGATCCGGAAGCTCGTAGCACTCGTCGCGTCGTTCGCATCGATGGGTGGGCTCCTTGTTGCCTTCCTCCCCGCCCCGAGCGACTTGCCCTCCTGGGCAGTGGCCCTCCTGGTATCGGCCGCGTTCTTTCTTGTGGTGCTTGTAGTGTTGGAGTTCCTCGACCGCCGAGGTCGACGAGTCTATGCCAAGAGCGATGCCGACGGGATCAAGAGGTACATGCTCAATTGGATTGAGCATGGTGGCCGGGTCGCCATCTGGACACGGGACATGAGTTGGGCGCAAAATCCAGAGACACGAAGGCTCTTGACTGAGAAGGCTCGGCGTAACGAACTCATCCTATGCCTGCCTGAGCTCAATGAGCTCGCAAGGGAGCTGGCGGGCGCCGGTGCTGAGGTGTGCGCCTACGGAGCAAGGCATCTCGAATCGCCGGCGTCGCGGTTTACAATCGCTTTTTACGGCAGAGATGGGGCGCGCGTGGCCGTTGGACGAGCCGAAGGCGATACTCACGTGATCGACGAGTTTAGTGCTGGCAGTCACCCAGCCTTCCACCTAGCGGAGGACCTTATCACGCTCGTGCGATCGCTACAGGAAAAACAGACTCGATGATGCACATCCGGCCCTGTCCCCCAAAGAGCCTCGGTGAGCTGACTAGAGAGTGGGATGAGTTGGCTGAGGAACGTCATCGTCAGATTGCGTCTGGCGAGGATCTCAGCTTCGAGCATATTGTCGTCCCGACAACTTGGAGCCTCTTTGAGGGTGCGGACCGCACAGTTGTTTTGGATATCGGCTCCGGCACCGGCGACTTTACCGCACGGCTCGCTCTGGTCGCGGGGAAGGTCATAGCCGTCGAGCCCTCGAGGGCCAGCATGGCGTTCGCGCGAAAAGTCTGTCAGCCCGCACACAATGTACGGTTTGTTGAAGCGTCCCTCGAAGAGGCGGCAAGTAGCCTTGATGAAGGACCGGCAACGGCTGCCGTAGCCGTTATGACCTTGATGACCGCACCAGATCTTCGAGGATTCGCCAAGGCTCTTGCTGCGCTCCTACAGGCGCGAGCACGGTTTGTCGCCACAGTTACCCATCCCTGGTTCTGGTCGAAGTATTGGGGATATGAAGACGAGCCGTGGTTTCGCTACGAGGTCGAGACGTTCATAGAGGCTCCATTCGTAATCTCAAGACGTCGCACTGAGATTAGAACCACGCACATCCATCGCCCCCTCGAACAGTACGTGACCGTGTTCGCAGAGGAGGGTTTTCGTCTCGACGCGCTCGCAGAACCGATGCCGCCGCCGAAGGTGCAGGCCCTCTATCCCGCGCCATGGCGATTCCCGCGTTTTCTGGGGCTGAGGTGGGAGAAGATCGTCTAACGAACCGTTGTTGACGGTCAGACGATCGGCCAGCGAGACCGGGGGAAAGTGACGCCGGTTCTCGCCTGAAGCCGCTCGCCGATCTCCTGCACCTTGGCGAAGAGGCGCGCCTCGTCGACGAACGACTGACGATACGCATCCACCACGATCCGGCCGTCCACGATCACCGT
>WNGN01000870.1_pt1 | contig 55710 bp, 50 predicted proteins | sample 5400561 | NCBI WGS metagenome assembly WNGN01 (sample SAMN13153379, study PRJNA577476) | soil metagenome | isolation source: 115 cm soil or saprolite under Garry oak tree replicate 2 | place: USA:California | collected 2016-06-15 | reverse complement strand
GGGCGGTCGCCGACCTGGTCGGCGGGAACCCGGCGGGCGTGATCCTCGGGCCGAACATGACCACGCTGACCTACCGGCTCGCCGCCGCCCTGGCGCGGGACTGGCGCCCGGGGGACGAGGTGATCGTGTCCCGGCTGGACCACGACGCGAACATCCGGCCGTGGGTGCAGGCGGCCGGGCGGGCCGGCGCCGTGGTCCGCTGGGCGGAGGTGGACCTGCCCGCGGGGGAGCTGCCCGCCGGGCAGTACGACGCGCTGCTGAGCGAGCGGACCCGGCTGGTGGCGGTGACCGCGGCCAGCAACATCCTCGGTACCCGCCCGGACGTGGCCGCGATCACCGCGAGGGCCCGGGCGGCCGGCGCGCTCAGCTACGTGGACGGGGTGCACGCCACCCCGCACGGCCCCACGGACATGGCCGCGCTCGGCGCCGACTTCTACGCGACCAGCGCCTACAAGTGGTCCGGGCCGCACATCGGCGCGGTCGCCGCCGACCCGGCGCTGCTCGAGCGACTGCGGCCGGACAAGCTTGACCCGGCACCGGACAACGTGCCCGACCGGTTCGAATGGGGCACCCCGTCGTTCGCCGACCTGGCCGGGGCGGCGGCCGCGGTGGATCACCTGGCCGGGCTGGACACCGCGGCGGCCGGGACCAGGCGGCAGCGGCTGGTCACCTCGATGGCCGCCGCGCACGAGCACGAGCGGCGCCTGTTCGGCGTGCTGGCCGACGGGCTGGCCGCGATGGACAAGGTCACGCTGTACGGGAACGCCCGCGACCGCACCGCCACGGTGTACTTCAACGTGGCCGGACTGGCCCCGCGCGCGGTCGCCGGGCACCTGGCCGGCCGTCGGGTGAACGTCTGGGACGGGCACAACTACGCCTGGGAACTGGCCGGCGCGCTGGGCATCAGGGACACCGGCAGCGCGGTCCGCGCCGGGCTGGTCCACTACAACGACCGCTCCGACGTGGACCGGCTGCTGGCGGCCGTCGCGGAACTGGCCGGCTGAGCCGGGGTCACCCGCCGGGAGCTTATTGCCCCGGGTTGTCCCGCGAACGGCCCCGTCCGGCCGCTTAACCTGGCATTCTGGCTCGGTGGAGCATGCTGGCACGGGGATGATCCATCACATCGAGCTCTGGGTGCCTAACCTGACCAGGGCCGAGGCCAGCTGGGGATGGCTACTGACCGAGCTGGGCTACCAGCCGTTCATTCAGTGGCCCGAGGGGCAGAGCTGGCAGCTGGGGACGCACTACATCGTCCTGGAGCAGTCACCCGACCGCGTCGCCGGCCGTCACGACCGGTGCCGCCCGGGAATGAACCATCTGGCCTTTCACGTCGCCTCCAGGGAAGAGGTGGACAAGCTCACCGAGGAGGCGCCGCAGTACGGGTGGCGGCTGCTGTTCGGCGACCGCCACCCGCACGCGGGCGGCCTTGACCACTACGCGGCCTACCTGGAGGACCGGGACGGCTACGAGGTCGAGCTGGTCGCGCCGTCTTGACTGTAGGGCCGCGTTAACCCGACCGGACACTCACCGACAGCCGCAGGTCACGGGAGGAGCGCCCGGCCTGCACGGTGAAGTCGCCCGGCGGCCATGACCACTGCCCGGCCTCCTCGTCGAACACGGCGAAGATCCGGGCGGGCACCCGCAGGGTCACCTCGGCCACCTCGCCGGGCGCCGCCGTGACGCCGCCGAAGGCCCCGAGCACCCGCACCGGCCGGCCGCCGTTGCCCGGCGCGCCGGTGACATAGGCCTGGACGACCTCGCGGCCCGGCCGGGTCCCCGTGTTGCGGACCCGGATCCGGAACTGGGCGTCCGTGCCCGGCGCCAGCGCCGCCGCCGGGCCGCTGAGCGACTCGTAGTCCCAGCTCGTGTAGCCCAGGCCGTGACCGAACGGGAACATCGGGGTAATGCCCGCGGCGTCGTAGCCGCGGTACCCGATGAGCAGCCCCTCGGCGTAGTCGAGACGGCCGTCCCGGGGCTGCGCGTGCAGCACCGGGCAGTCGGCCTCGGCGGCCGGCAGGGTGACCGGCAGCCTGCCGCCCGGCTCGGCGCGCCCGAGCAGCACGTCCGCGAGCGCCTCGCCGACGGCCTGGCCGGGCAGCCAGGCATAGATCACCGCGCCGACCTCACCGGCCCAGGGCATCAGCACCGGCATGCCGGCGTTGACGACCACGACCGTCCGCGGGCAGGCGGCGGCGACCCGGCGGACCAGTTCGTCCTGGCGGCCGGGCAGGGCCAGGGTGTCCCGGTCGTAGCCCTCGCTCTCCGAGGTCTCCGCCGAGCCGACCACCACGATGGCCACGTCCGCGGCCGCGGCCGCCGCCACCGCTTCCGCCATCAGCGTCTGCTCGTCCGCCGAGGGCGTGATGCCCAGGCGCAGGGCCACCGGCCCCTGGCAGGCCGCCGCCGGGCGGAACTCCACCTCGACCGCGGCATCCTGGCCGCCGGGCAGCGTGACCTGCCCGCGGATCTCGCCGGGCCGGGTCATGGTCTCGACCGGGTCGGCCGGGACCCTGGTCTCGCCCTGCGCGGCGACCTCGCCGTTCACGGTGATGGTGAGCCGTCCCACGCCCGCGGCGCCGAACTCATGCGGCCCGCCGGTCTCCGCCCGGAAGGCGGCGCGGAGCCTGATGACGCCGCTCTCGCCCCAGCCCACGCCTGGCGGGAGCCCGTCCCACCAGGCCAGTGCCGTCGCGGCGCGGTGCTCGCCGGCGAACACCTGGCCGTTGGCGGTGCTGAACTCGAGCCGGACGCCGGGATCGCCGGTGACCGGGTCGCTGACCGAGCCGCGCGGCGGTTCCGGTACGCCCTGCCAGGTCCAGCAGCCGGGCGCCGCGGTCACCGCGACCTGGGCGCCGAACGCCTCGCGCAGCGCCTGGACCGGTGCCGGGGGAGACGCCGGGATGACCCGGGCGCTGCCGCCGCCCTGGATCACCGGGTGCAGCGCGTTCGGGCCGATCACCGCGACCCTCCGGGCGCCACCGGCGTCGAGGGGCAGCACCGCGCCGTCGTTGTGCAGCAGCACCAGCGATGCGGCCACGGCCCGGCGGAGCAGGCCGGCGGCGACCAGCGCGGGCGGCGAGCCGCCGTTGCCGTCGGCCGCCGCGGCGGGCGCGTCACTGAACGCCCCCACCCGGCGGGCCACGCTCAGCAGCCGGGCCACCTTGTCGTTCACCATCTCCTCGGTCACCAGGCCGGCCCGGACGGCCTCGGCGAGCGCCGAGCCCCAGAACCTGTTGGGCCCCGGCATGGCCAGGTCCAGGCCGCCGACCGCGGTGGGCACGGTGCTGCGGGTGGCGTCCCAGTCCGAGGTGACCACGCCGGTGAAGCCCCACTCGCCCTTGAGCACCGCCCGCAGCAGCCCGGAGTGCTCGGTCATCCGGCTCCCGTTGACCACGTTGTACGCGGCCATGACCACGGCCGCGCCGGCCTCCCGGACGGAGGCCTCGAACGGGACCAGGTAGAGCTCGCGGAGGACCTGTTCGGCGATGCGCGCGTCGTAGGTCCACCGCTCGGTTTCCGAGTCGTTGCCCACGTAGTGCTTCACCGTGGCCGCGACGCCGGCCGACTGGACGCCGGTCACGTACGCGACCGCGATCCGGGCGGTCAGCTCCGGATCCTCGGAGAAGCACTCGAAGCCCCGCCCGGCCAGCGGGGTCCGCATCAGGTTGATCGTCGGGGCCAGCAGGATGTCCACGCCCTTGCCGCGCGCCTCCGCGCCGAGGGCGGCGGCCAGCTCGCGCACCAGTTCCGGGTCCCAGGTGGCGCCGAGCGCGGAGGGGCAGGGCAGGCAGCTGGAGGGGTTGCTCTCGTCCAGGGTGGTGCCGCGCACCCCGGACGGCCCGTCCGAGGTGACCATCGGGCGCAGCCCGAGGGCGTCGCAACCGGGGATCCGCCAGCTGTCCGCACCGGTCAGCAGGCGGACCTTGTCATCGAGGGGGAGCGCAGCCAGCTGGCTGCGCTCCCCGGACATCTGAGTTGTCATCTGGTTAGCTGGCCGGCTTCAGCTGAAGCACGGTGTATTCCAGATAGGGGGTGTTAGGCACCGGCGTCATGTACGGGTTGCTCGCCGATGGCCATCCGGTGTAGTTGCGGGTCGAGTACTCGGCCCAGGCACCGCCGTACAGCAGCGGAATCACCGGCGCCTGGCTGGTCATGACCTGCTGCAGCTTGGTGATGGCAGCCGACTGCTCGGTGCTGCTGCCGGAACTCTCGTACTGCTGCAGCGCCGCCTGGGCGTCGGAGTTGGAGAACCGGCCGAAGTCGCCCGTGGCCGGCTTGCCGATCGGGGCGCTCAGCCTGCTGTCCAGCCAGCCGCTGTAGAACACATACGGCGTGGGGCCCTGGTTCGACCAGCGGATCGTGGTGTCGAAGGTGCCGTTGGCGACATCCCCCGCCCACACGGTCGGGTTACCGATGCCATCCACCGTCACGTTGAAGCCCAGCGAGTTGAGCTGCTTCGCGATGAGCTGGTCGGCGGTGTAGTAGTCGCTGTAGGGAATCGGGTCGGAGATCTTGAAGGCAAGGGTCTTGCCGTTCTTCATCCACTTGCCGTTCGCCTTGGCCCAGCCATCGGCCTGGAGGATCGACGCTACCTTGGCCGCGTCACTTGTCGCCGGGAGGTTGTTGGCCAGCGCCGGGGCCTGGTAGGCGCTCTGAGCGGGCAGCATCAGGCCGCTTGTGGAGGAGGCGGGCAGCTCGTAGCCGGTCTCGGCTTGCTGGGAGAGCTGCTGCCGGTTGATGCCGAACTCGATCGCCTGCCGCACCGCCGGGTCGCTCAGCGGTGCCTTCTGGGTGTTGACGAACAGCGACACCACGTTGTTGGCGTTGAAGAACGGCGTGCCGGCCAGCCAGGTGTGGTTCTGCGGGCTCTTGGACAGGTAGTTGCCCTGGATGTCGGACACATAGTTGCCAGCCCAGTCGATCTGGCCGCTCTGGATGGGCGGCACCAGGTTGGCGTTGGTGTTGTAGGACGGGAAGTCGATCACCGGCACGTGCAGTGTGCTCTTGCCACGGTAGAACGGGTTGATCTTGAGGGTGTAGCCCTGCGGCGAGAACTTGTCCAGCATGTACGGGCCGGTCCCGACCGGGTTGGGGTCGGCGAACGTGACCGGGTTGCCCACCGTGGACCAGATGTGCTGCGGCACGATGTAGACCTGGCCGATCAGGAACAGGTTGGCGTATTGCGCGCTGCTGAAGTTCAGCTGCACCGACGTGGCGGAGGGCGCCGAGGCGCTAGTGACGATCGGGGCCCCGGTGGTGAACAGCGCCGGATGGGCCTTGACCAGGTTGAAGGTGAACGCCACGTCGCTGGCGCTGAACGCCTTGCCGTCGTTCCACTTGACTCCGGAGCGGATCGGGATCGTCAGCGTCTTGCCGCCGTTGGAGAAGGTGGGCTGGCCGGACGCGAGGATCGGGATCCCCGGCTGGGTCGGCTTCAGGTAGTTCCAGATGTACAGCGGCTCGTTGTACAGGGCCACCGCATTGGTGAGGAAGCCGGTAGAGGTGGACGAGAGTGGGTTGAAGTTGTCGGTCATCGGCGCCAGCGGAGTGCTCTCGATGACCAGCGGCTGGCCGGTCTTGGTCTGCGAAGAACTCTTGGAGCTCGATGAGCTCGAACCGCCGCAGGCCGCGACGCCGAGGGCGAGGATGCCGGCGGCAGCCACGCTCTTCAAGATTGTTTGTCTCATTGCTTAAACTCCGATGTACCCGGCCGGCTCATCGCCGGCCTTGTTGTATGCGACCGTGGTGGGTCCGTTGTCAGTGAGGCGGTGGTAGCCGGCCGGGGCTTGCCCCTGTCGTCTGCCGCCGGTCTTCCATTGGCGTTGTTCCTGGCGCGCTACGAGCGGCGCCGCTAACCGGTGTTCCGCTGCATCACGCCTCCTTTCCCTGGTCGGGCGCTACTGGTGAGGACACGAGGTTCCCCGCGCGCCCGGCCAGCGGGCGGGATTGTCCGCCGGTCAGGCCAGTCGCATGCAGCCAGCAGGCGCTGGCGTGGCCGGTGGAGACCTCGAATTTTGGCGGTACCTGCTCGGCGCACACCGCCATGGCGTGCGGGCACCGTGGGTGGAAGCGGCAGCCGCCCGGCGGGTTCACCAGGCTCGGCGGGACGCCGCGGGCGGCCAGGATGGGCGGCTCGGCCCGGTCGGGGTCCGGGGCCGCGTTGAGCAGCAGTCTGGTGTAGGGGTGGGCCGGCTCGTCCGTCACCGTGGTGGCCATGCCCGACTCCACCTGCTGGCCCGCGTACATCACCATGATCGAGTCCGCGAGGTAGCGGGCCGAGGCGATGTCGTGGGTGATGTAGAGGATCGCCAGGTGGTTCTCGCGCCGCAGGTCGCCGAGGAGGTTGAGGATTCCGAGCCGGATGGAGACGTCCAGCATCGAGACCGGCTCGTCGGCGAGCAGGACCCGGGGCCGGGCGGCGAGCGCCCGGGCGATGGCGACCCGCTGCCGCTGGCCGCCGGACAGTTCGTGCGGGTATTTGGCCATGAACCCGGCTGCTGGCGTCAGCGCCACCCGGGTCAGCAGGTCGGCGATGGCTTCGTCCAGGGCCCGGCCGCGCTGCGCCGTGCCGTGCAGGATCACCGGGCGGGCCAGGTGGTACCGCACGTCGTGGACGGGGTTGAGGGAGGAGAACGGGTCCTGCAGGACCATCTGCACGTCGCGGGCGTAGCCGCGCCTGCCCCGGCCGGAGGCCGGCACCGGCCGCCCGTCCAGCAGGATCTGGCCCGAGGTCGGCGTGATCAGCCGGGCGAGCATCCGGGCGAGCGTGGACTTGCCGGAGCCGCTCTCGCCCACCACGGCGGTGATCTCGTCCTCCGCCAGCGACAGCGAGACCCGCTCGACCGCATGCACCACCCGCCGCCCGGACCGGCCGGCCCGGCGCACCCCGTGGGCCCAGAAGTGCTTGGTGAGCTCGCGTGCTTCGAGCAGCACGGGTGCTGCCTGTGCGGGCCGCGGGGTGGCCAGGCCGGATTCAGTCATCGCGGGCCCCCAGGTTCTCTGCGACCGTGGCGGCCGCGGTGGGCATGGCCGCCACGGGCTGCGGTGCGCCATCCGCCGCGGATACCGCGCCGGCGGCGGCCGGTGGCGGGTTCTGGCCGGTCGCGGTGGCGGCTGGCCTGGCCGGTGCCGGGGAGCCGCCCAGGCCTGGATCGGCCAGGCCCAGTTCGGGCGGTGGCGGCACGCCGGGCTCCTGCAGCCAGCAGGCGGCCAGCCTGCCGCCCTGGCCCGGCAGCGGCGCCAGCGGCGGCGCCTGCGTCCGGCACCGGTCCATCACGTAGCCGCACCGCGGGTGGAAGACGCAGCCGCGCGGCAGCGCCCGCAGATCCGGTGGGGAGCCAGGGATTCCGGTCATCTGCCGGTGCGGCCCGTGCAGCGGCGGGAACGAGCTGAGCAGCCCCAGGGTGTAGGGGTGGCGCGGGGCGCGGAACAGCGAGTTCGCCGCTGCCCGCTCCACGATCCGGCCCGCGTACATGACCGCTATCGAGTCGGTCACCTCGACCAGCAGCGATAGGTCATGGGTGATGAACAGGACGGCGAAGCCGAGCCGTTCCCGCAGCGCGATCAGCTCCGCCAGGATCTCCCGCTGGGTGACCACGTCGAGCGCGGTGGTGGGCTCATCCAGGATGACCATGCGCGGTTCCAGGGCCAGCGCCATGGCGATCATCACCCGCTGCCGCATGCCGCCGGACAGTTCGTGCGGGTAACTGTTCAGCCGGTCGGCGGAGATGCCCACCATGCCAAGCAGTTCGGCCGCCCGGGCCTGCTCGGCCTCATGCTCCATGCCGGGGCGGTGCGCCCGCAGCACGTCGGTGAGCTGCAGCCCGATGCGCATCACCGGGTTGAGTGCGTTCATCGCGCTTTGCAGCACCACCGCGATGTGCGCCCAGCGCAGGCGGCGGAGTTGCTCCTCGTCGGCGGCGAGCAGGTCCACGGTCTGCCCAGGCGCCGGGTGATAGCGGACCTCGCCGCCGGTGATCAGCCCGGGCGGCCGCAGCAGCCGGATCGCCGCGTACGCCAGCGTGGACTTGCCGCTGCCGCTCTCCCCGGCGAGGCCGAGCACCTCGCCGGAGTGCAGCACCAGGTCCGCGCCGATCACCGCGTGGACGGCCGCGTCGCCCACCCCGTAGTCCACGTTCAGGGCCTTGATCTCCAGCAGGGGCTGGCCGATGAGGCCTGGGGGGTGACCGTCACCGGGCTGCCTGAGGTCCGGTGACGCGGTGCCTTGTTCCCGCGCGGCGCGGCGGCGGATCATGGCTGCCCCCCTTCGCGGAGGCGCACCACCGGCGTGACGCCGAGCTTGAACCGGCGCGGCACCGGACCGACGGCGTACCGCCTGACCCGCTTGCGGGTCAGGCCGGCCGCCCGCAGCCGGGGGTTGATGAACTCGTCGATACCGAAGTTGAGCAGGGCCAGTGCGGTGCCGAGGAAGGCCACGGCGAGGCCGGGCGGCAGCCACCACCACCAGTACCCGCTGATCTCGGCGTTGGCGCTCTGCGCCCAGAACAGCATCGTGCCCCAGTTCCAGTGCGTCGGGTTGACCAGGCCCAGGAAGGCCATGGCGGTATAGGTGCCGACCGCGTACAGCACGGTGAACAGGAACGAGGAGGCGACGATCGGCAGCAGGTTGGGCAGGATCTCGAAGCCGATGATCCGCCAGTTACGCTCGCCGGCCAGCCGCGCCGAGTCGACGTAGTCGCGGCTGCGCATCGACAGTGTCTGCGCCCGGAGCACCCGGGCGCCCCAGGCCCAGCCGGTGATGGCGATGATCAGGCCGATCAGCAGGTCGTTGCTGCCCCCCGAGGCGGGCAGGAACCCGAAGATGACGATGAGCAGCGGCAGCGCGGGCAGTATCAGGAAGAAGTTGGCCAGCATCGAGAGCAGGTCGTCGGCGTAGCCGCCGAGGTAGCCGGCGGTCACCCCGATGACCACCGACAGCACCGTGGCGACCGCGCCGGACAAGAACGCGACCAGCAGCATGCTCCGCCCGCCGACCAGCAACTGGGACAGCACGTCCTGCTGGACCTGGGTGGTGCCGAGCCAGTGGGCCGCCGACGGCGGCTGCGGCACGCCATTGGTGGTGGACAGGCTCGCGCCGGGGGGAAAGGGGGCGATCCACGGGCCGATCACGGCGATGACGAGGAAGAACCCGAGGGAGATCAGCCCGAAGATGACCTTCGGCGACCTGGGCAGCCGGAGGTTACGATGCCAGCCGCCGGCGACCGCCACCGGTTCCGGCGGGCCGACCGCGCCCGGGGCGCCCGCGGCGCCGAGTTCTGTGCTGGCAGCCATGCCTCATGCCTCCTGGCGGGTCCGGGGGTCCAGCAGCACGTATACGAAGTCCGCGATCAGGTTCGCGGCCAGGACGGCGAACGTGATGATGAGGAAGATCCCCTGGAGCAGCGGGTAGTCGCGGTTGTTGACGGCTTGCAGCAGGATCCAGCCGACGCCCGGGTAACTGAAGACGATCTCGGTGAGCAGCGCCCCGGAGACCACGAAGCCGATGGCCAGGGAGAACCCGGACACGCTCGGCAGGACCGCGTTCCGGGCCGCGTACCACACCACCCGGCGCTTGCCCAGCCCCTTGGCCTGGGCGACCAGGACGTAGTCCTCGTCCATGGTGGTGACCATGACGTTCCGCATGCCGACGATCCAGCCCGCGGCCGAGCACACCACGATGGTCAGCGCCGGCAGCACCGCATGGCTGATCACGTCGCCCGCGTAGGACAGGTTCCACGCGGGGAAGTCGAGCTGGTTGTAGGCACGGCCGGTGGGGAACCAGCCAAGCTTGACCCCGAACAGCTCCAGGGCCAGGAACGCGATGAAGAGAACGTCATGGCGGGCAACAGGTTGTCCATCCAGCTGCCGCGCCGCCAGGCGACCACCGCGCCGAGCACCGTGCCCAGGACGAAGCTGATCACGGTCGCGGTGCCGACCAGCGCGAGCGTCCAGGGCAGTGCGCCCTTGATCACGCTGGCCACGGTGGACGGGTAGTAACCGGTCGAGATGCCGAAGTTGCCGTGCAGGATGTTGTTCAGGTAGTGCAGGTACTGGCTCATCACGCTCTGCCTGGTCCCCACGCCGAACTGGGTTTCGAGGGACTGGATGGTGCCGGCGGTGATCTGGCCCTGCAGCCGGGCCAGGATCGCCTCCACCGGGTTGCCGGGCATCATCCGCGGGATGAAGAAGTCCACGGTGATCGCGGCCAGCGCGGTGATGACGTAGAAGACGATCCGCCGCCCTAGAACGCGCATGCCGGGCCCTCCCTCACGGTTGCCGCACGATGAGCGGCGTTGCGGTCGGCGGGCAGCCGCAGCTTTCCCTGCGGACCAGCTGGGTGGGCAGCGTGATGTCGTCCCTGGCCCGCCCGGCGTCGGTAATCATCGAGTACAACGTCTCGAACGCGGTCGCGCCCAGGTCGGTGATGGGCTGCCGGACCGTGGTCAACTGCGGGTGCAGGTGCCGCGCCACCGGGATGTCGTCGAAGCCGGTGACGGCGACCCCGCCCGGCACGTCGATGCCTTGCCGCACCAGCGCGTAGACCACCCCGAGCGCGGTCTGGTCGTTTGCGCAGGCGATCGCCTGGGGCAGGGAGTCCCCGCTGGCCAGCAGGTTCTCGATCACCCGGGCACCGCCGGCCGCGGTGTAGTTCCCCTGCCACGCCGGGCTGCCCACGAACCGGGCGCCATCGGCGGTGACCTGCTCCTCGAACGCGGCGCGGCGGGCGAGGTTGTCCGGGCTGTCCGGGTGGCCGCCGAGGTAGGCCAGCCGCTGGTAGCCGTGGTCGCGGACCAGGTGCCTGGCCAGTTCGGCCATGCCGGCCCGGTTGTCGCTGCCCACGTTCACCGTGCTGGGGGCGGGCATGCCGGCCAGCGTCACCACCGGCACCTGCTGGCCGAGCCGGTCGACCTGCTCGGGATCCAGCACCCGGTCGTGCAGGATCAGCCCGTCGCTCTTGCCGGCCAGCGCGAAGATCCGCCGCGAGTCACCGTGTCCCAGCCCGACCGAGCTGACCAGCAGGTTGAAGTCCCGCTGCTGGGCCGCCACCTCGATGCCCCGGTTGATCAGGTCGGGGAACTGGAGGCTGGTCTCCTCGTCCTCGAAGATGCCGTCGGCCGACACGGTGACCTCGGGCCGCCGGATGACCACGCCGACGACCTCCTTGAGCCGGGCGCTCAGCGCCCGGGCCGCGCCGTCGGGGATGAAACCGAGATCGGCGACCGCCCGCTCCACGCGCTCCCTGGTGTCGGGCAGCGGGTTGCGGCGGCCGTTCAGCACGCGGGACACCGACGCGATGGACACCCCGGCGACACGGGCGACGTCGTAGATGGTGGGGGGTCCGCCACTGCCATCCACCGTGCGCTCCTCGGTCGTGCCGCCGGGGCCTCGCCGCCGGCCGGGGCCGGCGCGGGGCGTTCACCTGCCAGATCGCATCTGTCCTGGTAAGCGCTTACCGCCTTGCCCGAAAGCCGCGGCTCCGGATGGGGCCAGGGGAGTCGCACGGTCGCGGTAAGCGCTTACCAGGCGATGGCCCGAGCGTAATTGTTCCGCTGCCGCGCCTCAAGACCCCTTCGTCACCGTTACCCGAACGTGACTTACCGCGTTCGCCGCGCGGCCCCGCGTCCGAATCGGTCACTTCAGGTGTGAATATCGGCCCGTCCGAAACATCGCCGAAATGATCGCGTGCCCGGGCAGCAGGACCGTTCCTCCCGGCGTAACAGCCGGGAAACGCGTCCGAAACCCGGCCATGGGAAACAAGAGATGTTCTTAACGGACACCGAAGTGGCCGGCCGGCCTGAGCTAACCCCGGGACCCCTCCCGGATCACGCCGTCGTGATGGCCCGGACGTGGTCCGCGGCGGGCCACCGCACCTGGTGGCGCCGCGGGCGCACGGCCGGAACCCCGGCAAGCCCTCGGGGCTAGCCCATGAAGGAAGGAAGCAGTGAATCCCTACGCAGCGTGGCTTAGCTCGGGTGACAACGCGTGGCAGATGACCGCCGCGACCCTGGTCGGCCTCATGAGCATCCCCGCCCTTGCCGTGCTCTACGGCGGCCTCGTGCAGCGGAAATGGGCCGTGAACACCATGCTGATGGTGTTCAGCACGTTCTGCCTCGTCCTCATCGTCTGGGTCCTGTGGGCCTTCCGCATGGGGTTCGGGTCGCCGTGGATCGGCACCTTCGTCGGCAAGCCGGGCACGGTGCTTAGCGCCTCGGCCGAGCAGGCGCAGGCGAACATCCCCTCACTCAACGGGCTGATGCCGAAATTCAGGTTCCCGCAGGGGTCGCTGGTCTACTTCCAGTTCGTGTTCGCCGCGATCACCCCGATCCTGTTCATCGGCAGCGTGATCGGGCGGATCAGCTTCAAGGTCTGGCTGATCTTCGTGCCGCTGTGGATCACGTTCGCCTACGCGGTGAACGCATTCCTGCTGTGGGGCGGCGGCTGGTGGGCGGCGCACGGCGCGCTCGACTTCAGCGGAGGCTACGTCATCCACCTGGCGGCCGGGACCTCCGGCTTCGTGGCCGCCGCCGTGGTCGGGCCCAGGCTCAAGCGGGACCGGGAACACGGGGTGCCCAACAACCTGCTGTTCGTCTCGGTCGGCGCCGGCATCCTGTGGCTCGGCTGGAACGGGTTCAACGGCGGCGACCCCTACTTCGCCGGCGCCGACGCGACCGCCGCCGTGGTGAACACCAACCTGGCCACCGCCGTGGCCATGATGACCTGGATCGTCATGGACATGATCGGCGGCCCGGGCAAGAAGGCGACGTTCCTCGGCGGCATCAACGGCATGATCTGCGGCCTGGTCGGCATCACCCCGGCCGCCGGGTACGTGAACGGGTTCGGCGCGATCATCATCGGCGTGGTCGACTCGGCCATCGTCTGGTTCGCCTGGAACTACCTGTCCAAGGTGCGGCCGTTCAGCAAGGTCGACGACGCCCTGGGCGTGGTGTACACGCACGGCATCGCGGGCCTGTTCGGCGGCCTGCTGGTGGGGCTGCTCGCGGATCCCCACATGATCGTCTACCTGGGCATCGGCAAGTCGCCCAACGTCACCACATCGGGCCTGTTCTACGGGCACCCGCACCAGCTGCTCGTCCAGGCCGGGGCCGCGCTGACCATCATCGTCTGGGACGCGCTGGTCACCTTCCTCATCCTCCGGGGCATCGGGCTGTTCATGAAGCTGCGGATACCCGACGAGGAACTGGAGATCGGCGACGTCGCGGTGCACGGCGAGGAGGCGTACCCGACCGAGGAACTGGTCCGCGTCGGGGCCGGCGCCGACAGCCCGCCGGCCGCGCTATCCGACGGGAAGGGCGCCCTCGCCACCGAGAAGATCCGGCAAACCGAGCCTTAAGGGGGCCGGGGCTCCGCCCGGCGGCCTGCTCCTGCCACCGAGTGCAGGCCGCCGGGCGGTGTAGCCCGGGGCGGCAAGCCGGCCCCCCGGAACCCCGCGTGCTGGCCCGGGGCGGCAAGCCGCCCCCGGAACCCCACGTGCTGGCCCGGGGGCGACCCCCCGGAACCCCCCGATTGGCCCGAAGGCCCCGCGACTCCGTCGCGGGGCCTTCGGCGTGCTGGCCCGGGGGAATGCCCTAGGAAGCCTGGACCGGCTTGCGGGCAACGCCGCCGAACATCACCCACTGCTGGCTCTGCTCTTCTTCGCGGCCGTCCGGGCGCCAGGTGATGAGGTTCACCAGGCCGGGCTCCACTACGTCCAAACCCTCGAAGAAAGCCCGGACCTCCTGCTTCTTACGGATCCTGCCGAACCGGCCCTTGCTCATCTCGGCGGCCAGGCCAGTGATGTTCTGGCGCAGTTCGGCATCGTCCGACACGACGTGGGAGATCGCCAGGTAGCTGCCCGGGGCCAGGCGGCTCATCATCCGGCGCACCATGCCCCACGGGTTGGCGTCGTCGGGGATGAAGTGCAGGAACGACAGGTACAGCGCCGCGACGGGCTCGGCGAAGTCCAGCAGGCGGGTCGTGTCCTTGTCGTCCAGGATCTCGTCCACGTCGCGGGCATCGGCCAGGAGGAACGCGGTGTTCTCGCTATCCGCGAGCGCGCCGACCTTCTGGTGGCGCAACACGACCGGGTCGTTGTCGACGTAGACGACCCGGGACCGCGGGTCGATGCCCTGCGCGATCTGGTGCACGTTGTGCCGGGTGGGCAGGCCCGAGCCGTTGTCGATGAACTGGCGGATGCCGCAGTCCACGGCGAGGTACCGCACCGCGCGCTCCAGGAAGCGGCGGTTGTTGCGGGCCATGGCCTTGGTACCGGGGAGCATCTGCTCGCCCATCTCGGCCGCCATGCGGTCCACCGCGTAATTGTCCGACCCGCCCAGCATGTAGTCGTACACGCGGGCGGCACTCGGCGTCTTGGTGTCGATATCGGCGAATTCGTCGCGCTGCATTCCCGCCTTGTCCCTACCTTCCCGGCCAAGCCCGCGAAGGGCCCACGTGGGCCCTTCGCGGGCTTTAGCCGCTAGCTCCTACACGTGGTCGAAGTCGCCGTTCTTCACCGCGGCGGTGAAGGCGCGCCAGGAGCCGGGGCCGATGACCAGCGCCGGCCCGCCTGGGTCCTTGGAATCCCGGACACCTACTGCGCGCGGCAGGCCGTCGGCCACCTCGACGCAATCTTGCGCCGTGCCGCTGTAACTGCTTTTGCGCCACGAGGCCCGAGCGAGATAACCCTCCATGTTTCCTCTCCTCTCGTGTCACTGACTTGCTCCCCTCATTCCTTCCTTCATCCGGTAGCCGAATGAGGTACTCCGCAGAAAGGCCTGCGAGTCGTCGGCCGAGAGCGCGCTGGCCTGGAGCGTGCTCCAGATCTCGTCGTAAATGCGGAGTTCGGTCGGGTCCTCCAGGAATAGCGCGCCCGCCGCGTTCTCCAGGTTCACGATGCCGAGGTCGTCGGGGTCGGGGAAGGTGATCATGGTGAACGGCCCGACCATGGCCGGGTGCATCCCGGCATCGAACGGCAGCACCTGCACGGTGACATTCGGCCGGTCGCGGGGCCGCATCAGGTGTTCGAGCTGCTCGCGCATCACGTCGTAGCCGCCGACCGGCCGCCGCAGGACCCCCTCACTGAGCACCACGTTGAACCGGGGCGGCGGCGGGTCGGTACGGTTCAGGACCTCCTGGCGCTCCATCCGGATCTCCACGTGGCGGTCGATCTGCTCGGCGGTCTCGGTCAGCCAGCTGGCCCGGAAGACCGCGCGGGCGTAATCCGGAGTCTGCAGCAACCCGGGCACCAGTTCCTGCTGGTAGGCCCGGATTGTCCGCGCCTCCGCCTCCAGGCTGATCAGATCCGCGTAGTTGCTGACGATCATGCCCGCGTACTTCTGCCACCAGCCGCGCTCGTTCACCCGCCGGGCAAGTTCCGCGAGATAGGCCCGGTATCCCTGGTCCTCGACCTCGTACAGGTTGAGCAATTTGCGCAGATCTGGGGCGGTTATCCCGGACTGGCGGGTCTCGATGCGCGACAGCCGCGACGCCTGCCAGTCCAGCCGCTTGGCCGCCTCGGTGACCGACAGGCCCGACTGGTCGCGCAGTCTGCGCAGTTCGGCGGCGAGCCGCCGACGGCGCAGGCTTGGCGATGCGGGCATGAGGTCATCTCCCTAGGCGGGATCTTGCAAGTCTTGCTTGATGACGTTGCATCCAAGTAGGAATTGCACCATCATCGTAATGCGACCCAGGATCAGGCGCGCGGTGTATGGCTGACACGGGATCGTATCCGGGCCGGGTCAGGAAAGGCCCGAGGATAGGAGGCCGATCGTGGACGGATCCATCCGACCACGGGGTGTACCTGACCTGACGCAGACAGTAGCCTGCCTGGAGCGCCCGCCGTCCCGCGGGGCGGGCCCGGCCGTGGACGCCGGCCGCGGCTCGCCGGGTGAGCTGATGAACCTGGTGGCCAAGGGGCTGGTGGCCCATGAGTTCGTGGTCCGGCTGCCCGAGGACGAGGGCGATCGCCGGCTGACCATCGGCTGCCCGGGGGGGCGGTGCACCTTGTCGGTGGGCGACTGGGGGGAGGTCGAGTGGCAATGGTGCCCGGCGGGCCTGGCGGACCCCGGGCGGATAGCCAACGTGGCTGCCGCGCTGCTCACCGGACAGATGCCGGACAATCCAGGGCCGGGCAGCGAACACACCCTCGACTGCGTCACGGTCAAGGGCCTCGTTGGCCTGGAACTGAAAGCCCGGGGCTTTGACGTGGCCCTGGAGGTCCACGAGGACGAGGAGCATTTCGACGTCTGGGCCGAGATCGTGGTGACCAGCCCTGGTTCCGGGGACGGCGCGAGGGTCCACGTGACCGACGATGGCAGCGTCACCTGGACCCGCGATCACTGGGCCGAGGCCACGACCGTGGTCCGGGCGCCGGGCTACCGCCGGCGGATCACCAATCCCGCGAAACTCGCCGGTGCCGTGGTCACGACGATCACCCAGGCCATGGCCCAGGCTGCGCTGGCCGGCTGGTGAGCGGCGGTCATGCCTGCGAGCCGACCGTACCGCGCGGCAGGTGAACCCGTGCTGACCGGCAGGGCGGGCACCAGATCAGCCCCGCGCCCCGGCCCGGGGCGGGCTCGTCCGGCCCCGGGGAGAGCCCACGCCGTTTCCGGTGCCGCGACCACCGGGCAGGGCGGCGCCACCGCGCCGGCTCCGCCGACCGCGAATGCGAGACCCTACGCGGCGGGACCATGGCCCCTGCGGGAGTCCCTGGAACTAGGTGCGCTGCCGGGCGCGGTGCCGTGCGCGCGCCTGCACGCCCGGCAGATCCTCTGGGAATGGGCGCTGACCCCGCTGACCGAAGCCGTGGAGCACGTCGTCTCCGAATTGATGGCCAATGCGGTGGCCGCCGCCCGGGCCAGGCCGGACATCGAGCCGGTCCGCCTCTGGCTGCTGTCCGATTCGAGGAGTGCTCTGGTCCTGGTCTGGGACGCCGATCCGGGGCGGCCGGTGCTGACAGAGCCCGGCGAGGACGCGGAAAGCGGCCGGGGCCTGTTCCTCGTCCAGGCGTTCAGCGACCGCTGGGGGTCATACGCTACGCCGCACCTGGGCGGCAAGGTGGTCTGGGCGCTGTGTGGCGGGGCTGCCCGTGAGCCCGGCGGCGGGTTCTGGCTGCGTAGCTAGAGGCCGGCGACCTGGGGGATGACTTCGCTGCCGATGATCTCCAGGGGGGTGATGTCCCAGACGTTGGCCACCGCGCCGATGGCCACCTCGAAGCCCATCTCGGCCAGGCGGCCGAGCTGGTCCACCATCTCGGCGGTCTTCTCGCCCTTCTCCCCGGCGTCGAAGATGAAGTAGCAGGTCTTGGTGATCTCGTCGTAGTCGCGGCCCTCGGCGTCGCAGTGGGCCCGCAGCACGTCGAGCTTGCGCGCCAGGTCCGGTCCGGGGAACAGGTTGCACGCCTGCGCGTACTTGGCCACGAACCGCAGCGTCTTCCGCTCACCGCCGCCGCCGATCAGGATCGGCGGGTGCGGCCTGGTCAGCGCCTGCGGCGAGTTCAGCGGCCGCTCCAGCTGGTAGTGCCTGCCCTGGTGCGGTGACTCGTCGCCGCGCCACATCTGCAGGCAGATCTGCAGCGTCTCCTCCAGCCGCTCGAACCGCTCGGCCACCGGCGGGAACGGGATGCCAAGGCCGCGCGACTCCTCCTCGTTCCAGGCCGCGCCGATGCCGAGCCAGGCCCGGCCGCCGGACACCACGTCCAGGGTGGTCACGGTCTTGGCCAGGATCCCCGGGTGCCGGTACACGGTCCCGGTCACCACGGTCAGCAGCTTGGCCCGCGAGGTCACGCCGGCCAGGTAACCCAGCGTGGTGTACGCCTCGAGCATCTCCCGCTCCGGCGGCCCGATCACCCCGATCTGGAAGAAGTGGTCCATCACCGCGATGAACCCGAACCCGGCCTCGTCGGCCGCCCGGCCCACGGCGGCCAGGTCCGCGCCCAGCCGGGCCGGGCCGCCGGGGGTGGTGAAGTCAGGAATCTGCACGCCGATCTGCACGGTGATCGCCTCCGCTCTCGGGGGTCGGCGGGGCCGGCACGGTGGGCCTGCGGTACCCGCCGGGTGCAGGCTCTCACAGCCGCCCGCAATTGGTGAGCCCGGGCCTGCCGGAGCACCCGGTCGCGCACAATGGGGATATGACCCAACCCGTGCTCAAGACCAGGACGCTGGTGACCGAGGATGGTGTGCCGATCGATGCGATGCACCTGCCCGGGGACACCGACCTGGCGACCGTGCTAGCCCACGGATTCACCCTGTCCTGGCAGCACGGGGCGGTGTGGAAGGTCGCCAGGCGGCTGAACCGCTCGGCGGGCGTGATCGCGTTCGACTTCCGCGGCCACGGCAGGTCGGGCGGGCTGTCCACGCTCGGCGACCGGGAGACGAAGGACATGGCCGTGGCCGTGGCCTACGCGCGGGAACTGGGCTACCGGCGGATCGTCGCGGTCGGGTTCTCGATGGGCGCCTCGGTCGTGGTCCGGTACGCGGGCCTGGTCGGCGGCATCGACGCCGCCGTGTCGGTGAGCGGCCCCGGGCGCTGGTACTACCGGGGCACCTACCCGATGCGCCGGGTGCACTGGGCGGTGGAGCGGCGCCTCGGCCGGATGATCACCCGCCGGTGGCTGAACACCAGGGTCAGCGGCGGGCGGTGGAACCCGGTGCCGATGCCGCCCGCGGAGGCGGCCGCCCGGATCGCGCCCATCCCGCTCCTGGTGGTGCACGGCGACAGGGACCCTTACTTCCCGGTCGAGCACGCGCATCAGTTGTACGAGGCCGCCAGGGAGCCGAAGGAGTTGTGGGTGGTGCCGGGGTTCGGGCACGCCGAGTCGGGCTCGAACGACGCCCTGCTGGACCGCATCGCCGCCTGGGCGGACAAGACGACGGCGGCCAGGGCGGACGACGGCGACGCGCAGGCGGAGGCCGGCGCGGCCTAGCTGTGTTACCCCGGGGGAGCGACCCCCCGGAACCCCCCGGGGCGCCGAGCCCGCGTGACTCCGTCACGCGGGCTCGCGCCCTGGTGGCTGGGGATTGCTGGCCCGGGGGGACGACCCCCGGAACCCCCTGATGGCCTGCGGCCTCGTTCCTTCGTCACGAGGCCTTGGCCGCGCGCAGGCTCGCCCCGGTCTCCGGGTCGAAGAAGTGCAGCGCCGCCAGGTCCACGTGCACCTTGGCGGCCTGGCCCTCGGCCAGCGTGGTCCGCGGGTCCATCCGGGCCACGATCGCCGCCGACAGCGGCTCGATCTCCGCCGCCGGGTCCTCCGGCTCCCCGTCCGTCACTGGGTGCAGCGGCTCCACACCGACCCTGCAGTGCACATCAACTTCTGACCCAAGCTCCTCGCGCAGCTCCATCTGCACGTCAAGGACCGAGCCCGGGTTCGCGTCCGGCACCAGCGCGGCGTCCTCCAGGTGCTCGGGCCGGATGCCGAGGATGACCGTGCGCCCCAGGTAGTCCTCCAGCGCCGGGTGCTCGCGCACCGCCCGCTCCCCGACGGTGAGCCGGTGCGTGCCGAAACATACCTGCGGGCCGCCGTCGCCCCGCTCCACCGTGGCCTCGAGCAGGTTCATCGCCGGGGAGCCGATGAACGAGGCCACGAACAGGTTGACCGGGCGGGCGTACAGCTCCTGCGGCGGCGCGACCTGCTGGAGCACCCCGTGCTGGAGCACGGCCACCCGGTTGCCCAGCGTCATCGCCTCGGTCTGGTCGTGCGTGACGTAGATCGTGGTCACCCCGAGCGAGCGCTGCAGCCGGGCGATCTCCGCCCGCATCTGCACCCGCAGCTTGGCGTCCAGGTTCGACAGCGGCTCGTCCATGAGGAACGCGCGGGGCTGGCGGACGATGGCCCGGCCCATCGCCACCCGCTGGCGCTGCCCGCCGGACAACTGGCGCGGCTTGCGGGCCAGCAGCGGCTCAAGCTCCAGGACCCGCGCGGCCTCCTCGACCCGCCGCCGGATCTCCGCCTTCGGCGTCCTGCGGTACTTCAGGCCGAACGCCATGTTGTCGTACACCGACAGGTGCGGGTACAGCGCGTAGCTCTGGAACACCATGGCGATGTCCCGGTCCCGCGGCTCGGTGTCGTTCACCGGCTGCCCGTCGATGAGGATGGTCCCGCCGGTGACCTCCTCCAGCCCGGCCACCATGCGCAGCGCCGTGGTCTTGCCGCACCCGGACGGGCCGACCAGCACCATCAGCTCGCCGTCGGCGATGGCCAGGTCGAGCTCGCGCACCGCCGTGGTCCCGTCGGGGAACCGCTTGGTGATGCCGTCCAGCACGATTGCCGCCATCGTGACTCCTCACTCTCCGCGGCGCCGCGAGGGGTTAGCCGGCCGCTGGCGCGTTGTCTGCGGTCTTGGGCGGGCTGGTGGGGCCGGGGCTAGGACTCTCATTCAGCCGCCAAACGAGAAGGCGGGGTGCCCTCGTGCCCCCGGGCTGGCCCGCAGCACGTGGCCGGCCAGGGGCTCGGTGGCCCGCTGCCCGGCGGTCATGCCTTCCCAGGCCGTGGTCAGGTACAGCTCGTCCAGGCCGGGCCCGCCGAACGCCGGGCAGGTCGGCTGGGAGACCGGGACCGGCAGCACCGCGAGCAGTTCGCCGTCGGGTGCGTACCTGCGCACCTGCCCGCCGCCCCACATGGCGACCCAGAGGGTCCCCTCGGTGTCCACCACCAGGCCGTCGGGCACCGGGCCGCCGCCGGGGAACCGGACCAGGTCCACGGAGCGGCCCAGTACCCCGGTGGCCAGGTCGCAGCCGAACGCCCGGATCCGGGGCTCCGGCTCGCCCGAGTCGATGAAGTAGAACGTGCCGCCGTCCAGGCTCCAGCCCAGCCCGTTGGACTCGGTGACCCCGCCGAGCACCATGGTGACCGTGCCGTCCGGGTCAAGCCGGTACAGGGCCCCCGCGCCCGGCCGGACGCCCACGGTCACCGTGCCCGCCCAGAACCGCCCCGCAGGGTCGCACGCACCATCGTTGAACCGGGCGTCGGCAGGCATCCCGGAAGGTCGTATCGCATGCTCGTCGAGCAACACTGTGCCAGCCCCGACCCCGCCACCCCGCGCCCTGTTAGCCCCGACCCCGCCACCCCGCCCTATGGAACCCGTCAGGCGGAAGCCGGCGGCCGTGGCGAGGACGTACCCGCCGCCGCGGCGTGGCGCCGCGGCGCCAAGCGCGACCGGCCGGCCGCCCTCAGACAGGTCCAGGATGATCTCGTCACCCGCGCCGGGCCGGTAGCAGTGCAGCCGCCCGGCGTTGATGTCCACCCACAGCAGGCGGCCCGCGGCGGGCTCCCAGAACGGCCGCTCGCCGAGTTCGGCGCCCGCCGGGACGGCGACCTCCCAGACCATGCCCGGCCCGCTCATTTGCCCATGCCCATGGTCAGGCCCTTCACCAGGTGGCGCTGGAAGATCAGGTACACGATGATCGCGGGCAGCGCGCTGACGAACGAGCCCGCCATCAGCACCGGGATGCTGGTGGTGCGGCCCGCCGACAGCGCGGCCAGGCCCACGGTGATCGTCCGCTGCTGGGGGTTCTGCAGGAACAGCAGCCCGACCAGCAGGTCATCCCAGATCTGGATGAACTGCAGCACGGTCACGGTGGCCAGGGCCGGCCAGGACAGCGGCAGCGCGATCCGCAGGAACGTGCGCTCGTAACCGAGCCCGTCCATCACCGCCGCCTCGATCAGGTCGTCGGAGATGCCCCGGTAGTAGGTGGCCATCAGGAACGTGGCGAACGGCGTGCCCAGCGCGACGTAGACCAGGATGGCGCCGAGGTAGGTGTTGATCAGGCCGAGCTTCCCGAGGTTGACGTACTCCGGGATGATGATCGACTGCAGCGGCACCATGAGCGCCGCGACCACGGCGAGGAACACCAGGCCGCTGCCCCGGTAGCGCAGCTTGGCGAACGCGAACCCGGCCGTGGTGGACACCGCGAGGATGAGCAGGATCGAGATCGCGCAGATCACCGTGGAGTTGAGCAGCTCCCGCCAGACCGGCAGCTCGGTGAGCAGCTGTCCCCAGCTCACCGTGGAGTGACCGCTCTGCCGGGAGAACTGCGACTGGTTACGGAACGCGTTGTCCAGCATGTAGAAGAACGGGTACAGCATCACCACGGCGATCACGCACATGATCGCGAACAGCGTGCCGGTGCGCAGCCGGCGCCGCAGGATGGTCGCCGCGGGGCGGCCACGGGCTATCGTCTCCGGCGCCGCGGTCACCAGCCCTCACCGTCCTCGGACCTGATCAGCCGGAGCTGCACCAGGCCCACGATGATCATGATGACGAACAGGATGATGCCGTACAGGGCGCCGGTGCCGAACTGGCCGAGCGAGAACGCCGACTGGTAGACGAAGAACTCCAGCGTGGTGGTGCCGAAGCCGGGCCCGCCGTTGGTCATCACGAAGATCAGGCTGAACAGCGCGGAGAACGCGCTGATCACCGTGATCACGAAGGAGAACTGGACGAACCGGCGCAGCAGCGGGAAGGTGACCCGCCAGAAGATCTGCCGCCGGTTCAGCCCGTCCACCCGGGCCGACTCGATCAGCGTCGGGTCCAGGGTGGCCATGCCGGTCAGGAAGATGATCGTGTTGGTGCCGAGCATCGACCAGATGAACGTGATCGCCAGCGCCACCAGGGCGCTGCGCTGCCCGGCCAGCATGTTGGTCTGCAGCGAGCCGAGCCCCACGTCGGCGAGCAGCTTGTTCATCAGCCCCTGCTGGGCGAAGAACTGCACCGCGACCATGCCGATGACCACCCAGGACACGGCGGTCGGCAGGAAGTACACCGAGCGGAAAAAGCGCCACCCGCGCACGTGCTCGTGCAGCAGCGCCGCGATGCCGAGCGGGATGCCGATCGCGAACGGGATGGACAGCAGCAGCAGCCCGTTGTTCTCCAGCACCCGCCAGAACGTGGGGTCGCTCAGCGCCGTGGCGTACGCGCTCGGGCCGATCCAGGTCGCGGTGAGCCCGTTCCAGTTGGTCATCGAGTAGTAGACGGCCTGCCCGATCGGGATGCCGAGCAGCGCCACCACGACGGCCACGGCCGGCAGCGACAGCAGGATGCCCGCCCGGCGGCGGCGCCGGGCCAGCCGGCTCCGCGACCTGGGCGTGCGGCCGCGGCCGGGCGTGCGCCCGGCCGCGGCCTCGGTGCGGGCGGTGAGGGTGCTCACCTGGGGTCGGACTCCTTACGGGTAGCTGGTGCCCTTCTGGCTGGCCGGCAGCTGGCCCAGCGTGCCCTGCAGGCCCGACAGCGCCGAGCTGGGCGAGATGGTGCCGTTCAGCACGGACGGCAGTTCCTTGTTGCCGGTGTTCACCACGTTGGGCTGGACCACGTTGTCGAGCATCGGGTAGGCGGTCATGTGGTCCTGGCTCACGAAGTTGAGCATCTCCTGGTTGACCGGGTTGGAGGTGGAGGTGCCCTCGATGGCGGGGATCAGGCCGGCCGCGTTGACGATCTGGGCGGCCTGCGGGGTGGTCATGAACTCGAGGAACTGCAGCGCCTGGGCAGGGTGCTGCGCGTAGCTGGTCATCGAGATGCCGTCACCGGAGAAGTCCACCACGCCCTTGATCGGGGTGTTGGAGAACGGCGGGACGAACGCCGCGACCTTGCTGCCGAGCGCGCTGGTGAACTTCTGGGTGTCCCAGGTGCCGTCCACGATCATGGCCGCCTTGCCGGACTCGAAGTCGCCCAGGTTGTTGGTCTTGGTCAGCACGTCGGAGTTCGTGCAGCCCTCGCTCTTCAGCTTGGACCAGGTGGACAGCTGGGCGGCGGTGGCGGGCGAGGTCCACGGGATCTGCCCGCTGTAGAGCTTCTGCCACTCGGTCAGCGGGTACTGGCCGATCATCATGTAGCTCATGTCGTACCAGGGGTAGAACTCCGCGCCCAGCGGCTGGCCGCCGTTGCCGTAGGTGAACGGCATGTACCCGGCCGCCTTCAGCTTCTTGCACGCGTCGAACAACTGGCTCCAGTCGGTGGGCACCGAGGTCACGCCCGCCTTGGCGAAGTCGGACTTGTTGTAGAAGCCGATGTAGAACTGGTTCTCCAGCGGGATCACGTAGGGGCCGTTGGCGGCGTTGAACCTGTCCGAGGTCCACTTCAGCGCGGCCGGGTCGATCCGCGCCAGGTCGGCGTCCGGGATCTTCCCCTTGAGGTTGGTGAGGAAGTCCTTGTACTGGAGGGTGAACAGCCCGGTCCACATCACCGCCAGGTCCGGGCCGGTCTTGGACACGGCCGCGGCCTGGAGCAGCGCGAAGTAGTTGTCCGCGGGCTGGCTCACCACGTTGACGGTGACGTTCTTGTGCTGCTTCTCGAATGCCTTGGCCAGGTTCTGCAGCGCGGTCGCGTTCTGCTCGGTGCCGTAGTTGTGCCAGATGGTGAGCGTGACCGGGCTCGACGTCGAGCCCGAGCCGCTGCTTCCGCTGCTGCCACAGGCGGTGGCGAGCAGGGCCGCAGCGGCCACGCCCGCCACAAGTGTCCATCGCCTCACGGCTGTCTCCCTTCCTTGCCTTGAGAAATCATGGTCAGGACCTCCCGACCACTGGCTCGACGAACCGGCGGTGTGCCGGTGTCGGCGCCCGGAGGAAGTCCAGGTCGCAGCCCTCGGGTGCCTGCAGCACGTGGTCGCGGTACAGGGCCGGCCAGCCGCGCAGGTGCGGCGAGTCCGGCGGGACCCAGGCCGCCGCTCGCCGGGACAGCTCTCCGGCGGGCACCCTGAGGTCCAGGGTGCCCGCGGCCGTGTCCACCGCGACGAGGTCCCCGTCGCGGACCAGCGCCAGCGGGCCGCCGATGGCCGCCTCGGGGGCCGCGTGCAGGAACACCGTGCCGAAGCTGGTGCCGCTCATCCGGGCGTCGGTCACCCGGACCATGTCGCGGACCCCGGCGGCGGCCAGCTTGGCCGGGATCGGGATCATGCCCCATTCCGGCATCCCGGGGACGCCGACCGGGCCGCAGCCGGTGAGGATGAGCACGCTGCCGGGGGTGACCGGCAGGTCCGGGTCGTCCACCCTGCTGCGCATGTCGCCGTATCCGTGGAAGACCAGGGCGGGCCCGCGGTGCGCTAGCAGCTCCGGGCTCGCGGCGGAGACCTTGATGACGGCACCCTGCGGTGCCAGCGACCCGCGCACGACCGCGAACGCGCCGCCGGTGCGCAGCGGGTCGCGGCGCCGCCTGATCGCGCCGCCGGGGGCCGGGGCCGGCGCGGCGGCGGCGATCTCGCCGGTGCTCGCCCCGGTCACCGTGACCGGGGACAGGTCAAGCAGCGGGGCCAGCTCGGCGAGCAGGGCGGGCAGCCCGCCGGCCGCGTGGAAGTCCTGGATGAGGCCGGCGCCGGAGGGCTGTACGTCGGCAAGCACGGGCACCCCGGCGCCGAGGCGGCCGATGTCGTCGAGGGGCAGCGGGACGCCCACCCGGCCGGCGATCGCGGCCAGGTGGATGACCGCGTTGGTGGAGCCCCCGGCCGCGTGCAGCACGCGGATCGCGTTGCCGAAGGCGGCGGGGGACAGCACGACCGAGGGGCACAGGTCCTTGCCCACGGCGGCGACCGCGCACCGGCCGGCCTCGCGCGCCGCGCCGGGCGCCGCCGGGTCGCCGGCCGGGATCGTGCTCGACCCCGGGATCATCAGCCCGAGCGCCTCGGCCATCAGCGCCATCGTGGACGCCGTGCCCATGGTGTTGCAGGCGCCGGGGCCGCAGGCCAGGCAGGCCTCCAGGTCCCGCCAGTCCGCGTCGGTCACCTGGCCCGCGCGCCGCTCGTCCCACAGCCGCCACAGCGCCGTGCCCGAGCCGATCCGCTGGCCGCGGAAGACGGCGGGCTCGCGGGCGCCGCCGGTGACCACCACGGCGGGGATGTCCGCGCTGGCCGCGCCCATGATCGCGCCGGGCACCGACTTGTCGCAGTTGGCCAGGATGACGATGCCGTCCAGCGGGTAGCTGCGGATCATCTCCTCGACCTCGATGGCGAGCAGGTTGCGGTACAGCATGGCCGTCGGCTTCATCAGGTCCTCGCCGAGCGAGATCGTGCCGAACTCGGCCGGGATGCCGCCCGCGTCCTCGATGCCGTCGCGGACCGCGCCGGCCAGCGCGCGCAACGGCAGGTTGCACGGGTTCAGGTCGCTCCAGGAGTTCGCGATGCCGATGACCGGCCTGCCGCCGCGGCCCACGGTCAGGCCGGAGGAGCGCAGCGCCACCCGGTGCGCCATCGCGACCTCGTCGTCCCCGCTCAGCCAGCCATCGCTGCGGAGACCGCTCACGACGGCTCCGGGACGCCGAGGCCGGGCGCGCCGGGCGGGGACTGGGTCAGGTGCAGGCCGCTGCGCCTGACCCACTCCAGCGCCACGGCGGCGCGGTGCACCTTCTCCCGGGCGATCAGGGACGCCTCGGCCACCAGGTGCAGCCCGCTGGGGTACAGCGGCCGGGCGTTCCGCAGCCCGAGCTTGACGTACATCGGCGCGGTCACCGTGACCAGGTCGGCCGTCTCGTGGCCGCGGACCACGCCGCCCATCCCGCTGGGTGCCTCCACGTACAGGTCGATCGGCAGCTTGGTGGCCGCGCGCATCTCGGCGAGCTGGCCGAGCGTCGCGTCGGACGGCACGTTGATGGTCGAGGCGCCGAGCCGGTCGAGCTGGCTCACGGTCAGCGGGTTGGCCGGCGCGAGCATGGCGGACACCTTCCACACCACCGACGCCGGGATCTCACCGCCCCGCTGCAGCTCCGCCAGCACCTCGAGCAGGCCGGTGTCGGCGACCAGGAAGCCGCGGATCCCGTGCTCGACCCCGCGCAGCACGTCATCGATGGCGTACCTGAGCTGCCGCGCGCCCCGGATCAGCCCGGCACGGGACGGGCCCTCGCCGGACTGGGCGAGGCTGCCGATATCCCATTCCTCGCGGGGCCCCACGAACAGGGACACCTCGATGCCGTGGTCGGCGCCGAGCCGGGCCATCTCGGCCAGCTCGGCCGCGGACAGCAGCATGGCGCCGCTGCCCTGGGACACCCGGTTGACCGTGACGCCCTCGGCCTTCGCCTGGTCGATCACGGCGCGGAGTACCTCGGGATCCTCCACGCTGGGGATCTCGATCCGGTAGTGCGCGCCGTCGGGGAACCGCAGCCCGCTGGCCACCGGTACCGGCTCCGCGGTGATCCCGCGCCGGGCGAGCACCTGCGCGCCACTGAGTGTCATGAGTGCACCTCCAGAACGAGCGGGCGGGACGGGATGCCGTGGCCGCCTTCGCCGGCGGGCCAGCCTGGGCCCGCGGTGACCCGCTCCAGGCCGCCGACGTGCACCAGGTAGGTGTCCTCCGCCTTCGCGCCGCCGGGCAGGCTCGGGTTCCAGGCGACCGCGTGACCGGGCTCGACGGGCACCGCCGGCCAGCGGGAGCCGCCGTGTCCCGGGGCGATCTCGAACTCGCGCTGGGCGTAGCCGATCGGGCCGCCCTGGTAGTGCCCGGCCCAGCCACCCGCCGCGCCTTCGCGCGCGTAGCCCCGGTCCAGGGCGCCGAGCACGTCGCCGTAGCTGTGGCCAGGCCGGCTCGCGGCCAGCGTGTCCGCCTCGATCCGGCGCACCCGGTGCCACAGTGACCGCAGCTCCGGGCTCAGCGGCCCCGCACTGGCGAAGCGGGTGGCCGCGGCGTGCAGCCCGCCGCGCCGCGCGACCACCACCGCCATCGCGAGGTGGCGCACCGGCGCCCCGGCCGCCATCGGGTGGCGGTACCGCCGGACCCGGTCGTCCCCGCCGACGATCAGGACCGGGGCGTCCGCCCCGCGAGCTTCGAGCGCCGCGGCCACCCGGGCCTGGATGTCCAGGTCGCGCTCCCCGGGCGACCAGGCGGTCAGGGCTCCTTCGAGCGCCGCGGCGGCGTCGGCGCCGAGCGCGCGCAGGTCGTCCTGCTCGGGCCCGGACAGGGCGAGCCGCAGCGCGGTGAGGTCGTCGGCGGAGTCCGGGCCGAACGCCGGATGCCCGTCGCTGGCCAGCGCGCCCGCCGGTGCCCCGGCGATGTCCGCGACCGCCCGGACGAACGCGTCAGGGTCGTACCAGGGCACGGCCACCAGTTCGGCGAAGCCGTGCTCGCCGGGCCGGTACTCCTCGGCGATCCGGTCCGCCTCCACCTCCGTCGTGAGCAGCGTCGCGGACTCGCCGGACATGACCGCCCAGACCAGCTCCGTGGCGGCCGACCGGTCCACGGGCGGCGGCAGGCCGCCGGTCAGCCAGGACACCGGGCCCGGCCGGGTCAGCACCAGCCCCGGGAGTCCCCGCCGGGCCATCCAGGGCAGCAACCGCTCCCGCGCCGCATGGGCCCGGAGCACGCTCCGGCTACGAGCAGGGTCGGCGCTTCGTTCGGTATGACCGAACGGTGTTTTGTGATATAGAATCACCTTGATATGCAATCATCCAGGTCAAACGCTGTCAACCTTGATCAGAGACCGGAAAGGCGATGGCGCGGTTGGTAATGCCGAACGATAGGCCGGCATTGGTTTCCGATGGCGTACCGGGCCCCGGGGACCCGGTGGCGGGCCGGTACACGGTGCGCAGCGTGGCCCGCGCGTTGCGCCTGGTCGAGGCGGTGGCGGAGGGCCCGCCGTCGGGGCGCTCGCTCAGCGACCTGGCCAGGGAACTGGGCACCTCGAAGAGCACCGCGCTGGCCCTGGCCCGCACCCTGTGCGCCTTCGGGTACCTGCGGGAGGCCACCCACGGCCGTGGTTACGCGCTGGGCACGGCGCTGATCCGGCTGGGGGACACAGCCGGGCAGCAGATCCCGCTGCGCGACCTGTGCCGCCCGCTGATCGATGAACTGTCCAGGGAGACCAAGATGACCGCGCGGGCCGCGGTCAACGACGCCGGTTACCCGGTCCGCGCACACCATCACCGACATCGGCACGCTGCTCGACAACCTGGCCGCGGTGCGGCGGCGCGGGTTCGCGGTCGACGACGAGGAGGACGCCGAGGGCGTCATCTGCGTGGGGGCCGCGTTCTTCGGCCACGACGGCGGCTGCGGGGGCGCGGTCAGCGTGACCGGCATCAAGGGAGACCTGCCCGCCTGGCGGGTGGAGGAGCTGGGCCAGGCGGTACGGCGGTGCGCCGACCGGGTCTCCGAGTCGCTCGGCGGCAGCCGTTACGCGGAAATCGCGATGTGACCGTGGCGGAGACCGTTCGTGATCATGACTTTGGTGGGCCTATCACCCCACCAAAGTCATGATCACGAACGGGAACAGGGCGGGACGGGCGGTGGTGACGTGAGTTCTGACCGGAGCATGGCGCTGGTGGTGCGGGCGCCCGGTGACGTGGCGCTGGAGCAGCGGGACGCGCCGGCGGCCGGGCCGGGGGAGGTGCTCATCCGGCCGGACGTGGTGGGCCTGTGCGGCACGGACCTGGACATCGTGGCCGGTCAGGTCGATCCCGCGTACACGCGGTACCCGCTGGTGCTCGGGCACGAATGGTCCGGCACCGTGGCCGGCCCGGACGGCACCGCGCTGGCACCGGGCAGCAGGGTGGTCGCCGAGGGGATCGTGCCGTGCGGGCACTGCGCGCGCTGCCGCGCCGGGGAGACCAACCTGTGCGCCACCTACGACGAGCTTGGCTTCACCCGCGACGGGGCGGCGTCTGGTTACCTCGCGGTGGCGGCCCCGCTGGTGCACGCCATCGGCCCGGCCGTCAGCGCCGAGGACGCCGCGCTGGTCGAGCCGGCCTCCGTGGTCTACCGCGCGCTGGCCGGCAGCGCGATCGCGCCGGGCTGCCGGGCCCTGGTGGTCGGCGACGGCACCGTGGCGCTGCTTGCGGTGCGGTTGCTCGGGCTGTGGTCTCCCGGCGAGATCGTCATGCTCGGCCGCCGGGAGGGCCAGGCCGGGCTGGCCGCCATCGCGGGCGCGGCCAGGTTCGAGACCGCGCCGGAAGCGGCGGGCACGGGCTACGACCTGGTGATCGAGGCCGCGGGCACCACGGACGCGGTGCTGACCGCGCTGGCGGCGGCCCGGCGCGGCGGCTCCGTGGTGCTGATCGGGCTGCCCCCGCACGGGGAGACCGCGGCGGTGCCCGTCGATGACCTGGTCAACAACGACCTGACCATCCGGGGCAGCTTCGGGTACACCTCGTCGGCCTGGCGGGACGTGGTCGCGCTGCTCAACTCCGGCCGCCTCCGGCTGGACTTCCTGGTCACGCACCGGTTCGCCCTGGCGGACTGGGAGCAGGCCCTGGAGGCCCTGCGGGGCTCGGCGAGCCCGCGTGGCAAGGTGATGCTGACGATCGGTTCGCCGGAGGTGAGGTCATGACGATCACGAGCCGCAACCCGCATGATCCCGCCGACGTCATCGGCGAGTGGCAGCCCGCCGGCGAGGCCGAGGTGGCGGCGGTGGTCGACCGCGCGGCCGCCGCGGCGCGCGGCTGGGCGGGCACGCCCGCGCCGGCCCGGTCGGCGGCGCTGTCCGCCGCGGCCGCCGCTCTGGAGGAGCAGGCCGGCGCCTTGACCGGCCTGGTGATCAGGGAGGTCGGCAAGCCGCGCTCGGAGGCGGCGGGCGAGGTGGCCCGCGGCATCGCGATCCTGCGCTACTTCGCCCAGGCCGCGCTGCTCCCCGACGGGGACACGCTGCCCCCGGCCAGCCCCGGTGCCCTGCTGATGGCCCGGCACCGCCCGGTCGAGGTCACCGGCCTGGTGACGCCGTGGAACTTCCCGGTGGCGATCCCGCTGTGGAAGGCGGCGCCGAGCCTGGCGTTCGGCAACGCGACCGTGCTGAAGCCCTCGGAAGAGTCGCCCGCCGTGGCGCTGGCCCTGGCGGGGATCCTCGCCGCGCACCTGCCCGCCGACGTGTTCCAGGTCGTGCTCGGTGCCGGGGAGACGGGGCGCGCGCTGACCGGCCACCCCGGCGTCGCGGCGGTGTCGTTCACCGGGTCCGTGCCCGCGGGGCGGGATGTGGTGGCCCGGGCGGCCGGCCGGGGAGCCAGGGTGCAGGCCGAGATGGGCGGGCAGAACGCCTCGGTGGTGCTGGCCGACGCCGACTTCGAGCGCGCCGCCACGGCGATCGCCTACGCGGCGATGGGCTACGCCGGGCAGAAGTGCACCGCGACCAGCCGGATCATCGTGGCGGACGCGGCCTACGCAAGGTTCCGCGATCGGCTCGCGGCCGCCGTCGCCGCGCTCGGCGTGCTCGACCCGGGCCAGGACGGCACGCTGGTGGGACCGGTGATCACCGGGCGGGCCAGGGACTCGGCGCTGGCCGCGGTCGCCGGGTCCGGCGGCACGGTGCTGGCCGGCGGCACCGCGCTCGACGCGCCCGGCCACTACCTGGCGCCGACCCTGGTCGAACTGGACTCGCCCGCCGGGCCGCTGGCCACCGAGGAGGTCTTCGCCCCGGTGGCGGCGCTGCTGCGGGCGGACAGCGCGGAAACGGCGGTGCGGATCGCCAACGACGTCAGGTACGGGCTGGTCACCGCGCTGTTCACCCAGGACCTGGGCCGGGCGCTGCGGCTGGCTGACCAGTTCGACGCCGGCATGGTCCGGGTCAACGCGCCAACCTCGGGGGTGGACTTCCACGCACCGTTCGGCGGCGCGAAACAGTCCAGCTACGGGCCCAGGGAGCAGGGACCGGCGGCGCGCGACTTCTACACCGAGACCCGGACCGTGACTATCGTGCCCTGACAACCGCCCGGCCACCGGACCGTCCCGGCACGTGAGGAGACGCTGCCATGTGCACCGACCAGACACCCGCCGCGCACCAGCACCCGGCCGGCCCGCAGGTCCTGCGCGACTTCGACCCCGGCATTGTGTTCGATCTCGAACCCGTGGACGCGGTCACCGTGACGACCCTGATGGACAACGTCACCGATATCTTCATGCCGGACCAGGGGCCGGCCCGCCGGCCGCCCGGGGGATCCCGTGCCCGCAGGCCGGTTTCGATCATGGAGGACGGCGACGCGCCCGACCCGCTGCTCGCCGAGCACGGGTTCTCGGTCCTGGTGACCGTCACCAGGAACGGCTCGGAGCACCATCTCCTCTTCGACGCCGGCACCAGCCCCGACGGCGTCGTGGAGAACATGCGCCGGCTCGACATCGACCCGGGGTCGATCGAGTCGATCATCTGCAGCCACGGGCACTTCGACCACACCACCGGGCTCGACGGCCTGATCCGGCGCCTCGGCGGCACGGTGAACCTCCCGGTGCTCATCCACCCGCACTTCTGGCGCCGCCGCCGGGTGGCCATTCCGGGCCGGGACCACCAGGAGATCCCCACGACGAGCCGCAGCGCGCTGGTCGGCGCCGGGTTCGACGTGATCGAGGAGGGCCACCCGAGCTTCCTGTTCCACCGGTCGGTCCTGGTGACCGGCGAGGTGCCGCGCACGACCGGCTACGAGCCCGGGTTCCCGCCGCAGCAGGCCTGGCTCGGCGGGCGCTGGGAACCGGATCCCCTGGTGCTCGACGACCAGGCACTGATCATCGACATCAAGGACAAGGGGCTCCTGGTGATCACCGGGTGCGGTCACGCGGGCGTGGTGAACATCTGCCGGTACGCCCGCCGGCTCACCAGGGAGCGCCCCGTGTACGCGGTGCTCGGCGGGTTCCACCTGAACGGGCCGCTTTTCGAGCCGTTGATCCCCCGGGTCCTCGACGACCTGGCCGCCCTGGCGCCGAGCGTGATCGTGCCCGCGCACTGCACCGGCTGGCGGGCCCAGCACGCGATGGGCGCGCGGTTCGGCGAGGCGTTCGTGCCGAACACCGTCGGCACCCGCTTCACGCTCTGACGGCTTTCGCCTCGGCGTCAGAAGTCTTGGCAGATTCGGCGGTGGGGCCGAAATTGTCGTTGGCTTGCCATAGAATCGAACTAGATTTCGAGAGATGGCTCGAGGCCGGGGCTTCTGCGGGCGGGAGGTGACCAGGTATGTGTGACGGTGCGCCGTCTGGTGTGGCCGATGCGCTGAGCATGCTGGACCGGTCGCTGGCGTACCTGGCCACCGCCGACGCGGCGTCGTTACCAGCGGTTGTGCAGGCGGAGGCGCTGCGGGTTTTGGAGCGTGCCGAGGCCCGGCATACGGCGGCGCGGTCGCGGGTGCTGGGCGCGTTCGCTGGGCAGGGCGGGTTTGAGAATGACGGGTCGGGCAGTGCCCGGGCGTGGCTGCGGTGGCAGACCCGGGTCACCACAGGTGCCGCTGCTAGTGCGGTGGCGTGGGCGCGGCGGCTGGCCGTCCATCCGGTGATCGCCGCCGCGCTGGCGTCCGGCCAGTTGTCCCGGTCGTGGGCCCGGCACCTTTGTGAGTGGACTGATCGCCTGCCGGAGGCGCAGCGGGCCGATGCCGACGAGATCCTGGCTGGTGCCGCGCGGGGCGGGGCGGGCTTTGCCGATCTCGCGGGGCTGGCCCGGGAGATGTATGAGCGGTGCGCCCCGGGCGACCGGGATGACGGGTTTGACGACCGGTGGTTCCGGCTGGGCATCACCTTCCGCGGCGCGGGCCGTGCCGAGGGGGACCTGACTCCGGGCTGTGCCGCGGCGCTGGCCGCGGTGCTGGAGGCGTTAGGCAAGAGGGCGGGGCCGGAGGATAGGCGGACGGGTGCCCAGCGCCGGCATGACGCACTGGAGGAAGCCTGCCGTCGGCTGATCCGCGCCGGCATGATCCCCGGCCGGGCCGGCCAGCCCACCCAGGTGATCGTGCACATGAGCCTGGCCCAGTTGCGGGAAATCCCCGGCGCTTCCCCGGCAGAGGATGCCTGGGCGGCCGCCCGCGCCGCCCAGCCCGGTTGGGTCACCGGCCCGGAGGCGGCGGCCGCCTTATGTGATGCGACCATGGTGCCGGTGGTCACTGGGCATATCGACTGGTTGGCCCTGGACCGGTTGATGCACGCGTTCCTCACCGGTCATCCCATCGGCCCGCACGCCACTCCTGGCCCCGCGAGCTGGGGTGCGGAGGCCGATGGTGTGGGCGACCAGGGCGCCCAGGCCAGGGGCCAGCCCGGCCCCGGTCAAGCCCTCAGCCCCGCGACCCGCGACCGGCTGCGCCGGGCCCTGCTCGCCCTGGCGGCCGACACCCTGTCCGGCCCCGACGGCCTGGCCGCCCAGCTGCGCGCCGCCCTGGACGAAAAGCCACTCACCGCGGTGAGCCTGCCGCTGGACATCGGCGCCGCGACCGAGACCATCCCCGCGCACCTGCGCCGGGCGGTCACCACCCGCCATCGACACTGCGCCTTCCCCGGGTGCGACCAGCCCGCCACCGTGTGCGACATCCACCACCTGATACCCCGGGCCCGCGGCGGCCCCACCAGCCTGCCCAACCTGGTGCCGTTGTGCGGATTCCACCACCTCACCGCCATCCACCGGTGGGGCTGGACCCTCACCCTGCACCCCGACGGCACCACCACCGTCACCAGCCCCGACCGCAACCACACCCTGCACAGCCACGGGCCACCCAGCCAGGCCGCGTAAGAGGCGCGGGCGCGCTCCGGATCACCGACTTCTGGCCCGACCCGTACGAGCTGTCAGCCGACCGCGCTCACCTGGTTGAACGCTACTGACCGAGTCAGCGCGCTTCGGCTAGCGTGTCGCTGCCCGGGCCGCCGAAGAACGAGCCGGTGGCGGTGCAGTGGGCCGCCACCGGGCAGGAGACCCCGTCGAGGAAGCTCTCCGAGGAACCGGACGGGCTGGGTGTCGCCTGGATGGCCCAGGCGGTGCCGTTCCAGTGCTCGGCCAGGGTCTTGGTGATACCGGAGGTGTCGCTGGAGCTGCCGGCCGCGGTGCAGTTGGCGGCCGACGGGCAGGACACGCCGGACAGCGCGGCGGAGTGCTGGCCGGTCGGCTTGGGCGCGGGCAGGATGGCCCAGGCGGTGCCGTTCCACCGCTCGGCCAGGATCTTGGTGATCGCGCTGTCGCCCGCCAGGCCCACCGCCATGCAATTGTCCGCGGCGGTGCACGAGACCGCGGCCAGGGCGGGCTTGAGGATGCCGCCGGGGCTAGCGATCGGCTCGCTGGCCCAGGTGGTGCCGTTCCAGAACTCGGAAACCCCGCCGCCCACGGCCATGCAACCGCTGGCCGAAGGACACGAGATGCTGACCAGGCTGCAGTTGTTCAGCACGTTACGGCACGGGCTGCGGCCGCAGCCGCCTGGCACGGTGGCCTGGACCGCCCAGGAACTGCCGTTCCAGGTCTCGGCTACCCCGGCGCAGGTGCGGTTCGCGGTGTAGGCGCCGAATCCGATGCAGTCGGTCGCGGTGACGCACGAGACCGCCGGCATCTCGAAGCTAGTGAAGGACGGCGCCGGGCGGGCCAGGTGCTCGATTGCCCAGGCGCTGCCGTTCCAGTGCTCGGTCACACGCAGCCCAGTGGTCGCCAGGCAGCTGGCCGCCACGGGACAGGACACATCGAGCAGCGCGGGCGCCGCTTGGCCGAACGGGGCTACCGGCTGGAGCCGCCACTTGCTGCCGTTCCACAGCTCCGACAGGCCGATTCCCCCGCCGATGGTCCCGCCGGCCATGCAGTCGCTGATGGAGGTGCAGGCGACCGAACTCAGCGTGTTGAAGTGGCCATTCGGCGGGTTCGGGGTGGGCTGGATCTTCCAGCCCGATGCCGCATTCGCTGACGCGGCACAGCAGGCCAGCAGGGCAATGATCGCGGGAACGGTCGCAAGGCGCCGGAGCATGGCAAGGCCCCCTTGTGGGTGCGGATCACCGGTCGCGGCCGCCGCCAATCATGACATACCAGCCGCGAAGCGGCCAGATCGGAGTCCCATGGCCGGGTCAGTGGCCGCGGAACGCCTCTTCCAGCCACCAGGAGCCGCTGGCCGAGGCCACCTTCGCGTCGATGACCAGCGGGCGGTCCCGCGGGCCTGCCAGCCAGTCGCGCACCGGCCCGAGGTCTTCCTGGCTGCGCACGGTCACCCCGGCGCAGCCGAACCCGCGGCCGATGGCGGCGATGTCGGCGGGCGGGAACCTGACCGTGTCAAGCGCGAACCCGTCCGGCCCGAAATGGTGCACCTCGGCGCCGTAGGCCTCGTCGTCGTAGACCACCACGACCATCGGCAGGCCAAGCCGCACCACGGTCTCCAACTCGCTGATCCCCATCAGCGCGCCGCCGTCGCCGAGGGCGGCGACCGGCAGCCGGTCCGGCCGGGCCAGCGCCGCGCCGATGGCCGACGCCAGCCCGAGCCCGACCGACTGGTAGGCCTGGGTGAAGCAGAACCCGTGCTCGTCCGGCACCGACAGGAACATGCTCGGGTAGCCCATGAAGTTGCCCGAGTCGATGGCCACCACCCGCTCCGCGGGCAGCAGGTCATCCAGCGCGATCGTCAGCGTCCGCGGGTCGATCACGCCGCCCGGGCCCGGGCGGCCCTGGTCCGCATAGGGCACGTCGCGCCACCGGACCTCGCGGGCGATCCGACCCCTTAGCTCATCGGACCGGTACCCGGGCCTGACCTGCCCGCCGAGCGCGGCGAGCACCGCGCGGGCGGTGCAGGCCACGTCGCCGTGCACGCCGATGTCCACCGGCCGGTGGCCGCCGATCGCGGCGCTGTCGTCGTCCACCTGGGCGACCCGGGCGCCCGGGCCGATCAGCTTCCCGTGCCGCATCGTCCACATGTTCAGCGAGGAGCCCCAGCCCACCACCAGGTCGGCGGCGCTGATCAGCTCGGCGGTCAGCGGCGAGGCGAAGCCGCCGCTGACCCCCAGGTCCCAGGGGCTGTCATGGAACAAGCCCTTGGCCACCGCCGACGTGGCGAGCAGCGCGCCGCAGGCGCCGCCCAGCTCCTCAAGGACGGCCCGGGCAGCCCGGGCACCGCGGCCCGCGACGAACACCGGGCGCTCCGCCGCTTCGAGCGCCGCGGCGAGCCTGGCGGCCGCCTCCGGCGCGGGGGCCGGCGGGTCCAGCGCCGGCACCGGGGGAACGGCCGGCGGGCCGCACGGCGCGCCCTGGACGTCCAGTGGCATCGCCAGCACCACGGTGCGCCGCTCCCGCTCCGCCGTCCGGTACGCGCGGGCCGCGTCGGCAACGGCGGTGGCGGGGGAGTGCAGCCGGTCGGCCGCCGCCCCGACCGCCGCCGCGAGCGCCGCCACGTCGATGCGGAAGTTGGACCGCACCGCGGCGCTCGCGACGTCCGCGGCCAGTACCAGCAGCGGTGTCCGGCTCTTGGCCGCCTCGGTGATGCCGGTCATCGCGTTGGTCAGCCCCGGGCCCTGGTGCACGGACAGGATCCCGGGCCGCCCGGTGCCCCTGGCCCAGGCGTCGGCCGCGCACGCCGCGCCGCACTCGTGCCGGGCGGCCACGAACCGTGCCCCGTTCGCGATCAGGGCGTTGGTCACGTGGAAGTTGCCGCTGCCCACCACCCCGAACACGGTGTCCGCGCCCAGCGCGGCCAGGGCAGCCCCGACCGCCTCGCTGACCAGCATCGGGCGGTCAGCTTCCGGCCCGGTCAACCAGGGCCAGCGCCCGGCACGGGCTGCCAGACCCGCCGGTGATCGGCAACGGGGTGACGATCAGCACCACCCCGGCCGGCGGCAGCTGCGCCAGGTTCTGCAACTGGGTGAGGCCGTACTTCCCCGCCCCGAGCATCGCCGAGTGGCACGGGAACGGCGGGTCGAACGAGTGCGCCCGCCCGGCGTCGGTGCCCACGGTCTCCACCCCGATGCCCATGACCGGCGACTCCTCGGCCAGCCACCGGGCGCACGCCACCGAGAGCCCGGGCGTGTGCGGCCCGGTCTCGTTGGCGTTCAGGAACCGCTCCTGGTCGTCGGAGCGCTCATCCCAGCCGGTGCGGAACAGCAGCCAGCCGCCCTCCGGCAGCGGCCCGTGGCTGCCCTCCCACTCCTTGATGTGCTCGACCTCGAGCAGGAAGTCCGGGTCCGCGGCGGCCTGGGCGCTGAAGTCAAGCACGACCGCGGGCGCGATCAGCCTGGCCGCCGGCACCTGGGACACGTCTTCCCCGTCCCGGCCGGTCACCCAGTGACACGGCGCGTCGAAGTGGGTGCCGGTGTGCTCACCGGTGGTGATGTCGTTCCAGTACCAGGCAGGCCCGCGGTCGTCGTACCGGCTGATCTCGTGCAGGGCGAACGTCACGGTGTTGCTGAACGGCGGCGGCAGCTTGATCACCGGGGTCGACGCCGACAGCGGCGCGGTCAGGTCGATGACCTCGACCGTGGCGCTGGCCAGCGCGTCGCTCAGGGCGCTGAGAACGGACATGTGCGGCTCCTGTCCTCGTGGTTTTGCCAGGGATTATCCATGTTTTGTCGTGGCATATGGCACCGGACTTCGCTAGATTCGGCTGGTCCGTGCGGCGGAGCGTACCAGGGGCCCGCGCGGTGGAGGCAGCCATGTGGGGTCGGAGGTCAGCGTCCCAGGACCAGCCCCGCGGGCGGCACCCGTGGCTCCGGCTTCTGCTGATCTTGATAGTCGTGCTGCTATTGGTGTACGTCCTGCCCACCCCGTGGGCGTTCCACATGGGCGGCAAGTTCAGCCCGCTCGGCGAGTGGGACGGCTACGGCCCGGTCCAGGCCAGCAACGGCGGGCACTACCTGCTGTACACCCAGTTGCGCGGCGGGATCGTCAACACCCACGGCGATGTCACGTGCAGCTTCACCGGATGCGACAACCTGACCGGCAGCGCGCAGCTATGCACGCAGGGCGGGCAGCGCTACACCTTCGAGCTGGCCGGGGCCGTGCACGGCTGGTACACCACCGACGGCTCCAAGACCACCCTCAAGCTGACCGGTGGCACCCCGAACCGCCTGCCCGGCGGGTGGGTGGTCGCCTTCCACGGCACCTGGCGCGGCGCCGCGCTGCCGATCGCGGACACCGACAACTCCTTCACCGAGGTGTTCACCCCGGCCGGCGCGATCAGGACCACGACCTCCGCCAAGGACGCGGGCACCGCCCGCGGCACGCTGCGGTCCGGCTCGGCCGCCAGCTTCGGCCAGGCCTGCCGCGCCCTGGCCGGCCAGACTCCCTGACCGGCAAGACTCCCTGGCCTGGCCCTCACCAGCTTGTCGGCAGCGGCATGCCCTCGCTGTAGCCGGCCGCGCTCTGCAGCCCGACCACCGCCCGCTCGTGCAGCGCGGCGAGGTCGCTCGCGCCCGCGTACGCGCACGCGCTGCGCAGGCCCGCGGTGATCTGGTCGATCAGGTCCTCCACGCCCGGCCGGAGCGGGTCCAGGTACATCCGGGCGGTGGAGATGCCCTCCTCGAACAGTTCCTTGCGGGCCCGGTCGAACGGCGAGTCGGTCGCCGAGCGGAGCCGCACCGCCCGGGCCGAGGCCATGCCGAAGCTCTCCTTGTACAGCCGGCCGTCGGGGTCGCGGAACACGTCCCCCGGCGACTCGTAGGTGCCGGCGAACCAGGATCCGATCATCACGTTGGCGGCGCCCGCGGCCAGCGCCAGGGCCACGTCCCTGGGGTGCCGGACCCCGCCGTCCGCCCAGACGTGCGCGCCCAGCTCGCGGGCCCGCGCCGCGCACTCCAGGACCGCGCTGAACTGCGGCCTGCCGACCCCGGTCATCATCCGGGTGGTGCACATCGCCCCCGGCCCCACGCCGACCTTGACGATGTCCGCCCCGGCCCGGACCAGGTCGGTCACCCCCTCGGCAGTGACCACGTTGCCCGCCACCAGGGGCACCCGCAGGCCGGCCGCCCGGATCGCCCGCAGCGCGCTGACCATCCGGTCCTGGTGCCCGTGCGCGGTGTCCACGACCAGGATGTCCACCCCGGCCCGGGCCAGCGCCCCGGCCTTGGCCGCCACGTCGCCGTTGATCCCGATGGCGGCCCCGACGCGCAGCTTGCCCGCCGCGTCGGTGGCCGGCCGGTACAGCGTGGCGCGCAGCGCCCCGGTGCGGGTCAGGATGCCGGTCAGCGCCCCGTCGGCGTCCACCACCGGGGCCAGCCGGTGCCTGCCCTCGTGCAGCAGGCCGAACGCCTTCTCCGGGTCGATCCCGGCCGGGAGCGTGAGCGGCTGCGCGGACATGACCTGGCGGAGCTGGGTGAAGCGGTCCACCCCCAGGCAGTCCGCCTCGGTCGCCACCCCGGCCGGCCGCCCGTCCTCGACGACCACCACCGCGCCGTGCGCGCGCTTGGCTAGCAGGCCGAGGGCCTGGCCCGTGGTGTCCGAGGGGCCCAGCGTGATCGGGGTGTCGTGGACCAGGTGGCGGCTCTTCACCCAGGCCACCACGTCGGCGACCACGTCGGCCGGGATGTCCTGGGGGAGCACGGCCATGCCGCCGCGGCGCGCCACGGTCTCGGCCATCCGGCGGCCGGACACCGCGGTCATGTTGGCCACCACCACGGGGATCGTGGTGCCGCTGCCGTCGCTGGTGGCCAGGTCCACGTCGAGGCGGGACGCCACGGCGGAGGCGCACGGCACCAGGAACACGTCGCTGTAGGTGGCCTCATGCACGGGAGGCTGGCCGGACAGGAATCGCACTTAACGATTCTGCCCGACGCGGCCCTATGCTCACTGCCTGTGCATGGACAGACATTGCGGCTCGGGCGGCGGGAATGGCCGCCGGGCTCGTTCGGTGTCATGGCGGTGATCAACCGGACGCCGGACTCGTTCTACGACCGGGGCGCCACGTACGGGCTGAACGCCGCGCTGACGGCCGCGGACCGCGCCGTCGCGGCCGGCGCCGACATCCTCGACATCGGCGGGGTGAAGGCCGGGCCGGGGGAGGAGGTCACCGTGGCAGAGGAGATCCGCCGGGTGGTCCCCGTGGTCGCCGCGCTGCGGGAGCGGCATCCGGAGGCCGTCCTGTCCGTGGACACCTGGCGCGCGCCGGTCGGGGCCGCGGCCGCCGCCGCCGGGGCCGACCTGCTCAACGACGCCTGGGGCGGGGCGGATCCCGGTCTCGCGCACGTGGCCGCCGGGCACGGCCTCGGCCTGGTCTGCGCGCACGCGGGCGGGGCGGCGCCGCGCACCCGGCCGCACCGGCCCGCGCAGCCCGGCCTGACCGGTGCGGTGGTCGCCGCGCTGACGGCGGAAGCCGAGCGGGCGCGGGCCGCCGGGGTGAAGCCGGACCGGATCGTCATCGACCCGGCGCACGACTTCGGCAAGAACACCTGGCACTCGCTGGAACTCACAAGGCGGACCGCGGACCTGGCCGCCACCGGGTGGCCGGTGCTCGTCGCCGCGTCGAACAAGGACTTCGTCGGGGAGGCCCTGGGCCTCGGCCTCACCGAGCGCGCCGAGGGCACCCTCGCCGTCCTCGCGGTCTGTGCCTGGGAAGGCGCCAGGCTGTTCCGCGTCCACGACGTGGCGGCGGCTAGAGAGGCGCTCGCCGCTGTAGCGCAAATGCGAGCAGAACACGTGCACGCGACCCGCGGGGTTCCGGGGGCTCGGGCCCCCGGGTGATACCGCGTGCCGCGGCGCCGTTGGCCAAAGGCCGGCAAGCCCAAAGGCCGGAAGGCATGGTTCGCCGCCCCGGCGCGGCTATCCCGGGTTGAACGCCGCGAACATGATCGCGGCGATGCGCTCTTCCATCTCCTCGCGGGGCAGCCTGACCTCCACGGTCAGCAGGTAGTTCACCCGCTCCAGCATCATCAGGCAGGCCACCGCGGTCAGTTCGGCGTGCTCGGCCGCCCCGGTGGCGGCGGTCATCCCCTGGGCCATCGCCTCGGCGAGCCGGAACAGCAGCTTCAGCCCGTCGCCCCAGACTTCCTCGCCGACGATCTCGGCCTGGCTGAGGGTGCGGATCACCGCCGCGTGCGCGGCGTAGGTCTCGCAGAACTCGTGCACCCAGCGCTGCAGCACGGCGCGGCCCGCCGCGTTGCGGGTGACCACGGGGAACTCGTCGGTGACCAGGCCCATGTCGTGCAGCGCATCCCGCAGCAGGGCCTTGAACAGGTCTTCCTTGTTGGAGAAGTACAGGTAGAACGTGCCGTGCGAGATCTGCGCCCGGCGCACGATGTCGTCCACCCGGACGGCCTGGAAGCCGCGCTCGTCGAACTCGGCGAGGCCCGCCTCCAGCAGGTTCTGCAGCGTCTGACGGCCCTGTGCCCGCAGCTCCCGGTCCTGGGCGGGCCGCCCGCCGCCGAGAGACGCCCGGCGCGGCCGGCTGGCAGGCTTGGCACCGGGCGAGGGGGGCGGCGGCTTGCCAGCGTGCTTGCTCGCCCCGCCCGGCACAGCGCCTGGCCCCGCTTCCCGACCCATGACTGATCAGAGTAACGTGCGCGCGGCCGGGCCGGAGGGATTGACCCGCCCCGGAGTCCCCGGACGTAACCTGCTGTTTCCCCCCGATTTAGCAGGATAGGCCGCATGCAGGGCTTTTACCTGAAACTAGGGTGCGCCCTCTTCAGACATGACCGTGCCCCGGTTATGGTGGACAACGCAATGGGTCGCCTTGGGTGGCGCAGGACGCCACATCCGGCTGCCGTCGGCAGCCCCGCGTGGCGGGGCAGGACGGCCTACGGCGCCTTGGCGCTGGCGATGGCCGGCGGCCTGCTGCACTACATCCCGGGCCCGCCGCGCGGCGAGACCGCCGCGGGCACGGCCCAGACCACCGCGGCGTTCCACCGGATCATCCTGCCCGACCTCGCGGTGATCCAGGGCAGCGGCATCAGCGACGCCAGCCTCGCCCGGATCGCCGCGATCCACGGGATCAGCCAGACGCTGGCGCTGGACGGTGCCAAGGTCACCAGCGGCGGCACCAAGGTCAACGTCATCGGCGTGAACGCCCAGCAGTTCCGGTCCTGGACCCCGCTGAAGACGGCGTCCAACGAGCGGCTGTGGACCGCGCTGGACGCGGGCGGCTTCGTGGCCACCCCGCCGGTCCGCCGCCAGCTCGCCCTGCACAAGGGCAACAGCTACCCGCTGACCGGCACCGCCACCGTGAACCTGGCCTTCGCCGGGGCCGCGCCGCTCAGCGTGGCCGGCATCGACGTGGTGGTGAGCAGCAAGGTCTCCGCCAGGCTCGGGCTGATCCACCACGTCGCCGCGCTGATCAGCGCGCCCGGCCTGAGCATGCGCAAGCTCCGGCACGAGGTCAGGGCCGCGCTGGGCGGCAGCGGCGCGTCGCTGGTCAGGCTCCGCCCGCGGCAGGCGCCGCCGGTGACCACCAGCCAGGTCCCGTCCGGCCGGCCCGCCAGCTACATCCAGCTGTTCCAGGAATCCGCCGCCTTGTACTGCCGCGGCCTGCCGTGGGAGGTGCTCGCGGCCATCGGCCAGATCGAAAGCGGCGACGGCGCCAACGTCGGCCCGTCCAGCGCGGGCGCCCTCGGCCCGATGCAGTTCCTGCCGTCCACCTGGGCCGAGTGGGGGATCACCGCGTTCGGCGAGCCCGGGCCGCCGAACATCCTGGACCCGTTCGACGCGGTGCCCTCCGCCGCGCGCTACCTGTGCGCGGCCGGCGGCTCGACCGCGGCGGGCCTGCCCCGCGCCATCTTCGCCTACAACCACGCCGTCTGGTACGTCTCCGAGGTGCTCGCGCTCGCCAGGGAGTACCAGCAGGCCTACGGCTGAAGGTACTGGCCCGGGGGACGGACCCCCCTCGAACCCCGAGGGCCGGGGCAGGCACGCCCGGCTAAGGCGGCCGGCCAGCCCTGGTTGGATGAGACCATGCCGGACTATGACGCGTTCCTGCTTGTCTCCTTCGGCGGTCCGGAGGGCCCCGCGGACGTGCTCCCGTTCCTGGAGAACGTCACCAGGGGCCGCGGCGTGCCGCGGGAGCGGCTCGCCGCGGTGGCCAGGCACTACGACCTGTTCGGCGGGGTGAGCCCGATCAACCGGCAGTGCCGTGACCTGCTCACCGCGATCGGCAAGGACTTCGCGGCGGCGGGCCTCGACCTGCCGTTGTACTGGGGGAACCGCAACTGGCACCCCTTCCTGGCCGACACGGTCACCCGGATGGCCGCCGACGGCGTGCGGCACGCGATCGCGTTCGTCACCTCCGCCTACGGTTCCTACTCGAGCTGCCGGCAATACCTCGACGACATCGAGGCCGCCCGCGCCCGGGCCGGCCCCGGCGCACCGCGCATCGACAAGATCCGTCATTTCTTCAACCACCCCGGGTTCATCGGCCCCGTGGCCCAGGCTGCGCGCGCGGCAATCGGCCGGCTCCCCGCTGCCGTATCGGATGATGCGTGGCTTGTCTTCACGGCGCACAGCGTGCCCGAGGCGATGGCGGCGGCCAGCGGGCCCGCCGGCGGCCTGTACCCGGCGCAGCTCGCGGAGGCGGCGCGGCTGGTCGCGGAGGAGCTGGCCGGGGCGGAGGGGCACGAGCGCCAGTGGCGCCTGGCCTACCAGAGCCGCAGCGGGCCGCCGTCGGTGCCGTGGCTCGGCCCGGACGTCGGCGACCTGCTCACCGAGCTGGCCGAGGGCCGGGTGCCGGCCGTGGTGGTCATCCCGGTCGGCTTCGTCTCCGACCACGTCGAGGTCCTGTTCGACCTGGACATCGAGGCGGCCCGGCTGGCGCACGGGCTCGGCCTGCCGATGGCCAGGGCGGCCACCCCGGGCACCGATCCCCGGTTCGTCGCCATGATCACCGAGCTGGTCGCCGAGCGCCGCGGCCGGCCGGCGCGGCCCGCGGTGCTCGGCAGGCTGCCGGCGGGCCCTGATTCTTGCCAGGACGATTGCTGCCGGATGCCCGCCGCCCGGCCGGGGCCGGCGCCCGGGGCGGGCCGGTGACCAGGCCGGATCCCGGGGAACTGCTCGGCCTCGCGGTGACCGCCGCCCAGGCGGCCGGGGCGATGCTGCTGGCAGGCAGGCCCGCCGGGCCCGGCGGGCGCCCGGAGGTCGCGGATACCAAGTCGAGCCCCACCGACGTGGTCACCGAGATGGACCGGTCGGCGGAGGAACTGATCAGGGAACGGCTGCTGGCCGCCCGGCCGGGCGACGCGGTCCTCGGCGAGGAAGGCGGCGAGACGGGCGGCACGGCGCCGGGCGCGGGCCAGGTGCGCTGGGTCGTGGACCCGCTCGACGGCACCGTCAACTACCTCTACGGCCTGGCCGACTGGTCGGTCAGCATCGCGGCGGAACTGGGCGGCACGGTGGTGGCCGGGGTGGTGACCGCGCCGGCCCACGGCGAGCTGTTCACCGCCATCCTCGGCGGGGGCGCGTGGCTGCGCGCCGCCGGCCGCCCGCCGGTCGCGCTGCGCTGCAACACCGGGGTGCCGCTCGACCAGGCGCTGGTGTCCACCGGGTTCGGCTACGCGGTACCGCGGCGGGTCGTGCAGGGCGAGGTGGTCGGCGCCGTGCTGCCCCGGGTCCGGGACATCCGGCGGGGCGGCTCGTGCGCGGTGGACCTGTGCTCGCTGGCGGCCGGCCGGGTGGACGCCTACTACGAGCGCGGGGTGAACTACTGGGACTACGCGGCGGGCGGTCTTGTCGCAACCGAGGCCGGCGCGGTGCTCGGCGGGCTGGCCGGCCGCCCGGCCAGCCCCAGCATGACGATCGCGGCGGAGCCCGCGCTGTTCGGCCAGCTCCGCGACCTGCTCGCCAGCCTGGACGCGGAGCGGGACGCCTAGCTAGGCCGGGGGCTGGCGGGTCAGGGTGCCCGCCGGGTTGCTGCCGCCGGGGCGCATGAACGTGAACGTCAGTTTGTCGCCGTGCGGCGCCAGCCGGACCACGCCGCCCACGCAGTTGTTCTTTCCCGAGGTGATGGCCAGGCGGAAGGTCAGCACCGCGTCCCGGGCCGAGGTGAGGCCGAGCCGGCCGGTGCAGCCCATCTGCGGGTAGTCGAGGGTGCCGTGGGTGCTCCCGCCGGGCAGGGACAGCCGCACGGCCACGCTGAGCGCCGGGTTGGTCTGGCGGATGGTGCCCGACCAGGTCCCGTTGAGCTGCCGGGGGATGGGCAGGCCGGCCCTGGCGAGCGGGCCGGTGGTGGTGGTGGTGTCCGGTTCCGGCGCCGGGGTGCCCGCGCCGGGATGCCGGCCGAGGATGAAGAACGCCGCGGCCACGATCGCCAGCACGCAGGCCGCGCACGCGGCGGCCCAGAGGACCGCCCGGGAGCGGGCGCCGCGGGGCGGGTGCTCGTCCCGCGGCACCGGGGAGACCGGCCCCGGGGCCCGGGCGGCCGGGCGGCTGCGGCGGGTGCCCGCCGCCAGCAGCCCGGCGGACAGGTCGGTGCCGGCCAGCAGCTCGGTGAGCAGGGCGCGGGCGTGCGGGCGCGCCACCGGGTCGGGGCTCAGGCAGTCGGCCACCACCGGGCGCAGGTCGGGCGGCAGGGCCGCCAGGTCCCCGGCCGCGGCCGGGGAGCGCCCGGCGGCCGCGAACGCTACCACCCGCGCCCAGGCCAGGATGTCGGCGGCGGGGGTCGCGACACCGTAGGGCGGGGTGGTGCTGAAGTGCACCACCCGGGGACCGTCCCGGCCGAGCACCACCATGTCCGGCCCGAACTGCCCGTGGACGAGCCCGGCCTGGTGGATCGAGGCGATCCCGGTCGCGCAGCCGGCCGCCAGGGCCCGGATCATCGCGGCGGGCAGCGTGCCCTCCGCGCCGACCACCTCGGCCAGTGACGGCCCGGGGACGTACTCGGTGATCAGGTAGGGCTGGCTGCCCTCGACGCCGGCGTCGAGGATGCGGGCCACGCAGAACGGGGGGATGTTGCGGGCGACCCGGGCCTCGGCGACGAACCTGTCCCGTGCGGCCGCGTCGTCCGCCCGGCCCGTCCCCGGGAAGGCGACCATCACCGCCTCGCCGTCCACCCGCTGGGCCAGGAAGACATCCTGCCGGGCCAGCCCGGCCCCGGCGAAGTCGTCCAAGCGGCCGGTGAGCCGGTAGCGGCCGACGCGGCGCGGATCGCCGGGCCCCAGGGGAGTGACGTTGGGCATCCTGCGTCTTCCCGTATTGCGGGTGTTTGCGTGGGTAGCGGTTCGTACCCTACGCACTCGGCGGGCTTCAACGCCTGCCATCAGGGGAAGTTGATGTGCGGGCGGGCGGCCGGGGAGCGTTCTCCGGCCGTTGACCGCTGGTTGCGCAGGCGTTCCCTGGTGGTTATCCGGCCGCTGGAGCAGCGCTTTGGCGCAACACGATTCGCCGGAACCGCTGCCTACGTGTGCCCGGTCACACGACGTGACAGAATTCCCCGCCTGAATCGGGCACAACCGCGGGGCGCCAAGCGTTACACGCAAGGCGCATAACGATGGAGGGGGTGTAGGACCCACATGGCAACGGACTATGACAGCCCGCGCAAGACAGACGATGAGCTGACCGAGGACAGTCTGCAGGAACTCCAGGCTCGTCGGCTTGACAAGTCGTCGTCCACGATCGACATCGATCCCGACGACGTCGCCGAGTCGGTCGCTGGAACTGCCAGGCGCTGACCTGTCCAACGAGGAACTGTCCTTCCGGGTGATTCCTCGTCAGGCAGACGAGTTCACCTGCTCGCGCTGCTTCCTGGTGCACCACCGCAGCCAGCTCGCCGAGGATCGGGATGGCCAGGCGATATGCCGGGAGTGTGCGGCCTGACGCTGCCCACGCTGCCGGATTTCGTGGCCAGCGGCGTCCCGGACCGCCGGGCGTGCCAGTGATGGCCCCCGGCCGGTGAAGGCTGCCCGCTGCGCAGCCGCGGCGTGCGCGGCCGCCGCACTGGCGACGGCCGGCTGCACCGGCCCGGCCGCCCACCACGGGGCAGCGCGGCCCGGCGCCAGCGCATCCTCCGCACCTCCCGCCCCGTCGGCCCGCACCCGGATGCCGCCCGGCGGAGCGCCCGTTCACACGCTGATCGTCATGCTGGAGAACCGTTCATACGGCCAGGTGATCGGCAGGCGGTCGGCCCTCTTCCTGAACCAACTGGCCCGCGGCGGCGCGCTGTTCACCAACTCGCAGGCGATCACCCACCCCAGCCAGCCGAACTACCTGGCCCTGTTCTCCGGCACCACGCACGGGGTCGGCGACGGCTGCCCACAGCACCTCACCGGGCCGAACCTGGCCTCGGAACTGATCGCCGCGGGTTACTCCTTCGCCGGTTACGCCGAGGGCCTGCCCGCCGTCGGCTCGAACACGTGCAATGTCGGGAGCAGCTACGCGCGCAGGCATGTGCCGTGGACCAACTTCGGCAACGTGCCGCCGTCGGCGAGCCTGCCCTTCAGCGCGTTCCCGGCCGGGAACTTCGCCAGGCTGCCCACGGTCTCGTTCGTGATCCCCGACCTGTGCCACGACATGCACGACTGCTCGGTGGCCACCGGGAACGCCTGGGTGCAGGCGCACCTCGGCTCCTACGCCGCGTGGGCGACGACCCATCGCGGCCTGCTGATCGTGGACTTCGACGAGAACGACTACGGCCCCGGTAACCACATCCCGACGATCTTCTACGGCGGGACGGTCAAGCCCGGCCGGTACGGCGAGCCGATCACCCATTACAGCGTGCTGCGCACCATCGAGAACCTGTACGGCCTGCCCCCGCTCGGCCACGCCGCCAGCGCCAGGCCCGTCACCAACGTGTGGCGATGAGGAACCGGGTCAGTTCCGGTAGGCGTCCGCGATCGCGGCGAGCCTGGCGTGCGCGCCGTTCATCGGGCCGGCCGCCGGCAGGTAGTCCTTGGCGATCTTGGCCACGCTGGTGTAGTTCGGGTCGCAGACGTTGGCCAGCGGCGACTCGACGGCCTGGGTGACGAGCTGGTAGGCGTCCAGCGGGTCCAGCCCGTAGTCGGACCCCAGCCACTGCACCAGGTCGAGCTGCGCGATGCGGAACGCGTCCTCCAGCGGCCGGGCCGACCCGGCCGACATGATGTGCGAGGCCGACTCCAGCCGCGGCCAGGCGCACGGCTTGCCCTTGACCAGTTCGATCGCGAGAACGGTGTTCATCGCGGTCTCGACGGCCACCCCGCACGTCTCGCCCTCGCCCTGCCGGGCGTGCCCGTCGCCGAGGGAGAACAGCGCGCCCGCCACGTTCACCCCGAGGTAGCAGGTCACCCCGGCGCGCATCTCCGGGGTGTCCATGTTGCCGCCGAACGCGTCGGGGACCAGCGCGCTGCGCACCTCCAGGTTGGCCGGGGCGACCCCCACCGTGCCGTGCATCGGGTTCAGCGGCAGGTCCACCGCGAAGTCGCTGTGCCGGGCGGTGAACCGGCAGGTGCCCGCGCCGCGGTCGAACTGCCACAGCCAGACCAGCTCGGGCAGCGGGTCGTGCAGCAGCGCGGTGGCGTGGGTGCCGGTGAGCGCGCCGAAGAACGGGACCGTGGTATGTAGAACGGGCCGGTCTGCGGGTTCAGGTACGGGAACTCGCAGACCTCGGAGACCAGGTCGGTCTCGCTGCGCACCTTGCCGGCGAAGCAGTCCTCGGTGAACACCTCCAGGATCACCGGCGGCTTCACCCGGGCGAGCGGGGCCGCGCCGCCGAACGTCCACGCGTACTGGCTGGGATCCGGCCGGAAGTTGAGGACCTCCGGGTCGCTCACTTGTATTCCTCCAGGGGATCCAGGTGCACCAGCCCGACCTCGACGACCCGCTGCGGGTGGCGCCGGTACAGGTAGATCAGGTAGATCAGGCCGAGGACCATGAACCCGGCCACGCCGGGGCCCATGTAGGAATACGGCGGCGACAGCGGAACGACGAACGAGAACACCTTCAGCCCCGCCGAGGTGAGCCATGCGGGCACGAAGGTGGCGATCCCGAGCAGCGGGATGACCAGGTGCGACACCACGTTGAAGCCGCGGCCGGGCCGGGCGAAGTAGCCGATGCACGCCGCGTTCATCACGATGTATATCGCGACGAGCACGATGACCAGGCCCGTGGCGACCATGATGAACGCGGTCACCGGGTCGTAGCCCAGGCCCAGCCCGAGGGTCACCGCGACGGTGATCACGAAGCCGGTGAGGATGGCCATGACCGGGGAGCGGTGCCGGGGGTGCACCTGGGCCAGGAACCGCGGGAAGGCGCCGATCCGGCCCATCGCGTAGGCGGTCCGCGACGACACGTTCACCCCGGCGTTCGCGTTGGCGATGGTGGAGTTGACGATGGCCAGGAACACGAAGAACCAGAACAGGCCGTACAGCGAGCGGGCCAGGCCCTCCCAGGAGTTGGGCTCGGTGGCACTGAACGTGCCGAACTTGGCCGGCCCGTATGCGACATCCACTGCATACGTCGTGAACACGTAAAGCGCGCCGATGAGCAGGGTGGCCAGCATGACCGCCCGGGGGATGGTCCGGCGCGGGGTCTTGGCCTCCTCGGCCAGCGGTGCCGCCCCCTCGAACCCGCCGAACGCGAGGATCGTGTAGACGGACCCGCCGATCACCCCGGAGATGCCGCGGAACCCGGGGGGCGTGTACTTGGTGGTGAACACGCTCAGGGTGTTGTTGCTCCCGGCGTGGAACACAAAGAAGATCGCGAGCACCAGGAAGACGCCGATCTCGAACACGCCGAGGATGGTGCCCAGCCGCGCCGAGGTCCGGATCCCGTAGAACCCGGCGGCCAGCACGATCACCGCGCCGAGCAGCGCCCACGGCCACCACAGGTCCGCCGGGTAGCCGGAGATCTCGGCGTTCAGCGTCCCCGCCGTGGTGAACCCGAGCTGGAGCAGCACCAGCGGCGGGATCAGAAAGCCGACCAGCACGTACCCCCAGGCCACCAGGAACCCGATGGACGGGTGCAGGCCGCGGGCGGCGTAGGTGGCCAGCGACCCGGCGGACGGCATCTCACGCGCCAGCTGGCCGATGCTCCAGGCGCAGAACAGGCACGCGATCAGCGCGAACACGACGGCGAGCGGCAGGGATCCCGCCGCGAAGGCGACCCCGGCGGGAATCGACGCGGCGATGGCCGCGCCGGGTGCCATGTCGGTGATGCTCTGGAACAGGACCTCGCGCAGGCCGATCGCGTCCCGCCGCAAGCCCGTGCTGGTGGTTGTCTGCGCAGTTGTCGCCACTGCCGCCTCCTTGGACGGTCCCAAACGATCACTGCCGGGATGTTCTCACGGCAGGCCGGGGCCGGGCCAGACCTGGCAGGGGGCGCAGTGCCGGCCCGGGGGAGCGACCCCCCGGAACCCCCCGATGGCCTGGCGGCCGTTCTGGCTGGTGAGAGGGCCGCGAAGGCTAGTGGCTCTGGTGGCCGTTCGAGCTGAAACCTGATCGGCCGGGCAGGGAGACCTCGGCGGTCACGTCCGCGGCCAGCCGCACCCGGTCGCCGTCGGTGATGCGCACGTCGGTGCCCGGCAGCACCCGGTCTTCGTTGACGAAGGTGCCGTTGGTGGAGTACTCGTCGCGGATCGTCGCCTGCCCGGTATCGCTCACCGTGATCGTGGCGTGCCGCCTGGACACGTTCTCGTAGCCGGCGAACGCCGCCGCCACCAGGGACTCACCTGGGTCCCGCCCGAGCACCAGCGAGGTGCCGGCGGGCACGTCCACGTTGCCGGCCGGGAACGACAGCCGCAGCACCACCGGTGAGATCGGGCCGGCCGGTCTCGGCGTGCCGGGCGCGGCGCTGCCGTCCGGGCGCAGGTATTCCTGCATCACCGTCGGCGGCGTGCTCTCCTCGGTCACCGGGCCGCGCCGTGGCAGGTTCGTGCCACAGGTGAAGCAGATCAGGTCATCGTGGCTAACCGTGGCGGCGCAGCCAGGACAGGTCAGTGTCGCCATGGCGTCCTCCGGGGTCCGCGGGGCAGGTGGTCTGGACCATGTGTCCACCTGAGCGTAACGCGGCACGCGGCACCACCGTGCCAGCCAAGTAGCATCACAGGCACACCGGCCAAGGTGCCCGGAGCCTCCCACCGGTAGCTCCCGCGGGGGCTGGTGGGCTCGCAGAGACCCTGCAAGGAGACCAGCCATGATCGGTTACCAGCTCACCGACGAGCACGAGGAACTGCGCGCGACCGTCGCCGAGTTCGCCCGCGATGTCGTGGCACCGGTGATCGCCGATTACTACGAGCGGTGCGAGTTCCCCTACGACATCGTGGCCAGGATGGGCAAGCTCGGGCTGTTCGGGCTGCCGTTCCCGGAGGAGTACGGCGGGATGGGCGGGGACCTGTTCGCCCTCTGCCTCGCCCTGGAGGAACTCGCCAGGGTCGATTCCTCCGTGGCGATCACCCTGGAGGCGGCCGTGGCGCTCGGCGCCATGCCGGTGTACCGGTTCGGCAGCGAGGAGCAGCGCCGCCGCTGGCTCCCGGAGCTGTGTGCGGGGGAGCGGCTGGCCGCGTTCGGGCTGACCGAGCCGGGCGGCGGTTCCGACATTCCCGGCGGGATGCGGACCAGCGCGCGGCTGGAGGCCGGGGAATGGGTCATCGACGGGTCCAAGGCGTTCATCACGAACGCGGGCACCTCGATCACCTCGCTGGTGACCGTGCTGGCCCGCACCGGCGAGCCGTCGGGCGGCCGGGGGCACCGCGAGATCTCGGCCATCCTCGTTCCCGCGGGCACCGGGGGGTTCACCGTGGGAAACAAGTACTCCAAGGTCGGCTGGTCGGCCTCGGATACCAGGGAGCTGGCCTTCGACGCCTGCCGGGTGCCCGCCGATCACCTGCTGGGTGAGCGCGGCCGTGGGTACGCCCAGTTCTTGCAAATCCTGGATGAGGGCCGGGTGGCCATCGCGGCGCTGGCCACCGGCCTGGCGGCCGGGTGCGTCACGGAATGCCTGCGCCACGTGGCCGGCCGCGAGGCGTTCGGCCCCCACCTGGGGCACTTCCAGGCGATCCAGTTCAAGCTGGCGGACATGGAGTCGCGGGCGCACTCGGCACGGCTTGCCTGGTACGACGCTGCCGCGCGGCTGTCGGCGGGCGAGCCGGCCAAGAAGCAGGCGGCCATCGCCAAGCTGCTCGCGTCGAACGCGGCGATGGACAACGCCAGGGACGCCACCCAGATCTTCGGCGGCTACGGGTACATGAACGAGTACCCGGTGGCCCGGTTCTACCGTGACGCCAAGGTGCTGGAGATCGGCGAGGGCACGTCGGAGGTACAGCGGATGATCATCGCCCGTGAGCTGGGCCTGAAGGCGATCCGCTGACCGGGCCGGAGCCCGGCCCGGCCTACTTCGCCACCATGGACGACACGTTGAAGGTGCTCGGCAGCGAGCCGAAGGAGAACAACAGGTTGACGACCCGCTGCAGGTTCGCCGACGACAGCGTCGTGGGGTAGCTGCCGAGGGTGACCAGGGCGGCCGCCTGACGGTTCAGGCCCGTGTTCTTGGTCAGGGCGGTCTGCAGCGGTGCCGCCATGCCCGCCTGAGCCTGCGCCTTGGCCAGCGCGGCGCGGAACGCGGCCACGACATCGGCGTGCTGGCTCTGATACGAACTGGTGGTGAAGTAACCCGCCAGCGGCAGGTTCGCGGTGGCCCCGGTGCAGGAGTCGAGGACCGGCACCGCGCCGAGCTCGCTCTCGGCCTGGTAGATGACCGGCTCGGTCGCCACGATCGCGGCGACCGCGCCGGACTGCAGCTTGCCGATCAGTTGGCTGGTCTGCATCTGGACCCAGTTGATCCTGCTGACTTGCACGTTGTCGCTGGTCAGCACCGACCAGGTGGCAAGGGTATCGATGCTGTAGGGCTGGGACTTGCCGCTCTTGCCCATGATCGGTATCCCCTGCGCCATGGCCGTCCCGACCGTCCTGCCCTGCAGGTCCGACGGTGACACGATGCCCGAGTTGGGCAGGGTCAGGACCTCCATCACGTTCGGCCCCGCGTCGTAGCCGTCCGCCACGGTGAGCAGGTGCGGCACGCCCTTCTGCTCGTGGGCGTAGAACATGCTCGCGTAGTCGCCGAAGGCGACATCGGCGCTGCCGTTGCGGAGCGCGGCCACCGCCTGCGGCACCGAAGCGCTCGGAACGACCTTGACCGTCAGGCCGGCCCGGCTGAAGAGCCCGTCCCTGATGCCAATGTAAAGGGGAGCGTCGGCCACCTCGGGCGGCGCCGCCACGGTCACGGTGCCGGACGCCGTGGGGCTGCCCCCCGCCGACGAAGAGAACCCGGGAACGTGGCATCCGGCCACCAGAATCAGGCCGGCCGCGGCCGCCGCCACGCTCGCTGCGCGGCGCCCGGGGCGCCTCGTCCGGCCGCCCCATCGGGCCTGGTCAGGGGCTGAGGCACGCCTCATGACTCTCCTTGGCGGGCAGATAGGACTTCTGCGGACACTTCGGAACACGCGCTGTAGCGCCAGACAGTACCCTACTTGCAGTGCGTGCTCGGCAAACGTCCGTTACATCAAGGTCATGATGTGATGCGCGAATTGCTGTCCGACGGCCGTTTTGACGGTTAGGGTTAGCCCCTGAGTCGCACTGTGAGCTGAGCCCGCCCAAAACGTCGCCGCGGAAGGGGTCTGGTATGTCGGTTCTGCCGTTGGCCCTGCCGCCGGCGGGCTTGCTATGGCATCCAGCTGAGAGGTCATGACCCGTGCGGTCCCGTAGCAGAAACATCTCTCCCGCCGCTCCCGTGGCCGCAGGCGACCAGGCGGGGGACGGCCAGGCGTTCGGCCGTGACGGGGCAGAGACGCCTGGCGGCCTCGGCAGGCCCGACGGGCAGGCCGGCGGGAACGGCACCGGGCATCCGGAGGTACCCCAGGCCCAGCCCGCCTCCAGGCGCGCGCTGAAGAACTGGCGGGTGCGCTCGCGGCTGCTGCTGCTGATCACTATCCCGACCCTCACCGCCGTGGCACTCGGCGGTATCCGGATCGCCTCGTCGGTGCAGAGCGCCCTGGCCTACCAGCGGGTACTGCAGCTCACCACGCTCAGCTCCGACATCACCGTCCTCGCCCAGCGGCTGGAGGACGAGCGGGACCAGACCGTCTACTACATCGCGCTCCCCGTGGGCGGCCGGTCCGCATCGCTCGCGGACAAGGTCGTCCCGCTGGGCGTGGTCCGCGGCTACCAGGCCCAGACCGACCAGGCGGCAGCACAGGTCAGAGCCCAGCTCGAAGAGGTCGGCGCCTCGTTCCCGGCGCAGACGCGGCAGGAGGCCACGACCGCGCTGTCCGAGCTGAGCCTGCTCTCCGAACTGCGCGACGCGGCCACCGCTACCCATCTGCCCGCCCTCGACGTGGGGCGCAAGTACACCGGCCTCATCAACGACCTGCTGGTCCTCGAGGACGCTACCGGCCAGGGCGCCAGCGATGCCACGCTGGCCCAGAGCGTCCGGGTGCTCGGCCTGGTGTCGCACATGAAGGAGGACGCCTCCGAGCAGCGCGCGATCCTCACCGCGGCGCTGATCCAGCACACCCTCACCACCGAGGCGCTCGGCCTGCTGACCAACGCCCGGTCGGACCAGGCCGCGAACCTGAACGAGTTCAACCTGACCGCCACCGCCGCCCAGCGCCAGCTCTTCAACAGCACCGGGACCGGGCCCAACGCCTACCTGGCGCCGAACGAAGAGGCACAGGCGATCTCGCAGCAGGCCAGCAACCACACCCTGGCCGGCGACCAGACGCACGCCGACGACTGGTACGGCGCGATGACGCACATCATCAACTTCCAGATGGGCGCCGTCGAGCGCAGCCTGGTCAACCAGATCACCGCGCGCGCGTCGGCGCTGCGGAACCAGGCGGTCACCACCGCCATCGTCACCGGCGCGGTGATCCTCTTCGTCCTGGCCCTGGCCCTGTTCTTCACCGTCGTGGTGGCCCGGTCGATGGTGCGGCCGTTGCGGCGGTTGCGGGCGGGTGCGCTGGAGGTCGCCGGGATGCGGTTGCCGGAGACGGTGCGGCGGATGAGTGAGGGGGAGGGTGCGGGGGGCGGGCTGGAGGTGGCGCCGATTGAGGTGGATTCCACCGATGAGATCGGGGAGGTGGCGCGGGCGTTTGATCAGGTGCACCGCGAGGCGGTGCGGCTGGCGTCGAATGAGGCGGCGTTGCGCGGCAATGTGAATGCGATGTTTGTGAACTTGTCGCGGCGGTCGCAGTCGCTGGTGGAGCGGCAGATCCGGTTGATCGATGATCTGGAGCAGGGGGAGCAGGACA
>WNGN01000066.1_pt1 | contig 55760 bp, 53 predicted proteins | sample 5400561 | NCBI WGS metagenome assembly WNGN01 (sample SAMN13153379, study PRJNA577476) | soil metagenome | isolation source: 115 cm soil or saprolite under Garry oak tree replicate 2 | place: USA:California | collected 2016-06-15 | reverse complement strand
GATCCTCTGGCGAAATAGGACGTGCCTAGGGCCGAATTCACTGCTTCGTCCCTTGGAAGGCTCTCCTACTCGGCGAGGCCGTGGCGATCGGCATCCTGCGCGACCAGCGTTCGACCTAATGAGCCTTTCAGTGGTTTTACATTGACGAAGTTTGACGGCGCCACAGTCACTGTCTAGACTCTGCAAAGAGCAAGACAAGCTACTAGTTGTCCAACTCCCGATAAACGGGGCGGTCTCAATGGGTCGACACAACACTAGCTCGACGTCAATAGTAACGGATTTACTAGGGAAAAAAGATATGGCGGAGAGGGTGGGATTCGAACCCACGGTTGGGTTTCCCCAACACACGCTTTCCAAGCGTGCTCCTTAAACCGCTCGGACACCTCTCCCGGACTTACATTATGGCAGCTTGGTGAGTATAACCAAGCCTGGCGCCGGTACGTCGTTATAGATGCGGCGGCTGATTCTGTGGTCCAGCCGCGAAGGACATCCCGAATTCTGCTGTGAGGACGACGAAGCGCCGCGCCTCCACTTCGATTCGAGCGTTACGGCTTGGCAGATTTAACCGGCGAGGGCGGAGCCGGCTTGGCGAATTTGACCGCGTCTATCGCCGCGCTCGGCTGCACCTGATTCAATTCTGTGACCGACCGGCCGTCGGTCCAGGTCACTGTCCAGCGAAAAGGCACCTTGACGACGGACACATCGCGGTAATCCGCAAAGTCAATTTGTGTGGGATTGAGGCCGACCGGCAAATTTGTATAGCGCACCACACGCACTAGCAAGCCTGACTGCTGATCGAAATAAAACTTTACCGGAGTCTCGCCTGGATTGCTCCCCTGCAGCACCTGGACATCGCGATCGTTAAGGGTGGTCGGAAAGCCGACCCGCCATTGGCTAAAAGCTTTTTTGATGCCGGCGGGAAAAGATAGGCTCGCGTCTACCTTTGCGCCTTGGAGATCTCCCCCGGTCAACGTCATTACGGGCATCGGCTGGTCCGTATCTGGCGCGGCAATCCAGCCGGAATGGCCGTCGTATGTCGTGGTGCTTTCCCCGTTGGCGCCATGCACGATGATGGTGCGCTCGTCCGGCGCTTTGGCGTAAATCTCGGCGGCGCGCTTTTCCGGGTCATCGTATCCCTGATACGTGCCTCTCGCGACGAAACTGGTCAGGTTGGCCAGCCGTTGCGCCCCGCCAAGCGCCTGAATGTACTTGTCCAAAACTTGATCCGCGGAAGGCGCGCCGGGAGCTTGTTCGGTGATCTCATCCGGGACTTCCAGAACCGGGGCGCTGTATTGTTCCGCGAGATTGGGAGTGACCCGGGGAGTTTCGCCGCCGCGATGGCAGGAATAGCAAGTCAGCATGCGGCGCCCGCCGAAATAGGTCTTGTTGATCGCGTTCATCATCAGAATCATTTTGCGCGCCGTCTGTTTATTGGCATTGTCATCGGCGTACTTCGACCAATCGCCGCTGCTCTCCTCGACGTGGCAAAACGTGCAGTTTTCGCCCAGCGAGGCGGCGAAGAAGCCCATCGTGTCCATGAATTCCTTGACAGAAATGCCGCGGAGGACCTGAACATTCTTGAAATACTGTTCGGCCATCAGCGGCTTCTGCGCCGATTCCGCCTGGCCGCCGGTCCGCGCCGCACCAAGCAGACACGTCACCGCGATTCCCATCGCCACTACGATCGTTCGCCGCAGTCCGAGCATCACTTTCCTTTTCTAATCCTACCAGAGGCCTAACCTAAGTTGCGTCTCGAATGGCCCCGACCTGCGGGTCGTCGCTACAAAGCCGGAAGGCCAATTCGCTGGCCGTTCGCCCTGCACGGAGCAAGCCCACACCTAGCGTCACCAAGCCGATCGCCAGCGCCACCGCGCCGACGAAAGCCATTATAGATAAATGCGTTCGGCTGCGAGGCGCGCGGCGAGAGTACCGAGAAGAAGAACGCCGCCGGAAGAAAAATGGCCGCGGACGGGATGAACGAGCGGACGACCCATTTCCAGCCGCCGGACAACTTCGCCTCATCGACGTATCGCAGAGCCACCAGCGAGAGCACCAGCAGGACCCCTGCGTGGGCGTGACCCGCGCGAAAGAGGTTCTGCCGCAGCGGATTTTCCATGTATCCCGAACTGCGATCCAGGAGAAATCCGAGCAGGCTCACACCACCATAAATGACGGTGGGGAGCACGACGAGCAGAATCCCTGCCGTGCGGCGCGATTCCTGGCTGAGCATGATTTCCTCCAATTTACAACTTCGAGGGACACGATGGTGCAAATTCGCGTGTTGCGCTAACCCGAGGGGAATTTCTTAGCGTTGCGAAGCTTTGCCAGAAGCTACTCTGCTGGTAAATTCTTCGGATTTGCCGCGGGGAATGGTGAGCGAAGTCCAACTGGCACCTGCAAAATGCTTCGCCACATAAACAATTTGGCCGACGTGGTATGTGTAGTGGGCGATCTGCCGGTTGATGGCTTGCATGACGGAATGAGCTTCGGACCGGATATAGACTTTGTGGCTGAGCTGCGCGTCGGTCAAAGGCGTAAGCGCGTTGAAAACGTGCTGCCAGCCCGCTTCCCACATGGCCGTCAACTCGGCTCGCGTTCTCGGGGGCGCTTCAAATTCGGTGTCCCGCTTGCGATCGGATTTTTCCCCATCGCTCGTGAGGAAATCGGTGAAACGCGAACGCATGTTACCGGCCAGATGCTTGACAATGATGGCGATGGAATTTGACTCGGCATCCGGAGCGAGAACCAGGGCTTCGTCTGGAACTTGCGCGATGGCGCGCTCGGCCAGCCGTTTGTAATAGCGCAAAACTTCGATGGAATCCTTCAGGTAGGACGTTGTGAATTCGAGTGCCATGCCGGCATTGTCTGGCCGAAGCGGAGTGAAACGCAAGTCTAGCCATGTGGGCCAGCGGGAGTTTCCAGGCGAAGCATCGTTTGCAAAGCATGGCTCGAACCGATAGAATCGCTTTCCCCTCATAAATGATGGAAGGTTCTCGGAAATCGCCGGCGGAGAAACCGCGCATTGCGCTGGGCTCAGACCACGCGGGTTTTCAGGCCAAAGAGAGCATAAAGAAATATCTGGAATCGGCCGGATATACTGTCAGTGACGCGGGCACCTGGTCGGAAGAATCGGTGGACTACCCCGATTTCGCAGTAAAAGTTGCGCGGCGCGTGCAGCAGGGCCAGGACGATCTGGGAATTCTCGTTTGTGGCACGGGAATCGGCATGGCTATGACCGCAAACAAGATCGGCGGCGTTCGCGCTGCCGTCGCACACGACGCGCTGACCGCACGCATGAGCCGCGAACATAACGACGCCAACGTGCTGGCGCTGGGAGCGCTCGTTCTGAGCGAGCATCAAATCATAGAAGTAGCTGTGAGTTTTCTTGGCGCGCAATTCGCCGGCGGACGCCACCAGCGGCGCGTGGACAAGATTTCCGAACTCGACCAGGAGCCGAAACACAAAGCATGAGCAGCACAAAGCAAACTGCCGAACACAGTTCCGCGGAGCGCGCGCTCGAACGAATGAATCGGCCGCTGCGCGAAGTGGATCCGGAGATCGCGGAGATTCTGGAACTCGAGGCGCGGCGTCAAGCGACGGGGCTGGAGCTGATTCCTTCGGAAAACCTCGTCTCCGAAGCCGTTTTGGAAGCAGTGGGGTCGGTCCTGACGAACAAATACGCCGAGGGCTATCCGGGCAAGCGCTACTACGGCGGCTGCGAATTCGTAGACCGCGCCGAGCAACTGGCCATCGACCGCGCCAAGCAGTTGTTTGGCGCCGAGCACGCCAACGTGCAGGCGCACTCGGGCACGCAGGCAAACATCTCCGTGTATATGGCCGCGCTGCAGCCGGGCGACACGGTGCTGGGCATGAATCTGGCTCACGGCGGGCACCTGACGCATGGGCATCCGCTGAATTTTTCCGGTAAGACCTATAAGTTCGTCGCCTACGGCGTGCGTAAGGATACCGAGACCATCGACTACGACGAAATCGAGAGGCTCGCAGCGGAGTACAAGCCCAAGATGATCGTGGCGGGCGCGAGCGCCTATTCGCGCATCATCGATTTCGAGCGCATGGCGCGCACCGCAGCGACAGCCGGTGCGGTGTTTTTCGTGGACATGGCGCATATCGCGGGGCTTGTAGCGACCGGTGTGCATCCCAGTCCCATTCCGCACGCCGATTTCGTTTCCACCACGACGCACAAGACGCTGCGCGGGCCGCGCGCGGGCCTGGTGCTGTGCAAGCAAAAATGGGCCAAAGAGCTCGACCGCATCACCTTTCCCGGAACGCAAGGCGGGCCGCTGATGCACACGATTGCGGCGAAGGCCGTCTGCCTGAAGGAAGCGATGCAGCCGGAGTTTCGCGAGTATCAAGAACAAGTGGTGGCGAATGCGAAAGCGCTGGCTGCGGGGATGGCGCGGCGCGGTTTCCGCATCGTCAGCGGCGGCACCGATAATCATCTTTTTCTCGTCGACCTCTACTCGCGCGGGCTGACCGGCAAAGATGCGCAAGCCTCGCTCGATCGCGCGACGATTACCGTGAACAAAAACGCGATCCCCTTCGATCCCACGCCGCCGATGACAGCGGGAGGAATTCGCCTGGGCAGTCCGGCGGTGACCACGCGGGGAATGCGCGAGCCGGAGATGGAGCGAATCGCGGGCTGGATCTGCGACGTGCTCGAACACGTAGGCGATGCCATTACCGAGCAGCGCGTGCGCGGTGAAGTCGGCGAGCTCACGGCGGAATTTCCGCTATATATGCGGCGGTGGCGCGCGGTCGCCGGCACCGCTTAGTACCTGCTAAACCTGCCCATGCAGAAAAAAGATGCGCGTGGCCATTGATATACGTCGCGCGGGCGATTACGGGCTGGGCACGTACATCCGCAACATTGTCAACCAACTCGCACGCATGGACGACAACTCGCGGTACTTGCTGATCGGCGAGCGGCGGCACATGGCGGAGTTCGATCCGCTTCCGGATAATTTCGAGCTGCTGGAATACGCCCATCAACCCGGCACTTTTCGCACTCATTTGCATCTGCCCTGGTTGCTGCGCAAGCGCCGAGTGGACATTCTGCACATGCCCTGGTTTTATGCCCCGGCGATTGTGCCTTCGCGTCTACTGATCACCGTCCACGACCTGAGCGATGTTCTGGCGCCGCCGGTCGGCGCGAGTCCTCCGGTGCAGACTGGGCGCCTTTTCTTCGCGCGCCGCGCGCTGAATCGCGCCGATCACATTTTCGCCGTTTCCCATGCATCCAAACGCGATCTGGCGCGTTTTTTTCACATTCCGGAATCGAAAATTACGGTGGTCTACGATGCCGTCGATGAACGCTTCCTCAACGAGCCGCTTCCGGCCGACGCGGACCGCATCCTGGAACGCCACGCCGTGAACTCGCCTTACGTGCTGTATGCCGGGAATATCCGCCCGCAGAAAAATTTGCCTCGCCTGATCGAAGCGTTTGCCGTGGCCAAAGCGGAACTGCGCGGAAATCCAGAATTCGACCAGCTCAAGTTGCTGGTGATCGGGGAAGCGCTCGACCGCCATGCGGATCTGCGCCGCGCCGTGGTGCGCGCGCGAGTGCGGGAAGACGTGCGCTTTCTCGGGTTTGTGCCCGGCCCGGTGCTGCGCGTTTTTTATTCGCGCGCTTTAGCTTTCCTTTTTCCTTCTCTGTACGAAGGCTTCGGGCTGCCGCCGCTCGAGGCCATGGCTCACGGAACGCCCGTGCTGACCTCCAATGTCTCTTCGCTCCCCGAGGTCTTCCAGGACGCGGCCTTGCTGGTGAATCCCGAGAACGTCTTCGATATCGCCCGCGGAATCCGGCAGATTCTAACGGAAAACGCTTTGCGCCAGACGCTGCGGCGGCGAGGCTATGAGCGGGCGCGGATGTATTCCTGGGAAAATGCGGCGCGCCTGGTTCACGCCACCTACCATTCCGTGCTGGATCGCGGAGCCGCGGCGTGACGCCAAACTGCAGATCCCTCGGTCGTCCGCTAAATCGCTCCCGGCGCTAAGGCTCGCGACGGACGACCTCGGGATAACAACAAACGGATGGCAGCCTCGTAACTACACGATTTCGAGCGAAAGCTCGCGGGCTCGCCCTTCGATGATGCGAAACGCGCGGATGGGGCCAGATGCGCCCGCATTCGGGGAGACGATCAGATAAGCCGCATCCGGATAGAAGGCGTGCTCGAGATCGAGCGGAGAAGGAGCGTTATCGCCTTTGGGATGGGAGTGGTAAATCCCGAGATGTTCCAAACCCTTGGCACGCATGCGGCGGAAGAGCGCAAATAGCTCCGCAGGCGCAATCTCATAAGACGTGGAACTTTGCAATGCATTCCTGGCGGGCAGAACAGCGGAGATGAGGGCGTCGCGGCCGGCCAGCAGTCCGCAGCACTCGATTTCCGGATTTGCGCGAGCTTCGGCGAGCAGACGATCGAAAACGGCTCGGCTCATCCGGAGGAAATCATGCATGCGCCGATTGTCTCATTGCGATGCAAGCCTCGGGTCTGGCTCGAAGGCGGCCCGGCCCGACTTACAAATTCCGACTGCAGATCCCTCGGCCGCCCCTCTTAACGCCAAAGGTCCCAGAGACGGGGACTTTGGCTTGAAGCGGGCCTCGTGATGACACCAGAGGCGAGCATCACGTAGCGGCATGCTTCTCGGGCAAGGGGCAAAATGCGCCTTCGGAGAAGCCCGACGAGCGCACGCCGAAGACGCGATTGAAGCGGGCCTGGTAGTTCTCCCAGGCGATCGTTGCGGCGAGCTCGACGAGCTGTGCTTCGTCGAAGTGTCCGCGCAGGCGTTCGGTCAGCTCGCTCGGGATGTCGGTGGGCGTCTTCGCCATGGTGACGGCGAGATCCAGCGCCGCGCGTTCGAGGCCATCGAAGGCCTCGCTGCTCTCGTACCGGCTTAGTTCCATGAGTTGCTGCTCGGTGACGCCCATCTCCCTGCCGACGGCAGAGCCGATATCCAGTCAGAACGGGCAGCCGATGAGAGCGCTAGTTTTGACGCGCGCCAACGCTTTGAGCCGACCCGGCACGCGACCGCTTGCTAAGAGAGCCGTCTCGAAGGCATTCACGCCGAGCAGCAAGGCCGGACGCCGCCGCAAAAGCCGCAGTGTATCCATGGGGCGCTTCTTGCGGCGCAGGACGCGCAGGAAGGCCATCCACCTGGCGATGAGTCCCATGTCATCTCCACGCATAGACAGTGTTTGATTAGATGGCACATACGTGCCGGGGTTAGATGGCAGACATGCCCGTACGACCCACCACGGTTGATCGCTCTTTAGCGTGTCACGTTACGCTTTTTGCGCCTGGCGCCTCAGGAAAGTCGGCACGTCGAGGTCCAACGGCTCGGGCGTAGACTCCTGAATAACGGGCGGCACGAGGCGAGGCGGCGGCACCACCTCTTCCTCCTGCACAACTTTCGGCTGCGCGGGTTCCGTTCCGGGCACGGCGGGCGCCTTCCAGGTCTTGGGCAAGTAGGAAGGACGTTGCTGCTGTTTTTTGCCGGCCTCACGGAAACCTGCGGCAATCACGGTAATCTTGACCGATTCCTTCATGGCATCGTCCATAACCGCGCCGAAGATGATGTTGGCGTTTTCATGTGCGGCTTTTTGGATGATGGTGGAAGCTTCGTGAACTTCATGCAGAGAGAGACTCGAAGAGCCGGTCACATTGATGAGGATCCCCTGCGCGCCATTGATGGAATTGTCTTCCAGTAAAGGACTGGAAATGGCGCGATTGGCGGCATCCACGGCGCGATTGGAACCGGAGGCGACGGCTGTGCCCATGACGGCATAGCCTTGTCCCGCCATGATCGTTTTCACGTCGGCGAAATCGCGGTTGATGATGCCGGGAATAGTGATGATGTCGCTGATGCCCTGCACGGCCTGGCGCAAAATATCGTCGGCAATGCGGAAGGCCTCGAAGAAGCTGGTGCCTCGCTCGACGGTCTCCATCAACCGCTCGTTGGGAATGACGATGACGGTATCGACGCAGCTGACGAGTTCGGAGAGCGCGTGCTCCGCCTGGGTTAGACGGCGCCGGCCTTCAAAGGCGAAGGGCTTGGTAACCACGGCCACGGTGAGCGCGCCGAGTTCGCTGGCGAGGGAAGCCACCACAGGCGCGGAGCCGCTGCCGGTGCCGCCGCCAAGACCCGCGGTGATGAACACCATGTCTGCGCCCTCGAGCGCCTCAATGATTTTCTCGGTGTCTTCGAGAGCGGCTTTGCGGCCCACCTCAGGGTTGGCGCCGGCGCCGAGCCCCTTGGTCAGTTTGGCGCCAATCTGCAACTTCACAGGCGCCTGAGATAACTTCAGCGCCTGCTGATCGGTGTTGGCGGCAATGAATTCGACGCCCTCCACCTTGGCGCGAATCATGCGGTTCACGGCATTGCATCCGCCACCTCCAACACCGATGACCTTGATCTTCGCGCCCTCCAAGCGCTCCTCGCTGAACGAAATTCTGATCCCCGACTCCTTTGGCGTCATCGTGCTCCCCCCATATTGCCCGCCGGCGCCGCCATTAATTTTACGGGCGACTTCACTGGCCAGCGAACATGCTTTTCAATTTCGCCACCAATGTAGCGGGACGCTGCGCCGCCATGCGGCGAGCATGCGCTCCGTACAGCAGCAGCCCTACAACGGTCGCGTACTCGGGCTGGGAAAGCTCTTCGGGCATATCTTCAAGCCCGCGCGGCGCGGCACAGCGCACCGGCAGCGAGAACATGCGCTCGGCTAATTCGCCCAAGCCCCTCAGACGCGCGCCGCCACCGACAAGCACAAGGCCGGCAGGAATTTGCGAGTCCAGGCCGGCTCGTTTCAAATCATCGCGCACGAGCGTAAGGAGTTCCTGGGCGCGCGGCTCGATAATTTCATTGAGCATGCGGACGAAAACCGTGCGAGAGGGCCGATCGCCCACACTGGCGATCTGGATCGCCTGGTCCTCGCTAATCAAGTCGCGCGAGGCGCAGCCATACTCGCGCTTGATGCGCTCCGCTTCCGGAATCGGCGTGCGCAGGCCAAGGGCCAGATCGTTGCTGAAGTGATCGCCGCCTACGGCCACCGCGCCGGTATGGCGGACGACGCCGCCAGAATAGACAATCAACTCCGTCGTGCCGCCGCCGATGTCGAGCAGGCAGCAGCCCAGCTCGCGTTCATCCTGCGTGAGCACGGCTTCGGCAGAAGCCAGCGGCTCAAGAGCCGTGTCGCTGACAACGACTCCCGCGCGATTGACGGCGGTCACAACATTTTGGGTCGCGGTGATCGACGTCGTGACGATGTGGACATTTACTTCCAGGCTCTGCCCAACCATGCCGATGGGATCGCGGATGTTGTCCTGGTGATCGACCAAAAACTCCTGCGGCAGCACGTGCAAGATTTCGCGATCTTGCGGAAGGGTGATGGCTCGAGCGGCGTCCACGGCGCGCCGCACGTGTTCCTTTTCGATATCCCGCGGCCGGGTGCCGAGCGAAATTCCGCCACGGCTGTTCACGCCGCGCAGATGGCTGCCGGCGATTCCGACCACCGCGGATTCCACCGGCACGTTGGCGACGCTTTCAGCTTCCTCAAGCGCGTGACGGATGGAGCTCACCGCGGCATCCAAATTCACGATGAGGCCCTTGCGCGACCCTTTGGATTCGGCCGCGCCCATTCCCAAAAATCTGGCGCTTCCGTTTTCGATATCCGCTATCAACGCGCAGGTCTTGGCACTGCCGATATCCAGCGCGACCAGATAGCGCTCTTTCTTGCCCACTAATTACTCCTGCGGCTGGAAGAACGATGCGCACCCACGGCGGTCGAAGAACGAACAGCCGCTTCGACGCGTCTCGCAGGCACCGGGTCGCGCTCAGGATTGACCACGACTTGCCGGGAAAATCTCAGATCGACCGATTCCACGCGTCCCGCACTCGCACGCCACTGCGCGATGTTTTCCGCCAACAAACGATATTTGTTCACAAAGTCGCTATTTCCAAAGTGCACCCAAATCGGATATTGGCCTTCCAATCCCGGCAAACCCGCCAGCATGGCGCGAATATCCTGCGCGTCAGAGAAATCAACTTCGCTGACCTGTTCGCCGGCACCGGCATGCGCCAATTCAATTTCCTTCATGAAATCGACGAAAAGGGCCATGCGCGCCTTGCGGTCGGCGAGAGGAGCGGTGTCGTCGAAACCGCTGACGACCGGAAAGTGAAAGCGGGCCTCCAGCGGGCGCTCGAGAATCACTCCCGAGGCGTCCACGAGTTGCAATTCGTTTCCTGTGCGTAAGAATGCGACGGGGGTCCGTTCCAAGAGCTCGACGCGAATGCGGTCCGGCAGCGTGCGTTCAACCGTAGCTTCTTCCACCCAAAGAATCGAGTCGATCTCTTTGCGGCGGGCATCGAGCGGCACGCGCAAGATGCTCTTCCCAATATCGGGAGAAAAGACATCGGTGATCGCGGTGCGGCCGACAAACTGATTTCCGGTGATCTCCACCTGATCAGAGCCGGCGAACTCAACAGTCGGAGAGAACAAGAGAAAACGAATGCTGTGATAGCTGATGAACCCGGCGGCGAGGAGTGCGGCACCCATAAGAGTCCAGCGGCGGTAAGCGGGCCAGCTTTTCCTGCCGAATTGTCGACGCCGAATCTCCAGCGGTTTTTGCCGGCGGAGATAACGAGGTTCGTCATCGGCGAGAGCCTCGGGTGGATAGACCTCCGGGCCCGTGCTCATTTCGCCGCCCTCACTGCGTCCATAGAATGACCTCGTTCTCGAGCTGGAATCCGTACGTTGCATGCACGCGATCGCGAACTTGCGCGATCAGGCTGAGCATGTCGGCGCAGGTGGCGTGGCCCGCATTCACGAAGAAATTAGCATGCCGGTCGCTGACTCGGGCGTCGCCGACGCAAAAGCCCTTGAGCCCCAGCTCATCGATCATGCGACCGGCAGAACCGCCCGGGGGATTTTTGAAGATGCATCCGGCGCTTTTCTGGTTGAGAGGCTGGCTGGAACGGCGTTTTTCGTTGCAGATGCGAATGCCTTGGAGGATTTCGCGGTATGGTTTGGAGGGCAGCTCCAGTTTCACCGCGAGCATAATATCATCGGGCGCAAATGAAGTGTGACGATATTCGAAAGAAATTTCATTTTCGCGCAGCGTTTCGATTCGCGCGCCGGCTGCCCGAAAGAGTTCCACCTGGCGGACGTAGGAGCCGATCTGCGTGCCGTAGGCGCCGGCGTTCATGCGCAGGGCCCCGCCGACGGTCCCAGGAACGCCGATCAATCCCTCCATGCCGCCGAGATCGTGCTTGGCGCAAAATGTGACGGTGCGGCCCAGGTCAGCAGCCGCGCCAACGTGCGCGGAATTTCCTTCCAGGCGTATTTCGGGTTCCTGATGCGCCAGTTGCAAAACCACCCAGGGAAGCTCGCCGTCTCTCACCAGCAAATTCGTGCCGCCGCCGAGGAATTTGTAGGCGACGCCTGCGCCGCGAAGCAGCGCGATCAAGTCAGGCAAGGCGCTATGCCGGCGAATCAGCAACAGATCTGTGGCGCCGCCGATGCCGAGCGAAGTGCGCTCCGCGAGGGAGGCTCCGCCGATGCGCTCGACGCCGAGCTCCGGTAGAGAAGCCAGGATGCGAGGGTCGCTAAGTTTCATCGCTAAATTTCATGGCGGCTGGGCATGAAATGCTGGGAGCCGAGAAGCAAGGCGAATTCTCCCAAGGCCCGATTGACGTTGCCCGCTCCGATGGCAAGCACGGCATCGCCGGGCCGCACTTCGCGAAGCAGCCGCTCGATGCTCTCCTGGAGCGTGCCGCAATAAACAACGTTCTTGTGGCCGGCGGCGCGAATCGCTTCCGCCAAGGCCGCGGCGGTAATGCCGCGAATCGGTGCTTCACTCGCGGCGTAGATATCCGTGACGATCAGGAGGTCCGCCTGATTGAAGGCGCGGCAGAAGTCATCCCAGAGGTGCTGCGTGCGCGAAAAACGATGCGGTTGAAAAAGCACCAGCAGGCGGTCGTAGCCGCAGCCGCGCGCGGCTTCCAGCGTGGCGCGAATCTCCACCGGATGATGGCCGTAGTCATCGATCAAAGTGATGCCGCGCATGGTGCCTTTAATTTCAAAGCGCCGGCCTACGCCGGTAAAGCTCTCGAGCCCGGCGCGAATCAGATCGGCGGGAACGTCGAGATAAAGAGCAACCGCGGCTGCGGCGGCGGCGTTGTGGACGTTGTGAATGCCGGGAGGACTGGGCAGGCGAAACCTGCCCAGGTCGTCGCCGCGAAAGGTGAGGCGGAACTCGCTGGCCAAGCCGCGCAAGTCCGCATCGCTGATGACCAGATCCGCTTGACTTGAAGTGCCATACGTAATCACGGGCCGCGTGACCTGTGGGATGATCGCCTGCACGTTGGGCTCATCCAGACAAAGCACCGCCGCGCCGTAAAAGGGGATGCGGTTCACGAATTGCGAAAAAACGGCCTGAATTTCTTCGAGCGAGGCGTAATGATCCAGATGTTCGCGGTCAATGGTAGTGACCACGGCGACCACGGGAGCAAGCAGCAGGAACGAACGGTCACTCTCATCGGCTTCGACGACCATATATTCGCCGCGCCCAAGACGCGCGGTGGTGCCCGCATGGTTGACGCGGCCGCCCACAACAAAAGTCGGGTCTAAGCCGGCGGCACCTAAAATGGCGGCCACCATAGATGTGGTCGTGGTTTTGCCGTGAGCGCCGGCTACAGCGATGCCATATTTCAGGCGCATCAATTCCGCCAGCATCTCGGCGCGAGGAATAACTGGGATTTTCAAGCGCGCCGCTTCCACGAGTTCGGGATTGTCGCGGCGAATAGCGGAACTGACGACCACGACATGGGCGCCGTGAATCTGTTCGGCGCGATGACCTTGATAGATTTGGGCGCCGAGGTTCGTCAACCTATCGGTGACCGGAGAGAGCCGCAAATCCGAGCCGGAAACGGCATAACCCAAAGTGAGCAGCACCTCGGCGATGCCGCTCATGCCAATGCCGCCGATACCGACCAGATGAATGCGCTTGAAATTGTGAAGAGGACCGCTCATGCGCGCGCCACCTCTTCGATCAAGTCCACGATTTTCTCGGCGGCATGCGGCCGAGCAAGCTCCCGCGCGCGTGTGCCCAGTTCCACAAGCGTGTCAGGGTGATCGATTAACGCAAGAATCTCGGTGGCCAAGCGCGATCCGCTCAACTCCGGCTCGGGAATCAACCGCGCCGCGCCGGCACGCACCAGTTCCTCGGCATTGCGCATCTGGTGGCTGTCTGTGGCAGCCCCGAAGGGGATGAAAATGGCGGCGCGGCCGGCGGCGGCAACTTCGGAAACGGTGATCGCGCCGGAACGGCAGACGATCAGGTCAGCCTCGGCGAAACGCTCGGCCATGCGGGAGAAAAATGGGGCCACTTCGGCTTCGATATTGGTTGCGGCGTAAGCCTGGCGCACGGCGTCATAGTCACGCTCGCCGGTTTGGTGGACGATTCGCAGGCGCCTATTTTCAGAGGAGAGAATTTTCAGCGCGTCAATCACGGCGCGATTCACGGCGCGCGAGCCCTGGCTTCCGCCGGTGATCAAAATCCGGTAAGGCGGCGCGGGCATCGGCGGCGGAGAATCAAAGAACTCGGGGCGCACGGGGCATCCGGTCATTACGGCTCGGTGTCCGAGGCGTTCCGCGACAGAAGGGAAGCCGGCGGCAATTCGCGTGGCCATGTCGGCGAGCACGCGATTGGTAAAGCCCGCTTCAGCGTTGGGCTCGAAAATGACGCTGGGTAATCCCGAAATGATTGCAGAGAGCATCACCGGCCCCGCGGCATAGCCGCCGACGCCGAACGCCGCGGCGAAATGATGGCGGCGCAGGATTCCCAGGGAATCCCAAAACGCCAGCCGCAGAAGCAAAATATTGTGAATCAATTGCGCTACACCCATACCCTTGAGACCCGCGGAACGAATCAGTTCGAGCTTGAGACCAGCTTCGGGCACCAGCCGCGATTCGATTCCGCGCTGTGTGCCGACAAAAATGACATCTCTTTTCTCATCGCGTCTGAGCCATTCTCGCGCGACAGCGATCGCGGGAATCACGTGGCCGCCGGTGCCGCCGCCCGCAATCAGCAATTTCAAGCCGCCGCTTCCCCGGCTATCCACGCACTGCTTCACCCGTCTGCTGGCTGATATTCAAAAGCACGCCCGTGCCCAGAAGCATGACGAAAAGACTCGAGCCGCCATAGCTCATGAACGGCAGCGGAATTCCCTTCGTGGGCATCATTCCCAGTACCACGCCCAAATTGATCAGAGCCTGGCTGGCCACCATAACCGTGATTCCCAATGCCAGGAAGCGCCCGAAATTATCGGGAGCGCGAAAGGAGGCTTCGAGCCCGCGCCAGGCGTACACGGCGAAGAGGGCCAGCACCAGCGCGCCGCCAATGAATCCAAGCTCTTCGCACAAGACCGCGTAGATGAAATCCGTATGCGCCTCGGGAAGGTAAAAAAGTTTCTGGCGGCTCTCCATCAGGCCAACGCCAGCTAAACCGCCGGAACCGACGGCGATGAGCGATTGCATTAGTTGGAAGCCATGACCCAGTGGATCAGCGTCGGGATGCAGGAAGGCCATGACGCGCTCGTAGCGATAGGAGACGTGCACAACGGCGAAACAGATCGCAGGAACCGCAGCCATAGCCGCGCAGGCAATATATTTTCCTGAAAGTCCCGCGACAAAAAGCATACCCATGGCAATGATAAAAATTTCGAGCGACGTGCCGAGATCAGGTTCCAGCACCACGAGGCCGGCCATCATCAGCACGAGGGTCATAGCGGGGGCGAGTGTGTGCACCAAATCGTTCACGCCAAAGCTGCGCGGGCGGCAGCGCAACTCCAGAAACCAAGCGAGGTAGAGAATCACGGCCAGCTTAGCGAGCTCCGAGGGCTGCAAGCTGGCCGGCCCCACATGGAACCAGCGATGCGTGGCGTGAGATTTGTCGAGAAAGAAAACGCCCACGAGCATGACCAGCACCACGAAGAAGTACGTCAGCACGAGTTTTGGCTGGCGCAGGCGGCGGTAATCCAGGTTGATCATGGCGAACATGGCCACCAGACCGAATCCCAGCCAGAGGAGTTGCCGCAGCAGAAAGTGGTAACTGTTTCCGTACTGCTCGCGAGCCGTCAGAGCCGAGGCGCTAAAAACCATCACCGCGCCGGCCAGGCAGAGCGTGATCGTGGCGACGAACAACCAGCGGTCCGCTTCGGCTCTTCGCAGCATGGCTCAGACCTCGCGCCCGCGCGCGTGCAGCGGACGCGGCGCTTCGGCCAGCGCGCGCACCAATTGCTTGAACGCGCGGCCGCGATGCTCGTAATTTTCAAACTGATCGAAGCTGGCGCAGGCCGGCGCGAGCAACACAGTGTCGCCTTCACGGGCGCGCCCATACGCCAGCGTCACCGCCCGCTCGAGAGTTTTTGCATGCTCGACAGGAACTGCACTGCCGAGCTGCGCGGCGATCTTGTCCGATGCGGCGCCGATGAGCAGAACCAGTTTGGCGCGGTCGTGCAGGAGCGGAATCAGCGGCGCGTAATCGCTGCCTTTGTCTTTGCCCCCGAGGATGACGAATAGCCCGCCGGCAAAAACTTCGAGGGCCTTTATCGTTGCGTCGACGTTCGTGGCCTTGGAATCGTTGAAGAAGCTCACGCCGGATATTTCGGCCACAAACTCCAGCCGGTGTTCGACGCCGGGGAAGCTGCGCACGCCGGCGGCGATCTCCGCCGGATCCGCGCCCGCGAGGAACGCTGCGGAGGCGGCCGCCAGCACGTTCTCGAGATTGTGCTCGCCACGCAGGCCAATATCGGCTCGATCGAGCAGTGCGGTGTCCTTTCCTTGGCGGCGAAAGATAATCTGATCGCCGCTCAAATAGGCGCCGCTGGCGACACGCTTCTTTCTGCTGAACCAGAAGATGGGCGGCCGCGAAGGAGGGTGCTCGGTCGCGGCAGGATCGTCGGCATTGATTACCGCAGCATCCGTTTCCGTTTGATTCTCAAAAATGCGCGCCTTGGCCCGCGCGTAGTCTTCAAACGAGGTGTGCCGGTCGAGATGATCGGGAGTGAGGTTCAGCAAAACGGAAATATCCGGACGAAACGAATCGATCAACTCAAGCTGGAAGCTGCTGACCTCCGCGACGGCAATGGTCTGGCCGTTCGATTCGTGGACGTGAGCGATGAGCGGCGTGCCAATATTTCCGGCAAGAATGACTTGCTTGCCCGAACCAGCCAGGATGTGCCCGATGAGCGAAGTCGTCGTGGTCTTGCCGTTGGAGCCAGTTACCGCGACGACGCGCCCGCGCAGGAATCTCCAGGCCAGTTCGATCTCGCTCCAGATGGGCACCCGCGCGGCGCGCGCCACCGCAAAGCCTGGATGACTCACGGGAACTCCGGGGCTGGGCACGATCAAATCTTGATCCACGAAGGCGGCCTTCTGATCTTCGGCAAAGGCGAGCGCGCAGCCGATTTCGCGCAACTGCCGCACTGCTTCGCCAAGCTGATCCGCGCCGCGGTCGTCGGTGGCGGTCACGCGAGCCCCGCGCGCGGCGCAGAAGCGCGCCGTGGCGATGCCGGTTCGCGCGAGTCCCACGACCAGCACGCGTTTGCCTTCGAGTTCGATTCCCGGACGCACAGTTATCTCAGCTTCAGAGTGGTCAGCGAAAACAGCGCGAAAACCAGCGCCACAATCCAAAAGCGCACGATGATTTTCGATTCGCTCCAGCCGGCCAGCTCGAAATGGTGATGCAGCGGCGCCATGCGGAAGATGCGCTTGCCCGTCAGCCGGAACGAAGCTACCTGTAAGATCACCGAAATCGCCTCGACAACGAAGATGCCCCCGACCGAAAACAGCAGAATCTCCTGCTTGATGGCCACGGCCACCACTCCAATGGAGCCTCCGATGGCCAGCGAGCCGACGTCCCCCATAAATATGTCGGCGGGATGCGCGTTGTACCAAAGAAAGGCGAGCGCTGCGCCCACCAGCGCGCCGCAGAAAATCGTCAGTTCGCCGACTTGCGGCAGATGCTGAATGTCAAGATAGGCGCTGAATCCGGCGTGGCTCGTGACGTAGGTCAAGATCGTCAAGGCACCGGCAGCTACAACAACGCAGCCAATGGCCAAGCCGTCCAAGCCGTCGGTGAGATTGACGGCGTTCGATGAGCCCACCATCACTAAAACCACGAAAGCCAGAAAGGGAAGGAACGCCGCCGGCCAAAAATAGCGGCTTCGCAGAAGCGAATGCACCACCAGATCGGGACGAAAATTCTTGAAAAAGGGGACGCTCAGCTGTGTGGAGTAGACGCGATTAATGGTCATCAGCAGCAGCGACAGTGCCGCCGCGAAGCTGACGAGGACCTGGAAGACGAACTTCGAGCGGCCGGTCAGACCCAGGTTGCGACGCCGCACGACTTTGTTGTAGTCGTCAGCAAACCCAATCGCTCCGAAAGCCAGCATGGCAAAAATCGAAAGCAGCACATAGGTATTCGACAGATCGGCCCAGAATAAAACCGGCGCCAGCGTGACCGTCACGATCAGCAGGCCTCCCATCGTGGGTGTGCCGGCCTTGGTCTGGTGAGAACGAGGGCCTTCTTCGCGAATGAATTGGCCTATCTGCAATTCGTGCAGGCGGCGAATCATCCAAGGTCCGAGGATCAACCCGAGAAACAATGAAGAAATGCTGGCGAGCGCCGTGCGCACAGTGATATAGCGAAACACGTTAAGCACGTGCGCCGCGCGCGGGGGGACATGATAGACAAGGTAATAGAGCATTTCAGTCGTGGCCCGGCGGCACGGCCGGAGCAGGTACCTCATCCGCAAGCGGAAATTTCGCGCGCAGGGCCTCTGCGATGCGCTCCATCCTCACTCCTCGCGATCCCTTCACCAGCAGGAGATCGCCCGGCTCGACCAGTTCGACCACGAATGCCGCGGCCGCCGATGAATCGGCGAAGAAATGCGCCTGCGACACAGGCATGCCCGCCGCAATGGCGCCGTTCACGATTTCCTCGGCGTTCCCCTGAACGGCCACGATGCAGTCAATCCGCCGCGAGGCAGCGTAGCATCCGGCCTCGCGATGAAGGTTCGAAGACTGCGGGCCGAGCTCGAGCATCTCACCGACGGCCAAGATGCGCCGCCGGTAATTCCCCGTCTTTGGCCTGGTGTGGGCCAAAAGATCAACCATGGCCGCGAGAGCTAGGGGATTTGAGTTGTAGCTATCGTTGATCAGCGCGAAACCAGCGGCGAAATTAAGTAGCCTGCCGCGCATTTCCCCGACTTTGATATCGCGCAAGACGTCCGCAGCCTCGGCCGCTCCGACGCCCCAGACGCTCGCCGCCGCCAGCGCGGCGAGTACGTTTTCGATGCTGTGGCGCCCGGGAAGCGCAAGCACCAGCCGGGCGCGTTCGCCGGGGCCAATAAAGTCGAATTCGGAGCCGTCGGCGCCGCGGTCTTGAATTCTTTGGGCGCGGAACTGGGCCCCGGCACCGCATCCAAACGTTAACACGCGGCCGCGCGCGATTTCGGCGAAGCGCGCGACGCGAGGATCCTCCGCATTCAGCACCGCGACCGGCTCCGGACCGGCCAGGCTTTCGATCAATTCGCGCTTGGCCAGGGCGATTTCGTCAATCGAGGCGAAAAACTCCAAATGCACGGGCGCCACGCGCGTGACTACGCCCACTTCAGGCTCGGCAATCTCGGCCAGGCGCCGCAACTCGCCGCGATGGGACATGCCCAGTTCGACCACAGCGGCCTTGTCTTCGGGTTCGAGACGAAGCAGCGTGAGCGGCAGGCCGTATTCGTTGTTCAGATTGCCCTCGGATTTCAGCACGCGAAATTTCGCGCCCAGCAGCGCCGCCAGAACCTCTTTCGTGGTTGTCTTTCCCACGGAACCTGTGACCGCCGCGATACGCTGGCCCCAGGCGCGCCGAACCGCTCGCGCCAGTTCCTGCAACGCGGCCAGGGTATCGCCGACCGCGAACAGCCGCCCGCGAATCTCGCTGTCGTAACTGGAAATGCGATCCCGAGCCACGACCGCGGCTTCCGCTCCCGCCTGCAAAGCAGCGGCGACAAAATTGTGCCCATCGTGTCTTGGGCCACGGATGGCGATAAATAACTGTTCTGGACCCACAGCGCGAGAATCAATCGAGACGCCGGCCAGCCGCGCCAAGGGGGCGAGCCCCGGGGGAACTGCGACACCCAAAGCCTGAGCAATCTCTTGAACCGTCCACCGCATATGGTCCTCAGCGGTCTGGTCGTCACCGCTCTCCCGTCGTTACAGCAGGGGCAAACCGTCTAAATGTTGTCATTCCGAGGAGTCCGCCCCAGGCGGACGACGAGGAATCGGCAGTTTGGTTCGCAGTCTTCGTGAACTGCAGATCCCTCGCTCCTCGACGCCGCAGCCCGGGACCTCGATGCCACCCCAGCGCCTGCAAAACCGGCGGGCGTTTGGGGACCCCGGATGGGCTCCGATTGAAAACAAAACCATTTCCGCAACCGATTTGCTCGCTATCCGCCATAACCGCGCTCGCGCAGAATGCGGCGCGCCATTTCCCGGTCGTCGAATTCGATGGTGCGGTCTTTCAACACCTGAGTGGTCTCATGTCCCTTGCCCGCCAGCAGAACCATGTCACCAGGGCGAGCCTGCTCGAGCGCCAACTCCAGCGCACGTTCCCGGTCGGGCTCGACCAGCACTTTCACCGTAGTGCGCTGCAAGCCCACGAGCGCGTCATTGATAATTTTGAGCGGATCTTCGCTGCGCGGATTGTCGCTCGAAAGCACGACGACGTCGCTCAGCCGGCCCGCCGCCGCCCCCATCAGCGGCCGCTTGCTGCGATCGCGTTCGCCTCCGCAGCCGAAGAGCGTGATCATGCGGCCGGCGGGATGCAGTTCGCGCGCCGTTTCCAGCAGCTTTTGCAGCGCGTCGTCGGTGTGCGCGTAATCCACGATCACCATAAAGGGCTGGCCGAGATCGATGCGTTCAAAGCGGCCGGGAACGGCAGCCAGCGCCGAAATGCCCGCTTCGATGACTTCGCGCCGGAAATCGAGAGCGATGCTTGCGGCAATTGCCGCGAGCAGGTTGTATACATTATTTCGGCCCACCAGAGGCGAGCGGACTTCGATTTTGCCCGCCGGCGTCTCGGCTATGAAATCGAGTCCCCGGAGCGTCAGAGCGAATTTCTTCGCGCTAACCTGGGCTCCCGAGGACAAGCCATAAGTGACGGTCTGGTCGGCAACATTCCGGATCTGCGGGCCATAGGGATCGTCGATGTTGACGACACCGCAGCGCGCGCGGCCCGCGCCGGTGCCCTCAAACAAGCGGCGCTTGGCGGCGAAATAATTCTCCATGGTGTTGTGGAAATCGAGATGATCGCGCGTCAAATTGGTGAAGACCGCGGCGGCAAAACGGCAGCCCCACAAGCGATCGAGTGCGAGCGCATGCGAGCTGCTTTCCAGAACTGCGTACGTGCCGCCCGCCCGAACGATTTCGGAAAAGAAGCGGTGCAGGTCGAGAGACTCGGGCGTGGTGGTTTTCGCGGGATAGGTTTCAACCGGAGTGCGATATTCGATGGTGCCGAATAAGCCGCTGCGCAGGCCGGCGGCGTGAATGATCGAGTCGAGCAGAAAGCTCGTGGTGGTCTTGCCGTTCGTTCCAGTGATGCCGACGAGCTGCAACTTGTCCGCGGGATGTGAAAAAAAATTCGCGGCAATCGTGGCCAGCGCCTTGCGTGCATCCGGCACTTGCAGCCAAGCCACGGAAGAGGGAAGGGGTTCCGGCGCGATCTCTGCCGTTTGGCCATGGCCATTCGGAATCGGCGGCGGCATTTCGCTGACGATGGCCGCTGCGCCGCGCTCGACGGCAGCGGCGATGAATCGATTGCCATCCGTCTTTTCGCCGTGGATGGCGACAAAGAGCGAGCCGGCTGTGGACTGGCGACTGTCATAAACGACCGAGGAGATTTGCACCTCGGGATTCACCAAAGGCCCTTGCACTCCCGCACCCGCGACCAATTCCTGCAGTTTCATTCCGGCGCTTGTAAGTATAGGACGCCCGCGAGACGCGCTCAATTTTGCGGAGACCTCGTGTTCCGAAGAGTCCAATGGCGCTCTGCGGCGGGTCCTTTGGCGCGCTTGCCGCATTATCGAGCCGCCGCCTTGCGGATTTGCGCTTGGGTGCGGAGTTGGGCTGGCTTCGCGGCCGGACGGCCGAAGTGGAAAATGACGGAAGCGCTGGGGCGCACCGTCGTTCCGGCTGTGGGAGACTGTTCCCGCACCGTGCCCGCGCCGACCAGAACCGGATTCAACCCGAGCTGGACGCAAATCTCCGTCACCTGGCGCACTGTTTTCCCCGTTAGATCGGGGATCGAGATGCCTGCGCCTTCGGCGAGCTCCACGGTGGGCGCAGAAGCTGAAACAGGAAGCGCTGCGGCAGAGATCGGCTCAGCTTGCGCGGAATCGCTAAATCCGACCGGAGTGAATTGGCCGGGCTCGAAATCGGAGATATCGGCGTCCTCGGGAGCACGCGAACGCCGTGCCGCTCGAAGCGTGACCGGCGAAACTGGGATATCGCGCGGCACGTTGAGGTAAGAAAGCACTTGCTCGGCAATGCGCTTGAAAACGGGAGCGGCCACCGATCCACCCTCGTGAAGTCCCACGGGTGAATCGAGCTGCACGAGAATGGTGATCGCGGGATTGTTGATGGGAGCAAAGCCGACGAACGAGGCGATCAATTGCGTCGCCGAATAGCGGCCTGTGGCGGGATCGATCTTCTGTGCAGTGCCGGTCTTTCCGGCGGAGGTGTAGCCATTTAGCTGCGCCTTTGTCCCCGTGCCGTTGAGAACCACGCCCTCAAGCATGGCGCGCATGGTCGCCGCGGTCGTCTCGCGGACGACACGCCGCGGCACGGGCTGCGGCTCCTGCTCCACCTGCGCTCCTCTGCGCAAAGCCAGAACGACGTGAGGCCGATACAGCAGTCCACCATTGGCAATCGCCGACAGGGCGTTGATCATCTGCAAAGGCGTGACGCCGACCTCCTGACCCATGGAAATCGAGCCCACGGAAACCGGAGTCCAATTTTCGACCCGCCGCAACAGGCCGCGATTTTCGCCGGGAAGATCGATGCCGGTCAGTTCGCCGAAGCCATAAGCGCGAATGTATTGAAAGAATTTAGGCGCCCCCAGGCGCAGCCCGATCTTGATGGCGCCCACATCGCTCGAGTGCGCCAGAATTTGCGAAACGGTTAGAAGACCGTAGGGTTTGTGATCGCGTATGCGGTGCCCCGCTATGTAAATGGCGCCATTCTGGCAGTCCACGACTTCATCGGGCCTGATAATACCCTGATCGATGGCTGCCGAAAGCGTCACGATCTTGAAAACCGATCCCGGCTCGTAGAGCGCACCGACGGCGCGGTTCATGCGCGCTTCGGGCCGGCTGCCGCCCGGTGCATTGGGATTGAACTTCGGCCAGCTGGCCATAGCCAGGATTTCGCCATTCGAGGGATCCTCGACGAGCACGGTTCCGGCCTTGGCATGCGTCTCCTCGATGGCGGCGGCAAGTTCTTTTTCCGCGATGAACTGGATATTCTCGTCGATGGTCAGAATCACGCTGGAACCGGCCTCCGGAGTCTTGTCGGCGCTCTCGTACCAGCGGTTGTGCGCATCGGTGAGGATGAGCATGCGCGAGGCCTTGCTGCGGATGCGGCCGTCGAGCTGGTATTCGATTCCGCCGAGGCCTTTTTCATCGATATCGACGAAGCCGAGGACGGCCGCCGCCAAATCGCGCTTGGGATAAAAGCGCTGATTTTCTTTCTGAAAGTAGATTCCGCGCAGATTTAGCTGCCGGATGCGCGCCACGGTGGCCGGCGGCAGCTTGCGCGCAATCCATGCGAAAGAACGCGAGGAGCTGAGCCGCGTGGCCATCTCGTCCGCCGGAAGACCCAAAACGGGACCGAGTAAGCGCGCCACCAGAGCGTTGTCCGCGATTTCCGCGGGCACCGCGAAGCACGAGTCCAGCGAAGTGCTCATGGCCAACTCGTGCAGATTGCGATCCAGAATGTCGGCGCGCTTGGGGCTGATTTCTACGATGCGCTGCTGCTGGCGTTCGGCGCGAGTGAGAAAGTCGGTGTAACGCACGAGCTGCAAGTCCGCGAGCCGCGCGGCGGCGGCGGCAGTCCAGAGGCCGAGCAGCGCGGCTACGATCAACAGACGGATCTGAGGGCTGCGGAAATCCATTCCCGTACCAGGGACCTGCATCCCTTCAAATCAACTCTCAAAGCAATTCTGCTGCGGATCGGTTCGCTTGGGGCGAATTTATTGGGCCCGAGGCGAACCTGAGGGGCGGACCTGGGCAACCACGGGCTCGAAAGGTCCCTCGAGCGGCGCCACTTGGCCCGGTATCGGCATCGTAAGCCTGAGCTGTCGCCGGGCAATCTCATCTATCCGCGAAGGCGCGCGCAGACCGGCCACTTCCAGCTTCAGCTGCTGATTCAGTTCGGAAGCCTGGGACCGCTCGGACTTGAGCGATTCCACCCGATAGCGAAACTGCAGATGCTCGAAGTGCTGCCAGGCATAAAACAAGGCGGCAGCAGCGAGCAAGGCGCCGAGTCCAATCAGCCGCGCCATTTCGCGCAGCCGGCCCGAGGCGGCCGAGCGCGCCAGGCGCGAATTATCGATCCGCTTGACAGTGTGAAATTCGGCACGCTTGACAGCGCGAGATCGAGTCACGACGCCAACTTCTCCGCCGGTTGCGACGGCATGAGCTTCTCGGCAACGCGCATCTTTGCGCTGCGCGCGCGCGGGTTTGCCGCAATTTCTCTTTCCGTCGGTCGGATCACTTTGCGAGTCAGGACGCTCACCACGCCTTGGCCGGACAGACGGCGAAATCCCTGCTTGACCATGCGGTCCTCCAGCGAGTGATAGCTCAACACCACGCACCGTCCTCCGGGAGCTAATGTGGCAGGGGCGCGGTCGAGAAACTGCCCGAGTTCCTCCAATTCTCGATTCACCGCAATCCGCAGCGCCAGAAACGTTTTTGTCGCGGGATGCAGTTTCTGCCTTCCCCTTGAAGTACGAGCCCCTGCCACAACCGTTGCCAGGTGTTCGGTGCTGCGAATGGGCCGCGCACGCACGATGGCCCTGGCGATTCTTCTGGAGTCCCGCTCTTCGCCAAAGCGATAGAGCAGATCGGCGAGTTCTGCCTCAGCGGTTTCGTTCACGATATCCGCCGCAGTCAGCGCCATTCTCGAATCCATTCTCATGTCGAGAGGTCCCGCAAGCCGAAAAGAAAAGCCGCGTTCGGCGGTATCCAGTTGCACGCTGGAAACACCCAGATCCGCTAGAATTCCTTGCAGTGGCGGCAGGTGCATCTCCCGGACCACCTCATCGATCTTCGAGAAATCCGTTTGCACCAACACGACCCTTCCTTCGTATGCCTTCAGGCGCCCGCGAGCAATTTCCAAGGCCTCCGCATCGCGATCCAGACCGATCAACCGTCCCGATGTCAGCCGCGCCGCGATCTCCACGGCGTGCCCGCCCAGGCCCACCGTCGCGTCTACATATGTGCCGCCGGGCTCCACTCGCAGCCAGCGCAGGGCCTCTTCGGCCAGCACCGGCGTATGACTTGCAGCCAAACTTAGGGCGCGGTCTCGGCCGCGCGGCTAAATGCCCAATTCATCCAGAGTCTTCTCATCGTCATCGGTGATCGGGCTCGCCTTTAAGCTGTCCAGGAACCGAGTGTGGTTCCAAATCTGCAAGTAATTCAAATTCCCGAGCACATCTACATCACCGCGCATCTGTGCGGATTCACGCAAGATCGAGGGAACCAGGATGCGCCCTTGCCCGTCGAGCTCGACGACCTGACCGTAATAATTGGTGCGCGTCAGGAACTTCTGCTTCGTCCGGTTATGAGACGAAAGGCGCGCCAGCTTTTCCTCAATCTCGTTCCAGATCTTGATCGGATATACGCGCACGTAATCGCCGTTTTCGCTGGTCACATAGAACTTGTTCCCGTATTCCCGCAGTGCTTCCAGGAAGGCAGCCGGGATCTTCACCCTGCCCTTGTCGTCCACCTTCGCCGGATAGTTGCCACGAAGCACTGGAGAAATCGCCACGCAACCGGAAATTCAGTTCGTTTCTCACCACTTCACATCACTGATCGCCACTTTCAACCACTTTGGCCCACGATCTTAGCGGCTCTTCTGCGGTTGTCAACAGGAAAACGAGGGCGAGCGGCAGATTGTGTGGAAACGAGCGCGGCTGGGTCGAGTGCAGTCCAAAACTACCAGACATTGTACTCAGCTGCGGTAGACACCAGATATGTGGGCGTCGCGTTTCTCGGCGAGCCAGATCACGATGTGTCTAATCAGTAATTATAAAGCGAATGCGGGGCGAAGGCCGGTGAATACAGGATGCTGGCATGATGTCGGTAGTGGCTGTGCTACGATGCGCGATTCATGCAAACGGGAATCGTCGGCTTACCGCAGGTCGGTAGGACCACTCTCTTTCGCATCCTGACGCGAGCGCATCTCGAAGAAAAGGGCGGACGCAGCGCCACGCATATCGGCGTGGCGCGAGTTCCTGAGCCGCGCATTGATCAGCTCGCCGCACTTTTCAAGCCGCACAAGGTGACCTATGCCACCGTGGATTACGTTGATGTAGGCGGAATCGTGCGCGACCGCGCGCGCGATTCTGCGGTGCTGGCGCCATTACGCGAAGTGGACGCGCTCGCGCACGTCCTGCGCGTCTTTGACGATCCTGCCGTGCCACACCCGGCGGGCAGCGTCGATCCTTTGCGCGATGCGCAGTCGCTCGATCTCGAGCTGATGCTCTCCGATCTGGAACAAATTGAACGCCGCCTCCAGCGCCTAGAAAAGGACCTCAAGAAAAAGAAAGATCCCGCTACTGAGCACGAGCATGCGCTGCTCGTGCGCTGCCGCGCTTCGATCGAGAGCGAACATCCGCTGCGCGAGCTCAAGTTCGCGGCCGAGGAGCGTAAAATCCTAACCGGCTTCATGTTCCTTTCGCTGCGGCCCATGCTCTATGTGCTGAACCTCGGCGACGAGGAAGTGGACAAGCTGCAGACCGCAGTCGAGCGGCATGGCTTGCAGAAATTGCGCGGGCGGCCACAAAGCGCGGTAGTTCCCATCTGCGGGCGCATCGAAGCTGAACTCGCCGAACTCGATGATGCCGCGGCCGCCGAACTCCTGGCAGCTTATGGGCTGAAGGAGCCGGGTCTGCACCGGCTCATCCGCGCCACCTACGATCTGCTGGGACTGATCTCGTTTTTTACCGCCGGCGACCCTGAAGTGCGTGCCTGGACGATTCGTCGCGGCACTCCTGCGGTAAGGGCAGCCGGCGCGATCCATACCGATATCGAGCGCAACTTCATCCGCGCCGAAGTGGTGCGCTGCGAGGATTTGCTCGCCGCCGGGAGTTGGCCCGCGGCGCGCGAGAAGGGGCAGGTGCGCTTGGAAGGAAAAGATTACGTCGTACAAGAAGGCGACGTGATTTTATTCCGCCACTCCGGCTGAAGCGCGCCGCGTCGGTTGTCGAACGTAATGCGTAAATCACCACGATTATCTTTCTATCTTGCCGGGAATCGATTCGAGAAGCTGAAAGGCGATCGCGAAGGCCAATACAGCATCCGCATCAACGACCAATGGCGGATCTGCTTCGAGTGGAGGGAAGAAGATCCGGGACCCTCAACTGTAGAGATCGTCGATTACCATTAGGAGAGCGTCGTGACTATTGCTGCAATCCATCCTGGCGAACAATTAGCTCAGGAGCTGGGAGAGTTGCGCATCAGCGCGACTGAACTTGCGCGACAACTCCATGTTCCAACCAATCGCATCATGCAAATCCTGAATGGGCGGCGCGCTATCACGGGCGATACGGCTCTGCGGCTGCCGCATTTCTTTGGCACCAGTGCCGAATTTGGCTTAACTTACAAAACCTTTACGAAATCCGGCCGGCCAAGCAGAAGGCCGGCAAATCCATCGAGGCATTACCCACTCTCCAAGAATCTGGCCTCGCTCGCCGGCGCAAAGTGCGCCGCCCACCCCCTCGTGGCCTCAATCTCTTCGTGCACGAATTCTCCTGCGGCAGTTGAGGGCGATTTGCCTTCGCGCAGGTCTTCTTTGGCTTTCTCTACGGTCGATTTGTCGGGCATTTCTCGATCCTTTCTTGGGTCGTGTCCCCTTCAAATTAGATTGATCGAGCGACGCCGCCGAGCCTGGGTTTGAGCAATAAATTCAAGGGCATACGAGAAGATCCAAGAGGCGATGGCGCATCGAGCGCAGGTATCCTAAACCGCAACTTTTTGATGGCTAAAGGGTTCGATAGAATGTGGAGGCTATGGCCAGGTCCGACGTCCAACTGATGCTGGACGTGAAGTCCGGAGACGACTCGTCTTTCGAGCTTCTGTTGCGCAAGTATCGGACTCCGGTGGTCAATTTCCTGTACCGTATGGTGCGGGATGCCGCAGCGGCGGAGGATCTCGCGCAGGAAGTTTTCCTGCGGGTTTATCGCGCGCGAGGGCAGTACCTGCCCACGGCCAAATTCACCACGTGGATGTTCCGGATCGCTACGAACCTGGCGTTCAACGCGTTGCGGGACGGCCGCTATCACCAACTGGAAGTTTCCATCGATCGCTCGGCAGTGGATCGTTTGGGCGATGGAGAGAGCGAGCAGCCGGCACTGGAAATCGCCGACCGGCAGCCCAGCATCGAGTTGGAGTTGATTCGGCGGGATCGCGCCGAGTTGATCCGCCGCGCCGTGGAATCGCTTCCCGAGAAGCAACGGGCGGCGGTTCTGCTGCACAAGTATCAGGAGATGGATTACGATGAAATAGCCAGGGTTTTAGGCTGCTCGGAGAGCGCTCTGAAATCGCTGCTCTTCCGTGCCTATGAAACTCTGCGAGCGGAGTTGGCGCCGCTGGTGGAAGCGGCCCGGGTACAAGGGCAGCCAACCCGGCCTAGGAAATGAGGTTGTCGAACATGAACTGCGGGTATACGGAAAAGAAGTTGGTCGCTTATTTGGATGGCAGGCTCACGATGGCCGAGCGCCGTCAGTTCGAGGCGCATCTGGCCATTTGCGCCCTGTGCCGCGAGCGTGCCGAGGGATTCCGCTCGGTATGGGACGCGCTCGATGAGCTGCCGCCCCTCGCGCCATCGTCCGCATTCGACAGCCGCGTGAGGGCGCGCTTGGGGCAAGAGCCGCGCCGGGCGGGTTTCTGGAGCTGGATCACGCCCTCGCCGCGCATGGCTGTCGCCGCGACGGCGCTGCTCATCGCTTCGATCTGGCTATCCTCGTTTCAGCCAGCCCAGCTTCCAGTTACGCATGCGCCTGCTGGTAGCGCAACACAGAATACAGAGGCTGAGTTCGGAATGATCGAAGACCTGCCGGTGCTCGAAAATTACGACGTGCTGACAAGCTTCGACGCGCTCTCGGAATTGCCGGTGCAAGAAAGCGCGCAGCCCAGTCTTTGAATCGAATGTAGCGACATTGTGAGGAGAAGGGAAAGAACCGGGTTCGTGCGCAGATTCGCTCAATTCGGAATGGCGGTGCTGGCATCGGCGCTTTGGATGCCGCCAACGACTCTTTTCGCCCAAAAAGGTGCGCCGCGTCCGCGGGCCGAACGGCCTCCGGCCTCGAGGGTGGCTCCGCCCCGCGAAGCCCCTGCTCCCCGGCAAAACGCCGATTTGCCGCCTCGCTGGGTCGAACGCCTGCAAGAGATGACTCCTGCGGAACAGGAGAAGTTTCTCAACAACAACGAGCGCTTCCGCGGCCTGCCACCCGAACAGCAAGCGCGGATCCGCCAGCGGCTGCAGACCTGGAATAATCTCCCCCCCGAGCAGCGGCAAACGCTCATGCAGCGCGAGCGCGTTCTCGAGCAAATGACTGCTGAGCAGCGCCGCTACGTTCGCCAGACCTTGTTGCCCGAATGGCAAAATCTCCCGCCAGCCCGGCGCCAGGCGGTGTTAGGAAAACTTCGCGATCTGCGCGGCCTTAGCGAATCGGAACGCGCCGCCAAGCTTAATGACGAGTCCTTCATGGACGGCCTCGCTCCCGATGAGCGCCAGATGCTGCGCGACCTCTCCAATTTGCGCGTCGGCCCTCCGCCCGGCTAAGGCTCCAGCGCGTTCTATGGACATTTCTAGTTGGGATTGCCGTTACGCCCGTATGCGACGACGGTTTTGTTGAGGTGCTGTCCTGATCGTGCGAGGCCTCGGCTAAAACCCTAGACCTCGACCAGGGTGGGAACTAGGTGCAGTTTTCCCGATTGGACCACAGCTTCCAGGGCTCCCACGACATTGGGGTCGAATTTGCTTCCCGCAGCTTTGCGGATGACCTCGAGCGCCGTATCGATTTCCCTGGCAGATTGATAAGGACGGTTGGTGGTGATGGCATCGAGCGTGTCGGAAACGGAGATGATGCGCGCCATTAGGGGTATTTCGTCCCCTTTAAGTCCGTAGGGGTAGCCCTTGCCATCGACGCTCTCGTGATGCAGCTCGATCCCCGGCAGCATCTCCTTGAGCTGGGCGACCGGACGCATGATGTTCGCGCCTTTGCTGGGGTGCTGCTTCATGATTTGGTATTCTTCGGCAGTCAACGCGCCGGGCTTCTTCAGCACGCGATCATCCACGCCGATTTTTCCGACGTCGTGCAGGAGTGCGGAGATGCGCAGGCGATCCAACTCCTCGGCCGAGAGGCCGAGTTGCTGGCCGACCATGACCGAATATTTGGCCACGCGATCGGAATGGCCGCGCGTGTAAGGATCCTTTTCGTCGATGGCCGCGGCGAGCATACGAATGGAGCCCAGGAAGAGCTCCCGGTTTTCCTCGGCCGCCTGCTTCAGACGGGCAATATAACTTTCGATATCGCTGGCCATGTTGTTGAAGGTTTGCGCCAGTTCGCTGATTTCCGCGGCGCCGCGCACAGGAGCGCGTTCGTGGAACTCTCCGCGGCTGATGGCGCGGGTGGAGGCGGCTAGCGCACGGATTGGCGTGCTGATGCCAACGGCGAAGAGATACCCGAGGACGACCGCGGCGGCGATGACCACCAGCACGAAAGTGAGCGCCTGGGCGTTAAGTTCTTTTACACCGGCGTCGTCGCGAGCCTCCTCCAAGCTGCGCTGGGCGATCACCGTCCAAGCCAAATCAGGAATCGTGCTGTAGGTGCCGATCAGTTCCGCCTTGCGTCCTTCCTCAATGTCGAGGAACCGCTGCACGGTTGCCGTCGTGCGCAAATCCTTGGGCAGCCCGGAGGCTTGCGCGACGATGTAAGAACTGCGCAAATCCGTGCCCGGAACGACTCGCCGCGTATCTGGATGCGCGATGACGCGCCCGCTGTGGTCCACCACGAATACGGTTCGGCCGCGTACGCTGGTTTCCTCCAAGCGCCGCAGGACGCTATCCAGCGAGACGACCGCGGCCAGCATGCCGCTGAACTGCTCGGCGACTTCCAAAGGGATGGCCATCACAAATGCGGGCCGGTTTTCAGGTCCCAGCGCCAACGGTTCGCTGCGGAATACCACAGACTGCAGGCACGCGGAAAATGCCCGCTGGAGTGCCTTGCTGACGAAGGGGTCCTGGTCGGCCCGGAAGTTTCCGGCACCCGCGCCTTTGGCATCCGTACCGACGGCCGTGAGATACAGGATATTGGGGTTACTGGCGACAAAGTTCTCAAGCAGGCGCGTCACCTGCGGCCCTCGCACCGGGTCGTTCACCCGATCGAGGAGCCCCGTAAGGGCCAGAATTTGGCGTTCGCTGATGAGCTGCTGATAAAGATTGACGTCGAAAAGCTGAATCTCTTCGCCCACCGAACGCGTAAGCTCGGTTTGCTGGACGCTCTCGGTATCGGTGAGCTTTTCCTGGCTGAGCCGCAGAACCTGAAAGTGATACAGCCCCAAGGGCAGGGCGCTGACGAGCAGCATCGCACCCAGAACCAATAACAAGAGGCGGGGACGGTAATTACGAGCGGATTTGCGCTGCTGAAGCGGCATAGCCAGGCGGTATTCATTTTACTTTGTGCCTGGAGGAGCGGGGGAGAAAAGACCGAGCGGCGGTTGCCGATTAGCTAAGACCCACAAGTTGCGGAAAACGCTATGTAAGCATACGTACAACTAGCTGACTGGCTGGGTACAGTGGGCGCAGCGGCGGGCCTCGATGGGAATTTCGCTCAGGCATTCGGGGCATTTCTTGGTGCTGGGTTACGTTGGCTTGTCCTTATGCTGAATCTTAGCCATGAGCGCGTTCATAGGCAGCACGACGGCAAAGTAGACTGCGGAAGCGATGATCACGAAGGAAATAACAGAATTGACGAAATCGCCGAAAAGAAACTTGCTGCCATGGATCGTGAAGCTGATCGACGAGAAGTCGGGTTGCTTGACCACGGCCGCGATGAATGGAGTGAGCAAGCCCTTCACCATGGAGTTAACGACGTCGCCGAACGCCTCCGATCACCACGCCGACGGCGAGATCAATCGCGTTGCCCCGGAGCAAGAATTGTCTGAATCCCTTCGTGGCTGGCTCCCATCAACTGAAATTGAGGCTGCGGCCCCGTGCTTGCTATCTGATGTAATGCGCTAAAGAAATGGGCGGATCTTGCTGAAGACGCTGGAACTAGATTGCCGATCAATGTGCAGCCAGAAGGCCCCACAGGCCGGTGGCGACTCCAGTCAGGCTGAACAGAAACGACGCTTGCCAATAAAGGCGGCTCTTAGCCAGCAGCGAAATCGAGCTGAGAACGATGGCGACTTCCAGGAATAGCTCGCTGCCATCATAAAAACGGGCCTTGCGGCCGGCCACGTCCACTTCCCTGCCGAGCTTCTCGGCCTCAGCCTGAATCCCTTCGGAATCTTTTTTCTGCTGTTCGGAGCGGGCGCGGAAATCGGCCGCGGCCTGGGCGCCCTTTTCGGCAAAGAGGCCGGCAATTTCGGCGTCTGCGTCATAGACGTGCGAGCGAATGTTCTTGGCCTGAAAATAATTCCACTGATCGGTGGCGCGCGTTTCGAGCAGAACCTCTTCGGTATGCGCGCGGTGGCTCAACAGAGTGGAGGCGGCGAGCAGAATTGCGAGAATGGCCATGGTGAGCCCAATGGCGCGTTCGCCCGATTCTTTAGCCTTTTCCGTATTTTCGGCCAATTCCTGAGGTTCCATTCCCATTCTCCTTTGAGGCAATCTATTCTTTTGTGAGCCGCCGCTCCATGAGCTCGCGAATGGCCGCGCTTGGCGCGCGGCCCTCATGCAGTACGGAGTACATCTGCTCAGTGATGGGCATGTCCACGTTGTGTCTGCGAGCAAGCGCCATCGTCGCGGAGGTGGTGCCCACGCCTTCCGCAACCATGCGCATGTGCGACAGAATTTCTGCCGGTTTGCGCCCCTTGCCCAGTTCCACGCCCACCGAGCGATTCCGGCTTAGCCCTCCAGTCGCCGTGAGCACGAGATCACCTAGGCCGGCCAAGCCTGCGAGCGTATCACGCCTGCCGCCCAGGGCGACGGCAAGGCGAGTCATTTCGGAAAGGCCACGGGTGATCACCGCCGCGATCGTATTTGCGCCCAAGCCGAGGCCGGCACAAACTCCCGCTGCCAGGGCGATCACGTTTTTCACCGCGCCCCCGAGTTCCACGCCAACGATATCGTCATTGGTGTAAAGCCGCAGGGTAGAGCCGGAGAATTCGCGCTGGATTTCCGCAGCGACCTGCAGGTCTCCGGAGGCGATGACCACGGCCGTGGGATCGCCGCGGGCTACTTCGAGCGCGAAGCTCGGCCCCGAGAGGGCGGCCACGCGGGGCGTGAACTCTCGACCGATGACTTCGGTTATGACTTCGCTCATGCGCGCGAGAGAATCGTGCTCCAGGCCCTTGGTTGCGCTGACGAATATGGTATCTGTCGTGGTCCTGGCATCAAGATGTGGCAAGATGGCGGTATAGATAGCGCGGGCGTGCGCTGAAGGCATCACGCCGAGCACGATCTCCGCGCCTGCGAGTGCCTCGCCAAGGTCGCCGGTAACTTCGATTTCCTCAGGGATATGCATGCCGGGCAGATAGATGGAATTTTCCCGGCAATTGCGGAGCGAAGCGAGCACGTCGGCGCCGTGCACCCAAAGCGAGAGCCGGTGGAGTTCACGGCTGCGCCCCAGCGCGATCGCCAGGGCGGTTCCGCAGCTGCCCGCACCGATGATGGCAATTTTTTTCACGGCTTCGGAGTGCGCGGGCCGCTTCGGAAATTAAGTTGGGGCTCGGTGCCGCGGAGCAGCCGGATGATATTGGAGCGATGGCGGGCGATGATCAGGAGCATGGCGAACGAAGCTCCCGCGGAGATGGATTCAGGCGGCGCATGGCGGGGAGCGTAGAGCAGGTAAACGAACAACGGGAGAAAGGCCGCCGCCGAGATGGAAGCCAGCGAAACGTAGCGCCAGAACAGCAGGACCACGAGCCACACGATCAGCGCGCCAAGGACCGCTTGCCAGCAGATGGGCAAGAAAACGCCTGCACCAGTGGCTACGCCGCGTCCGCCCTGAAAGCGCAGCCAAACCGGAAAGGTATGCCCCACGAGGGTCAGCAAGGCCGCCAGAATCATCCAGCGCGGATTTCCGTCGGTCAGACGGGCGGTGAGCCAGACGGAGAAATAGCCTTTGCCGCCATCGAGCAGGAGAGTAGCCAGGCCGGGGAGCGCGCCTGCCTCGCGGGCCACATTGGTCGCGCCGATATTGCCGCTGCCGCGGAAGCGGATGTCGCCGGCTCCGATGAGCTTCACGATGAGAAATCCAAAAGGGATGGACCCGAGCAGATAAGCGGCAAGAGGTAACCACCACAAACCCGCGGCGCTCTGGCGGGGATCGATTTGCCCGGCGAAAGTCGCGAGTGCGCCTGGCAGCAAGCCGAAACAAGTATTCAAGGTGCCTGCTCTCGAGAAAACGGATAGGTAGCCAGACGAGTGTACTCGGCCCCGGAACGTTTCAACACGCTTTGGTACAGGTGAAATTCCTGGAACGTTTCGCTTCCGAATTCGGGCGTTCCGAGAGCTTCCACTGCGGCGGTGAGGGCTGGGGTGCCTTGCGGAGATTCAAAGCGAGCCAGCGTGAGATGAGGATGGAAGGCGCGCTTCTCCGGGGCAAGGCCAAGGGGCTCGAGCTTCATTTCGATTGCGGCGGCGAGCGCTCCGAGTTGCGGGCCGGCTTCCACGCCGGCCCAAAAGACGCGGGGGCGGCGCGCGCTGGGAAAAAATCCCAGGCCGGCGAAGCGCAACTGGATGGGGGCGAAGCCAGGAAGCTCGCCGAGCGCCTGCCGAATCCGTTCGAGATTCTCGGGCGGAGCCTCGCCGATAAATTTCAGGGTGATGTGCACGCCTTCCAGACGCACCCAGCGCGCACTCGGGCAAATCTTCTGCAGCCGGGCGCTCAGCTCGGCAAGCGCGGCACGCACCGCTTCGGGCACATCCAGCGCCACAAATACGCGCACGCTACCTATGCACCTTAGCTCTGAACCACGGTGGGCCAGGAGGGCTTGCCGTGGCGGGCATAAATGAAATAGCGGCGCAACATATCGAGCGCAGCCTGAGAGGCATGCCAGCGGATGCGCTCGCGATCGCCGGGAAAGCGCAGGGCGCGGTCACGGCTGCCATTGGCGTCGGCAAGAGCGATGTAAACCAAACCTACAGGCTTCTCCGGGGAACCGCCGGAGGGTCCGGCGATCCCGGTGATGCCGATGCCGAGCGTCGCGCCGATGCGGCGGCGGATTCCCTGCGCGAGGGCCTGGGCCACCTCGGGGCTGACGGCGCCCTTGGATTCAATTAGCTCGGCGGGCACATCCGTCCAGGCGGTCTTCAGATCATTGCTGTAGCAAACGACGCCGCCCAGAAAATAGGAAGAGCTTCCCGGAACGCGTGTGAGCCTTTCTGCCAATAAGCCGCCGGTGCAGCTTTCGGCGGTGGCTACGGTGGCCTGATTGAGAGCCAATTCGCGCGCGACGATCTCTTCGAGCGTCTGGCCGTTGGAAGTGAAGACGTTTTCTCCCAGCGCAAAGGTGATGCGCTCGACCATTTCGTCGAGCGCGCGCTCGGCGGCTGCATGATCGGACGACCAGGCGCGCAGATGGATCTGGATCTCCCCGGGAGCGGTGAGGATGGTGGTTTGCACGTCCGCGTACTGCGCGTAGATCGGAGCGGTGCGCTGCTCGACCTCCGATTCGGTAAGGCCCGCGGTGCGCATCTCGCGATAAAAAAGACGCGTTGCACCGGCCAGCCGCTCCAGCCGCGGCTCCACTTTTTCGGTGAACATGGCCTTCAGCTCATGCGGCGGGCCGGGCAAAAGCACGACAATTCGTCCCGCCGATTCGAGCCAGAGCCCCGGCGCGGTGCCGCGCGGATTTTCCAGCAGGTCGGCGCCTTCCGGCACCATCGCCTGCCGCTTATTCACCTCAGGCATGGTGCGCCCCAGACGTCGAAAACGCGCCTCGATATTCTGCAGCACGGAACTATTCAGCACGAGCTTGCGGCTCAGCAATTCCGCGACGGCTTCGCGTGTCAGGTCGTCCAGCGTAGGCCCCAGACCGCCCGAGGAGACCACCAGATCACAGCGGTCGAGCGCGCAGCGGAAGGCGTCGCGAACATGTTCGTGCTGGTCGCCGACGACGGTTTTGCGGGCCACGGCGATGCCCAGGTGATTGAGCCGCTGCGTGAGAAAAAGTGAGTTGGTGTCGATCCGGTCTGGCGTGAGCAATTCCGAACCGACGGCGATTATCTCAGCTTGCATCTTTTAGAGTCATAGTGGGCGGATCATACCGGGAGGGCCAGGCCTTCGATATTCCAGTCCACACTGAAAAGCGCGCTATTGGTGCCCAGCACGGCCCGCCGCGTAGGCAAAAGGGCCAGTCCGACCAGCCCCATGCCGCTGAGCACGACTTCCGCCTCGCCGTCCGGCGTGATTCGGGCGATTCCGCGGCGCCCGTTGAGGGAGGCCGCGACGTAAAGATTTCCTTCGCGATCAAACGCCAAACCCTGGGGCCTGCCCAAGCCACGGTAGAAAAGGTTCACCTCGCCCTGGCGATTGATGCGCACAATTCGGTCGTAGCTCGAAGTCGTCGGTCCGGCGACGTAGAGTTCGCCCGCCGGGCTGAAAGCGAGATGATATGCCGCGATGGATGGCTCGAGCGTGGCGAAAACAAAAATCTGGCGGTCCGGACTGATTTTGAAAATCGTGCCGCTGCGATCGCCTACAAAGAGGTTTTTTTCGGCGTCGAAAGCGATTCCCGTGGCAATGCCCATGCCTTCCACCCAGAGCTGAGAGCGGCCGTCCGGCGTGACGCGATGAATCGTGCCATCGTTGCGACAGGAGACGTAGAGTACGCCGGCGTGGTCCAAGGCGAGTCCGGTGGGATTGACGAGCTCTGTGGCGAACGGCTTCACCTGGTAATTAGCCGTGATTTTGTAAAGCGAAACTGGAACCTTCTGGCCGCGCTGCCCGCTATAGGTAACGTAAATATTGCCCTCGCCATCTACTGCCGGGTTCGCGACCGGATTCAGATTTTCGGCGATTTGCACGCCCAGCTGCATCTCGACTGCCGGACTGGTTCCGTGCGAAGTGGCCACGCGCACGCTGGCCACGGCAGCTCCCTCCGGAACGCGGGCGACGAGATAGTTTTTCGCAGCGATCAGCAAGCCGGCCTCGGTATCACCAAACATCACCCGAGGGCGGGTGTTATTGCTGGCGGCGAAGCCTTCGCCGCGGATGGCGATTTCGCCGCCAGGAATTGCGGCGGAGGGCGTAATGCTCTCGACGCGAGGTGTGGAATCGCTTACCAATCCCGTCTGTCCTGCTGGCAATTACCAAGGATATGCTAGCGGTTTACAATCTCAAAACCCGGAGGAGCCAGAGTCCGAGTGCAGCATAAGCGCCTGCGACCCAGTCATCGGCCATGATGCCCAGGCCGCCGGGCAAAAGTTCCGCGCGGCGCGCCGGAAACGGTTTCCAGATATCGAAAACGCGAAAAAGTATAAATCCCGCCACCAAATATTTCCAGTTCAGCAGGCCCGCAGCGAGAGCGGCGGTGATCTTCGCCGTGATGGGTTCATGCGGCGGCGGTGCGGTCCCGACGCTCAGAGCCAGCCCCACCACTAATGAGATGGTCTGGCCCGAAAGCTCGTCAATTACAACGTACCCTGGATCGGGATTGCAAGGCGCGGCGGCCACGACACGCTCGCTGGCCCACAGGCCGATCGCCGCGAGAGCCAGAAGCAAAGTGAACTCCGAAACCAAGATGACCGGACCGGATTCCGAGCGGGTCACCGCGGCTGTGCCGGAGACGAGAACGACGGCGGCCGCAGAGCCCCACGTTCCCGGAGCAACGGGCAGATAACCGACGCCGAGGCATGTGGCGAGGGCAAGCGCAAATAACGGGCGCGCGGCCTCAGGCTTCGTCGTCACTTTTTCGCTTGTCGGATTCAGTTTCCTTTTCTCCTTCCTCGTCGAAGAGCGGTTCGGAGACGACGTACTTTTCCGAAGCCCAGTTCCCCAGGTCCAGCAGCCGGCAGCGCTCGCTGCAAAAAGGGAAATCGGGATGGATCGCGGAATCCACCGGTTTGCGGCAAATTGGGCAGTGATGCTTCATGCGTCGTCGTAACCGCTGTCGATTAGATTCGCCTCCATTCGATATTAGGCTGAAGGAAGATCGCTACGCCAGGATGCGCAGCGGCGTAGCGGTGGAAATTTGGCGCGCCGGATGCATGGGCAGCGGGGCGGCGGAATGAGGCAAACTTTCTCGAAGTTCGATCACGCGGCCCACTAGATCGTAATCGAGTGATTTCGAGATTTCGACCATAGCCATATCTCCCGGACGCGCAGGAGCCCCATCGGGCTGCGGCTGGATATCGGTGAGGTAGAGTTTGCCGTCGATTTCAGGGGCCATGCCCTCGAGGCGCGCTTCCCAGACGAATTCCTGATCGCGAGAGGGGCCTTCGATCAAAGCCGGCACCATCTGGCCGACAAAGCGGCGCAGGCGCCGCGCGGAAATTTTCCGCTGCAGCTTCATCAAACGGTCGCGGCGATCCGCGATCGTTTCGGCGTCCACTTTCGCGGCCAGCGCATGGCTCGCAGCATTCTCCACATCCGAATAGCCGAAGACGCCCATCCAGTCAAATTCCGCCGCGCGCACGAAGTCGCAGAGTTCGCGGAAATCCGCTTCGGTCTCACCCGGGAAGCCCACGATGAAGGAAGTGCGCAGCATCACGCCGGGAATCGTGCCGCGAATGCGTTCCAGCAGGAGGAGAAATGCCGCGCCACTCGAGCCGCGCTTCATTTGCGCCAGAACGCCGCGCGAGGCGTGCTGCAGAGGCATGTCGAGATATTTCACCAGCCGCGGATGCGCGGCCAACGTATCGAGGAGGCACTGCGTGACGCGATTCGGATAAGCATAAAGGAAACGAACCCAGGCCAGCCCTTCGATTTGTGCCAGGCGCGCGAGCAGTTCGGCGAGGCCGTCGCGCAGGCCGAGGTCTTCGCCATAGGAAGTGGTGTCTTGCCCGATCAGCGTAATTTCGCGCGCCCCGGCCGCGGCGAGGTTCTCCGCCTCGCGCACCACCGATTCAAAGCGGCGGCTGCGGAAATTCCCGCGCAACTGCGGGATGATGCAAAACGCGCAGGGATGATCGCAGCCTTCGGCGATCTTGATGTAGGCGGCGTGACGCGGCGTGGAAAGCACGCGCGGCGTGGCGTCGTGGTAGAGAAAGGCAGGCGCGCCCGGCGGAGCGGCGCGCAATTCGCCTTCGATCGCGGTGAGGATGCGCTCCACCTCGCCCGTGCCGATTACCGCGTCCACTTCGGGAATCTGCTGCCGGATTTGCTCGCGGTAACGCTCGACCAGGCATCCGGCGACCACCAGCTTCTGAGCGCGGCCGAATTTCTTGTGCTCGGCCATCTCCAGGATGGTGTCCACGGATTCCTGCTGCGCCGCCTCGATGAAGCTGCAGGTGTTCACGACGAGCACGTCGGCGTCATCGGCGCGCGAGGTGAGCTCGTAGCCGCTGCGCGCGAGAATGCCCATCATGACCTCGCTATCCACGAGGTTTTTCGGGCAGCCCAGGCTGATGAATCCGACCTTTGGCATCGATTTCTCTTGGAGCAAAGAAAACAATTCTAACACACGCGATTGGGGGCGCGCCCGACCGCCCGTGCCCGCGTGCCATCAGAAAGCTGACGATGTGCCGAGCTGAAGCGCGGCGCTATGGGCCAGAGGCGCGTGGCCGTGAATATCCGGCGACTATGTGCCCGCATCGTGTGGGTGCCAAGCGATGGTATTGGCAGTTAACTCGAATGCCTAAGAAATCCAAAAAGAGAGGCGGAGGGCAGAAGCGGGCGCTAAGCGATATCTTCGCGCTTGCGGCGCATCTTGTTACATGCGCGGGCCGGGCCGGGTACGCGCCCGAAGAGTTAATTTTACCTCCTCGAGCAAGCCCGTAAAACGGGAAGCCTCGACGCTATGGCCGCCAAATCTTGCGCCCATGCAAAGGTCGGTGAGGCGAGCGACAGGCGCGGCGATTTCGCTGGCGCCCAGCGAGGCGGCGAACTCCACCGGAGTCTGCGAAGGCGATTTGCGCCATCCGGCCCTTTCGAGCAGGCGCAGCATGCGCTGATAGAAAAGTGAAGCAGCTTGCGCCGGCGGCGCCTCCAGCCCCAATTTAAGCCGGCAGGCAAACACCAGGCGCTGGCGCACGCGGCCGTTGCCGGCGAGCAGCAAAGCGATCGCGGCCAGCGCCAGCACGATCAGCTTCCATGGCGGTATCGAGTTCGCCGCTTCGCCCCAATTGCGCAGGCGCATGGCGCCGGCCGAACGGGCGCGCTCAAATGTCTCGCGGATGTTCACGGTCCAACGCCGAGACGCGCGCTGGACGCCCTGGGCCAGCGTAAGTTGATGGATGAAGTCGTAGTTCACCACCCAGTCGTTCCATTGCAATTGGAACCAGTCCCAGTAGAGGCCGAGTTGCGCCAGGAACCCTCCGGGGTGATCGTCGCTCGGCGGCGTGGGGTCGAAGGTGATCCAGCCGTGGCCCGGAAAGAAGACCTCCACCCAACTGTGCGCGTCGCTCGCGCGAATGATGTAGTCGCCGCCGACGCTGTTGTATTCGCCGGGAAGAAAGCCATTCACGTAGCGGGCGGGCACGCCGACGGCGCGCATCATCACGGTCATGGCCGCGGCGAAATATTCGCAATGCCCGGCGCGCTTCTCGAAGAGGAAGTAGGCCAGGGGATCGACCGGAGGCTTGCCGGAAAGGTCCAGCGTATAGCCGTAATTATTGCGGAGGTAACTTTCGATGGCGCGCGCCTTGTCGTAAGGATTGCTGGCGCGGGACGTGATCATCTCCGCCATAGCGGGGATGCGCGGATCGAGCTTGGGCAATTGCAGGTACAGCGCGCGAAGCGTTTCCGGATAGGCCCGCGAGGAGTTGCGGAGAACATCGGGCGGAATCGCGGGCAGCTCCGAGACCGCGTCGTAACGCAGATCGGCGAAATTGTGAAAAGGATTGGCCAGCGAGCCGGTCTTGTCGAGGGTGAGATAGGCGCGGCGAAGTGTGCGCGGGCCGCCCAGCGCCACGCCAAAGAATCGGCCGCGAAGGCGGGCCGGTTCCGGCGCCACGAAAACGGCGTCCGAAGCGACCGGCTCGAGCATCACAGTGTACTCAAACGGCAGCGCGTAGCGACGATCAGCCGTTGAGGTCGGCGGGACCTCGATCCAGCCGTCGTAGCCCTCGGTGAGCGCTTGCTGCTCGTGGCCTTCGGTATACCAGCGCCGGCCGTCAAACGTGGTGAGGGCGATGCCGCGCCAATGCATGCTTTTGGCGAAAAGCGCATTACTTTGCACCGTGATGCGCATGATCACGGCGCTGCTTTTCTTGATCTCGCCGATTTGGCCCAGCTCGACGTCGTCGGTAAAGCCGGAGATCAGCGAAGGCTGCAGGTTGAAGCCGGAGAGATAGCCGGCGTTGAATCGCGGGATCACGAAAAAAATGACCATCCCGGCCAGGAGCGCCGCCACGGCCACCCCGCCCGAAGTTATGCCCAGCGCCGTTTGCAGCTTGCGCGCCGGCGTTGATCCCGGCGCGATGTGCGGATACACCGCGCCTTCGGCGCTGCGACGCATTTCGAGTCCAATGAACGTGGAGATGGCCAGCGCCAGAAACACCAGGAAGAAGAATAAAAACGTCGTGTCCACGGTGAGGATGGCCGAGGCCAGCATGGCGCTAAACGCCAGCAAAGCGAGAAAGAGGTAGTCGCGCCTGCTCTTTGCGCTGAAAAGGCGGACGATCATGGCGAACAGCAGCAAATGAATCGCCGCCAATAATTTGGAGAAGAGCGTTGGGTTTTGCGCGTCGTTGGAGAGCAGCGGCGAAATCCACCACAAATCCACCTGGAAGTAGATAAAGTAGATGACCACGAGGAAAGTGGCCGTGCCGGGACTGAGCTCGGGTCCGCGGCCGTGCCACCAGCGATAGCCCTTGACCAGCACGGCCGCGGGCGCGAGCACGATCGTAACCAGGTCGAGCTTTCCGGTGGATACCAGCGCAAGCACGCTCACCAGAAGCATGAGAAACAGCGATATTTCAAAATAGCGGCTGAGCGCGGAGGAAGGCTCCGGGAAATTGGCGTGGCCCTCGATTTTTGCGGACGCGGACATGCGTGCGTCCAGTTTAGCACCGCGGCTCGGCGGCGCCGTTCGCGGCGCGCCAATCAGTAATCGCGGCGATCCGCGGCCGATTTCAGCATTCCGGCAGATGTAGCGCCGCCCTTCAGGGCGACATGCTGTTTTGCGGCCTTTGCGAACCTGCCAATCAGCAAGCGCGCCACCCGAGGGCGCGATCGAGCCATGTTGTCATTCTGAGCGGGTTTACGACGTACACACGAAGAATCTCTCCGGCAACGGCGACAGAGAGATTCTTCGTTCCGCAAAGCGGAATTCAGAATGACAAACTCGCTCTTTGACGCCTTCTTGGGAGCGCATTGAGCGCAGCCAACGCCGCGGCGGCGATTTTTTTTGTGGCGCTGGAGATGGGCAGGCGCTCGATCTTGGCGAGGGGTGGCGTGCGCACGTCGCCGCTTCGCGGCGCCCTCGGGGCTTGCAAAGCGCGCGCCCGCGATGCTGGCGCGTGCAAAGTGGGCGGCGGGAAGCCGTGCGTCGGCGACGTGACCGCCGGCAATTTGGCGACGCGCACCAGAAACGGAGCCAGCAGGATTCTGCGGAAGGTGACCGTGTGCCGCGCCGGCGGGAGTGGTTCGAGCGCCGCAGTGATGCCAAAGGCCGATTGCAGATAGCGCGAGAGTTTCTCGGGCGCCGGTCTTGCGGATTGGATCGCGGGGAAATGCCACAGGCTCGAAAACAAACTGCTGTGCTGGCCTTTTTGCCGCAGCAGCAGCGTGCGGCCGCGCGGGTCCAGCAAAACGGCTGCCGAGAGTGCGAGGCGAACGGGCTTGGGCTTGGGTCGCGGAGCGGGCAGTCGCAGTGCGATTCCGAGCGCATGGGCTCGGCACCAGCGCGAAACCGGGCACACGGCGCACTGCGGCCCGCGCGGCGTGCACAGTGTCGCCCCGAGCTCCATCATCGCCTGATTCCAGTCTCCCGGGCTTGAGAGCGGTCCCGCAGCGGAGGCGGCTTGCGCGGGAAGCAGCGCGTTTGCGGCTGCGGCAAGCTCGCGCCATCGCTTCGGCCGCCGCAAATCTCCGCGAATGGCGCCAAGGCGCGCCAGCACGCGCGCGACGTTGCCATCGAGCACCGCGTGCGGTTCGCCGTAAGCGATGCTCAGCACGGCCGCGGCGGTGTAATGACCGATCCCGGGCAGCGCCAACGCTTCCTCGATTCGTCTCGGGAATTCGCCCGCGTGCCGGGCCACGATTTCTTTTGCGGCGCGATGCAGGTTGCGCGCGCGGCTGTAATAGCCGAGGCCCGCCCACGAGCGGAGCACGGCGTCCAGCCGCGCCCGAGCGAGCGCGTCGAGCGTTGGGAAGCGCGCCAGGAATCGCTGGTAATAGGGAACGACGGCCGCGACGCGCGTCTGCTGCAGCATGATCTCGGAGATCCACACGCGGTAAGCATCGCGCGTCCTGCGCCAGTCCAGGTCGCGTTTGGCTTCAGCGAACCAGCCGAGCAGCTGCGTTTGAAACGCCGGTAGCTCGGCAGCCGGAATAAGTTCGCTTACCGGCGGCGGGATGGCGCGCGCCGGTGTAGCGGCGAGATTTGCGTTTCGCGGCGCGACGCCGCCGGAGCGCACAGACATGCGAGGCATCAGGGTTGCATTGTCGCACGCGGCGCAAGCGCCGGCCCGGCATCAGAATCGATTGCCGACGGTCGGAGAGACCTCAGGTCCCGGCTGCACAACTCGCAGCCACCACCCCAACTCGCAGCCGAGTCGGGCCCGTAGTCGGGCCAGACCCGAGGCGGTTCGCACATCGTTGTCATTCTGAGTCCGCCCTGGGCGGACGAAGAATCTCTCTTCATATACGACAGAGAGATCTTCGTTCCACAAATCGGAACTCAGAATGACATGTCCGGGGAGCTTTTGTACAAGCTGTAGCTTGCGGCTTCTGCCGCGCAAATTTGCGAGCGGATCGCGCAGCTACTCGAGGAAGGCGATGTAGGAGGTGCTCCACAGGCTGGTGGGAATGGAGCCGCGCGGCTCGGCCGTGAGAATGATCTTGAAGGTCTGCGGCAGGTCTACAAGTTCGCTCAGCACGGAGCGATCGGAATCGGCCGGCTCGGCCGAGGCCAGATGGCGCAGAATCGCGTAGATATTCTCCCCGGCAGGCGCCATGGGCGTCTCGAATGCGCCGCACCGAAATGCCAGCACGGAATTGATCTCATAAAAGTGCCACGCCAGGCTGGCGCAGAGCGCCACGCCGTGCTCGAAAATGGCCTCGCGAGATTCGCGCGGCTTGCCGTCGGCTGGAATCGCCTCATCGAGCACCAGCAGAACGCGGCGCTCGTCTTCGCGGGCGAATTCGCGAACCTGCAGAGAGCCGGTCCTGGCCGAAGCCTTCCAATCCACGTGGCGCGCGCTGTCGGAAGTCTGGTACTCGCGGATGGAGTAGAGATCATGGCCACGCCCGCGCATGAAACTTTCGAGTTCGCCCGTCACCAGCGGCAGGATTTCGTAAAACTCTTCGCTCGGAGCTACTGAAGGGTAAACAATGGCCTGCATCCGCGATTCGACCTGGTGCGTTTTCTCCAGGAAACCGAAAGGGAATCTAGTTTGCAGTCCGATACTATCCTGATGGTAAATGCCGCGGTGCGGGAAAACGAGTTCGACGGCCTGTTGCATTTTCTGCTGCGCCGGCAAGTGGGGAAAGTAAACCGGCCTGGTGAGGATTTCTCCGGCGCGGTGCGTTCCAGGTTTGGACTTCGTATCGGCGCGCGGCCCGCGCGACCTATCCGCGCGTACGGCGCGCGAGGCGCTGCCGCCCGTCAGGCGCGAGCGCGACGGCCTCGCGCCCACCAGGCGCAGTGAAAACGAGGGCAGCATCTTTTTGTGGTTCTCCAGCTCGGCCAGCGCCAGCACCGGCTGGTTCGCGAAAATATGTTCGGGCAGATCGAGCCGCAGCTCGACCCCGCTCAGCACTACCTGTGAAATGATTCCGGAGATCAGGATTCCGGCGAGCAAACAGGAAAGGGTCATGAAGAGCAGGTTATTTCCGGTGTTGAGCGCGGCCAGCGCGATGACAAAAATTCCCGCCAGATAGACGATGCCCTCGCGCGTCACGCGGTAATCCATGCGGTAGGCGAGCCATCGCAGCGGCGTGCGGCGGGCCAGTGCCGGAACCACCGTGAAGGCCACCCAGCCGGAAACCGCCAGCGCGCTCAACGCGGAGAAAGCCGCAGCCCAGGTCCTGCCGTCTTCCGCGGCCACGCTGGAGTAAAGCGCCAGCAGCAGCGCCGCGCCCAGTGCGAGGACGGAGATGGCGAAGGAGCGCCAGCCGGCCCAGTCGACTTTGCGGTCCGGCTTCGAGGCGAGCGAGACGAGGTGGGCGCGTCTGGCAAACGCGCGCAGGCTGCGGGAAATGGCAGCAGCGCTATTCATGCGGGTGTGGTTGCTTCGACGATGTAGCGCCGCCCTTCAGGTTGCAGTAGCGCCGGTGTCCCCGGTAAGAGGAGACCGGCGCGTTAAAAAACTCGTGCGGCAAGATGCCCGGTCGAGATGTGCCGGGCTGAAGCCCGGCGCTAATGGCGATCGCATCCTGTTACCTACAGCGGAACCGGTGTGGAATCGATGATCTCGGCGAGGATGGTTTCCGCCTGCGCGGTTTTCTTCTGCGTGGTGGCGTAGCGCGCGTTCACCACCACGCGGTGCGCGAAGACGGGCAGCACCAATTGCTTGAAGTCGTCGGGCAGGCAGAAGTCGCGCCCCTCGATGAACGCGCGGGCCTGGGCCGCGCGTTGCAGCATCAGCGACCCGCGCGGACTCACGCCGAGTATCAGCCGTTCGTTTTGCCGCGTCTTTTCGATGATGTCGAGCGCATAGTCGAGCAGGCTATCGTCCACGCGCACGCCTTGGGCGGCCTGCTGCATGGCCAGGACGTCGCCCGCTTCCATCACCGGCCGCACGCTCGCGCCGCTCTGCGCGTCGACATGGCTGCGCAAAATTTCTTTCTCCGTTTCGCGCGAGGGATAACCCATGCGGATGCGGATCAGGAAGCGGTCCATTTGCGATTCGGGCAGCGGATAGGTGCCGTGATGCTCGATGGGATTTTGCGTGGCCAGCACCATGAAGGGCTGCGGCAGCGCGTGCGTGTGCGCGTCCACGGTCACTTGCGCTTCGTTCATGGCTTCGAGCAGGGCGGACTGCGTCTTCGGTGTGGTGCGGTTGATCTCGTCGGCCAGAACGATATTGGCAAAAATCGGGCCACGCTTGAATTCAAACTGCTGTTCGGCCTGATTGAAGATGCTGATGCCCACGACGTCGCTCGGCAGCATGTCCGAGGTGAACTGGATGCGCTGGAACGAGCAGTGGAAGGAATGCGCCAGCGCCTGCGCCAGCGTCGTCTTGCCCACGCCGGGCACGTCTTCGATCAGCAGGTGGCCTCGCGCCAGCAAGGCCACCAGCGCCAGCTCGATGGCTTCGTCCTTGCCGCGAATCACGCACGCCACGGCGCCTTGCAATTGCGCAATCAGCGAAGAAGTGGCCGCGGTGATTATGGCGATGTTCGGCGCTTTCATTGACGCTTCCTGAAGCATCTGCTACAAACGAGGAACGCGGGCGATTAGCTCAGTGGTTAGAGCGCTCCCCTCACACGGGAGAGGTCCAAGGTTCAAGTCCTTGATCGCCCACCAATCGGACTCCCCGCGTCGTCCGGATTCTCCATTCTGCCATCGTTTGCGCGCCGCATGGAAGCAATCCTCGCCCCTCTGTGCTTAATCTTTGCCTCGCAAAACCCAAGGCCGCGCCCGAGCCGGGTGCGGCGGGATCGTCAGGCGCAATGCATCAAATGAGGCGCGGTGGCCTCGCGCGAAAGTCGGCGAATACAACTGCAGCGCCGCCGGATATAATGGCGCGAGTGTCCGCAGAGCAAAACTTGCCCGTGAATCAAGAGGAGCGAAAGCGGGGGCGGCGATGACGACTATGGTGCGATTTCTGCAATTCTTTACTCTGGGCACCTGGATTGGCGCCGCGCTCTACTTCGGCGCGATTGTGGCGCCCGCGGCATTCTCCGTGCTCACCGCGGACCAGGCCGGAGCGCTGGTGGGCTTGACGCTGGGCCGCCTGCACCTCATGGGGCTCGTGGCCGGCGTGATTTATCTTCTGGTGACGGCGATCTGGGCGCGTTCGGCGGCGGCGCTGCTGCGTCCGGCGCCGCTGCTGGTGCTGGTCATGGTGGCGCTGACGTTCATCTCGCAGTTCTGGGTGAGCGGAACGATGGACGCGCTGCGTGCGCAAATGGGTTCCGTGTCCGCGACGCTCGCGCCAAACCAGCTGCGCATCTCCTTCGACCGTCTGCATCGCATTTCCGTGAACCTGGAGCTGGCCGTGCTCATCGCCGGGCTGCTGGCGCTCTTCTTTACCAGTCGCATTCCGAGGAATGCTCCCTGAACGAGCCGCGTTTCCATGCCCGCACCCTGACGCGGGCACACAACTAAGTTCGCGCTGTGAACGAACATGCCGGGCTGGAGCCCGGCTCTACGGAGCGGCGCTCCTGAGCTTCTGTTAGAATCGCATTCAGGCTATCGTTCCGCCCATGATCACGCTTTTCGGAAATAACGATCCGCCGCCGTCGCTGCTCGAGCGCCTGAAGAAATCGGTGGGCAAGACGCGCTCGGAAATTGCCGCGCGCGTGGAAGGAATTTTCGCGGGGGACCGGCGGCTCGATCCGGAGCAGCTTCGCCGCCTGGAAAACGCGCTGTTGGCCGCCGACTTGGGCGTGCGCACAACCAAGGAGATGCTGGACGCCGTTCGCCAGGCGGCCGAGCAGGAGCCCCTGCATGACGCGGGCCAATTGCGCGACGCGCTGAAAAAGCAATTGCTGGGAATCCTGAGCGCCGTTCCCGCGAGCGCGAAGTCGAATGGCGCTGCCGCGGACGTGCGCCCGCGCGTAATTTTCGTGGTCGGCGTAAACGGCACGGGCAAAACCACGACCATCGGCAAACTGGCGCATCGTTTGCACGAAGGCGGATCCACGGTGATGCTTTGCGCCGGAGACACCTTTCGCGCCGCCGCCGTCGAACAGCTCGCCGTGTGGGCCAGCCGCACCGGTTCGGAGCTGATCAAGCAGAAGGCTGGCGCCGATCCCGCGGCCGTGGTCTACGACGGACTCACGGCGGCTCGCGCGCGGGGCGTGGACTACGTCATCGTGGACACCGCCGGGCGTCTGCATACCAAATCCAACTTGATGCAGGAGCTGGAAAAAATGAAGCGCACCGCGGCCAAGCTTGTTCCCGGCGCGCCTCACGACGTGCTGCTCGTGCTCGACGCCACCACGGGCCAGAACGGCCTCGCGCAGGCGCGCGAGTTCACCACCACGGCCGGCGTCACCGGCATCGTGCTCACCAAACTCGACGGCACCGCCCGCGGCGGCATCGTCATTCCCATCGTGCGCGAATTGGGCCTGCCGGTCAGCTTCGTGGGAACCGGCGAGACGGCCGACGACCTCGCGCCGTTCGATGCGCAAACGTTTGTGAATTCTCTCTTCGATTAATCAGCGATGCCGCGCCAAGCGCCCGAGATGAAAGCGACCTCCGGCAGCATCGCGGACGCGCACACGCGCGACCGCGCCCTTGACCAAAACAATGACCAAGCCCAGGACCAAGAATATATGGCGCGAGCTTTGGAGCTCGCCGCCCAGGGGCAAGGCTTGGCGAGCCCCAATCCCATGGTGGGCGCGGTGCTCGTGCGCGACGCCCGCGTTGTGGCGGAAGCCTTCCACACCTACGACGGCTTGCGCCACGCCGAGATCATCGCCCTCGAAGCCGCGGGCGAGAACGCTCGCGGCGCAACCCTGTACATCAATCTCGAGCCGTGCTGCCACACGGGGCGCACCGGTCCCTGCACACGCGCGCTGATTTCGGCTGGCATCGCGCGCGTCGTTGCGGCGATGCGGGATCCCAATCCGCGGGTCGCGGGGCGCGGATTCCAGGAGCTGCGCGCGGCGGGAATTCGCGTGGATGGCGACGCGGATTCCAACCCCGAATCGGGCCCCCATTCGGATCCCCATTTGGAAAAGGCGCGCCGCCTCAACGAGGCGTTCGCCTGGTGGATTCGCAAGCGGCGCCCCTTGGTTACGCTCAAAACGGCGCTGACGCTCGATGGCAGCCTGGTGCTGCCGCGGTCACGCAATGGAAACCAGCCGCGCTGGATCACCTCGGAAATTTCTCGCGCCGAGGTGCACCGTATGCGGCACGCCTCGGACGCGATCATGACCGGCATCGGCACGATTCTTGCCGATGATCCGCTGCTCACCGATCGCAGCGGGCTGCGGCGCCGGCGGCCGGTCCTGCGCGTAATTCTCGATTCGCGGCTGCGGCTCAGCCCGAAGTCGCAGGTGGTTCGCTCCGCGCAAGGCGACGTGCTCGTCTTCACCTGCGCCAGCGCGTCGAGCGCTCGCGCCAAAAAGCTTAGCGCGCATGGCGCTAAGATTTTTCACGTGCGCGCGCGCCGCAGCCGGCCGGACCTGCAGGCCGTGCTCGAAGAACTGGGCCGCCGCGATATCCTGAGCGTGATGCTCGAGGCCGGCCCGCTGCTCAACCAGGCGGCTCTCGAAGCCGATGTGGTGGAGAAAGTTCGCCTGTTCTACGCGCCCACGCTCGTCGGGCTCGGTAGTTCTCTGCCGGGCTTGCCTTCGCGCAAAAGTGCGCGATCGCTTCGCGTGCGCGAGCTCTCCGGCATTCGCACGGAAACTTTTGGCCCCGACTTCGCCGTGGAAGGATACCTCCGCGATGTTTACCGGGATCGTTGAGCACGTCGGGCGCGTCGAAGCGCTCGATAAGAGCGCGGTCGGAAAAGATGCGCTCGATAAGAGCGCCGTCGAAAAGGGCGCCCTCGAAGGCGCGCTCGAAACCGGCACGGCAGGCGGCCGGCTGCGCGTGCATGCCGGACCGCTGGCCGCTTCGCTCGCCGTATCCGGCAGCATCGCCGTGAACGGCTGCTGCCTTACCATCGTGGAGATTAGCGGCGAAGTTTTCGCCGCCGATCTCTCTTCGGAAACGCTGCGCTGCACTTCCTTCGCGGAGATCAAAGCCGGCACGCGCGTGAATCTGGAGCGCCCACTCACGGCGGGCAAGGAGTTCGGCGGCCATTTCGTGCAAGGCCACGTGGACGGCATCGGCCGCGTGGCCCATTGGGAAGAACGACGGGAAGCCGATGGCGCGAACTGGTGGCTCGGCGTGCGTCTGCCGCGAGAACTTGCGCGCTACGTGGCTATGAAGGGCTCCATTGCCATCGATGGAATCAGCCTGACCGTGGCGAATATCGCGGGCGACACCGTCGAAGCGGCAATTATTCCCTTCACCTACGCGAATACAAACTTGCAGGCGCTGCGCGTGGGCGACGCCGTCAACCTCGAAGCCGATATTTTGGCAAAGTATCTGGAACGCTTGCTGGAAACGCGCCGCCCCGCCGCGTCCGCCGCGCTTAGCGTCGACCGGCTTGTCGAGGAAGGATTCTGAGAAACGCCACGCTTCGCAAACGTGGGCGCCGCACTGCGGCGACCCACAGAAACTGGCGATAGCCCTGTAGCGCCCGGGTTCAGTCCGGCTAGAGCCCGGCACGCGCGCTTTTCTAGCCGCGCGTGGGGCGCGAGCCGACGCTCTCTCGCTGGCGCGACCTCACGCGCGCGCCGCGAGCATAGAGCACAATTCCGAACAGCACCGCGAGCGCCGTCCCGCTCGCGAGCTTGACCTCGAATAGCAGCTTGTTCTCCGTCTCGCCCGGCGGAATGAACGACAGCACGATCCCCAGCAGCACAACCAAGAAACCCAGCCCGCCGGCGATCCATACGCCGATTTTGCCGCCGGGGATCAGCACCGCGCCCGGCGTTTTTTCTCTCCCCGGGCGATAGGCCAGCTTGATCACCGCGGCATACATGTAGAGAAACGGGATGAAGTAGAGGATCACGGTCGCATCCACGAGGATCTGATAGGCGCTGACGGTGGTCTCGCTGATCTGGCTCAGCAGCAGAATCGCGCCAGAAATAATCGCCTGCACCAGGATGGAAATGTGCGGAGTCTTCCAGCGCGGATGAACTCTGCCGAAGGCGGAAGGCAAATATCGGTCCACGCCCACCATAAACGGCACGCGCGCAATTCCCGTCACCGTGCTGCCTACGCCGCCCGCGTTTCCCACCGTGACCAGCAGCGCGGCGATGATGCCGATCGCGCCGACCTTTAGAACCGCCGACGCCGCGGTGATGGCCTGGAAGACGCCGCTCTTGGGGTCGACGGCGGTGTCTTTCAGCAACGCCAGAACCGCAACCGTGCCGGCGATGTAAATCAGCGCGATGAGCACGCCGGAGCCGAAAATGGCGCGTGGCAAAGTCTTGCGCGGGTCGCGCACTTCGTCACTCATGGTGGAGACCAGCTCCAATCCCGTGAACGCAAACGCCAGCTGCGGCCAGAAGTTCACCGAATCCCAATTCCATCGCGGCCACATGCTGGCCCAGGTGAAGTGCGTCACCGAGCCGTGCGCGCGCCACATCGCGAATGCCATGGCCACCAGGATCAGCAGCGGAAGATATGTGCACAGGCCGCCCGCGTTCTGCAGCCATTTGCCAATGCGCAGGCCGATGATGTTCAGGTACACCGCCACGAAGAGGAGCACGAACGAGCCCGCGAGCAAAAATGTGCGGTTCTGCGCCAGGCTTGCCGCGCCGATACCGCCCACGTAGGCGCTCATGGCCGTGCTGGCAAAACACAGGCCTGGGAGATAGAAAAGCGTGTAGACCCAATACGTCCAGCCGGCCACGAAGCCGTGAAATTCGCCAAAAGCGTCCCGCGACCATGCATAGAGGCCGCCCTCTTCCGGGAAGCGGCTGGAAAGTTCCACGATCACCAGCGCCGTGGGCACGAAGAAAAAAACAGCGGCGATAATCCACAAGCTGATCGAAGAGGCGCCATTGTGCGCGGCCGCGGCAATCCAGCGCGGGCCAAGCACCGTGGCGATGTTGAAAAGCAGCACATCCCAAAAGCCCATCACCCGGGGCAGTTGCGGATGCGCGGCGCCTTCGGAAGCAGCAGTCATGGGCCCGGCCGAACGATAGCAGAGTTTCCGCCGGTTTGTAGCGGCGACGTTATATCGTCGCGTCGAGAGCCGGGATGAGCTCGTCCTGCAGGCGGAAATTGCGGAGGAAAGGATCCTCGGAAGCCTCAAACTCGTCCCAGGGCCCGAAAAACGCGACCTTACCTTCCTGCAAAAAAACGAGCTTATCGGCGATCTTTTTGCCGAGATGCGTATCGTGAGTGACGACGACGGAAGTTTTATGCATGGCCTCTTTGAGCTTGAGGATCAGGTTGCTGGTGTGCGCGGCCATCAAGGGATCGACCATCGTGGTCGGCTCGTCGTAAAGAATCGCCTCAGGATCCTGTGCCAGAGCGCGGGCGATGGCCACGGCGCGTTTCATGCCCGTGCTGAGCTCGTCGGGAAGCTTATCGAGGAACTCGCTGATTTCCAGCATCTCGGCCAACTCGGCCACGCGCGCGTCGATTGCTTCCGGAGAGAGGTCCGGGCGCTCGTCGAGAGGAAACTCGATGTTCTCGCGGACGGTGAGGGAATCGAAAAGCGCGCCGGACTGAAAGACCATGGTTACGCGCCGGCGAATCTGCACCAATTCCCGCTCGGTCCAATCGGTGATGTCCTGGCCGGCCACGATCACGCGCCCCGAATCAGGTTTCAGGAAGCCGAGGATGTGTTTCAGCGTGACGGATTTGCCCACGCCGCTGCGCCCCATGATCACGCAGGTCTCTCCGGGATCGACGGTGAAGCTGACCCGATCGAGCACCACATGATCGTCGAAGGATTTGCTGACTTCGCGGAACTCGATGTAGTGATCCATCGCGCAGTCTTGCCAGCGGCGAAGCTTATTTTACGGCGGAAGCTCGAAACCTGATGAAGGCAAATATGATGAAGGCAGCCGGGATCAAAAGCGCAAGCATAAGTAACTTGTTTACATGATCTTGCATAAGGTATGGGCATCTCCTGCCGCCCCGGAGAGAAACCTGGAAATCCACAGGTCCATTCTCTCTGCCTGAGATTCTGCACTTGACAGAGGGCCTAGGACTGCATATATTAGCAGTCACCTGAGAGCCTCGAAGGTCACCCCGAATATCGCACGGAGGACAACTTACGATGGCAGTCAACGTGACTCCCTTGCATGACCGCGTGCTAGTCAGGCGCATCGAGGAGAAAGAAAGCGTCAAGGGCGGGATCATCATCCCCGATACCGCAAAAGAGAAGCCCCAGGAAGGCGAAGTCATCGCCGCGGGCGCCGGCAAGATCGAGAAGGGCGAGCGGGTTCCCCTCGACGTGAAGGCAGGCGACCGCATTCTTTTTGGCAAATACAGCGGTACGGAAATCAAGATCGACGACGTAGAGTACCTGATTTTGCGTGAGGAAGAAATTCTGGCCAAGCTCGGCGGGGCGGCCAAGGCCGCCACGTCCAAGCGTTAATCGCCGCGCCCCTTGGGCTAAGCGAGAGCAGCAAGTTCTGGGAAAAAAATTCTTAGGAGGATGCGATGGCAAAGCAGATCGTGACTGGGGAAAATTCCCGCCAGTCCATTTTGCGCGGCGTCAATTTGCTGGCTGACGCCGTGAAGATCACGCTGGGCCCCAAGGGGCGCAACGCCGTGATCGAGAAGAAGTTTGGTGCGCCGGTCATTACTAAGGACGGAGTGACGGTGGCCAAGGAGATCGAACTGCGGGATCCGCTGGAGAACATGGGCGCGCAGATGGTGCGGGAGGTGGCTTCGAAGACCTCCGACGTCGCCGGCGACGGCACCACCACCGCTACCGTGCTGGCGCAAGCGATCTTCCGCGAAGGGGTAAGGACCGTCGCGGCAGGGGCGAGTCCGACCGGACTCAAGCGCGGCATCGAACGCGCCGTGGAAGCTTGTATCGACGAGATTCGCAAGCTGCACCGCGACGTCAAAGGCGAGATGATCGCGCAAGTCGGCACCATCAGCGCCAATAACGATAAGCAGATCGGCGGCATCATCGCCGAGGCCATGAAGAAAGTGGGCAAGGACGGCGTGATCACCGTGGAAGAGAGCCGCACCATGGAAACCACGCTGGAAGTCGTGGAAGGCATGCAATTCGACCGCGGCTACCTCTCGCCCTACTTCGTCACCGATCCCGAGCGCATGGAGTGCGTGCTCGAGGATGTCCGCATTCTGATCCACGAGAAAAAGATCAGCTCGATGAAGGACCTACTGCCGCTGCTCGAGCAGATTGCCAAGATGGGCAAGCCGCTCGTGATCGTGGCGGAAGACGTGGAAGGCGAAGCGCTCGCCACCCTGGTGGTCAACAAGCTGCGCGGCACTCTTCAATGCGCGGCCGTGAAGGCGCCGGGCTTTGGCGATCGCCGCAAGGCCATGCTGGAAGATATCGCCACCCTGACCGGCGGCAAGGCCATCACCGAGGACCTGGGCATCAAGCTCGAAAACGTGAAGGTGGAAGACCTCGGGCGAGCCAAGAAAGTCACCATCGATAAGGACAACACCACCCTCGTCGAGGGAGGCGGCAAGACCTCCGAGATCGAGGGGCGCGTGAAGCAGATCCGCACGCAGATCGACGACACTACTTCCGACTACGACCGCGAGAAGCTGCAGGAGCGCCTCGCCAAGCTCGTGGGCGGCGTGGCCGTGATCAAGGTGGGCGCGGCGACCGAAACCGAGCTCAAGGAAAAGAAAGCTCGCGTGGAAGACGCCATGCACGCCACGCGCGCGGCGGTCGAGGAAGGCATCGTGCCCGGAGGCGGCGTGGCCCTGCTGCGCTGCATCCCCGCGCTCGACAAGCTGAAGGCCGATGGCGACGAGGCCACCGGCATCAACATCGTCAAGCGCGCTCTCGAAGAGCCGATGCGGCAGATTGCTTACAACGCAGGGTTTGAGGGCGCGGTGGTAATCGGCAAGGTCCGCGATTCCAAAGAGGATAACTTCGGCTTCAACGCGGAAAGCGACGAATATGGCGACATGGTCAAGATGGGCGTAATCGATCCAGCCAAGGTGACCCGTCTGGCCCTGCAAAACGCCGCTTCCATCGCCGGGTTGATGCTGACCACGGAAGCTCTGGTGGCCGACATCCGCGAGGACGAAAAGAAGGCGGCCAGCGCGGGACCGCACGGCGGCGGCATGGGCGGCGGCGGAATGTACTAACCCGCTGCCTTCGCGCCAAGTCTAACGTAATAACTAAGAGCGCCCGCCGGTTGGCGGGCGCTTCTCTTTACGTTGTCATTCCGAGTCCCCGTTTGCGCTCAGGGCGCCGTAGGCGCCTTTGGCGCGGGGCCGAGGAATCTGCTTTTTGGTGGAAAACGCCACGCGGTCCGCCCGGTCGGACCGCCTTTCCTTTTCTTCACATTGCCCCAGCAGCACGGCCAGCCCGCCGACCTGAAGGTCGCCGCTACAAACCCCGGTTCTAGCACATACAGGCGGCCGCCTTCGGCGGGCCGGTTCCCCGCTCCGGGTGACGTAACTTCTTCTGTGTAAAAAAGAGAGAGGGTGTAGGTTTTGTTGTGTCGAGCAACAAAATCTCCCGTAAAAGGAGCACCTACACCCGATGCGACACGACTATAGCACGGAGCAGTTTCAGGCGTTTCGGGAGGAAGCACGCGAGAGTTTCTGGGGCCAAGTGCGCTGGCAAACGCAACACGTTTTGCAGCAGATCTTAGAAGCCGATTCGGAAGAGCAGATGGCCCGCTATCTGGGGCTGCAACCTTAGGAGCGCTGTGCGGAGCCGGAGGTTCGGGAGGACAGCCGCAACGGCTGCTACGAGCGGGACTATGTGACCCCGCTGGGCTCGATTCGGCTGCGAGTGCGACGCACGCGCAAGCGTTCTTTCTTGCCGCGCGGGCTGCAAACGCTGGAGCGGCGGGCTCCGGAAGTGGCCGAACTGATCCGCCAGGCTTTCCTGCGCGGGATCTCCACCCGTGCGGTGGGGCGGGTGGTGGCGCTCGTGACCGAGGAGCCGGTCAGCGCGCAGACCGTGTCGCGGCTGACCCGGGTGCTGGACCAAGCGGTGGAAAAATTCCATCGCGCGGCGCTGGAAGATAACTGGGTTTACCTGCTGCTGGATGGAGTCT